>WNGD01006555.1_pt1 | contig 15149 bp, 17 predicted proteins | sample 5400671 | NCBI WGS metagenome assembly WNGD01 (sample SAMN13153369, study PRJNA577476) | soil metagenome | isolation source: 40 cm soil or saprolite under grassland replicate 2 | place: USA:California | collected 2016-06-15 | reverse complement strand
TCGGGACCAGGGTCGGGTCGCGGCGCAGCTTCTCGAGCGCGCCCGGATTCTCGATCAGCGCGAGCAGGCCCCCGGAGGTGGCGTTGCGGGTCGTCTCGTTGCCGGCGACGATGAGCAGCACGTAGTACGAGAGCAGCTCCCACTCGGGGAGGGGTTTGCCGTCCACCTCCGCGTTGGCGAGGGCGGTGATGAAATCGTCGCGGGGCTCACGCCGCCGAGTGCTGGAGAGCCTACGGAAGTACTCGAGGAACTCCTGCCGCGCCCGCTCGGCGGTCTCGGCGAGCGTCGCCCCCTGCTGGTACTCGGGGTCGGCGGCGCCGAGGAGCGTGTTGGAGAGGTGGAACACGTGCTGCCAGTCCTCGCGCGGGATGCCGAGCATCTCGGCGATCACCGCGAGCGGGATGATGGCGGCGACCGTCTCGACGAAGTCCACCTGGGCGCGATCGGCGACACGCGCGAGCGTCTCGTCGACGATCCCGCCGACCGCCGCCCGCTTGCGCTCGAGCGCCTTCGGCGTGAACTGCTGGCTCAGCAGGTTGCGGTACCGGCCGTGCTCGGGCGGGTCCATGTTGAGCAGGTGGTGGAACGGCGGGGCGTCGGTGGGCGCCTGCTCCTCGGGGAAGACCCCGAGCCGCGGCGCGATGACGAACCGCCGGTGGTCGCGCAGGATCGCGCTGCAGTCCTCGTAGCGGGTGATCGCCCAGAAGGGCAGCATCCCCGGGGGCTCGAACCAGGCGACGGGCGCATGGCGCCGGAGCCACGCCCAGGAGGCGTGCGGGTAGCCGTAGCGGCCGTAGTAGAGCGGGTCGACGATCTCCCAGCCGACGACGGTGCCCATGCCCGGGGCATTGCACGGCGCCCGCTCGCCGCGCAACACCGCTCACCCCTGTAGTGTGAACCAACGCACCCTGGTAGGGTCCGTTCCGATGAGCGTATCGGACCGGGCGCCGGTCGCAGCGGTGGTGGGCGTCGGCGCCGGGCTGGGCGCTGCCCTCGCCCGACGATTCGCGCAGGAGTGCCGTGTCGCGCTCGTGGCGCGGAGCGACGACTTCACGCGGACGCTCGCCGACGAGATCAGATCCGCGGGCGGCGTCGCGCTTGCGGTTCAGAGTGACGCGACCATCCCCGCCCAGGTGTCGGCGGCCTACGAACGGATACGACGCGAGCTCGGCGCCCCCGAAGCTCTGCTCTACAACGGCGGGCGGCGCCCCTTCGGCACGCTCCTGGAGACCACTCCCGAGGTCTTCGAAGAGACCTGGCGCGTGCATGCCTTGGGCGCGTTCCTCTGGGCGCGTGAGGTCGTTCCCGAGATGCTGGCACGCCACCGGGGAGCGATCCTGATCACCGGGGCGACCGCGGGCGTCAAGCCATCGCCGAACTCGGCGGCGTTCGGGCCCGCCAAGTTCGCGGTGCGCGGGCTGGCGCAGGTCCTGTCGCGGGACCTTCATCCCCAGGGGATCCACGTGGCGTACGTCAACGTGGACGGCGCCATCGACATGCCCGTGGTCCGACAGTTCTTGCCGCAGCTCGAGGACGAGGATCTATTGAAGCCCTCGGCCATCGCAGACGCCTTCTGGTTCCTGGCCCATCAGGACCCGAGTGCCTGGAGCCACGAGCTCGACGTGCGGCCGTTCAAGGAGAAGTTCTAGGATGGGTCCACCGCTGGCCCCGCTCCTCGACCGCTTCGGCCGGGTCGCCGACGATCTCCGCGTCTCGCTCACCGACCGCTGCAACTTCCGCTGCACCTACTGCATGCCGGCGGAGGGGCTCGCCTGGCTCCCGCGGTCGGAGGTCCTCACCTACGAGGAGATCGCGCGGCTGGTGGGCGTCTTCCTGGACCTCGGGGTGCGCACCGTGCGGCTCACCGGCGGCGAGCCGCTCCTGCGACGCGGGGTCGAGACCCTGGTGGCCATGCTCGCCGCGCGGGACGTGCCGGACCTCTCCATGACGACCAACGGGCTCCTCCTCGCGGAGAAGGCCGAGGCGCTCGCCGCCGCCGGCCTCCGGCGGATCAACGTGAGCGTCGACTCGCTCCTCCGGCACCGGTTCGCCGAGATGACCCGCCGCGACGCGCTGGAGCGCGTGCTGGACGGGTTGCGCGCCGCCGAGCGCGCCGGGCTCGCGCCGATCAAGCTCAACTGCGTCGTGGTGCGCGGCACCAACGAGGACGAGGTCGTCGACTTCGCGCGCTTCGCGCGGGCGACCGGCTACCAGGTTCGCTTCATCGAGTTCATGCCGCTCGATGCCGAGGAGGGCTGGCGCCGCGACCGGGTCGTCCCGTCAGAGGAGGTCCTCGAGGCGATCGCTCGGGTCCACCCCCTCGTCCCCGTCGACCACGGGCCCGAGCCCGCGCGCGTCTTCCGCTTCGCCGATGGCGCGCCGGGGGGCGTCGGTGTGATCGCGAGCGTCAGCGAGCCGTTCTGCGGCGACTGCAACCGGATCCGCATCACCGCGGACGGACAGTTCCGCACCTGCCTGTTCGCGCTCGAGGAGACCGACCTGCGCCGGCTCGTGCGCGCGGGCGCGACGGACGACGAGATCGCGGGGGCGGTGCGCGACGCCGTGACGCGGAAGTGGGCGGGGCACCGGATCAACGAGGCCGACTTCGTCCGTCCGGCGCGCAGCATGTCGATGATCGGCGGCTGAGCGGCCCGTTTGCCGCCCTGCTACTGGCCACACCCGCGCCGCTTCTACGGGCGCCCCGCCGCTTTGCCGGTGGCTGCGCGATCCCGCTTGCGCTCGCGTGAAGCGCCGCGTCCGAGGTGATGCGAGATCGTGGGTGGAAAGCTCCCCGATCTGCCCGTACGAGAGCTCGCCGGCCCGCGCGATCTCCTGCACCCTCCGGAAGCGTGCGGGGTGGGCGAGAGCCTTCAGCGGGGCGGGCGAGGTGCGGCCCCCCGTCCGGTCCGCCGGTGAGGCGGGCCGGACGGGGGCCGGGTGGCGCGTGACGCTACGGGAGCGTCGTCGTGGTGGTCGTGGTGGTGGTCGTGCTCGTCGTAGTCGAGGAGGTGCAGGAATCGCACACGCTGCCCGCACCCATGCTCACGCCGCCGCTCGCCATGCAGGCCGCCTCGTCGCTGGCGATGCGCCCTCGAGCCTCCGTGCAGTCGGCGTTGCTGTCGCACGCCATCTCGGCCGCATTCGAGCAGGTGCCGGCCACGGTGCCGTCGCCGGGGGCCGGATCGCTGCAGGTGCCGGTCTCGGTCGTGCAACACAGCACGGCCGTTCCCTTCCCGCACGACGAGCGCGCGGCACAGCGCGCGAGCGTCCGGCGCGCATCCGCGGTCAGGCAACCACCCTTGCGCAGTGCATTGCGCAGATGGACGACGCAGCTCACGTACTGCCCGTGGTTCCGCCAGGGTGCGACGGAGCCGTCGGGAAGCATCTTGCCCGCGCACGGACACTGCTCCGCCAGGGCCGAGGGGATGTCCGTCGGGCAGGTGATGGGCCCCGGCCTCCCCTTTGCCGTGGCAACGCCCGGCAGGAGCAGCAGTGCAGAGAGAGCAACGATTCGCGTAGAATGGCGCATGGCGACCTCCTTTGGTGGTCGCTCCCGATGCCAGGTCCATGCCATCACCACCGGTTCTCGAAATGCCGGCCATCCTTCTCGCGCCCCCGTCACAAAAGGTCGGGCGGCGGCAGACTCCTGACGTCGGGCCACGAATTCGACTTGCCTCGCGCCAGTGCTCCCGCGTATAGCTCACCCCATGTGGAGGCCGGCCGCCGCCCTCCTCACGGTGCTCGCCATCCTGACCGCCGCCGCGGACGCCGATGCCGCGCGCGTCCGCCTCCCGAGGCCGAAACGCGGCTTCCAGATGCGGATGGGGAAGTTCACGATCCCCGCCGCCAGCGAGCGCGAGGTCTGCGAGTTCCGCACCCTTCCGAACCGCACGCCGATCGATGTGCAGCAGTTCGAGTTCGAGATGACGCCCGGCAGCCATCACTTCGCGCTCTGGGCGTACCTGGGTCAGGACCGCAATCCGGCCGACTTCCCGGACGCGATCGTCGACGCGCCGGGCTGCATCGGCGTGGGACCGAGCGACACCTTCGACCGCGCGTTGCTCGGCGGCGCGCCGTCACCGCACGAGGTGACGCGCTTCCCGGCCGGCATCGCGCTGCGCCTGGCGCCGCACCAGAGGGTGATCTTGAACTCGCACTACATCGACGGCTCCTCCACCGACCCGCTCACCCCCCAGGTCGTCTTCAACGTCACCCGAGCCCGGCCGAGCACCGTCCGCCATCATGCCGAGCAGCTGACGCTCGGCGACTACGACATCTACATCCCGCCGCTCGGCACGGCCTCCCGCACCGCGGAGTGGATCGCGCCGTTCGCCATGAACGTGATCCAGCTCTCGTCGCACGAGCACAAGCGCGGCACGCGGGTCACGATCCACCTCCTCTCCGGCGGGCAGGACGCCGGGCAGATCTTCGAGAACGACGACTGGAACCACCCCTACGAGTACTCGCCCGCGGCGCCCATCCGCGTCGAGCCGGGCGACGGCTTCCGCTTCACGTGCGAGTGGAAGAACGACGACGACCACCCGGTCCGCTTCGGGGTCACGACCAACGACGAGATGTGCTTCATGGTCGGCTACTACTACCGCGACGACGAGTCGGTCCCGCCCCCGCGGGTGCCGAACTGCCTGCTGCAGACGAGCGGCCTCCTCTGCTCGGCGACGACCGTACCCTGAGCCGTCCGCCGGGCCGAGACCGCCTCAGGGCCGCGCGCCTGGCGGCGGCACGAGCACCGTCGCCGACCTCCCGGTCCGGCGCGTGAAGCTGCGGGTCACGCGCTCGGCCACGGCGGCCGCGACCCCTCGGCGCACCAGCGCCACGATCGCGCCCCCGAAGCCGCCGCCGGTCAAGCGTGCGCCGAGAGTCTCCGGCTGCGCGCGGGCGACCTCGACCAGCTGATCGACCTCGGGCGTCGAGACCTCGTAGTCGTCGCGCAGCGAGGCGTGGGAGGCGTCCAGCAGGGCGCCCAGGCGGACGAGGTCGCCCGCCTCCAGCGCGACGACCGCCGCCCGCACGCGCTCGTTCTCGCCGACCACGTGACGGACGCGGCGCGCGAGCGGGTCGGGGAGCGCGGCGAGCTGCGGCAGGTCCGCGGCGGCGAGGTCGCGGAGCGCCCGCACGCCGAGGAGCGCGCAGGCGCGCTCGCACTCGGCCCGGCGGGCGTTGTAGCCGCCGGCGCGATTGCGGTGCGCGACCCCGGAGTCGATGACGAGCAGCTCCGCCCCCGCGGGCAAGGCGATGCTCCGGTGCTCCAGGCTCCGGGTGTCGATCAGGAGCGCCCTCCCCCCGACGCCGAGGCTCGCCGCCATCTGGTCCATCACCCCGACCCGCGCGCCGACGAACTCGTTCTCTGCCCGCTGGCCGAGGAGCGCCAGCTCGACGTCGTCGAGCGGGAGGCGAAAGACCGCGCGCAGCGCGCGCAGCACCGCGACCTCGAGCGCGGCGCTCGAGGCGAGGCCCGCCCCGATCGGCACGCTGGACGCGAGGCGGAGATCGAAGCCGAGGATCAGCGCGCCGTCGGCCCGCAGCGCCCACGTGAGCCCCTGCACGTAGTCGAGCCAGCCGCGGCCGGGCGTCTCCGCACCGAGCGCGTACTGCTCCACCTCGCCCGTCAGGCTCGCGCTCGCCGCGCGCACCTGCTCGTCGGCGCGCGGCGCGAGCTCGGCCACCGTGCGCTGCGGGATCGGCATCGGGAGCACGAAGCCCTGGTTGTAGTCCGTGTGCTCGCCGATCAGGTTGACCCGCCCCGGCGCGTCGGCCGTGACGGGCGGGGACCGGCCGAAGAGCGCCGCGAAGCTCACACCACGTCGGCCGGGTTCCAGTACTCGCGCCAGCGCCGGATGCGGCCGCCCTGCACCTCGGCGACGCTCATCCCCCACCACTCGATGCGCCGCCCGCCGTCGCGCCGCTCGACCGCGAGGCGCCACTCGGCGAGCACCACGTCGCCCACGACCGCGATGTGCGTGAAGTCGAAGGCGAGCGGGCGCGAGAAGGCGAAGGCCCGGCGCACGAGGTCGGCGAAGGCGGCGCGGCCGCGGAGCGGCTCGGCGTGCAGCGGCGACTGGAAGGTCATGTCCTCGGCCCAGAGCGCGAGGTAGGCGTCCAGGTCTCCCCGCAGCCACGCGTCGCGGCGCTGCTCGAAGAGCAGGGTCGCCTCCTCGCGGGTCGGCATACGGCTCCGCTAGCACGCCGAGCGCGCGGCTCGCCAGGGCCGGGGTCGCTGTGCTTTGAGTTCCCCGAGCGCGATGCCCCGGGCCACCACCGACCACCACCCCGCGACCCACCGCGGCCCGCGCCGCCCGCCGCCCACCCCGGCGCGCTGGCCCACCGGCCGGATGATCCCGCGCGACCAGGACGAGGTGCTGGTCGCGCTCGGCGAGCGCCGGGTGAAGCTCACCAATCTCCGCAAGCTCTTCTGGCCCGCGCTCGGCATCACCAAGGGCCACCTCATCCGCTACTACGTCGACCTCGCCCCCGTCCTCCTCCCCCACCTCCGCGACCGCGCCATGGTGATGCGGCGCTACCCGGACGGCGCGGGCGGCAAGTCGTTCTTCATGAAGCGCGCCCCGACGCCCCGGCCCGACTGGCTCGCCACCTGCGCGATCGAGCACGCCTCGGGCAACGTGATCGACTTCCCGATGATCCAGGATCTGGCCGCGCTCCTCTGGGTCGTGAACCTGGGCTGCATCGACCTGAACCAGTGGTACGCGCGCTGCGATGACGTCGATCGCCCCGACTACCTCCACTTCGACCTCGACCCCACCGAGGGAGCCACCTTCGCGCAGGTCCTGAAAACGGCGCGCATCCTCCACGCGACGCTCGACCACCTCGGCATGCCGAGCTATGCGAAGACGACCGGCTCGCGCGGCGTGCACGTCTATGTCCCGATCGTGCGCGGCCCGACGCAGAAGGAGGTGTGGACGGTCGCCCGGACGATCTCGGTCGAGCTGGCGCGGCATCACCCGCAGCTCATCACCGCGGAGTACAGCATGGCGCGCCGCCCGCGCGCGCACGTCCTGGTCGACTACAACCAGAACGCGTGGGGCCGGACGCTCGCCGCGGTCTACTCGGTGCGCCCGACGCCGCGCGCCGCCGTCTCGACGCCGGTCACCTGGGCGGAGGTCGAGCACGGGATCGCGATCGACGACTTCCGCATCGACAACCTGCCGGCGCGCGTACGGCGGCGGGGGGACCTGTGGGCACCGCTGCTCGCGAAGCGCGCCCGCGTCGACCTGGCGCGGTTCGGGTGATCTCGCCGCGCCGCTTGCTCTCGCGCGCCCACACCGGTATCGAGAAGGTATGAAGAGCAATACCAAGTCGAGCATCACGCTTCCGGCCCATGAGCTTCGGCTCGTGCAGTCCTTGAAGGCGCGCCTGCGCCTCAAGAGCAACGTGGAAGTCGTGCGCAAGGGACTGCTGCTCCTCCAGCAGACGACCGACCGGGCAGCGCTCAAGGAGGCGTATCGCAAGGCGTCCCTTGCGGCGCGCACCGCCGCCAGGGCCGAGGTCGACGCCCTCGATCACCTGGCCGGCGAGGGGCTCGACTGAGCCCGCCCGTCCGGCACGGCGGGCTCTACGTCGCCGACCTGAACCCGCGACGGGGTACTGAGCCCGGCAAGAGCCGCCCCGTGCTCGTGATCCAGACGGACCTCCTGAACGCGGTCGGACATCCCTCGACACTGGTCCTGCCCTGCACGTCGCAGCTCACGGGCGAGAGCCTCCTCCGGGTGCTCCTGCCGAAGGGCATGGCGGGCAATACCAGTGACTGCGAGATCATGATCGACCACGCACGGGCCATCGACAATCGCCGCCTGAGGAGACGCCTTGGGCATCTCCCGCCGAGCGTGCTCGCCGAGGTGAAGGAGAAGCTCCGGCACCTCACCGATCTGTAGCCGCCGCTCACCGCCCCCGCCACACCGGCGGCCGCTTCTCCTTGAACGCCTCGATGCCCTCCTTCGCGTCCTCGCTCATGAAGACGCTCACCGAGTAGCTCATCTCGTTGGCGAGCGCCTCCTTGAGCGGCAGGAAGGTGCTCTCCTTGGCCGAGCGCTTGCACGCGCGCACGGCGAGCGGGCCGTTCAGGCAGATCGTCTCGGCGAGCTTCCGCGCCTCGGCCAGCACCCGGTCGCGCGGCACGACGCGGTTCACGAGCCCCATCTCGCGGGCGCGCGCGGCGCTGATGCGGTCGGCGAGCAGCACCACCTCCATGGCGTGGCACCAGGTGAGCTGGCGGACGCTCTGCACGGTCGAGCCGCCGCCGGGGAAGAGGCCGCGACGCGGCTCGGCGAGCTGGAACCACGCCGTGTCGGCGCACACGCGGAGATCGGTGTTCCACATCATCTCGAGGCCGCCCGCTGCGCAGATGCCGTTGATCGCCGCGATCACCGGCTTGTAGAGCGTGAACTCGCTGCCGTCGGGGAGCGTCGCCCCGTCCCGCAAGACGGCAACCAGCGAATGCGCCATGGTGTACCGGGAGCCCTCCTGCGGGAGCTTCGACTCGCCCGCGCTGAGCTTGTCGGCGCGCTCGGTGACGATCGGGATGAAGCTCTTCAGATCCGCGCCCACGCAGTACACGTCGCCGACGCCGGTCAGGATGGCGACGTAGGCCTCGTCGTCGTCGCGGAAGCGGACCCAGGCGTCGGCGAGCTGGCCGAAGTGCTCCAGGTCGAGCGAGTTCCGCTGCTCGGGGCGGTCGATGGTGATGGTGACGATGTGCCCGTCCTTCTCGTAGTGGATCGCCATGGCGTCGCGTTTACACCGGAGGGCGCGCGCGGCGCCAGAGTCGCGCCTGCACGTGTCGGATGCTAGGTTGCCGACGTGGCGAGGATTCGCGTCATCTTCGAGAACGGCGGCCCCGAGCGGGTGATCGAGTTCGACCCGGCGCGGGCGCCTTTCCAGCACGACGGGAAGCCGGGGTCGATCCTCGACGTGCTGCTCGGGCACGGCATCCACCTCGAGCACGCCTGCGGCGGGAACTGCGCCTGCACCACCTGCCACGTGATCGTGAAGGGCGGCGGCAACGCGCTCTCCGAGTCCGACGAGAGCGAGGAGGACCTGCTCGACAAGGCCCCGGGGCTGACCCCCACCTCGCGCCTCGGCTGCCAGGCAGTGGTCGAGGATCCCGACGCCGAGATCGTGGTCGTCGTCCCGCGCTACACCATCAACCAGATCGTGTCCGAGCATGGCGGTTGAGTACGAGGCGCGGGTCGCGCACATCGTCGAGCACGCGCCCGACACACGCTCGCTCTTCCTGCGCGGGCCGCGCCTCGGGTTCCGACCGGGGCAGTTCATCTCGTGCCTCCTGCCGGTGGGCGGCGAGACGCTCATCAGGCCGTACTCGCTCGCCTCGAGCCCCGAAGAGGACGACCTGGAGATCTGCCTGAACCTGGTGCCGGGCGGGCTCGCCTCACCCTATCTCCTGGGGCTGCCGGTGGGCGCGGAGGTCCGCTTCACCGGGCCGTGGGGGACGTTCGTCCTCGACCGCGCGCCGGAGACGGAGGCGGTCTTCATCGCCGACGGCACGGGGATCGCGCCCATCCGCCCGATGCTGCGCCGGGCGCTCGCAACCGCGACGCGGCATCGGTTGCGCCTGCTCTACGGCGCCGAGAGCCGCGAGCGCCTGCTCTATCGCACCGAGCTGGAGGTCATGGTCCGGCAGCACGCGAGCTTCCGCTTCGAGCACGTGCCGAGCGCGCGGCTCCGCGACGAGGTCGCGCGCCGCTGGGTCGACGGCGACGCCGATCGCGGCCGGCGTTTCTTCATCTGCGGTGTGGGCGAGATCGTGCCGGCGCTGCGCGGCCTGCTGCGTGGCGCCGGCTACGACCGCCGAGCCGTGCAGTACGAGAAGTGGTAGCGGCGGGGAACCGGCTCACCGCCTACCGGCTTGATCCCTCGCCGCGCCCCGTGCCATGGAAGCGCGCATGTCTGCCGTGCTCCCGCGCCTCGGCGCGAGCCTCCCGCTCCCGCCCGACCTCGACATGTGCCGGCGCGTCGCCGAGCACGCCGAGATCCTCGGCTACGAGAGCGTGTGGATCGCGGACACGGGCGCCGGGCCCGACGCCTTCGTGGTCGCCGCGCTGGCGGCCGGCGTAACGCGCCGCGTCCGCATCGGCACGGCGGTCGTTCCGATCTACACCCGCGCGCTCCCCGTGCACGCCGCCGGTGCCGGCTCGGTCGCGCAGCTCGCGCCGGGGCGCTTCGTCCTCGGCCTCGGCATCTCGAGCGAGACCATCGTCGATGCCTGGGGCGGCGTGCCCTTCCGCAAGCCGTTCGCGCGCATGCGCGAGACCGTCGCCGTGCTCCGCCAGATGCTGGCCGGCGAGCGCGTCAGCTTCGCCGGCAAGACGGTGCGCACCAGGAACTTCCGCCTCGTCTCGCCGCCGCCCCGGCCCGTGCCGATCTACGTCGCGGCGCTCATGCCGCCCATGCTCGAGCTGGCGGGCGAGATCGCCGACGGCGTCATCCTGAACTTCATGCCGGCCGAGGCCGTGCCGCGCATGCTGGCCCACGTGCGCACGGGCGCCGCGCGCGCCGGCCGCGACGCCGCCGGGCTCGAGGTGGTCGCCCGCTTCCAGACGGTGGTGACCGACGACGTGCCCGCGGCGCGGGCGGCGATCCGCCAGATGATGGGGCCCTACTTCGCGACCTCGGTCTACAACCGCTTCGTGGCCTGGTGCGGCTTCGCGGAGGAGGCGCGCGCCATCGACGCCGCCTGGCGCGCCAAGGATCGGGCGCGCAACGTGGCCGCGGTGACCGACGACATGGTGGATCGCCTCGCCATCATCGGCACGCCCGAGCATTGCCGCGAGGACGTAGCTGGCGCACACCTCGGCGCCGAGCTTCGCGGCCGTCCGGCGCGACGGCCAGTTGTCGTCGAGGACGATCGTGTAGCTCAGATAGGTGGCGCCGCGCCGCACCAGCTCCAGGTACGCGTGGCCCGCCATCGCCGTGTTGACGCCGCGCCCGCGCGCCGCCTCGCGCACGCCGATGCCGAGGAAGTTGAGCTTCTCCGCCGCCGCGAGGGCATGGCCCGGCGCGAGCGCGGCGGTAGCGCTGATCTCGGGCAGCACCCAGAGCACGCCGACGGGCCGCTCGTCCGCGTAGGCGACGAGCGATAGGTCGAGCATGCCGACCGGCCCGAGCGACTCGGCGAGGAGCGCGACCTCGCCCTCCGAGAAGGGCGTGAAGCCCCAGTGCGTCTTGAAGGTGTCGCCCCACAGCTCGGTGAACTCCGCCACCCGCCGGCTCGCGGGCACGTCCTTCAGCGGCACGAGCGTGTAGCCGGCGCGGCGCGCGGCCTCGACCGCGCTCTCCCAGCGCGCCACCAGCTCGGGGCGGACCCGGATCTTGTAGTCGACCAGCCCTCTCTCGGTCTCGAAGCCCGCGTCCTTCAAGAGCGAGTGATAGTACGCCGGGTTGTGGCGCACGAAGGGCGGCGGAAGCACGTCGTAGGCATCGATCACGAACGGGAACTCGAGCACGCCGAAGCCGGCGCGTGCCGCCTCGGTCCCCTCGCGCTCGAGCCACTCGCAGGCCGCGTCGAGGAGGAGCCGCGTCGCCTCGCGCGTCCCGGGCAGCGCCTCGAACATCACGAGGTGGCCGAGACGCTCGCGCCAGTGGCGGTTGTAGCGGCTGTCGACCACGGCCGCCACGCGCGCCACGGTCTCGTCCCCCTCGCGCGCCACGAACGGCCGCACCCGGCGGCCCTCCACGAACGGGCTCTCGCCCGCGAGGATGGGGAGCTCGAGCGGCACGAACGCGCTCCAGCGCGCCGGCCGGGAGGCATACACCCGATCGTGGAAGAGGACGAACTCGGTGAGCGCGTCGGTGCCCTCGGGCGTCTCGATGCGGATGGCCACGGCGTCCTCCTCGCTCGTCCCTTGGCAGCCTCGGCCGGCTTTGTCGAGAGCGCGGCCCGGGCGGGCGTGCACCCTTGCGCGGCGCGCGCCACCTCTGCTCTAGTCCCCGCCATGGTTCTCCTCTACGAGCATCCGCTCTCGCCCTACGCGCAGAAGGTCAAGATCGCGCTCGCCGAGAAGGGCGTCGCCGTCGAATGCCGGCTGCCCGACTTCATGAGCGGGCGGGACGACGCGTTCGCGGCCGCCAACCCGCGCCTCGAGGTGCCCGCGCTGGTGGACGGCGACACCCGGGTCTTCGACTCGACCATCATCCTCGAGTACATCGAGGACCGCTGGCCGACGCCGCCGCTCCTCCCCGCCGCCCCCGCCGAGCGCGCGCGCGTGCGCATGCTCGAGGAGCTGTGCGACACCTACGTCGAGCCGATCAGCTGGGCCGCGATGGAGATCCGCGTCTTCAAGCGCGCCAGCAGTGCGCTCGCCGAGCGACTCCTCGCCCGCGGCGCCGAGCAGGCGGCGGGCGTGCAGCGCTACCTCGAGCGGCAGCTCGGCGATCGGGCCTGGTTCAACGGCGGGGCCTTCGGGTGGGGCGACCTGTCGGTCGCCCCCTATGTCCAGGGCCTCGCCAACACCGGCAACCCGCCCGGGGCGGGCACGCGCCTCGCCGCCTGGCTCGAGCGGGTGTGCGCCCGGCCGAGCGTCGCCGCCACCTTCGCGGCCGCGGCCGAGAGCATGCAGGGCTTCGAGATGCTCCCGCAGCTCGTCGAGTCCGGGCTCTTCAAGCGCGAGTACCGCGACCACCGCCTCGAGTGGATGATCCGTAGCGGGGGGGTCGACGTCGTGCTCGACGGCATGCGCAAGGGCAACATCCGCTTCGGCGCCGAGCTCGCCTGAGGTTGTGAATGAATCCCCGGACCGAGCCGGGCGGCCGAGGCGCCCGCCGCGCAAGGCGCGACGACGAGTCATAGCCGGAGGCTATGGCGAGGAGGAGTAACGCCGCGCGGCGGGATGCATCGGCCGTCCGGCGACGGGAGGGGATTCGTTCACAGCCTCTGAGGCGGCAGTTGTCGCGCCGTGCCTGTTTTCAGGGGTAGCGCGACGCGCCGCAAGCTGCTACGTTCGTGCGAAATCGTTTTCCCAAGGAGGCGGCCATTTCGTCCACGGTTTTCATCGGCAATCTGTCCTTCGAGACCACTGAAGAGGAGCTGCGTGCTGTGCTCCTCGACGTCGACCCTGCCGTGCGCGTGCGCCTCGGCACGGACCGGGTCACCGGCAAGCCGCGCGGCTTCGCGTTCGCTCAGTTCACGGACGCGGCCCGCGCGGCCGACGCCATCCGGCGCTTCGACGCCTTCGAGCTGCGCGGACGGCGCCTGCGCGTGAACGACGCCGACGACAAGCCGCCGCCGCGGGCGCCGCGTCCGATGAGCGTGGTGAGCGCGCCGCCGCCGGAGACTTTCGATCTCGAGGGGTTCGGCGGCGGCGACGGCCGCCCGTTCCGCCGCGCCGGCGGCTCTCGGCGCGGGCTCCGAGCCCGCAAGCGGAGCCTCCGCTAGCCGCCGCCTTGCCCCGGGTGGGCATCGGTGGTACACGGCCCTCCTCCCTTGTTTGTGCGTGATCGGCCCGTCGTGCGCGTGTGGCGACCGGCTTCTCGCCCAGGCAACCGAGGAATGTGAGCGGCCTCCCAGAGGCCAGGAGTGAGACATGGGCAAGAAGCTGTTCGTGGGCAATCTTTCCTTCGACACGACGAGTGCGGATCTCGAGGCGCTCTTCTCGCAGGCCGGGACCTGCGAGTCGGCCGCCGTGATCACCGATCGCGCCACCGGACGGTCGCGTGGCTTCGGCTTCGTCGAGATGAGCTCGGCGAGCGAGGCCGAGCGGGCGATCGCCGAGCTGAATGGCCACGAGCTGCAGGGCCGCAAGCTGAACGTCAGCGAGGCACGCGACCGCGCGGGCGGCGGGGGGGGCGGCGGGGGCGGCGGCGGACGCCCACGCGGCGGCTTCGGCGGCGGCGGTGGCCGCCGCGGGCACTGAGCGGCGCCTCGTGCGGCTCCGCGAGATCGGCGATACGCAGCAGCGGCTGCTGCGCGAGCTGGCGCAGCGCATCTCCACCCGGCTCGACGCCGAGTTCACCGAGCCCGTGGGGGCGGACAGCCAGAACATCGGCATCGCGCTCAGCGAGCGCGGGCGGAGTGGGGCGCTGGAGGTGCCGGCGGTCCTCCTCCTGCGCGCGGATGCCGAGGCCGACGCGCGCGAAGCGCTGCGCCAGCGCATCAAGGCGACGCGGGATCGGATGCTGTTCCGGGCGCCACCTCCGCCGCTGCCGAAGAACATCGCCGCGGCGGGCGACCCCGCGTTCTTCCGGAGCCGCGGCCCCGGGCCCGGGCGCGGCCGGCGCTAGGCCGTGAGCGCCCCGCCTCCGCGCCGCTTCTGGGGCTGGGGTCGGGAGGGCGCGGGCCCGAGCCCGGAGCAGCAGCGCGCGATCGCGCACGTGCTGGCGGCGCGCTTCGGCCTGGGCGAGGTGACGATCGCGCCACCGCCGCGCCTGGAGGAGCTCCGCCTGCCGGCGCCGGGGCTCACCCCGCCCGCCACCCTGGCCACGCCGTGCTCGACCACGCCGCTCGAGCGCGCCGGGCACACCTACGGCAAGTCCTTCCGCGACGTGGTGCGCGCGCTGCGCCGCGACTTCGCGCACCCACCCGACGTGGTCGCCTTCCCCCGCACGGAGGACGAGGTCACGGCCGTGCTCGACTGGTGCGCGGGAGCGAAGGCGGCGGTCATCCCGTACGGCGGCGGCTCGAGCGTCGTGGGCGGCGTCGAGCCGGCCGTCGGCGCGCGCTACGCGGGCGCCGTCTCCCTGGATCTCTCCGGCCTCGACCGCGTGCTCGAGGTCGACCGCACCTCGCGCGCGGCGCGCATCCAGGCCGGCGTGCTCGGCCCTGCGCTCGAGGAGCAGCTCCGGCCGCACGGGCTCACGCTGCGCCACTTCCCGCAGTCGTTCGAGTTCTCGTCGCTCGGCGGCTGGATCGCGACCCGCTCCGGCGGCCACTACGCGACGCTCTACACCCACATCGACGAGTTCGTGGAGTCGCTGCGCGTCGTCACGCCCGCGGGCGTGGTCGAGACGCGCCGGCTCCCCGGCTCGGGCGCCGGGCCGAGCCCGGACCGCCTCTTCATCGGCTCCGAGGGCATCCTCGGGGTCATCACCGAGGCCTGGATGCGCCTCCAGGACCGGCCCACGTTCCGCGCCTCGGCCGCGGTCACGTTCGCCGACTTCGCCGC
>WNGD01012868.1_pt1 | contig 15152 bp, 9 predicted proteins | sample 5400671 | NCBI WGS metagenome assembly WNGD01 (sample SAMN13153369, study PRJNA577476) | soil metagenome | isolation source: 40 cm soil or saprolite under grassland replicate 2 | place: USA:California | collected 2016-06-15 | reverse complement strand
GCACCCGACTCACAGCGTCTGCTCCGTGTTCACACCGCCGGGAGCGTCACCGAGGATCTGGGGACGGCGTTTGTGGTCCGGGCGTATGCCGATCAGATCGCGACCGAAGTGGTGGTGGCCGAGGGGCGCGTGGCGCTGTGGCGGGCCGATACGACCGCGGCGTCCCGCGGGCGCGGTCCGCCACCGGACGCCCCCCCAACATTGGTGCTCGGGGCTCGGGACCTGGGACGGCTCGATCGGAGCGGCGTCGTCACGCTCCGACGTGGCGTCGATGTCGGGCGGCACCTCGCGTGGACCAGGGGGGTGCTCGCCTTCGACGGCACGCCGCTGGGCGATGTGGTGCTCACGCTCGAGCGGTGGTACAACGTCGAGATCCGTCTGGCCGATAGCGCGCTCGCCATGCGTCGGGTCACGGCGACGTTCACGACTGAGCCGATCGACCTGGTCCTGAAGCGGATTGCGTTGACCCTCGGCCTCGGTGTCGAGCGCGCTGGCGGATCGGTGCTGTTGCTGCGGAACGGTAGTTAACCATCATGCCCGTTTGCTTGGGGAGTAGGCTCATGTACCGTGTCGCGTTGTCCCCACTCGTGCTGGCGTTGGCAACGGCGGTCTTCCCGCACGGCGCCACCGCGCAAAACGCGGGCGCCCCGACCGAAAGCCGGGCCCCGCGATTCCTCCTGGCCATGGCCGAGCGCTCCAAGCCCGTGCCCGTCGACCTGAAGCGGTCGGCGTTCCTGCGCCGGCCGCTCTCGCTCGCGTTCGACGGCGCCACGCTCAAGGACGCGCTGGCGGAGATCTCCCGGCAGGCGGGACTCGATCTGGTCTATGCCGACGACGACCTGCCGATCGCCATGCCCGTGAGCCTGCGGGCGGATCGCATCACCGTAGCCGCGGCGCTGACAGATGTGCTGCTCGACGCGGGCGTAGACGTCGTGTTCACACCGGACGGCCGGGCCACGCTCGTGAAGCGGCCGGCCGGCCCCGCCCTGCAGCTGGGCACGATCTCGGGTACGGTGACCGTGGCGGGAACCGGCGCTCCGCTGGAGCGCGCCGCGGTCAACGTCGTCGGCACGCGGCTCAGCGCCGAGACCGATGCCGCCGGACGATATAGCGTGAGTGGCGTGCCGGTAGGGACGCAGCGGTTGCGGGCCCGGATGCTGGGCTATGCTCCCGCCGACACCAGCGTGGTCGTCGTGGAGGGGCAGGAGACCGTGGTCAACCTGCAGCTCAAGGCTCAGGCCATCGAGCTCGAGGCGGTCGTGTCCGTGGGCTATGGTGAAAAGAAACGGGAGAATCTCACCGGAGCGGTTGCTTCTGTTGGTTCTGAAGTGCTGGAAGGTCGCCCGACTACCAATACCCTGGCGGCCCTTCAGGGAGAAATTCCCGGATTGCTTGTCGAGCGTTCTTCGGGACAACCAGGCGTCGAAGGTTTCAGCCTCAATTTACGCGGCGTGTCATCGGCCAACGGGGGTAATTCGCCCCTGGTGTTGATCGATGGTATCCCGGGCAACCTTGATCTGTTGAACCCCGCCGATATCGAATCCATCGATGTTCTGAAAGATGCTGCTGCATCTATCTATGGAGCACGTGCTGCCAACGGAGCAGTTCTTGTCACGACCAAGAAAGGCAAGCGAGGTGCAACGACATTTACCTATAGCAGCAACGTTGCGACCACCCATTTAGCGGGCATGATGGATACGCCGAATAACTATCAGATGGCGATCATGGATAATGAAGCGAATATCCACGCCGGTGCAGCGCCGATGTATACCCCTGACCTGCTTGCCCGGGTCAAAGCCGGTGATCCTACTCCCATACCACATCCGGCATACAGCACTTTAGGATGGATGCTGTTCTTTACTTCAACCGATTGGCGACGTGCCGTATTCGAAAACGGCTTTGAGCACCAGCACACGCTGACGGTTTCAGGAGGAGGCCCCAATTCCAGCTACTACTTGTCGGGGACCTATGCCGACCAGCAAGGCGTGATTCGCTATGGTGACGATGGTAACAAACGCTACAATCTCAGGCTGAATTACGACTATGACGTGTCCAAGCGGATCCGGTTGGAATCAAAACTGTCTCTCGAGAACCAAGACCGGTCGGATATCGGCGGCGTGGGCTCTCAAGGGGTCATCACTGAAACGATCTTTGGGATGCCCAATCATCCGGTCTACACGCAGAGTGGCACAAAGTATTTCGCGCAGGGCGGCTGGGGCAACGCCGTCGCCGAGGCGAAGGAAGCCGCGACGGCAGGCTTTGCTACACGGAGTGTGAAGACGAATTTCAAGGCGATCGTCGATGTGGCGGAGGGACTGAAGCTCAATCTCCAAGCCGGGATCAATTACCGATCGGACAATTTCACTGACATCGGCAAGAGCTTTCCGTTGTACAAGTGGGATGAAAGCAGTGTGGTGTACTATTCCATCGCGAATCCCGACCAGAACTGGGTTGCCAGGACGGATTCCCAAGGTACGTACAGGAACTACATCGGTTACTTGCAATACAGCAGGTTATTTGCCGATAAGCATCAGCTCGACATCATGGCAGGTGCGTCGCATGAGGATGAGAACTTGGATTGGTTCGGAGCCAGCAGAACCAAGTTCGCCAGCCAGGACGTGTGGGGATTAGGACTGGGATCCACAGACAACATGTTCGATGACGGCGGCGGCCGGCACTGGGCGATCCGGTCGGGATTCTCCCGCTTGAGCTATGCCTTCAAGAACAAATACATGTTGGACGCTACTCTTCGCCTCGATGGCAGCTCACGATTCGCCTCTGACAGGCGTTGGGGATCGTTCCCGGGGATCTCGGTGGCCTGGCGTCTATCCGAAGAACCGTTCATTCGTCATGTGGCAGCATTTGACAATCTCAAACTCCGGGCGTCCTATGGAGAGACCGGGAATCAGGAAGGCATCAACCTCTACGACTACCTGCAGCTGATCACCATAGGAGGGACCCCGTATCCGTTCGGACAAGGCGGACAGGATCAATCGGCATTCTTGTCCGGAATGGTCGCCAAGAACAGAACGTGGGAGACCATCGCCACCAGCAACCTGGGGGTGGATGCCACCATGTTCTCCTCCAAGCTCGACGTGACGTTCGACTATTTCATCAAGAAGAATAAAGACATGCTGATTCCCGTGACCTATCCCAGCCTATTAGGAGCAGTGCCACCATTCTCCAATGCGGGGGCGCTCAAGACGTGGGGCTTCGAGACGTCAGTGGGATGGAAAGGGACGCTCGGCGGACTGCGATACTCTGCGAGAGTGACTCTCAGCGATGCGAAGGACAAGGTCGTGAATTACGGTGGACAGGATACGTATGTGTTAGGCCTCAACTACATACGCCAGGGGTATCCCGTCTATACGTATTTTGGTTACGTGTTCGATGGGCTGATCCGCTCACCGGCAGAGCTGGCTGCCTATAAACAGCTGGGAGGCGTGCCTTCGGACATTGGGATTGGGGATGCGAGGTTCAAGGATCTCAATGGGGATGGAAAAATCAGTCTGTATGGTGACACGCCCGGTCAAGATGGTGATGTCATCAACTTGGGCAGTAGGTCGCCGCGCTATACCTACGGCATGAATGTGAGAGCCGGATGGAAGAACCTTGATCTCGTCGTCTTCATGCAAGGCGTCGGGAAACGGACGCTGATCAGGGAGGGCGACTACCGGATGCCCTGGAGCGACTGGTGGAGACAACCCCCCCTGTTCTATTACGGCAACACGTGGAACGAAGATCGCCCCAATGCGCCGTATCCGCGACTCAGTAACGGCAGTATCAGGTCTTGGAACTATCAGCCGTCCACACTGACAGCGATCAGTGCGGCGTACCTGAGACTCAAGAATCTGCAGATCGGGTATTCCCTCCCCGAATCGCTCGTCCGCCGGGCAGGCGTGTCTCGAGCACGGATCTACTTCAGCGGCGTCGATTTGTGGGACACGGACCCGGTGCTCGGCGGCTGGGATCCTGAAGCCAGACCAGATGGATTCAACTATCCATTCCAGAGACAGTACTCGGTTGGTGCCGACATCACGTTTTAGTTCTCGTGGCGTCCCATGAATGGGATACTGGCAATTATGAAGACACAAATGACGTTGACGTCTATCGGCGTCTGCCTGTTGCTGGCGGTTGCGTGTAACCCGCTCGATCTGGGTCCGAAAGACCAGATCTCGGATGCCTCGTTCTGGAAGACCCCGGACGAATTCAAACTGGCCGCTAACGATTTCTATTTCAGCCTCGAGGGCCCCAACTACACCGAGGTCAATTCCGATATCGCCTTTGGATCTGGAGCGACCGTTGAGTTGTCAGCGGTGAGCAACGGGTCCTATTTGCCGCCAGCCAATTCGCTGTTGTGGGATGGTTCCTATGCGGGCATACGTGCAACTAACTATCTCCTTCAGAAAGCGGTCGAATCCGGCTTGGGGGCACAGATCGATCGCTGGGTCGCCGAGGCGCGGTTTTTCCGGGCCTATTACTACTGGAATCTGGCGAAGACTTACGGCGGCGTTCCGTTGATCACCAAGGTGCTGGACGTGACCTCGGGAGAGGTCTACACGCCCAGATCGACCCAACAAGAAGTCATTGACTTCATTATCTCTGATCTCGATACCGCAGTATCGAAACTCCTCAAGCAGAGTGCACTGAGTGGCGCAGAACTGGGTCGTGTCACGCAGGGCGCCGCCCTCGCGCTCAAAGCGCGGGCTGCGTTATACCAGGGAACATGGTTCAAGTATCATGGCGGGGGTGATCCAACGCCGTACCTTGCTGCAGCCATCAGTGCCGCACAACAGCTCATTGCGTCGGGTGAATACCAACTGTATACCGACCACGGCCCGGACAGCAGTTACAAATTCCTTTTCATCCTGCAAGGCGATGACAGTAAAGAGGTGATCTTAGCCAGAAGGTTTTGGGCCGGCCGCGCCACCCACAACTGGACGAGAGAGCTTTGGTTCAACTTCATGATTCCCACGAAGACTCTTGCCGACCTGTACTTGTGCACCGACGGCTTGCCCAGCTCGCCCTTGTTCCAGGGATACGATTCCCTGATGACCACTGAATTCCAGAACCGCGACCCCAGAATGGCGATGACGTTCATCGTACCTGGTAGTAAACGCTTTGGCGAGGGTGGTGTCATGGCACCCATTTTTCCGGGGTTTTCGGGCACCAATGCCACACGAACCGGCTATATGATTCGCAAATTCCTGGATGAAACGATCGACGCCACCCTGAAGGTGGGTCAGTACGACTTCAAGGAATTCCGCTACGGTGAGGTCCTGTTGATTCTGGCGGAAGCCTTGTATGAGCGGGACGGCCAGATCTCCGATGCCGGCCTGGACAGCACGATCAATTTGCTGCGCGCCAGGGTCGGTATGCCTCGCCTGACCAATGCTCATGTCACGACCAACGGGTTGAACATGCTGACGGAGATCAGGAGAGAACGCACCGTGGAACTGGCCTTCGAAGGATTCCGACGCGACGATCTCAGGCGGTGGAAAACGGCGGAACAAGTCATGCCGCTGGCCATCAGAGGCGTCAAATTTGTCGGCACAGAATACCAACAACGCGATTCCACCCTGGTCGTGGGTACGGACATCCAGGTCGACGCTAACGGTTTCGTTGTTGTAGAAGCTGCCGGCTCACGCCAATTTCTCCCGAAGCACTATCTCGATCCTATTCCCTTACAGCAGGTTCAATTATCGAAGGGAACGCTCACCCAAAATCCAGGCTGGTGATGCGGCGGATCCTCGCGGCCTGTTGCCTCTCCTGTCTGGTCGGGCCCCGAGTCCACGCACAGGACGGACAGGAGCAACGCGCGAAAATAATCGCTTCCGGCAAGGTCCCCGCCCCGCCGTACCATTTTCAGCCCGAATACACCTTCGATGCGCCGGGAGACCCCCAGCGCTGGTCACAGCAGCCGCACGGGTTGAATGCGTCGTTCGCCTCAACGGATCAGGCGTACTTCAGGAGCGAGGTCCCTGACCTGGCACAGCCATCCGAGGTGTGGACAGCAACCGGATGGAAAGGCGAACGGTTGAATACCGAGCTGGTCGTCTGGTCACCCGATACTGTGAGCCAGATACGCGTCGCCGTAAGCAACCTCGTCAACGACAAAGGGAACGTTTTGGCCAGCGGCAACGTGCACGTCTATCTCGTTCGCTATGTCGTATCGAACTATCCCTACGGTGCCAACGAGGTGAGCTGCGGGGTGACCGATTCGAACCCGCCCTACCTCATGCCGGACCGCCTGGAGCCGTTCCAGCGGTTCGATCTGCCGGCCAGCACCGTCAGGCCCATCTGGCTGTCGTTGGATATTCCCGCCGGCACGCCCGCGGGCGTGTACCGGGGCACGATTGCAGTCGGCTTTGAGAAGGGAAGCGCGACGCTCCGGACTCAAATCACCGTTCAAGCCCAGACCTTGCCTCCACCCAGTGATTGGCGATTCAGGTTGGATTTGTGGCAGAATCCCTGGGTCGTAGCGTGGTATTATCACGTCGAGCCGTGGTCGGAGGAGCACAAGGCGCTCCTGAAGGAGCATCTCCGGCTGTATGCGAACGCGGGTGGGAAATACATCACCACCTACGCCGTCCAGTCCCCCTGGGGGGATAATTCCTACATGATCGAAGGGACCATGATCGAATGGACCAAGCGGTCCGACGGCACATGGAAATTCGATTACGACATCTTCGACCAATACGTGCAGCTGGCGATGGCCGTCGGGATAAACAAGGCGATCACGATCTATACGCCGCTTCCCTGGGGGAACCGGTTTCGCTACCTCGACGAACGATCGGGAAACTACGTCTACGAAGCATGGGCGCCGGACTCCACGACATTCGCGTCGGTTTGGCATGCCTTTCTCGACGATCTCAAGGGCCACCTGGAGCGGCGTGGGTGGTTCGATCGGACCTATCTCGGGATCAATGAAAACGACTTGGCGTCCACGCTGGCCGCGATCCGCGTGATCAAGGCGCATTCCCCGAGATGGAAGATCACGTATGCTGGAAACTGGCACGCCGAGCTGGACTCGCTCCTCAACGATTACTCTCCGATCATCACCAGCGAGCCGAGCCAGCAGGAGGTACGAGCTCGTTCCGCACGAGGGTCCACCACCACGTATTACGTGTGCTGCACTCCCCAGAAGCCCAACACGTTCGTGTTTTCGCCACCGATCGAAGGCCGGTATATCGGTTGGTACTCGGCGGCTCGCGGCTATGATGGGTTTCTCCGCTGGGCATACGATGCCTGGCCTGCAGATCCGGTGCGCGATGCCCGGCACGCGTTGTGGCCGGCAGGAGATGAGTTTCTCGTTTATCCCGGAGCGAGCAGCAGTGTCCGGTTTGAAAAGCTGCGCGAGGGAATCGTGGATTACGAGAAACTTCGCACCCTGCGAGCGCTGGCATCCCGATCAACGGATGGCACGATCAAGCGGGAGGTCCGAGAACTTGACGACCACTTGAGTACATTCGTGGGAGATCGCGACTACAGTAAACGGAGCTACGATCAGACGAGAATCACAGAAGCCGTTCACACGGGGATGCGGATGCTGGAGGCGTTAAGCGAGCGCCTTGCGCGATAGCGGAGTGGTCTGTAGCGAAGGTCAGGATTACGTCCCCACCCACGAACTGATCCCCGCCGGGCCGGTTCCGACCGCGTTCGATCCGGACGGTGTCTATCCGTACGTCAGCTACTCGGAGACCTCCCACCGACCGGTGCTCAAGCAGTACCGGTTCGTCGCATTGGAGAATGACAAGATCAAGGTCGTGATTTGTCCTGACCTCGGCGGAAGAGTCACATCAACAGTTCATAAGGGATCAGGCAAGGAAGTGCTGTACGTTCCGGACGTCATCAGGCCGACGCGCATCTTGCCCCGCTTCTGCTTCGTCGCCGGCGGCATCGCAGTGAGCTTCCCCATCTCGCATTCTCCCACCCAAAACGACCCGGTACTCTACGCCATCGATCGAACGGCAGAGCGGGTGTATGTCACCTGTGGAGAGCGGGAATTGCGGTTTGGCATGCAGTGGTCCGTCGAATACTCACTCGGTGCTGACGACGAGTTCTTGACGCAGCGCGTCGTCTTCCATAATCCCGGGACCTTGGCGTATCCCTGGATGTCGTGGTCGAATGCCGCCGTGCCCTGTGCTCCTGACACCGAATACCATTTTCCCAAGGGCCAGGTGCTATCGCATTCTTCGAGACTCGCTACCATCGATTGGCAACATGCAGGACCTAAACGTGAATCGGATATACAGGAAATGACGGGCTACTTCTGGAAGACGAAGGATGCAAATGCCTTTGGGGCCTTCACGCCGTCATTGGGTAGCGGGCTGTATCACATTGCCGAAGCGGCGCTCGCGCCCGGGATGAAACTGTGGAGCTATGGTGTCGGGAAGGACCGCGCGTGGGCTACGTTAGGCAGCGCAAAACGCGATCCGTACGTCGAGATACAGGGCGGACCCATCGGCGACCAGGCGATCAAGCTGGAGCTGGCCCCGCGAGAAACCCGTTGGCACGTGGAGTTTTGGATCCCCTCAAACAAGGCGTTGGATATCTACGCTTTGAAGGTTCCGAATGTCGAGCTCAGGCTTGTCAGCGACGTTCCGCTGTTCGATTGGGCAAGAGAGGAAGAAGTCGACGTGTGGAAAGATCTGTTGCGTGCCCATACGACCAAAGACAGACTACCCGAGCCCCCTGAAATCCATCAGTGTCGCTGGGCGCCTTCCGGCATGGAACACATGAATGCCGCCTTCGAATGGGCTATCGAGCAGAGCAAGGGTGAAAGGGCGGAACGATGGAGACTCTACTACGGCACCTGGCTGGCCGGAACAGGGAAACAGAAACAAGCCACCCAAATACTATCTACGAGTAGCCTGGGTGTTGCAAATGCCTTGTTGGCCAGGCTCCTCAAATTGGCAGGTGATATTGAGGGTGCCCGAAAGGCTTTCGGATCCATTCAGGAGAAATGGTTGCGATTGCATCCACAGATTGTTGTCGAGCGTGATGAAGTGCTTCGCGAGGTGGGAGCACACACCTTGGCCGAACGTGAGCAATGGCTAAGCCAGGTAGACGCGCTGCAGGATGAGTGGATAATAGAAAGACGAGTGCAGCTCTTGATCGATAAAGGTGAGCTTCAGGAGGCGAAACGACTCCTGTTATCTGTTTCGTTTCAGAAGGTCCATCAAAGGTATGCGCGCACGGCGTTATGGAATCAGCTATGCGAAAAACTGAATGAACCCCGCTTGCCAATCCCTCCTGAACTGGGAGAAGATCAGTTGGCGGCGTTTGGTGCGTATCGGGAGTTTGCCTGATCTCCATTCCGCCAATCTTCTAAGTGAAGGCCGCACCGCGCCTTACCACCGGGATCTTGCGGCGCGTCACAATTAGGCGCACGCTAATGTCGTAGGCTGCCCCCGGGTCGCCGCCGATGCCGCTCAACATCAGCTTTGCCAACGAGCCTGACATCTCCTCCGATGTCGTGCGTACCGACGCCGACGAACGGGTATGGGCGGATCGCATCCGCGCCGGGGACATGGATGCGTTCGAGATGCTGTATCGCGGGTACTGGCAGCGGCTCTACGCGTTTGCCTTCCGCTACGTGCACTCGAAGGAAGATGCGGAGGAGGTCGCGCAGGATGTCTTTTTCCGGATCTGGCGCGGCCGGGTGGACTGGGTCCCCGCCGGCGCGGTGCGGAACTACCTCTACCTCGCCGTCCGCAACGCCGCACGGGACCGGCTGGAGCGTGCCGCCGTGGCGCGCCGGTGGCGGGTCGGGCGCGTCGGGCGGGTCGGGCGGGTCGCTCCGGTGGCGACGGCACCGGAGATCCAGTCCGACCTGGAGGCAGCCGAGCTTGTGGCAACGGTGGAACGAGCTCTCGCCGAGCTTCCCCCCAAACGATCCGCGGTGTGCAAACTGCGCCTGATCGATGGACTGAGCTATGCCCAGATCGCCGACCGGCTCGGCATCTCTGAGAAGACCGTGGAGACGCAACTTGCCCGCGGCCTGAAGTCCCTGCGCGACCGGATCCGCCCGGCCTTGGCCGTCACTGACGCCGGGCGCACGCCCGGGGCTCACCCCGGGGTCAGAACCTCCGCACCCGCCGACGGCTCGGCTATGAACACGTGCCGCGCGACATCGTCCGCCGCGCCGCGTGGGGCGTAGAAGCGCTCCCGCAGAGCGGCCACGACCTCGGGCGCGCGCTCGACGCGACACAGCGCCACGATCGAGCCACCGAACCCCGCGCCCGTGAGTCGCGCCCCCGCCGCCCCCGCCTCCCGGGTCAGCTCCACGAGCCGGTCCAGCTCGGGGTGGCTCACCTCGTAGTCGTCCCGCAGACTCTGGTGCGACGCGTCGAGTAATTGCCCGAACGCAGCGAAATCCCCAGCTGCCATCGCCGCCTGCGCCTGCGGCACGCGTGTTCCCTCGGTCACCACGTGGCGGAACCGCCGCGCGAGCACGCCGGAGAGGGTCGTCCTCTCCCCCGCCACCTCGAGTAGCTGCTCGACCGGGGCCGCCGCGAGGAGGGAAGGGTAGGTGATGTCCTCCGGCTGGCCGAGCCGCGTGGCCACGCGGCGCCGTGCCTCGTCGGAGCCCCTCGTCCGTTCGTTGTACGCCTGCCGCGCGGCCCCGGACTTCTCGGCGGGGACCAGGCTCCACGCCACGATGAACTGCCAGTCGGCGGGCACGGGGGTGGGGGTGAGCCGGAGCGGGTGGAAGTCGATCCGCGACGCGCACCCGGCCTGCGCACCGAGGATAATCGCCTGGTCCATCCCGCCGCCCGCGGTGCCGACGTAGCGCTCGCCCTTCCCCAAGAGCTCCATCAGCTCGAGCGACGCCACGCTCACCCCGTTCGCGTGCAGGATCGCGAGGGCCATGGCCACGACGAGCGCGGACGAGGAGCTGAGCCCCGCGGCGATCGGGAGATCGCTCTCCACCAAGGCGTCGACGCCCCGCAGATCCGGGAATCGTTGCGCCACGGCCCCGACCGCCGCCCTGGCGTAGTTGCTCCAGTCGCCCGTCGGAGCCGGCGGGATGCTCTCGCTCACCGCGAAGGCGCAGGGTGCGAAGCGCGGATCGCGGTTGACCAGGCACGTCTCCCGATCCGAGCGCGGGTGAAACGCGATGCGCAGACTCTGGCGGAGAGCCATGGGGAAGACGGGCAGGCCGCAGTAGTCGATATGCTCGCCGATCAAGTTCACGCGCCCGGGCGCCCGGACCACGTGGGAGGGGGAGGCGGCGAACGCGCGCGAGGCCATGAGGCTTGAATCTCGGCGCCGGCGCCTGGATTCGGCAAACTCGTATTGTTGCAGGTCCTCGGCACCCGCCCGGGGGGTATGTGGCCGGCACGCAGCGGCGTGGGCTCCCCGCTCGGCCGGGCGGCGGCGCTAACCCGTTGCGCTACCGACCCGAGCGCGCGCACGGCGACCGCGGGCCGCCACGGCCTCGAACTTGAAGTGCCGCACGAGAGACCGGGCTACTGAACTCATGCACCGAGACTGCTGCTGGCTGGTCGTCGCCCTCGCGACGGCGTGCGGGCGCGCCGCGTCGTCCCCGCCCAGGAGTACGACGCCCGGTACGGGAGCGGTCACCACCGTCGTCCCGACGGAAACCGACGCACGGGTCACCCGGGTGGAAGATCTGCTGCGCGGCGTGCCTGGCCTCGAGGTCACACGGGCGTCGGACGGCGGCTACCGGCTGCGCATCCGCGGCGCGCGCAGCATCCGGGGGAATCCCACGGACGACGATCCGCTGCTGGTGATCGACGGCATCACGATCTCGAGCGGATCGCTCAACAGCACGCTGTCCGAGCTCGCGCCGGGAGACATCGACCAGATCGACGTCCTCAAGGACGCAGCGGCCACGAGCGCGTACGGCTCACGCGGAGCCAATGGCGTGATCGTCATTACCACGAAACGGGCACGATAGGAGGATCGGCATGATGACTCGAGGGATCCGGTTGGCGGCGGTGGCGTCGCTCGTCCTGGCCCTGCCGGTGACGGCGCAGCGCGCCGGCACGATGGAGGTCGGCGCGTTCGCGCGTTACGTCGACTTCGACAACACGCTCGGATTGGGCAACGCCGTGGGCGTCGGCGCGCGAGCGGCCGTATACACCGAGGCCGGACTGGCGCTCGAGCTCGACGTCGCTCGCGTGTCCGCGGGCTCGCGGACGTACACGCCGGTACACCTGCGGGCCGTGCATAACGCACCCATGGGCGCGCGCCTCGGCTGCGGCTGGGCGCCGATCTGGACGCCATGCTCCACACGGCGGAGAATTCGCGCTTCACCTTCTACAACGGCAACTGGGGAGTCCAGCTCGGAGCGGGCGTGGGCCTCAACTGATGCCCGCGATGTAGCGTCACAGCCTGTAGGTCTCCTTCGCCAGGTCGTAGGCGAGCGCCCGCGCCATCCGGCGGGCATCGCTCGTATCGATCACGTGGCGCGCAACCAGGCCGGCCAGGAAGTTCGCGTCGGCGCGCCGCGCCAGATCGTGCCGGGCGGGGATCGAGCAGAACGCACGCGTGTCGTCGTTGAAGCCGGCGGTCTTGTAGATCCCCGCGGTCTCCGTGGTGCGCTCCCGAAAGCGGCGCATGCCGTCCAGGGAGTCGTGAAACCACCAGGGAGGCCCGAGGCGCATGGCGGGATAATGCCCGGCGAGCGGCGCCAACTCCCGGCTGTAGGTGGACTCGTCGAGCGTGAAGACCACGAGCGTGAATCGCGGATCGTTGCCGTACGCGTTCAGCAAGGCGCGCAGGTTGCGCGTGAATTCGGTGGCGACCGGAATGTCACCGCCCCGATCGGAGCCGAACTGCTGGAACAGCGGGCGGTTGTGATCGCGCAGCGCGCCCGCGTGAATCTGCATCACCAGCCCGTCCTCCAGAGACAGCCGGGCCATCTCCATCAGGAGGTGGCCCATGAAGCGCCGTTCGTCCGCCGGCGTCACGTCGCTCTGCCTCGCCTGCTGGTACAACACGTCCGCCTCGTTCGGAGAAAGCCACGTCGTGTAGGGCTCGAGCACGGCGTGATCGGTGGCCGTGGCTCCCATGCTCTTGAAGAAGGTCCGGCGATCCTTGAGCGCGTCCAGGAACTCGGCGTAATCCACGAGGGGCGCGCCATGCTCCCGGCCCAGTTTTTCCAGCTCGGCGGGCCAGTCGGGGGAGGCGATGCGGAACACCGCGTCCGGGCGAAAGCAGGGGATGACCCGTCCCTTCCATCCGGACGCACGGATGGCCCTGTGCTGCGCCAGCGGATCGCTGGCCTTGTCGGTGGTGGCGAGGACCTCGATGCCGAACCGCTCGAACAGCGCCCGCGGCCGGAACTCGAGGGAGGCGAGCTTTTCCCTGATCTCGTCGTAGATCCCCGGCGCCGTCTCGCCGGACAGCCGGTGGCGCACGCCGAACACCTCGTGCAGCTCGTAATCGAGCCACGCGCCGGTGGGGGTGCCGCGGAACAGATAGTAGTGGTCTGCGAACCGCTGCCACACCCTGCACGGATCGGTCTCGACGGGCGTCCCCCCCGCCCCCGCCCCCGCCCCGTCCCGGCGCGGGACGCCCAGCGCCTCGAGCGGCACGCCGCGCGCGTATAGGAGCCGCAAGATGTAGTGGTCCGGCTGGACGATCAGCGCCGCGGGCTCCGCGAACGGCTCGTCCCGGGCCAGGATCCCCGGATCCACGTGCCCGTGGGGGGACACGATCGGCAGCCCGCGCGTTTCCTCGTACAGCTCGCGCGCGACGCGGCGCACCGCGGGATCGGGATCGAAAAAGCGGTCTGGATCGAGGACGGCGGCCACGGACCTACACGACCGGCGCCCAGCCCGCGGCATATTCCCGCTGCCAGGACTTCATCGCCTCCTCGTCGCCCGTGATCCGGCCCGACGTCGCGTCCACGCGCAGCGCGCGCCCGGTCGTCTGGGCGCGATGTGCAGCGCGGTCATGTCGTCGTCGGCACTGATGTTGAGGCCGTCCGCGTGCTGCGAGGCCAGCGATTGCTTCACCACCTTGTTGTGGAGGTCGGACACGACGTAGCCGTCGCGGTCCATGACCACGCTGCCCGTGGTGCCAAGGATGGCCGTGCCCCGCTCGCGGCCGTACGTGCCGAGACCGTTGCAGCTCTGGCCCTGCCAGATGATGGTCTTGCCGCCGGGAAACTCGAAGCAGGCTTCTTGGGTGTCGGGGAACTCCCAGTCGTCCGCGAAGTGATAGCGCCCGCCGACGGAGGTCACGCGCGTGGGATAGCTCACGCCCAGGGCCCAGCGGGCGACGTCGATCTCGTGCGTGCCGTTGTTGCAGATCTCGCCCGTCCCCCAGCGGTGGAACCAGTGCCAGTTGTAGTGGACGACGTTGTCGTGGTACGGCGCGTGGGGCGCCGGGCCCTGCCACAGCTCGTAGTCGAGGTTGGCGGGGACCGGGACCACCTTGCCGCGACCGATCGTGGCGCGGGTGTTGGAATACCAGGCGCGCGCGAGGTAGGGCTGCCCGATCGCGCCTTCCTTGATCGACTGGACGACCTCCATCGAGCGCGGCGCGGAGCGCTGTTGCGTCCCCATCTGTACCACGCGCTTGTGCTTCTGCTGTGCCTCGACCAGCAGCTCGCCTTCGCGCGGGTTGTGGCCGCACGGCTTCTCCACGTAGACGTGCTTCCCGGCCTGCATCGCGAGCAGGGCGGCCGGGGTGTGCCAGTGGTCGGGCGCCGCGATGACGAGCGCGTCCACGTCTTTGTCCTCGAGCGCCTTGCGGAAGTCGCCCAGGCCCTTGGGCGATTTGCTCTGCACGCCCGCGACGGCGGAGACGGCCTTGGCGAGCACCAGCGAATCGACGTCGCACACGTAGGCCACTTCGGCGTGGGCCGCGCGGGCGAAGGTCCGGGCCAGCACGGCGCCGCGGCCGTTCAACCCCATGACGGCGACCCTGACTGTGTCGCCCGGCGTGGAGAACCAGGCGGGAAACCGCGGTGCGGCGGCGAGACTCAGTCCCGCGGCCGAGGCGGTCTTCAAGAATTTGCGGCGTTTCATAGGTTACGCACCTTGATGTTGCGGAAGTAGACCTCGTCGCCGTGATCCTGCAAGACGATGTGGCCCTTCCGCCGGTCTGCGAAGCCGGGGATCGAACGGTACTTGCTCTTGGCGAGGGCGGAGTCCATTACCGCCGTGCCGAGC
>WNGD01003773.1_pt1 | contig 15152 bp, 21 predicted proteins | sample 5400671 | NCBI WGS metagenome assembly WNGD01 (sample SAMN13153369, study PRJNA577476) | soil metagenome | isolation source: 40 cm soil or saprolite under grassland replicate 2 | place: USA:California | collected 2016-06-15 | reverse complement strand
TTTCAGATGCATCCCAAGGTGGTCTGCCGTGGCGGGAAGTCCCAGCCTATGTTATTGCGCAAATCAGCGGTGCGTTCCTTGGCGTCGCCTTGGCTAACGTTGAAGTGATGAAAGAAATCGGCATCGATGTGAGCGGTCAAACATCGAAAGACGTAAAACAGTTCTTGCAAGAGAAGTTTGATTACGTGATCACCGTTTGTGATCGTGCCAGACAACAGTGCCCGGTCTTTCCAGGCGCTGAGCCAATCCACTGGGGTTTCGATGATCCCGCAGAGGCGCCGGCGGAGAAGCAACTTGAAGCGTTTCGTCGAGTGCGTAATGAAATTCAACAACGGCTTCGATTGTTTCTCCTGAGCAATCAGAAGTGAACTTTGCTCCATCAAATTGTTACAAAATGATTACAAATATGTGAACGCATAATTAAAAAATCCTACCAATTTTGCCTATCATCGGTTACAAAACTCGGTAAGGCGAGCAACGATGAGCAACAAGGCATTCCTCGGCACTGCATGTATTGCAACTTGTCTCCTTCTGTCGGTGGGCCAGCTGGCGGCCGAGACACGCCAGGAGACGGCACTCTCGTACATCGAGCTGGGTAACAAGTTCATGCATCAGGGCGACTTCGATCGCGCCATTAGCGCTTACAACATCGCACTTCAATTCGCACCGGATTTCACTCCCGCATTCTTCCGTCGTGCCCTGGCTTATGAAGCGCGCGGCGACGTCGTTAAGGCAATAATGGACTACACCAATGCGCTTGATCTTGCTCCGGGTTTAACGGTGGCCTGGTACAACCGGGGAAACCTCCGTCTCAATGAAGGTGATCTGGATGGCGCGTTGTCTGACTTCAACAAGGCAGTGGAAACCGATCGCCGTTACGTTATGGCCTATAACAACCGCGGAATTGTCAAAATAGGGAAGGGCGACCCGGATGGCGCGATGGCGGACTTTAATGAAGCCATCAAGATCGATCCACATCATCCTGAAGCTTACGTCAACCGCGGACTTCTGCGGCTACAGCAAGGAATGAAAGCCGAAGCCGAACGCGACTTTGCGCGGTCGATTGCAGTGAGACCCTCTCTCAGGGGATTTATCGAGAGCCGCATGAGCCGGATCAGTCAAAGCCAGAACTGAACCATTCCGAAATTCACTAGACACAAACAAGTAGAACCGAGAAGTCTGGACCATCCAGCATTTCAGATGAAATGATTCGGATATGCCTTCAATCATACGCGGAACCTGCTACTGCATCTTCGTCTACGACATCGCATTTTTGATAGACCCGAATGAAGCGGAACGGCGAATCAGTTCGGCAAAGCGGGAAACGATCAAACATAAGCGCCGGGCGCCGAAGTATTTTGAATACCGGCCGGCGCCGCCCGGAATCAGCCAGGCGGCCGAATCGGTTCGCATCGTTGAATCATTCGCAACGGATACTCAGGTCGAGTTGGTTGTCTATGATTTTCGCGGTGTCACCGTTATCTACCGTGTCCCTTTAGCCGGGGACAGTGCCCGTCTTCCCGCACTGAGCGAAGGGCTGTACGAAAATGATCAGCTCTTGGCAGATTCGCGCCGCCGGGTTGAAGACGTATTGAATTTCATCCGGCCGGCGGTGTCGAAAGCCAATATCTCGACCTTCGTCGAGGACTACATCATTTTCCAAATCGATGGCTTCGCAGATACGAGCGTTGAAGAACTCCTGAATCGTTACGGTCCACTCTGGGTGGGATCGCGGTCGTACCGATTCAAGCGGTGACCTGCTGCGCCCACCTTGCGACCGGATTGATGGCGATGCTCATTTTTTTGAAAGGTTCCATCATGGCGGCATTCGTCGTCAGCTCTCTGACTGCGTTGCTGTGGCGGGTCTATTCGGAAATCCTTCGGGCGGACTATCGCGGGAAGGGACGCGCATCGGTCTATCAGATCTTTCCGCGGCCGGTGTTGTGTACACGCTCGGCGGCGCTGCGCTCATGGCCGATCCGGCTGTTCAGCCTGATCTGTCGAAAGGTCTTGCGACGCTTTGGAATCCCTCTGTGATTGTGTTCTACCAGTTGCTTTGGTGGGTACTCTTTCTTTATCACGGCCACAGCAAGGTCACGACCTCGGAAATTTCCATCCAAGTCGAGATGGATCGCACATAGATCCTCTGTAACAGAAGCTTCTTCGGAGATTCACGACCATTTCACAAACCTCCGTGACACTTCCACTCTAATCAGAAAGGGGAAGTTATGAGAGTTTGGGGTCGAACGAAACGTGTGGGTGCGCTTGCACTTCTGTTCCTATGCCTTGCCATTCTCGGCCAGCCCGGTGCGACGGCTCAAACGTCGACAGCAACTCTGATTGGACCAATTGCAAAATTTCGTCGTATGTGTCGATTTCGGGCAGGCTGGTTCGACTATAGTAGAGGAGCCACACGTCAGGAAATCGAGCCCTGTTAAGCGCAGATTAATGCGAGGCGAAAAGTTAGATGAATTGACATTATTAAGATGAGGCGAAAAATGCAAAAGGTTGACGACTCACCGCAATTGAACCCGGTTGTTTGTCTGGAAACGTCACAAGTCGACGTCCTGGCGACTGTTCTGAGCCGCGTCTTTCACAACGAACCGAGTTTCGTGTATGTGATGCCGGACGAGGAAATTCGTCGCACCGTATCGCCATGGTTTTTCCGATCGGCGATTCATGCCAGCCTGCGCTACGGGGAAATCCGCACAACGGAAGCCGCGGACGCTGCTGCTCTCTGGATCAGCCCCGAACACGACCTGACCTTTGGCCGCATGGTGCGCACGGGAATGATAGAAACGCCTTTCAAGCTGGGATGGTCGACATTCAGGAACGGTACAAAGCTCGGAAGCAGTGTCGATGAAATCCGGAAGCGGCTGGCTGCCGGACCGCACTGGTACCTAATGGCTTTGGGAGTGGAACCAACGAGGCATGATAGGGAGATCGGTGAAGTGCTGATTGAACCGGTCTTGTCGCGAGCAGACTCCAAGCGGATGTCCTGCTACACGGAAACTTTCAACGAGAAAAGACTCGGATTCTACATGGAGTATGGCTTTCACATTATCGGCGCAGGAAAGATTCCAGGCGGCGGGCCTCAGTTTTGGGCAATGACCAGGCTGCCGCGCGGATGAACCGAAAACGAGTCATCGTTGAAGCCACGAATTGGACAGATCTTTGGCTCGCCAGCAAGCGTTGAACAACCCACAATGTGACAGTCACAGTTCAGCTTTCTCCTACGATGAAGGCGAACCGCCGCCGAAAAGGAAGAGTGCTCGCGCAGCAAACGAACACTAATCCATCGCAATTTCGCGAAGTATTTCGCAAATTCGCGAGATTGTCGTGAATCGAGCTGTCGCGGAGCGGCATTTCCTGCCAGCTATAAGCATTTTAATTAGTTGGAAAATATGACGCGCCGGACCTTCACGGGCGCGCGAAAAACCCGAATGAATCTTGCACAGGCCGACGATAGGCGGTGTGCAGCCGATGCATGTCAGCTACGGCGTCGCCAGTGGGGCTTTCACCGCGGATGCAAAGCCGCCTAATATCAAGCGGCCGATTAAGGTCGAGGAACTCGCCCCAGGCTACAAGCGAGTTCACGAAGAAGCCAGAGAGCGTCTCAGAACATTGAAGCCGATTGATCTTGAAAAAGAGATGCAGTTCTTTGGATCCACACAGACCGTGAGCGCACTGCTTTGGAACATCATGTTGCTTCATTTAGTTCACCATCGAGGACAGCTCTCGGTCCTTGTCCGACTTGCGGGCGGCGTCGTTCCCGAATTATTCGGCCCGACTCGCGAGCAATCACGAGCGGCGGCGAGGAATTAAGTCCGCCCGAACTCTCGCTTTCATTGTGCCGGTCAGATTGCACGGAAACAACATTACATATACAGGGGGAAAAACCATGAACAACACCTTCGAAATTGGAAAGAAACTTGTCGATTTTTGTAAGCAAGGCAAAGATCTCGAAGCCATCGAGACACTAGATTCGCCCAACATCGTCAGCGTCGAAGCCGTGGCCGACCCAAGGTTTCCCCAGCGCATGGATGGCATCGCCGCCATCAGGAGTAAGTTCCAATGGTGGATCCAGAATCACGAGATCCACGGCGCTGAAGTCAAAGGACCTTTTCCCCATGGCGACCGTTTCATCGTGTACTTCAAGTATGACATCACACCAAAAGATGGCCCAATGAAGGGCAAGCGGATGCAGATGGACGAAGCGGCTCTGTACACGGTTGCCAACGGTAAAATCGTGCAAGAAGAGTTTTTCTATCATATGGGTTCATGACCATAAGAGGTCGCTGGCAGGAAAGGGATAACCATCGAGTGAACAATCGCTTACGTGTGCCGGCTACTGCCTTCAATTCTTTAACTAAGCCGGAAGGAACGCGGCGCTTGTGGTGATGGCGCTTCGAAGAATGAACCATTTCGAGCAGGGAAAACGATCACAACGGTAAAGTTTGAACGGTTGAGCGTGATATCTTCCAAATCTTTCGAGGGAGTCGTCGCCGCCATCAAATCGGCTGTTGGGGGCCCGGAATGATGGCGAAGCATGTGCCTGACGCTGGATCTGATGCGCCGGTAACGATTCTTGTCGATGAGCGAAAGGACGGCGTCCATTTGTCATACGACAGGATGGCCACTCTGCTAGCCACTTATGGAAATGCAGACGCACTTGCTGTAGCGCGAGACCTGGATTCCAAAATCGAGAAACTTATTCGAGAGTCTGCCGCCTGATGACCTCAACCCTAAGGAGGACGATATGGGCAAGCTCGATGGAAAGATCGCGCTCATCACTGGTGGTAATAGCGCCATTGGCCTCGCCACTGCGAAACAATTTGTCGAGGAGGGAGCGTACGTCTTCATAACGGGCCGCCGCGAGGCGGAGTTATCCAAGGCCGCGAAGGAAATCGGGAAAAATGTAACGCCCGTTCCGGGAGATGTCTCGAATCTCGACGATCTGGATCGGCTCGCTGCGCAGATCAAGCGCGAGAAGGGCAGACTCGACATCGTCTTCGCGAATGCCGGTGTTGCGAAATATGCCCCGCTGGGCCAGATAACGGAGGAGTTTTATGACTCGATCTTCGACATCAATGTCAAAGGCCTCCTTTTTACCGTTCAGAAAGTACTTCCGCTGATGCCAGATGGAGCCTCCATCATCCTCAATGCATCTGTTGTCGCGAGTAAAGGGCTGGCGGCCAACAGCGTTTACAGCGCGACGAAAGCTGCAATCCGTTCGTTCGCGCGCACATGGACCACGGACTTGAAGCATCGCCACATTCGGGTTAATGCTGTGTCGCCGGGTTCCACCGATACACCTGGACTGAATGAACTGCTCGCATCCACAGAAACCGGACGGGAACGGATCAAGATGCTTTCGAACACCGTTCCACTTGGAAGGCTGGGAAAGCCTGAAGAGATTGCCAAGGCCGTCGTCTTTCTCGCGTCCGACGACAGTAGCTACATCAGCGGAACGGAATTGTTCGTGGATGGCGGTTTCGCGCAGGTTTAGGCAAAAAGGGACGTTCCTTCGCATTCACAAAAAGGAGAAATGATATGGGTATGATCACAACGAAAGATGGAACGAGCATCTATTACAAGGATTGGGGAACAGGACTGCCGGTCGTGTTCAGCCACGGCTGGCCTCTCAACGCCGACGCTTTCGAAGACCAAATGTTCTTCCTGGCATCACGCGGGTATCGCTGTGTCGCCCATGATCGGCGTGGTCATGGCCGGTCGAGCCAGCCGTGGAATGGCAATGACATGGACACTTATGCCGATGATCTCGCTGCGCTCGTCGAGCAACTCGATCTGAGGAGCGCGATTCATGTGGGACACTCCACCGGCGGCGGTGAGGTCGTCCGCTACATCGGCCGGCACGGAAACAAGCGCGTGTCGAAGGCGGTGCTGATCGGCGCAATTCCCCCGCTGATGCTAAGAACACCGGCGAATCCGGGAGGGTTACCGATCGAGGTCTTCGATCAGATCCGCGCGCGTGTTCTGGCCGACAGATCGCAATTCTTCAAGGATCTGACGCTGCCCTTTTATGGATACAACAGACCAGGGGCAAAAGTGTCTCAAGGCGTCCGCGATACGTTCTGGCTTCAAGGTATGATGGCGGGCTTACCGGCTTGCTACTTCTGCATTAAGGCATTTTCACAAACCGATTTGACAGAAGATCTGAAGAAGATTGACGTGCCCACGCTGATCCTGCACGGCGATGACGACCAGATCGTGCCGATCGCCGACTCGGCCCTGCTGTCTTCGAAAATCATCAAGAACGCAAAGCTCATCGTTTATAAGGGCGGTTCGCACGGCATGTGCACGACCGAGAAAGACCGGGTCAACGTGGATCTGCTGGCCTTCATTAAGGGGGAAGTCTAAACGGAGGGGATCATGGATACACTCACCGTAATACATGTGGTGATCAGCCTGATCGGCATTCTTTCAGGTCTAGTGGTCATGTTGGGGATGCTCACCCGCCAACGCTTCGATCGTTGGACGATCGTCTTTCTTGCGACCACCGCGGCCACAAGCGCGACAGGATTCTTTTTTCCGTTCCACGGCTTCACACCTGCGATAGGTGTCGGAATCCTCTCGCTCGTTGTCCTCGTAATTGCAGGTGTTGCTCGCTACGTTCGTCATCTTGCTGGCGCCTGGCGTTGGATCTATGTTCTCACCGCCACGGTCGCCCTGTATTTCAACTGCTTCGTCTCAGTCGTCCAGCTCTTTCAGAAGGTTCCCGCCTTGAAAGCTCTGGCGCCGACTCAGTCGGAGCCTCCGTTTGCAGTCGCTCAACTCACCGTTCTCGTTATCTTCCTTGTGCTTGCGATTGCAGCATCCATAAGATTCCGAGTGGCGCCGGCAGTCATTCTTGCGACGTTTTTCGCTTTGGGAGTCGGAAGCGGACAGGACGCCAACAGCGGTCGACGGCTGACTCCATCGGAGATCAATGTCATCGCATCAATCGGCGCGGGCGCAGGGACTTCCGGAGTCAGCGGAATTCAGACTCGTGTTTTGAAAGGTGATCCGAACAAGGCCGGTTTATACACCATTCAATTGACGGTTCCCGCCAACACTACGATTCAGGCTCATACACACCCGGATGATCGAGTCGCAACCGTGATCTCGGGAATGTGGTTTATCGGTTACGGTTCCCGCTTCGACGAGAAGAAACTGAAGTCCCTCACTGCCGGCAGCTTTTACACCGAACCGCCCAACATGGCGCATTTCGCGCGCACGGGAAACGGGACTGTGGTCATTCAGATCACCGGCTACGGACCGACCGGCACTAAATATACGGAGTCTCAATGAAGATGAAAAACGCGCTCTTGGTGCTGGCGCTCGCTTTCTGCGCGCCCGCAATTGCTCAAAACAACAACTACCAATCACACACGGCGAACTTGGGCAATGTAAAGATTCGCTACTTGAAGGCCGGAACCGGGAAAAAGACGCTCGTACTGATTCACGGATTCGGCGACACGTCGCACATGTGGATTCCGCTTTTCGATGAGTTCGGTACGGACTACACGATCCTCGCACCGGACATGCGCGGCCTTGGCGACTCTTCGCGGCCGGCCACAGGTTACGACAAGAAGACGATTGCCGCCGATATCCGTGAGCTTGTGAAGAGCCTTGGCTATCAAAAGATCGATCTGGTGGGGCACGACATCGGCTTGATGGTGGCCTATTCCTATGCCGCGCAATATCGCACTGAAGTGGAAAAGCTTGCTCTGCTCGAAGCGCCAATTCCGGGCATCGGCGATATCTGGGAAAAAATCTACACTACTCCAGCGCTCTGGCATTTTCATTTCGTCAAGAGTCCGATTGCACTCGAACTGGTTAAAGGACGTGAGCGCATCTTCCTTGAACATTTCTGGCAGACTCTTTCGCCGCACCCGGAAACTTTTTCTGAAGCCGAGCGGCGCATCTACGCCAAGTCTTACGCTCAGGAAGGCGCAATGCGCGCGGCGTTTGAAATGTTCAAGACTTTTGACATTCAGGATGCGGCAGACAATCGAAAATTTGCCGCCACAAAATTGCCGATACCGGTTTTGACCATTGAAGGTGATAAAGCCATGGGCGGGGCGCTGGAGGCTCAAGCGAAACTTATCGCGACCAACGTAACCTCAATCGTATTCACAGATACCGGACACTGGTTAATGGAACAACGGCCGACGGAAACAAAGGCTGCCCTGAAGAAGTTTTTCAACAATTGATTGCCCGCGCACCGTGTGAAAAAGCGTGGTCAGGAACGCTCTTCCCAAGCGTCTCACCCGAAATTGCGGCAACGCCTCGCGTCTAGCTATTCTCCAAAAACCAGACGCGATCCCGATCCGGGAGTCGCCGCGGTAGTCATTCGTGCAGTATCTTGTGTACGAATGAGATCGCAATCGATCCCTCGCCTACTGCGGACGCGACTCGCTTGATATTGCCCGCGCGGGCATCGCCGACGGCGAATACTCCGGGCAGGCTTGTTTCGAGCAGATAGGGCGGCCGAGCCAGCGGCCAGTGCGCGGCTGTGATATCTTCGTGTAAGAGGTCCGGGCCCGTCTTGATGAAACCATTCGCGTCGAGAACGACACAGCCATCGAGCCAGCGCGTATTGGGTGTTGCGCCGGTCATAACGAATACATGGCGGATGTCATGCGTGTCAATGCTTTCCGTCTGGTTGTCCCGCCATTGCACGCGCTCGAGATGCCCGGTTCCTTCGAGCTTCGTGATTTCCGTGTGGGTGCGTAGAACGATCAAAGGAGTTTCCTCGATCCGCCGGATCAGATAGCGCGACATGCTGTCCGCCAGTCCGTTCGACCGGACGAGCAGGTATACCCGTTTTACCGTGTGTGCTAGAAACACGGCGGCCTGCCCGGCGGAATTTCCTCCGCCGACAACGATGACCTCTTCACCTTCGCACAACTGTGACTCCACGAGCGTCGCCCAATAGTAGACGCCTGCACCTTCGAATTGCGACAGGTTGTCGAGCGACAGCTTCCGGTATTGGGCACCTGTCGCGATGACGATCGAACGTGCGGGCACTGGCGGACCATCGTCGATCTCCACAGCGTATGGCTTGCGATCGCAGCTTAGCCGCTTGGCGGATTTGGCAATCATCACTTGCGCCCCGAACTTTTGGGCCTGCGAATAGGCGCGCCCGGCGAGATCCTGACCTGAAATGCCTGTGGGAAAGCCGAGATAGTTTTCAATCTTCGAACTAGCGCCGGCCTGTCCTCCCGGAGCGTTCGACTCCAGAACAAGGACGTCCAGCCCCTCCGATGCGCCATAAACGGCTGCAGCCAATCCTGCGGGACCTGCTCCGATGATGACGACGTCGCGCAGTTGTGTCTGGTCGATGGCCTCGTTGAAGCCGAGACATTTCGCGATCTCTGCATTGGAAGGATTACGAAGTACCACATCCCCGAAGCATATGAGCACCGGCACGTCCTCGACAGATAGTTGAAAACGGTCGAGAACCGCTTGAACGCCGGCGTCACTGTCCAGATCAATGTACGAATATGGATGGTTATTGCGCGTCAGAAACTCTTTGATTCGCAGTGAACCGGGGGAATGCGCGGAACCGAGCAGAACCGCATCTCCGTAGCCTCGGGCAATCAACTCGACACGCCGGAGAATGAAGGCCCGCATGAAAATGTCGCTCAGCTCACTGTCGGTTTGCACGAGCGCGAGCAACTGATCTCGTTCCAACTCGATCACTACACCAGCCTCGCTGACACGTATTCGCACCAATCCGCGGCGGCCAGCCAACATGCTGGTTTCGCCCGTAAACTGGCCTGGACCTAATGGAGCCACAAAACGTTCGTCAGTGCCCGGCGGCCGGACGATCTCGAGTTGACCCGTCTTGACGATGAAGAACCGCGTGTTTTGCAATCCGGCCTCGACGAGGATTTCGCCGCCTTGAACTCGGCGAACATGACCGTGCGCTCCTGCGCGTTGGATCTGTTCCGGATTCAGTGCTGGAAACATTCGTTCCCGAGCACTCGTCGTCGATTGGATTGGCGGATGTGTGTCGGCCATCCAATTATTTTAGCGCCTCACGGACGCCTCAGCGCCCAAGTGACGAAGGCGGCCAACCTTTACGGGTGCACTATACTTGCAGTCGGTGGTGTTCAGTCACGGCTGGCCGCTGAGCGCCGACGCGTTCGAAGATCAGATGTTCTTCCTGGCATCGCGGGGATACCGGTGCATCGCCCACGACCGCCGCGGTCATGGCCGTTCGAGCCAGCCTTGGAATGGGAACGATTTGGATACCTATGCCGACGATTTGGCAAACATTAGTGATCGGCTGGCCTCTATGAAATCAAGCGGCTTGATCATGCAGCCGTGTGCGGAGGGCATCATTATTTCGATGCCCTCCACGGCTCCGTGTTCCGCTCACGCGGCGCCGTGGGTGTTAGCGGCAACGATTCTTGGTTCGAGTCTAGCCTTTATCGACGGCACGGTAGTTAATGTCGCGTTGCCCGCTCTTCAATCGAATCTCAATGCAACAGTGCTCGACGTACAGTGGGTGGTCGAAGCCTACGCTCTCTTGCTGGCTGCTTTGCTGTTGGTCGGGGGATCGCTCGGCGACGTCTATGGCCGCAAACGAATATACGTGCTCGGTGTAGCCGTTTTCGCGGCAGCCTCCGCCTGCTGTGGTTTTGCATTGAACATCAATCAATTAATATCCGCGCGGGCGGTGCAGGGCATCGGCGCGGCGCTCCTGGTGCCGGGGAGTCTCGCCATTATCAGCGCATCGTTTCGCGGACACGACCGCGGCCGGGCGATCGGCACCTGGTCCGGATTGACGGCCATGACGACGGCCGTCGGGCCTGTCCTCGGCGGTTGGTTGATCGAGCATGCGTCATGGCGCTGGGTTTTTTTCGTAAACCTGCCGGTCGCGGCGATCGTAATAATCCTGACATTGTGGCGAGTACCGGAGAGCCGGAATCCGCAAGCAAGCGAAGGACCGGATTGGGTAGGAGCTCTATTAGCCGCCGCGGGCCTGGCCGGGATCGTTTTTGCATTGATCGAATCATCGAAGAGGACATGGAACGATCCTGTCGTGATTGCTTTCCTTCTGGTAGGTTTGTCTGCGCTGATCGCATTTCTCGCGGTCGAGAGCCGGACCAAAGCGCCACTTCTTCCAGTCACTATGTTTCGCGTACGCAATTTCGCTGGGGCCAACCTCCTCACGCTCTTTCTTTACAGCGCGCTAAACGGTATGTTCTTCTTTTTCCCTATGAACCTCATACAGGTGCAGAACTACACGGCAACCGCCGCGGGCGCTGCCTTATTACCATTCATTGTCTTGATGTCTCTTCTTTCGCGATGGTCCGGAGGTCTGGTAGACCGTTACGGTGCCAGGCGGCCGCTCATGTTCGGACCGATTGTCGCGGCCGCGGGCTTCGCCCTGTTTGCACTGCCTACGATCGGCGCTGAGTATTGGACGACATTTTTCCCCGCGGTAGTGATGCTCGGATTAGGTATGGCCATAACCGTCGCGCCGCTCACAACAACGGTGATGAATTCGGCCGCTGAAGGGAGAGTCGGCGTGGCTTCGGGGATCAATAATGCGGTCTCACGTCTCGCGGGCGTTTTGGCGATTGCGATCCTCGGCATCGTGATGCTCGGAACCTTCAATCGGTATCTCGTTCCGAATTTAGCGCAAATCAATGTCAGCCCAGAGATCCGGCAGGAGCTTAAAGCACAGCGGATCAAGCTGGCGGCAATTGAAGTTCCGGCAAAAATCGACACGGCGACCAGAGAAGCGATCCGGCGGTCAATCGATGAATCCTTCATTGCCGGATTTCGTCTGGTTATGTTGATCGCCTCCGGACTCGCGTTGGCAAGCGCCGCAACCGCGTGTTTGGTAATCCGAAGTCGGGCTTAGCTCACACCGTCGGAATTGTCCCGCCATCGATGACATACTCGCTGCCGGTGATCGAAGAAGCTCGGTCCGATGCCAGGAATGCCACCAGCTCGGCAACCTCCTCAGGTCGGTTCGGCCTACCCAGCGGAATACCGCCGAGTGAGTCCATGATGCGTTGTCTCGCGGCATCTTTGCTGATGCCGGTTCGTTGGGCGATCTCGTTGACCATTCCCTGTGCGGCCTCGGTTTCAGTGTACCCAGGTGCAACCGTGTTCACGCGAATGCCCTTGGGAGCGACTTCATTTGACAGACCTTTACTGTAGTTCGTCAGAGCTGACTTTGCGGCCGCATAGGCCAGCGTTGCATCAAAGAGCGGGAGCGTTCGCTGGATCGACGAGATGTGGATGATGACACCCGAGCCCTGTTTCAGCATCGCTGGAAGGAAAGCGCGATCCAGACGGACGGCTGCGAAAAGGTTTGTGTCGAAGGCATGCTGCCAATCCTCGTCCGACAAAGCCAGTGCTCCGCCGCCTTGCGCAGCAGAACCGCCTGCATTGTGGATCAGAATATCTAAGCTGCCAAACTGGTTGAGCACCTGCCAGACTACCTTGTCCACGCCCGCGCGTGTGCTGATATCGGCCTGGACAAACAACGCCGCCGCCTGGCCCTCCGGGAGAGGTGAGCGCGCGGTGGTGGCCACCGTTGCGCCGGCAGCGGCGAGGCGTCGGACAACGGCCTCGCCTACGCCCTTGGTTCCACCCGTAATCAGTGCGCGCTTGCCCCCGAATTCTGCGTCGAAACGAATGCCGGATGTTTTACTCATCGGTGGTTCTCCATTCGTTCTGTCTGAGCGTTTGGCTTACCTTCGTTGCCGATTCCTAGGTAAACAATCTGGTTCCCCGCCTCGAAGAATTTTATCGCGCAATTTATAAGCGCGAGTTCACGCCGCTGCCGGTTTCTTCGGAACGTGCTTGCGAATTTTCCAATAGAGGAACGGATAACGGCGTCCGCAAGCCGGACACTGCCATGCCCCTTTTCGAGGATCGTCGTCTCGCTCATGAAACATCCGGACGACGAGATGGCAGCCCAGGCACATGGTCTCTTTGCTGTAAATGAACTGGAGTTTTGTTCGTCCCTGCATAAGATTCAGGCAATTGCCTCCTTTATGGGCGCCCAGATGCAATAGTTCTTCCACGTAGAAAGCGCTTGAATTCAAGCAACATGGAATGAAATCTGCTTCGTGATTTCGCGAATGCTTTCGCGAAATCACGAACGAATCGCGACTCTGTACTTGGGCAACCATCGCGATTTCAGGTTCCAACACCGCCAGGTCTCCGCCGCGACGAATGTAATCCACTTTCATTGCATGATCCTGCGTATCGCTTCGATCGTCGGCTGAAAGAAGGTGCAAGCCGACGCCGAAGATCGCAACCCGTCGAAAAATATTCACCGAAGTTTCATTGAAGCTTCACATCAGGCGCTCACAATTCTCGCCCGTCTTGGAAGTTGCAGGAAAGAGGAAACTCGATGCCGGTCGAAGACGCTCCACAATTCCGCAATGCCGGCGGCGCGAACGGCAGCGAGAACTCGCCACCAACCAATATGATCCGCGACAGATCCGACTTGCCGCGAAGGTTTCATTCTAGCTGTCACGAAAGGGATGTAGAATTCGAGGAGCGGCTGTCGATAAAACGCCGCTTGGCGAAACTCGCGGCGGTGCAAACGTCAATCGCCTTGGCGGATTTGGATCTGACATCTATTACGATCGATTTGCGAATGTGTTCTACGGTTTGACCGATCGAGGACCGGGCGGCACCATCAGATTCGCAACACGTGTGCAGAAGTTCACGCTCGACATTGACCCGGTTAGCGGGGTAGCCGGCAACTTTAATTTGATCGCCACAATTCCCTTCACTATTCCCGCCGGGAAGACCGTCAACGGCATTGCCGGTCCCGGAGCTTTCAATGGTATCGATCCAATGTCGGGTTCCCCGGACGGCACCGTTCGGAACGTCGGCCTCAGTCACTCATCGGTTCTCTGGTTTTGTTCGTCACGAAGAAGATGTCCCACGCGGATTCGAAAATTAAATCTTTGGCTTAATCGAAGGAGCAAAACATGAAAGCAATCGTCACATATTTGAATTTCAACGGAAATTGCCGTGAAGCGATGAAATTTTATCAACGATGCCTGGGAGGCGAACTATCCATCATGCCGTTTTCGGAGGCGCCGGGGGATTTCCCGAAGGAAGCGAAGGACCGGGTGATGCATGCGAGAGTGACGAAGGATGGGACGACGCTGTTGATGGCATCCGATACCATGCCGGGGTCGAATTTCGTTCAGGGAACGAACTTCTCGATCAGTATCGACTGCCAGGGCGCTGAAGAAACGGACCGATTGTTCAACGCGTTCAGCGAGAACGGCAAAATCACCATGCCGCTACAGGATGCGTTCTGGGGCGCTCGGTTCGGCATTCTCCGGGACCAATTCGGCATCAACTGGATGTTCAACTTCGAGAAGCCAAAACAATAACGGCCTATTCGATGACCTCGATCTACCCGGCGCGATTTGATCCGGTTGCGCACCACCAGACGCGAACTGATGAATGAAAGAATCACACGACGGCAAGCGTTGCTATCGCTAGTTGCGATCACTGCCGGAACAACGATTACAACGAGGACTGGATTTGGCGCCCGACCGGTGAAGACATTGTTACGTTTTCCAGTGGTTGGCGATTTTGGAACAGGTGACAGCGATCAGATCAGCATTGCTAAACAGATGTTCGAGGCGCACAGGCGTGCGCCATTTGATTTTGCAATCGCTGCCGGCGATAACATCTACCCCAACGGCAGCGCTCGTTACTTCACCAGACATTTTGAACAGCCTTTTGCCGCTCTGCTCAAGGAGCCGGTGCGCTTCTACGCGGTGTTGGGTAATCACGATGTGCGGGAGGGGCGCCAGGATCAATGCCGATATCCGCTGTTTAACATGAGTGGACGAAACTATTACACGGTCAAGCAGGGCGAAGGATTGTTGGATCTCTACATGCTCGACTCGACGATTGCGACGCGGCGCAGATCGGCTGGCTGGAACAGCAACTGAGGGGCTCCACGGCCCGCTGGAAGCAGGCTATTTTTCATCATCCAATTTATTCCTCCGGCAAGAAGCACGGATCAGACCTTAAGTTGCGCCGGAAGTTGGAGCCGCTATTTGTGCGCTACCGTGTAAATGCCGTCTTCTCGGGACACGACCACATCCATGAGCGCACGATACCGCAGCAGGGCATTCATT
>WNGD01003772.1_pt1 | contig 15157 bp, 12 predicted proteins | sample 5400671 | NCBI WGS metagenome assembly WNGD01 (sample SAMN13153369, study PRJNA577476) | soil metagenome | isolation source: 40 cm soil or saprolite under grassland replicate 2 | place: USA:California | collected 2016-06-15 | reverse complement strand
ACGCGGTCGGGCTCGGCTACGAGTACCTGGAGACCGACGCGCAGGCGACGGCGGACGGGGTCCTCATCGCGTTCCACGACCGGACGCTGGGCCGGACCACCGGCCAGCCTGGCCGGGTCTCCCGGCTCACGCTCAAGGACATCGCGCGCGCCCGCGTCGGCGGCACCGAGCCGATCCCGGTCCTGGAGGACCTGCTGGCTGCCTGGCCGGACGTGCGCTTCAACATCGACGTGAAGGACGCGCCGGCGGTCGTGCCGCTCGTGCGGGTGCTGCGGCGGACCAACGCGTGGGACCGGGTCTGCGTGGTCTCCTTCTCCGCCAGCAGGCTCCGTGCGGCCCGGCGGGCGCTCGACCGGCCGGTGTGCATGGCCGCGTCACCGCTGGGAACGGCGATGGTCAGATTCGGCGGGCCGCCTGCCCCCCGCGACTCCCGTGGACCGCACCGCTACCACCTCACGCGGCGGCCGCCTGCTGTGGGCCCCATGGCCACGGCCGCGCGCCGGCCGCGCGCCGCGGCCGGCCGGCGCGGGCCGCTGGCGGAGCGCCTGGCGGGGGCCGGCGTGCGGTGCGTCCAGGTTCCCGCGCCGGTGGCGACGCCGGCCTTCATCGGCCGTGCCCACCAGCTGGGGCTCCAGGTGCATGTGTGGACCGTGAACGACCGCCCCACCATGGAAGGCCTCCTGAACCTTGGGGTAGACGGGATCATGACCGACGAGACCGTGACCCTGCGCGAGGTGCTGGTCGGCCGCGGGCAGTGGCATCCCCGCGTGGTCGGCTAGGCACGCTTGGTGCCAGCGGCCGCCATGCCCAGGACCGAACAGGGCCGGCCACGGCGGGGTTGGAACCGGGGCAACATGGGAATCTTGTCCGGGTACTCAGCGTTAACGACGTGGAAAGCTGAGCGCCTGGGAGGCAATGCCATATGGCCGAACGCGCACTTCGCGGGACCCGGCTCGGGGCGACGAGCTACGAGAACGACCGGAACACCGACCTGGCGCCACGCCAGGAGATCGCTTTCGACTGCCCCAAGGGCCATCACTTTACCGTGCCGTTCGCCGCGGAAGCGGAAGTCCCCGCCACCTGGGAGTGCCGGGTCTGCGGCACTATCGCCCTTACCGCCGCCGGTGACCAGCCCAGCCCGAAGAAGACCAAGCCACCGCGCAGTCACTGGGACATGCTGCGCGAGCGGCGTTCCATAGCCGACCTGGAGCAGGTGCTCGCCGAGCGGCTCGCCCTGATCAGGGGGGAACGCGGGCTCGACGACGAGGCCGAGTCGAAGCAGCCCCGGGCGAGGCAGCGCAAGAGCGCCTAGCCAGGCGCCAGCGCCGCTGCCGCGCGCCGGACCTGATCCGGCTGGCTCGGGCAGCCCAGGCGGGCGGCGGCTACCGTGAGGTACCGCGGCCCGGCCGCAGGCGGGTGGCGATGCCCCAGACGGTGACCCGCCAGAGTGCTTCGACGACGATGGACCTGCTCATCTTGCTGGCGCCGCGCTCACGCTCGACGAAGGTGATCGGGACCTCGGTGACCGTCAGCCCTGCCCGGATGGTCCGCCGCGCGAGGTCGATCTGGAAGCAGTATCCCTGGGAGTCCACGTCGTCCAGGTCGATGCGGCGCAGCGTGGACGCACGGAAGGCGCGGTAGCCGCCGGTCGCGTCCTTGAGCTTGAGGCCGAGCATCAGCCTGGTGTAGGTGTTGCCGCCGCGGGACAGCAACTCGCGCGACCGGGCCCAGTTGAGCACGGCCCCGCCGGGCACATAGCGCGATCCGAGGACGAGGTCGGCATGCGCCAGTGCGTTCAGCAGGCTGGGCAGTTCTTCCGGCTGGTGCGAGCCGTCCGCGTCCATCTCGACCATCGCGCCGTAGTCCCGCTCCAGCGCCCAGCGGAACCCGGCGATGTAGGCCGCTCCCAGGCCTGCCTTGCCGGCCCGGTGCAGGACATGGATGTTCGGGTCGCCGTGGGCCAGCTTGTCGGCGATCTCACCGGTGCCGTCCGGGCTGTTGTCGTCCACGATCAGCAGGTGCGCATCGGGCACCGCGCTGCGGACCCGCTTCGCGATGATCTCGATGTTGTCCCGCTCGTTGTAGGTGGGGACGATCACGGCCACGGGGCCCACCGGGCCAGCCGTGCTGCCGGGCGAACTGGTCACGTGTTCCTGCCTTCGCGCGTGCCGGGCACTTCCCCCCAACGGACGTCATAGCAGGGTACCCCGCTTGCCAGTGCCGCCCGCCGATGGGTGATTTGTGCTGGCCCGCCAGGAAAACATTTTACTTGCGCATAATCGCGCAAGAGAAATCCTCGCGGGATAGGCCCGGCCATCCCTTCGGACCGGAGTCCGTGCGGTCGGCGACGAGCGCGGTTCTCCGTTGTCTCCCGGCCGGGCGCTGTCCGGGCCTTGGGCCCCCTGTCCAGGGACCGCCCCCCGCCGGGCTCCGCAGCATCCTGGCCCCGACCGCCGCGATGTCAACCCTCCGCGGCCAGCCGAGTCCAGCGCTCCTGTCCGGCCAGCTTCCCGGCGTGGGGAGCCGACGGGGCGGCCCTGGTTCCGTGTGTCCCAGAGCGGTACGATTGAGCCTCTCCCAGCGTGCGAAGGGCGGGCATGGCACTCCTGGTGTCACCCAGCGGTCCAGGGCCGGGCGGGACCTCCCCCGGATTGCTGGCAGTTCACCTGCGGACCGGATTAACCCTTCGGCCATTTCGAGTAAGGCCTGGCGACCGCCTGCCCCGACCGTGTGAGCTGTGAGCGTGCCCGCTCCCGTTCACTCCTATCAGTCACCTTCCAGCAGGAGGACGAGCAAATGACAGAAGGTCAGGAGGCGCAGGTCTCCGAGGCTCAGATTGCCGTGCACTGGCGCGAGGAGAAGTACATCTATCCTCCGGAGTCGTTCATTGCCCAGGCCAACGCGGCCGATCCGGCCATCTTCGACCGGTTTGCCGAGGACCGTTTCCCGGAGTGCTTCACCGAGTACGCGGACCTGCTGAGCTGGGACAAGAAATGGGACACGGTCCTGGACACGAGTAACCCGCCCTACTGGAAGTGGTTTGCCGGCGGGCGGCTGAACGCCTCCTACAACTGCGTGGACCGGCACGTGGCCGCCCACGGCAACAAGGCGGCCCTGATCTGGGTTCCGGAGCCGGAGTCGGCCGAGCCGGTCGCCGTCACCTACCGGGATCTCTATCGCCGGGTGAACGAGTTCGCGGCGCTGCTGCGGGACTTCGCCGGGCTCAAGGCCGGCGACCGGGTGACGCTGCACATGCCGATGGTTCCCGAGCTGCCGGTGACGATGCTCGCCTGCGCCCGGCTCGGCGTCATCCACTCGCAGGTCTTCGGCGGCTTCAGCGGCAACGCCTGCGGCACCAGGATCGCCGACTCGGGCAGCCGGGTGCTGATCACGATGGACAGCTACTACCGCAGCGGCGAACTCGTCGATCACAAGGTGAAGGCCGACGAGGCGCTGGCCGAGGCGCACAAGCAGGGCCAGGAGGCCGACAAGGTGCTGGTGTGGCGGCGCCACCCCGGCGAATATGGCTCGCAGACGCCCATGGCCGAGGGCCGGGACTTCTTCGTCGACGAGGTGATCGGTTCTTACCGCGGCCAGCTCGTGGAGCCGGTCTCCCTGCCCGCCGAGGCGCCGCTGTTCCTCATGTACACGTCGGGCACCACCGGCCGCCCCAAGGGCGCACAGCACAGCATCGGCGGCTACCTCGCCTACGTGACCGGGACCTCGAAGTACTACCAGGACATCCACCCCGACGACACCTACTGGTGCATGGCCGACATCGGGTGGATCACCGGCCACTCCTACATCGTCTACGGGCCGCTGTCCCTCGGCACGACAAGCGTGATCTACGAGGGGACGCCCAACTATCCCGACGCCGGGCGGCCCTGGCGGATCGCCGAGCGCCTCGGCGTGAACATCTTCCACACCTCGCCCACCGCGATCCGGATGCTGCGCAAGGTGGGCCCCGACGAGCCGGCCAAGTACAACTACCACTTCAAGCACATGACCACGGTCGGCGAGCCGATCGAGCCCGAGGTCTGGCGCTGGTACCACAAGGCGGTCGGCAAGGGCGAGGCAGTCATCGTGGACACCTGGTGGCAGACCGAGACCGGGGGCTTCCTCGGCAGCTCGCTGCCGGCCCTGAACCCGATGAAGCCGGGCAGCTGCGGCCCGGCGGTGATCGGCATCTACCCGGCCATCTACGACGAGGACGGGAACGAGGTTCCGGACGGCAGGGCCGGCAACATCTGCATCCGCAACCCGTGGCCCGGCATCATGCAGACGATCTGGGGCCAGCCCGAACGGTTCGTCGACGTCTACTACGCCAAGTACAACAAGAACCCGGACAGCAAGGACTGGCACGACTGGCCCTACTTCGCCGGTGACGGCGCCGTCCGGGCACCCGACGGCTACTACCGGATCCTCGGCCGCGTCGACGATGTGATCAACGTGGCCGGGCACCGGCTGGGCACCAAGGAACTGGAGTCGGCGGCGCTGACCGTGCCCGAGATCGCGGAGGCGGCGGCGGTCCCGGTCGTGGACGACATCCGCGGCCGCGCGGTCGAGATGTACGTCTCGCTCAAGCCCGGCTTCGCCGCCAGCGACGAGATGGCCGGGAAGGTCACCCAGGCGATCGAGGTCGAGATCGGAAAGATCGCCCGGCCGAAGCATGTGTGGGTCGTGCCGGACATGCCGAAGACCCGGTCCGGCAAGATCATGCGGCGGGTCATCGCCTCGGTGTCCAACTTCGCGGACATCGGGGACGTCACCACCCTGGCCAACCCGGAGGTCGTCGAGGGCATCCGGCACCACGTGCAGAGCGAGAAGGTGAGCAAGAACGAGGTGCCGAGGGAGTTGACCGAGGCGGAGTACGAGGAGATCAAGTCCTTCGGCGCCGAATAGGGCAGAAATGTCGCGGCCGTGGTGACCGTGGATCGCGCAGAACGCTTGATCCACGGCCACCACGGTCGCTCCGATGCTCCCTCTACGGCACCCCACGCCACCCCACGCCACCCCGGGCGGTGGGTTGGGACGGGATGTCGTGCCTACGGCGGGTGTTGGGGTTAGAGGGGGAGGCCGGCTTCTAGGAGGGCTAGGCCGCGCTCGAACTTGTCGGCGAAGGTAGCGAGCCTGCCCTGATCCATGTAGTCCACCAGGTCGTCGGCGACCTCGAACCATGCGGCCATGGCTATCCCGACGATCGCCCCCGCCAGCGCGCGAACCGCGAAGTCGCCGGGGTCGCGGCCCGTCCGTTCCGCCACCGCCTCCGCGAGGGCCTGTGTCGTCCTGGCCAGTTCCTCCAGCATGCGTGCCCGTACCGCGGGGACCGCCAGGGCAAGCTCGGTGGTCTCGCGCAACTGCGCCCATTCGGCTTCCCCCATGCGAGCGAACGCGGTGTGTACCCCGGCCCGCAGGGCCGTGATGGGGCCCACCTCGGGCGGCTGCTCCCGGATTGCCTCCAGCCAGAGCAGGTCCATGTCGTCCTGCAGGACGACGTCTTCCTTGGTCGGGAAGTAGCGGAAGAACGTGCTCGGCGAGACCTCGGCGGCCTCGGCGATCTGCTCCACCGTCGTCGCGTCGTAGCCCTGCTCGCGGAACAGCCGGAACGCGTGCTCCCGGATGGTGGCGCGCGTCCGCGCCTTCTTCCGCTCGCGCAGCCCGGGCTTGGCCGTCCCCGGCTGTCCAGGCTCGCCCGGCTGGCCCGCGCGGGCGGGCGGCTGGGCCGGGAGTTCAGGCAGCGCGCTCATGCGCCGATTCTGCACCTTCCGCCGCCTCCCCGGTAGCCGCCGGGCCGGTGGCCGCCGCCGTGGCCCGCCAGGGCAGGAAGGCCAGCGCCAGCGCGATTCCGGCCACCGCCAGCCCGGCACTCACCCACAGCATTAGCCCAATTCCATGCACGAACGCCGAGCGGACCGAGTCAAGCAGCGCCGGCGAGCCGAGCCGGCGCGCCACCGCGATGCCCTCGAACACGCTGCTGCGCACCGCCCCCGCCGTCGCCGCCGGCAGGCCCGCCAGCGGCAGCTGGGAGTGGTAGCCCGACGCGATCACGCTGCCGAGGACGGCGGCCGACAGCGGGGCCCCGGCCTTCTGAACCGCCTGCATGACCGCCGAGCCGATCCCGGCGCTCTCCTTGGGGATGTCCACCAGTGCGGCGGACGCGGCGGTCGCCAGGGCCAGCCCGAAGCCAACCCCGGAGATGCCGGTCCAGGTGGCGATGAACGCGTCCCCGGCGCCGGCGGTCATGGTGGTGCCGAGTACCAGGCCGGTGGCCAGGATGGCGAACCCCAGCGCGACCGTGAGCTTGGCGGTCGCCCGGCTGGCCACCCGGTCGGCCAGCCCGGCGCCGAGGGCAAGGCCCACCATCAGGGGCAGCAGCCGCACCCCACTGCCCATCGCGTCCACACCGAGGATGGCCTGGAAGAACTGCGGCGCCGCGAACAGCAGGCCGAACATCGCGAAGATGCCGAACGCCTGCAGGATGGTGCCCCATGTGAACCTGGCCGACCGGAAGAGGCTGAGATCCACCAGCGGCTGGCCGCCAGGCCGCCGGGTGAGGTGAAGCTCCCACGCGGCAAAGGCCGCCAGCAACGCCGCCCCGCTCACCGTGCCGGAGATCGCCGTGGGCGAGGACCAGCCGTACTGCCCCGCCGCGATGAAGCCGTAGATCAGGATCGCGAGCCCTCCGCACGACGTCACGATCCCGGCCGGGTCCAGGCCGGGGCGGCTGGCGGCGCGCGAGTCCGGTACCAGGACCGTGACCGCGACCAGCCCGATCACCACCACCGGCAGGTTCATCAGGAACACCCAGCCCCACCAGTAGTTGGACAGCAGCCAGCCGCCGAGGATCGGGCCGATCGGCAGCGCCAGGAAGTTGGCCGCCGCCCACACGCCGACCGCCCTGGTCCGCTCCTGGTCGGTGAACATCACGGCGACCACCGACAGCACCAGCGGGACCATGGCGCCCGCAGCGAGCCCCAGCACCGTCCTCGCGGCGATGAACGCGCCCGCGGTCGGCGCGTACGCACACGCCAGCGACCCGAGGCCGAACACGCTGAGCGCACCGATCATGACCTTCTTGCGCCCGAACCGGTCCCCCAGCAACCCTCCCGGCAGCAGCGCAACCGCCAGCGCGAGCGTATAGGCAGACACAAACCACTGCAGGTCAGTTGCCGAGGCATGCAGCGACACCGCCAGCGTCGGCAGCGCCACACTCAGCACCGTCGCATCGAGCCCCACCGCCAGAACACCCAGCGACAACCCAGCCAGCGCCCACCACTTCCGCGTCCCCACGCTCTCCCCCACCCCCACAACAGTCATGACACTCACTACCTCTCGCTATCTGCTCCAATCTGGACGCTACTCTCAGTTCAGAGTGCCATGCAAGAGCTTGTGGATGTCAGAAACGTGATGTCTATCAGTTAGCAGCCGTTGCGCTTGTCAGTCTGCTGCCGGGACGACGACGGTCCCGGTCGCGGTAACCACGACCAATGGCTCGTCGAGAACCCGCGAGGCCGAGTGCCCACGCTCGGGATCGGCGCGGCAGACAACGCGAGCCTCGAAGGCCACGTCGCGGCTGCGGCGGCCGACGCGGGTCAGTGTCGCACTCGCTTCGATCACGTCTCCTGCCAACACCGGGGCCAGGAACTGGACGTTGGAGTAGGAGGCGAGCAGGCTTTCGTCGCCGTCGGTGCGGATCGCGAGCTCCGTGCCGACGTCGCCGAACAGGCCGAGCACGTAGGCGCCGTCGACGAGGTTGCCGCCATAGTGGGCGTGGCTGGCCGGGACGTAACGGCGGTGGGTGACGGACAGGGCCTCGCGCGGGCCGGTGGCGGTCATGCGCTAGCCGGGGCGGGCTCGCCGGTGAGCGCGTGCACCAGGTAGCTCGCCACCTCGCGCGGGGTGGTGCCCCGGCCAAAGATCTTGTCCACGCCCAGCTCGGCCGCCATCATCGGGTCGAACCGTGGCCCCCCGACCACGAGCACGGGGCGCTCGCGGGTGCCGAACGCGCCTGCCAGCGCTCGGGCGCCCGCCAGGTGGGCATCGCGCTGGGTGACGACCTGGCTGACCAGCACCGCGTCGGCGCGCTCGGCCCTCGCGCGGGCGGCCAGGTCGGCCACGTCCACCTGGGCGCCGAGGTTCACCACGCGCATCTCCCGGTAGTACTCCAGGCCCTTTTCCCCAGCGTGGCCCTTGACGTTGAGTATCGCGTCGATCCCCACGGTGTGCGCGTCCGTCCCGATGCATGCGCCCAGCACGACCATCTCGCGGCCGAGGCCAGACCGGATCCGCAGGTTGATCTCGGCGGCGGACAGCACCGGGAACTCCCGCTCCGCCACCGTGACCTCCGACAGGTCGACCAGGTGGCTGACGCGGCCGTAGACGATGAAGAACGTGAACGCCGGGCCCATCCCCTTGGCGTGTACCACCATGGCCGGTTCCAGGCCCATCTTGGCCGCGAGCTGGAGCGCGGCGCCCTCGGCCACCGCCCGCTCCCGCTCGGTGCCGAACGGGACCGGCAGGGTGAACGACAGCTGCATGCGCCCGTCACCCGTGGTGTCCCCGTAGGGCCTGATCACCGGGCTTGCCTCGCCCGCCGGGCGGGCCCGGCTCATCTGGCCGGTCATGACGCCTGCCTTTCGAGGAACTCGGCTGCGGGGTTGAAGTAGCCCTCGGCCCGCTCGAACACGCCTTCCAGGCCCCGGCCGGCGTCGGCGGGCCGGCGGGTGATCCCGAACGTGCCGTTGGCGATCGCGTTGAGCAGCCCGTCGGCGCCGATGCGGCGGAGCAGGTCAACGGCTTCGGACAGAACGTGCTGCGCCCGCTGCTGGACGAAGCCGCCGGGCGGGGGGCGGAAGTTCTCGCCCAGCTTGCCAGCCGCGCGCGCCACGTAGCGGACGTTCTCCAGCGCCAGGTCGCGGTCGGACAGGAACGGGGTGTGGATGCCCTCGGTCATCATGCCGACCAGCAGGATCGACTGCTCGGTCATGACCCCGGCCAGGTTGAAGAACGCGTCGAGCAGGAAGCCGCCGAACACGTTGCCGGTCATGTGCTTGGTGGGTGGCATGTACTTCAGCGGCGCGTCCGGGAAGAGTTCCCGGACCAGCTGGGCGTGGGCCAGCTCGAGCAGGAACGAATCGGGGACGTCCGGGTTGATCTCGAAGGCGTGGCCGAGACCCAGTTGCCAGTCGGCGAGCCCGGCCTCGACGGCGAAGAACTCGTTGAGGAGCTGGCTGACGACGACCGTGTGCGCGGCGTCCACCGCATCGGCCGTGGTCAGGTAGTTGTCCTCGCCGGTGTTGATGACGATGCCGGCCCGGGCGTGGATCTGCCGGGAAAACCGCTGGTCGATGAAGGTACGCCGGGGGTTGATGTTGCGGAAGATGATCCCGTACATGCAGTCGTTGAGCATCATGTCCAGCCGTTCCCGGCCCGCCAGCGCGGCGATCTCGGGCATGCACAGCCCGGAGGCGTAGTTGGTGAGCCGGATGTAGCGCCCGAGCTCGCGAGAGACGTCGTCGAGCGCTGCCCGCATCAGCGCGAAGTTCTCCCGCGTGGCGTAGGTGCCCGCGAACCCCTCGCGGGTGGCGCCCTCGGGCACGTAGTCGAGCAGCGACTGGCCGGTGGACCGGATCACCGCGATGACGTCTGCCCCCTCCCGGGCGGCGGCCTGCGCCTGCGGGATGTCCTCGTAGATGTCGCCGGTGGCGACGATCAGGTAGATCCACGGCCGGGGCGGGTCGGAGATCTGGCGGATCATCGACTCCCGGCGGGCCCGCTGGGCGTCGATCGCCGCGAAGCCCCGTCCCAGGGCGGCCTGCGCGGCCGCCCGTGCCGCCGCGGCATCGCGGCCCTCGGGCACCCGAAACTTCACCTTGCCGTCCGCGGCGTCCCTGGCGAGCGTTGGCAGGCCCGGGTAGCCCCCAGTCACCAGCGCGTCCCAGGCCGGCAGCGCCACCCCATGCTCCAGCCCGCTGGTCTCCCGCACCGCATCCACCAGGCGGTTCACCCAGGGCATGCCGCCGTCGTCCGCGCCGTCCAGACCGGCCAGCCGCAAGACCGCTCGTTCCACCGACACCGTGGAGTGGCTGCGCGCCATGTCGACGATGGGCTGGCCCGCGATCCGCGCCAGGTCGCGCGCCGTGCGGACCACCTCGGGGTCGAGCCCGAGCTTGGAGCTGTGTGCCGTCACGTCTCCTCCTTCCCGCGCCGTCCGCCGGGGGCGCCCTCGCTGACCCGTGCCTCGAAGAGTGCGCGGACCGCGGGCTCGTCGCGGACCAGGTCAAGCGCCAGCCGTGCGTGCCCCGGTACATACCCGTTGCCGATCAGCATCGTGACATCGGCCGCGACCCCTTCCGCCCCGAGCGCGGCGGCGGTGAACGAGGTCGCCATGGAGAAGAAGATCACCGTGCCGCCGTCGGCGGTGGCCAGCACCGCGCCGCCCTCGCACCCGGGCACGTCGACGCATACCACGGTCACCGCGGCCGGGCCGCCCGCGCCGTGCACGGCCCCCGCCAGCGCCACCGGATCCCGCGCGTCCGTGATCACCACCTCGTCGGCCAGGCCGGCCGCGCGCAGCGTGGCGGCGTCGGCATCACCCGGCACTACGCCGATGACCCGGCCCGCCCCGGCCCGGCGGGCCGCCGCCGCGGACAGGCTGCCGCTCTTGCCGGCCGCGCCGAGAACCGCCACGACCGGCCCCGCGGCCCCCGGGCCGGCGGCCTGCGCGGCCTGGCACACCACCCGGCTGGTCAGGGCCGGCGCCCCGCACACGTCCAGCACCGCGAGCGCGAGCGGGGCCGGCAGGTCGGCTGGGAGCACGGTGGCGATCGACCGGCCGAACAGGATCGCGTGCCCCTGGCACGGCACCTGCTCGGACCGGCCGTCCCAGCCGGCCAGGCCGTCGGTGATCACCAGTGGGGTGAGGCTGAGCGAGACCAGAGTGGCGATCCGGTCGCCCGGCGCCAGGCCCAGCGGGGACCCCGGCCCGGCCTCCTCCACCACGCCGGTGAGCATGCCGCCCGAGCCGGTCACCGGGTTCTGCATCTTGCCGCGCTCGGCCACGATTTGGCAGACCGCGGCCCGCATGTCCGTGGCGGCGCCGCCGGTGGCCTCGCGCAGCTGGCGGAAGGAGGCCGCGTCGAGGTTGAGCCGCTCGACGCGCACCCGGACCTCGTCCGGCCACAGTTCCGGGCCCGCGTCCAGCCGCCATGCCGCCTGCGGCAGCACCCCCGCGGGTGCCAGCACACGGTGCAGGCCCAGCGGGGATCCAGGTCCCGGCCGGGTCACGTCCCCGTCCTTCCCAGCACGCTCGCCATCTCCGTCGTTTCGCAAATTCTTCCTGTGAAAGGCTACTGTCACACAAGCATCTTTCGCATAATGATGATTTTTCCGGCTATTTTCCGGGCCAGCCTAGAGCAAGGGGACGGGTGCCACGTGATCGACCAGCCGTACGCCTACCAGCGCAGGGAACTCACCGAGCCGGACTGGCGGCGTTTCCCCGGCTGGGCGGACGTGACCGCGGCGCAGTGGGAATCGGCGCAGTGGCAGCGGGCCCACTGCGTGAAGAACATCCGGCAGCTGCGCGAGGTGGCCGGTCCCGGCCTGTCCGAGGCGTTCCTCGCTGATCTGGAGCGTGACCAGCGTGAACGGGCCACCATGTCGATGCTGGTCCCGCCGCAGATGCTCAACACGATGGTGCCCGCGGGCGGTCCGGCCGCGGTCGGCTTCACCGACGCGTTCTACGCAGACCCGGTCCGCCGCTACATGATCCCGGTCTTCAGCGACCGCCGCGCCGACTGGCCTTCCCATCCCTACGCCTCCAGGGACTCGCTCCACGAGGCCGAGATGTGGGCGGTCGAAGGCCTCACCCATCGCTACCCCACCAAGGTCCTCGCTGAGGTACTGCCCACCTGTCCCCAGTACTGCGGCCACTGCACGCGCATGGACCTGGTGGGCAACCCGACCCCCATCATCGGCAAGCACAAGTTCGGCATGCCCCAGGACGACCGGCTGGCCGCCATGATCGGTTACCTGAAGGCTACGCCCGGGGTGCGGGACGTGGTGGTCTCCGGCGGCGATGTGGCCAACCTGCCGTGGCCCCGGCTCGAGGCCTTCGTCGCCGACCTGCTGGACGTGGAGAACATCCGCGACATCCGGCTGGCCTCCAAGGCACTCATGGGACTCCCCCAGTACTGGCTCGGTGACGACGTGCGGGCCGGGATGGAGCGGCTCGGCTCTCGCGCGCGGGAGCGCGGCGTCAGCATCGCCATTCACACCCACGTGAACGCGGCCCAGTCGGTCACCCCGCTGGTGGCACGGGCGGCGCGCGCCATGCTCGAGACCGGCATCCGCGACGTCCGCAACCAGGGGGTGCTGCTGCGGAGCGTGAACGACAGCCCGGGTGCCCTGCTGGACCTGAGCTTCGTCCTCCTCGACGAGGCGAAGATCATGCCGTACTACCTCTACATGTGCGACATGATCCCGGGCAGCGAGCACTGGCGGCTCTCGCTCGGCGAGGCGCAGCGCCTGCAGCACCAGATCATGGGCTACCTGCCCGGGTTCGCCACGCCGCGGATCGTCTGTGACGTCCCCTACGTCGGCAAGCGCTGGGTGCACCAGGTCTCCCGGTACGACGCCGATCTGGGAATCTCCTACTGGTCCAAGAACTACCGGACCGGGGTCGAGGCCGGTGACCCGCTCGCGCTCAGCCGCGAGTACGCCTACTACGACCCCATCTACGTGCTCCCCGAGCGCGGCCAGCGGTGGTGGCGCGCCTGCGGCCGCGCTGCGCCGGCCGCCGGCCTCACCCGCGTGTCCGGAGCGTGAGCGGCAGGGAGGCGAAGCCGCTGAGCGTGTTGTTGAGGCGGCGGCGCGGCTCGCCCGCTGGTTCCAGGGATTCCACGTGGCGCGCGAGCGCCTGCAGCAGCACCTCGCCCCTCCAGCCGCGCGAACGCCGCCCCGACACAGGCGTGGATGCCGTACCCAAAGCCGACATGCCCAACGGCGCGGCGCCGGATGTCGAACCGGTCCGGGTCGGTCCAGCGCCGCGGGTCGCGGTTGGCGGCGGCGAGGAACAGCAGCACCTTCTCGCCCGCGCCGATCGTGATCCCGTCGACCTCCACCTCGCGGGTGGTGGTCCGGAAGAACGTCTGGACCGGCGAGGCGTACCGCAGCGTCTCCTCGAACGCGGCACCGGCCAGCGACAGGTCCCCGCGCAGCAGCTGCCACTGGGCTCCATCGCGGGCCAGGCAGTCCAGCGCGCAGCCCAGGCCGATGACCGTGGTGTCGACCCCGGCGGTGAGCAGCGAGCGAACCAGCAGCGCTGCCTCGTCCTCGGTGACCGTCCCCTCGTCGGCGCTGGCGTAGATGCGGTCACCCAGCCCGCCGGGGGCGAGCGCCTCGCGGGCACAGTGTGCGGCGATCCACGCCGCCACCCCCTGGACCTGTGCCATCGAGTCGGCCTGCAGCTGGTTGCGCGGGCCGAACGCGTTGAACGCCATGTTCCCGTAGGCGAGCAGCTGCTCGCGGCAGTCCTGTGTGATGCCGACGGCGCGCGGGAACACCCGCAGCGGGTAGGCCTCGGCGATCTCGGTGACGCCGTCGACGGTGCCGCGGGCCAGAAGCTCGGCGGCCAGGCTGTCCGCCTCGCGGGCGAAGTCCTCGCGAAGGGCGGCGATGGTGCGCGGCGACATCGCCCGGGCCACCGCCTTGCGTGCCCGCGAGTGCTCGGGCGGGTCCGCCTCCAGCAGCAGGCTCGGCGGGCGCCACGGCTTCTCCTTGCGGAAATCGCTCAGGCCCACCCCGGCAGCGGAGGAGTACGTCGCCCAGTTCCGCAGGGCGTCGTGCACCTCGGCGTAGCGGGCCATCGCCCACACGCCGTAGCGCTCCAGCCAGACCACCGGGCCCGCTTCCCGCAGCTGCGTGTGAAAGGCGAAGGGGTCACGCAGGAAGTCGTCGCCGAACGGGTCCAGCGCGGAGGCGGGCGCCCCGCCGGGGCCCGCTGCCTCCACCGTCGTGTCCGGCACGGCGCTGCCCCCTTTCGCGTTGCGGTCCGCACTGGTGATTCTGCCTGGGCGGATGCGCGACGTGAAGAAGGACTAGAGTCCCGGGGTGAGCGAATGGGCCGACATCCGGGGGCCGAACGTGGTCCTGGAAGACGAGGCCGTGCTGGTGCTGAACAAGCCCGCCGGCATCTCCGTCATGGGCGAGCGGCACGAGACCGACCTGGTCCGGATGGCCGCCGCCGCGGGCGAGGAGCTCTTCCCGGTGCACCGGATCGACAAGGTCACCTCCGGTGCCGTCCTGTTCGCCCGGGAGATGCGCTGGCACGGCCCGCTGACCCGCCAATTCGCCGGGCGCACGGCCGGCAAGGCATACCTGGCCGTCACCCGGCCGGGTGGCCTGCCGGCCCAGGGCGTCGTCGACCTGCCGCTCAGCGCCGGCCGCAAGGGCCGCGCCCGGGTGGCCGCCCCGCGGGCCAGCATCACCTTTGATCCTGCCGGGGGCCGGTGGTCGGTCCCGGACGAGGCCGTCTTCCGTCACGTGCGGACCTATCCGTCACTCACCAGGTTTTCCACTCTCTGGCAGGACGCAGACCATGCCCTGCTCGCCGTCCAACCCGTCACCGGCCGCCGCCACCAGATCCGGGTCCACTTGGCCTGGATCGGCTATCCCGTCGAGGCAGATCCCCTCTTCGGGGCGGTGGGTGCCGCCCGCACCCTGCTGCACTCCTGGCGGCTCGCGTTCGACGCCGCCTGGCGCGGCGGGTCCCGGCTGCGGGTGGAGGCCGCCCCGGGGGATGACTTCTGGGCGCCGGTGGTTGGCCGGCTGCCCGGGCGGGACCCGGCCGCCCTGCTGGCGCAGGCGCCGTCCCCAGACGCGGAGCCGTAGTTCCCGGATGGAGAACCGCAGTGGCCGCGGCCTCGTGCCGGCTGGCGGCTATTCGCCCTCCGCGGCCGCCGTCGCGGTGGCCCGCCTGGTTCGCGGTCCCGGCCGGCGTTCGGTCGCCAGCGGCACGAGCGCCGCCGCTGCGATGGGCAGTGCACCGGCGGCCGCGAACGCCGCCGGATAGCCCGCCGCTCCGATGAGCACGGCCACCACCGGTGGGGTGAGCGCGGCAAACGCGTTCTGCCCGGTGTTCTGGATGCCGAGCGCACGG
>WNGD01014139.1_pt1 | contig 15159 bp, 12 predicted proteins | sample 5400671 | NCBI WGS metagenome assembly WNGD01 (sample SAMN13153369, study PRJNA577476) | soil metagenome | isolation source: 40 cm soil or saprolite under grassland replicate 2 | place: USA:California | collected 2016-06-15 | reverse complement strand
GGGCCCGACGGACCTGGCGCGGCTGACGACGATCTCCCGCCGCCGCAAGCTCGACATGGTCTCAGCCGGCGAGGCGGCGCTCGGCAGTCCCCAGGTCCCACCGGAGGCGCGCGAGCGGATCCAGTCCTTCCTCAAGCTCTACGGAGAAGCCTCGGCCGCGATGGAGGAGCGCCGCGCCGACGTCTTCGTGCGGCGCCTGATCGAGCGGGTCGGGCTGCGGCGCCAGCGGCTCTTCGCCGCCGAGCCGGAGGTCGCGGAGCGCCTGCTCGGGCTCTCTCGCCTCGCCGAGCTCGCCGCCGCCTGGGCGCGCCGCGAGCCACACGGCTCCACCCGCGACTTCGTCCGCTACCTCAGCGCCGTCGCCGAGGCGGGGGTCGAGCCCGCCGGCGGCGAGGAGCCGCCCTCGCCCGGGTCGGTGCAGGGCCTCGGCCGGGCCGCGGCCAGGGGGATGGAGTTCGAGCACGTCTTCGCGCTCGGCCTGGAGCGCGAAGACGTGACAGGGCGGATCGGCCGGCCGGCGCGGACAGGCCTGGTCTTCTCTCGAATCGAGCGGGACGGCGATACGGAGATCCGTCCCTCCTCGTTCTACGACGCGGCGCTGGCCGCGGCCGGCGTCGACGAGGAGGCTCACGAGGAGGAGCTCTTCGGCCCCGCCGAGGGCCTCCACTCCACCTACCGGAAGCTGCGCGAGGAGGTGCTGGAGGCATCCTGGAAGGCGGGACGGGAGCTGTCCGAGCCACGCCTCGACACCGCGGTGGACGTCAATCGGGCGATCGCCCGCCACCTGGAGCTGCTGAAGCTCGCGGCGCTCGCCCAGCGCCCGGGCGAGGAGACGATGGCCGAGGCGATCGAGGCGGTCAACGGCCTGCTGCGCCAGGTCGCCACCCCGGAGCAGCAGGCCGAGCTCGACGCCTCTCCCCTCGACGCCTACCTGCTCGACTCCGAACGGGAGGGGGATCGCCGCCGCAAGCTGATCGCCGCCCGCCACGAGCCCTCGCTCGAGGCCTTCCTGCCGCGCCGCGGCGACGGCGGGCTGAGCCTATCGGCCTCCGACCTGGACCTCTATCTGACCTGCCCGTTGAAGTACAAGTTCGCCAGGGTCTTCGGCATCCCGCAGGAGCCGACGATCAACCAGCGCTTCGGCATCCTCATCCACAACGTCCTGGAGCGCTTCCACAAGGAGAAGGGCGAGGCGGAGGAAGACGGGCTGGAGCGCCTGATGGACCTGTTCGAGGCGGGCTGGCGGCGCTCCGGGTTCGGCTCGAGCGACGACGAGCTCCAGTTCCGCGACCGGGCCCGTGAGGCGATGCGCCGCTACTGGGAGCGGGAGAGCGCCGGCGAGGGAGAACCGGCCTGGCTGGAGCGCAAGTTCGACTTCCAGATCGGCCCTCACCACGTGCGCGGCCGGGTCGACCGGGTCGACCGCCTGCCCGGCGGCGACCACGAGCTGATCGACTACAAGACCGGCGAACGCAAGAGCGAAGCCGACCTGGAGAGCGACCTTCAGCTCGCCCTCTACAGGCTCGCCGCCCGCGAAGCCTGGGGCCTGGAGGCCCGCACCGGCAGCTACTACTACGTGCTCGACGCGGACAAGGTTGTCGCGCCGACAAGGTCCGACGACGCCGAGCGGGTGGAGCGGACGGTGCTCCAGGTGGGCGAGGGCATCCTCGGGCAGGACTTCGAGCCGACTCCCTCGCCCGAGGTCTGCGGCTGGTGCGACTACCGGCTGATCTGCCCGGCGGCCGAGAGCTAAGCGGCGAGGAGGTCGCGCTCGCGCGCCGGGTGGCGCGCGGTGAGGACGACAGGGGTGCCGTCGCGTGGCGAGAGGGTGATGTTGCGGCGGCCGATCCGCTCCGGGGTCGGGCTCGCCTTGCGCAGCTCGCAGCGGGTGAGGACCTCGCGCAGCGCGATCCGCATCTCGAACTCGGCGAAGGCGGCGCCGAGGCAGCGGCGGATGCCGCCGCCGAAGGGGACCCAGGCGTAGGTGTCCGGGCCCTCCTCGAGGAAGCGCTCGGGGCGGAAGGCGAAGGGCTCGGGGTAGGAATCGGCGCGGGTGTGGGCGAGCCAGATCGCCGGCGTCACGTCGGTCCCCGCCGGCAGCGTCAGTCCGTCGGCGCGCAGCTCCTTGGCGAGGCGGCGACCGGCGAGCGGGACCACCGGGCGCAGCCGCAGCGACTCGCTGATCGCAGCCCGCAGGTAGTCGTCCTCGCCGGCTTCGAGCGAGTCGCGCAGGCGCTGGAGCTGGTCTCGGTGGCGGAGCAGCAGGTCGAAGGTCCAGGCCAGCGCCGTCGCGGTCGTCTCGTGGCCGGCGAGCAGCAGCGTCATCAGCTGGTCGCGCAGGTCGGTGTCGCTCATCGCCCCGCCGTCCTCGAAGCGGGCCTGCATCAGCACCGAGAGGATGTCGTCGCGCTCCTCCAGCCCGCCTTCGGCGCGGCGCTCGGCGATCTCGGCGTAGAGCAGCTCGTCGACCGCGTTGAGTTGCGCCTCGAATTTCGCCCAGGGACCGCGCCCGCCGAAGCGGCGGCTCGCCAGCCCGATCAGCTGGGTGAAGGGGGATGCGGTCTCCTCCAGCACGCGGGTGAGCATGACCCGCAGCCGCTGTAGCCGCGGCCCCTCGGCGACACCGAAGACGACGCGCAGGATCACCTCGAGGGTGATCGCCTGCATGTGCGGGTGGATCGCAAACTCCTCGCCGAGTGGCCAGGAGTCGATCTCGGCGTCGACGATCTCCTCGACGAGCGGCTGGAAGGAGCGCATTCGCTCACCGTGGAAGGGGGGCAGCATCAGCTTGCGGTGGGCGAGATGATCGGCGCCCTTGAGCACCAGCAGCGAGCGCGCGCCGACGATTGGCGTCAGCACGACGTCGCGGCCGGGCGGCAGCCCGTGCTCGCGCTCCGTATATAGGGCCTTGATCGCCTCGGGATCGGAGATCATCACCATCGGCGTCTGGAAGCCGAGGAATTTGACGCTGAAGGAGTCGCCGAGCTTCTCCCGACACTCCTGCATGAAGGGCAGCGGCCGGAAGGACCAGCGCAGGGTCTGGCGCAGCGGCGAACTCGATGGTTCTGGTGGAAGCGGCACGGACATAGATTCGCAGACGCTTGGCGCGCGGGTCCTGTCGCCGGGGTGGGGTGGCCTCCTTGCCCCGCGCGCTGCTCCGGGCGAAGGGACGATGCGCTTCTAGGTCGGGGCCTTGCCCTGCGCAGCCTTCGGGCGGCGGAGTCCATCCCACCCCGACACCACCCGCGCGAGATGCGTATACAAAACCCGACCCTGCATCCAGTTAGCATCGGGCTCGGTGTCGACTGCGCTTGGGAACTTGAAGCTTCATTCCTCCGGGAAGGTGCGGGAGATCTATGAGTGGGATGGCGATCTGCTGATGGTCGCCTCCGACCGGATCTCGATCTACGACGTGGTGCTGCCGACCCCGATTCCCGACAAGGGCAAGGTGCTGAACCGGATCTCGGAATTCTGGTTCGAGCTGACCGGCGACATCGTTCCCAGCCACTTCGTCTCCAGCGACGTGCCGGAAGAGGTCGCCGAACGGGCGATGCGGGTGCGGCGGCTGGAGATGTACCCGGTCGAGTGCGTGGTGCGCGGCTATCTCTCGGGCTCAGGCTGGAGGGAATATCGCGAGTCCGGATCGGTCTGCGGGATCGAGCTGCCCGACGGTCTGCTCGAGTCCGACAAGCTGCCGGAGCCGATCTTCACCCCCGCCACCAAGGCCGAGATCGGCGACCACGACGAGAACGTCGACTTCGACCGCGCGGCTGAGATCGTCGGCGACAGGGCGCTGATGGAGGAGCTGCGGCGGATCTCGATCGAGGTCTACTCGCGCGGGGCGGACCACGCGGCCGAGCGGGGGATCGTCCTCGCCGACACCAAGTTCGAGTTCGGCAGCCACGCCGGAGCCGAGATCGTCCTCGGCGACGAGGTGCTGACCCCCGACTCCTCGCGCTTCTGGCCCGCCGACCGCTACCAGCCCGGCCGACCCCAGCCCTCCTTCGACAAGCAGTTCGTGCGCGACTGGGCGGACGAGGCCGGCTGGGACCACGACCCGCCCGGCCCCGAGCTGCCGCCCGACGTTGTCGAGCAGACCCGCGGCAAGTACGTCGAGGCCTACGAGCGGATCACGGAGCGCAGCTTCTAGTGGCGAAGGCGAGGGTGCTGATCAGGCCGAAGGAGGGCATCCTCGACCCGCAGGGCAAGGCCGTGGAGCGAGCGCTGCCGGCGCTCGGCTTCGAGGGCGTCGAGCACGTGCGGGTCGGGCGCATGGTCGAGCTGGAGGCGGAGGACCCCGAGCGCCTCTCCGAGCTCTGCGAGAAGCTGCTCGCCAACCCGCTGATCGAGGACTTTGAAATAGAGAACCTCGACGCGCCGTGAACGCTGGGTTCACCCGAGAGCAAGCCTGATGCTGTGGGGAGTGCTCCAGTTCCCGGGCTCCTGCGACGAGCGGGACGCCCTGCACGCCTGTTCGCTGGCCGGCGAGGCGCGCCTGGTCTGGCACGAGGAGCGCGACCTGGACGGCGTCGACGCGATCGTCGTCCCCGGCGGCTTCTCCTACGGCGACTACCTGCGAGCGGGAGCGATCGCCCGCTTCTCCCCGGCGATGGAGGCGGTGGCCGAGCTCGCCGCCGCGGGCCGACCGGTGCTGGGGATCTGCAACGGCTTCCAGGTGCTCTGCGAGGCGGGCCTGCTGCCGGGCGCCTTGCTCCTCAACGAAGACCTGCGCTTTCACTGCCGCCAGGTCGAGCTGGTCGCCGAGGGGGCGAGTGATGAGTTTTCATCGCTATCGGGTCATCAACTCATCACTCGATCTCCGTTCCTGACCGAGATCGCGCCTGGCGATCACCTTTCGATCCCGGCCAAGCACGGGGAAGGCCGTTACTACGCGCCAGAGGCGATGCTCGACCGGCTCGAAGCCAACGGCCAGGTGGCCTTTCGCTACGCGCCCGGTCACAACCCGAACGGCTCGGTCCGCGACATCGCCGGAGTGACGAACGAGGCCGGCAACGTGCTCGGGATGATGCCCCATCCCGAGCACGCGGTCGACCCCTTGACGGGATCGACCGACGGGTTGCGGATCTTCGAAAGCATCAAGCCCGCCGCCTCTTCTGCTCCCGCGAATGTCTAAAGAGGCGGATATGGAGGGAGATTTGCTCCCGCGTCCGGGGGCGGCGGGGTCTTCGCCACATCGGGAGCTCGGGCTGACCGACGCCGAGTACGACCTCATCGTCGAGAAGCTCGGCCGCGAGCCCAACGACGTCGAGCTGGCGATGTTCAGCCTGCTCTGGTCCGAGCACTGCGCCTACAAGCACTCGCGCAAGCTGCTGCGGCGGCTGCCGACCGAGGGCGAGCGGGTGGTGATGGGACCGGGCGAGAACGCCGGGGCTGTCGACGTCGGCAACGGCTACGCGGTCGCCTTCAAGGTCGAGTCCCACAACCACCCGAGCGCGGTCGAGCCCTTCCAGGGCGCCGCCACCGGGGTCGGCGGCATCCTCCGCGACGTCTTCGCCCTCGGCGCACGGCCGATCGCGATCCTCGACTCGCTGCGCTTCGGCGAGCTCGACTCGGTGCGCTCGCGGCACCTGCTCGACGGCGCCGTGCGCGGGATCGGCCACTACGGCAACTCGATCGGGGTGGCGACGGTCGGCGGCGAGATCTACTTCGAGGCGCCCTACGAGCACAACTGCCTGGTCAACGCGATGTGCGTGGGGCTGGCGAAGCAGGACGAGATGGTCCGCGCCGCCGCGGCGGGAGTCGGCAACGCGGTGGTGCTGATGGGCGCCTCGACCGGGCGTGACGGGATCGGCGGCGCCTCGGTGCTCGCCTCGGCCGAGCTGGGCGACGGCGACGAGGCGAAGCGGCCGACAGTGCAGATCGGCGACCCCTTCGAGGAGTCGAAGCTGCTCGAGTGCTGCCTGGAGCTGCTGGAGAAGGGGTTGCTGGTCTCGCTCCAGGACCTCGGCGCGGCAGGGCTGACCTCCTCGGCGGGCGAGATGGCATCGGCGGGGAGCGTCGGCATCGACCTCGACGTTGCTCGCGTGCCGCTGCGCGAGCCCGGCATGGAGCCCTTCGAGATCATGGTCTCCGAGTCGCAGGAGCGGATGCTCGGCGTGGTCGAGCCCACGAAGGTGGCCGAGGTACTGGCGGTCTGCGAGAAATGGCAGACCGGAGCGGCGGAGATTGGCGCCGTCACCGGCAGCGGCCGGATCCGGGTGCTGCGCGAGGGGGAGGTCGTCGGCGACGTGCCGGTCGAGGCGCTGGTCGACGGCTGCCCGCTCTACGACCTGACGCCGGAGGAGCCGGCGGGGTGGATCTACGGCAACGAGGACGTGCTGGCGCGGCGAATCGAGGCGGTGGCGCCGAATTCCGCCGGCGCGTCCGGCTCGGGCTCCTCCACCGGGAGCGGCGCGGATCCCGATGCGATCCTGCTCGCCCTGCTCGGCTCGCCGAGCGTCGCCTCGAAGCGCTGGGCGTTCGAGCAGTACGACTCGGTGGTCGGCTCGCGCACGGTGCGGGCCGGATCGGCGGATGGGAGCGGCGCGGGAAGCGATGTGCGGAGGAGCGAGGCTGGCCGGTCCGCGGTCGCCGATACCCCCGACGCCGCCGTGCTCCAGGTCCCCGAGGCCCGCAACGCGATCGCCGTCTCGATCGACGGCAACGGCCGGCGCGTCGCCTGCGACCCCTACGCCGGAACGGTCGAGGCGGTGCTCGAGTGCGCACAGAACCTAGCCTGCGTCGGCGCCGAGCCGCTCGGCCTGACCAACTGCCTCAACTTCGGCAATCCGGAGAAACCGGCGCCGGCCTGGCAGCTCGACCGCGCGGTCAGCGGCCTCGCCGACGCCTGCGAGGCGCTCGGCGTCCCCGTCGTCGGCGGCAACGTCTCCCTCTACAACGAGGGACCCGAGGGCCCGATCTACCCCACCCCGGTCGTCGGCATGGTCGGCGAGCTGCCCGATCCCGCCCGCGCCCTCGACATGGGCCTCCCCCAGCCCGACATCGCCGCGGTCGCCGCGGCCTGCGCGACCGTACGCGACGCCGTCCGCGCCGGCAAGCTCTCCTCCGCCCACGACATAAGCGACGGCGGACTTGCCTGCGCCCTGGCTGAGTCGTCGATCGCCTCCGGCCTCGGCTGCCGCGTCGACCTCTCCCCACTCCTAGAGCGCGGCTGCTCCTCCGAGGACGCGCTGTTCGGCGAGGGACCGGGGGGATTCGTCGTCACGGGGAAGGGTGTCGCACTTGAGGCCCTGGGCGAGGTCGGAGTGGACGTAGTGTTGTTGGGCACGGTGAGCGGCGATGCGATCGACCTGACTGTTGGTGAACGGGAACTCAGGATCCCGCCGAAGCACGCGAGAAGCGCCTGGTGCTCCCTGCCCCGAAAGTTCGCAGCCGTCGAGTAGAAGAAGCGTGTGCTTGTTGCTTCGAGCTCCTCGAGCTCGAGTGGCGGACGCTGTCCCGCGACCAATCACAATTAATTATCTGAATATCGTGAGATAGTTCAAATAGTTATTGGTCGCATACTCGAATGCAAAGCAACCTCAGCCAATCAATTCACCGCGAGATACGTCCGGAGGAAAAATGAATCTCCCAGTTGCCTCACTCGATCCAGTCATTGCGACTCTCGTCCTCTCCGTCTTCGTGCTGATCGCCGGAGTGGCATTGGTCTTCAAGGCGCTAGACAGCAACAACCAAGATGCGGCAAAACAGACCTTTGCCGTTGTTGGCGTCCTCTTCGGCTTGCTGGCCGCTGGCGGTCTGGGCGGCCTGTTTGCCAACCAGGCAGCCGAAACCGTTGCGAACAGCGCCGAAACAGCCGGAACGGCAGCGGCGACTGAAGTATCGGGTGAAGTATCGAAACAGGTCAAAAAAGCTCTTACGCCACAGTCGCCCAAAGCTGAAAAGTGACGGCCCTCGGGAATGAGGATTTCGCGCTCGCCTGCGGCGCGGCGCGTATGCAGTCAGCCTCGCCCTGAGGCAGCCGCCTAGCCGGCGGCGGTCGCGCCGCCGGCCGGCTCCGGCCCAGCGCAGGACAATCTCTCATTTTGGCGCTCAGTGGACTTCGAACGAGGTGAGGCCTCCGGCTCTTCCTCTCTGATCTCGACGCGCTCGACCTGGGGCGCCGCACGGGCCCTCGCGGCAGAAGGGGGGTCAAGGTACCCGCAAATCGCGCGGTTTTGGCGGCCTGAGCCGATCCTGTGCCGCTGGTACTCTGCCTGGGTAGGCACACTGCCTGCGCGTCCGCCCTTCGAAATGCGAGGAACGCGCCTTGACTCCGGCTGAGGGGTATTTGACTGACCGCGACGGCCCGCGCGAGGAATGCGGGGTGTTCGGCGTATACGCGCCCGGCCACGACGTCGCCCGCCTCGCCTACTTCGGCCTCTACGCGCTCCAGCACCGTGGCCAGGAGTCGGCCGGGATCGCCACTTGCGAGGGCGGCCACATCACCACCCTGCGCGACTCGGGCCTCGTCTCCCAGGTATTCGACGAGGAGAAGCTGCGGGCGCTGGAGGGCGACATGGCGATCGGCCACGTCCGCTACTCGACCACCGGCGGCGGTTCCTGGGAGAACGCGCAGCCGATCTGGCGCGACGACGGCCGCGAGCTGGCGCTCGCCCACAACGGCAACCTGACCAACGCGGTCGAGCTCTGGGGCGAGCTGAAGGAGCGCGGGATCGCCTTCCGCGGCAGCTCCGACTCCGAGATCATCGCCGCGCTGCTCTCCTCCAACGAGGGCAAGCTGATCGAGGACGCGGTCACCGAGACGATGCCCCGCATGAAGGGTGCCTACTCGACCGTGGTGATGACCAAGCGGGCGATCGTCGCCTTCCGCGACCCGCACGGTGTGCGGCCGCTCTCGCTGGGTCGCCTCGGCGAGCGCTTCGTCGTCGCCTCTGAGAGCTGTGCCTTCGACATCATCGGCGCCGAGCTGATGCGCGAGGTCCACCCGGGCGAGATGGTCTCGCTGACCGAGCGCGGGCTCGAGACCCGCCAGGTGGTGAAGGCCGAGCGGCCGGCGACCTGCGTCTTCGAGCACATCTACTTCTCCCGTCCCGACAGCCGGCTCGAGGGCAAGGTCCTCCAGCAGGTGCGTGGCCGGATGGGCGAGATCCTCTGGCGCGAGGCGCCTGTCGAGGCCGACCTGGTGATCTCGGTGCCCGACTCCGGCAACCCGGCCGCGGCCGGGTTCGCCCGCGCCTCCGGGCTGCCGCGCGACGACGGCCTGATCAAGAACCGCTACGTGGCGCGGACCTTCATCCAACCCGGGCAGGAGCTGCGCAAGCACGGGCTGCGGCTGAAGTTCAACCCGCTGCCGGAGATCGTCGCCGGCAAGCGCGTCGTCGTCGTCGACGACTCGATCGTGCGCGGCAACACGACGCGGCAGATCGTCGGCATGCTGCGCGACGCCGGCGCCAGCGAGGTCCACCTGCGGATCTCGGCCCCACCGATCCGCCACCCGTGCCACTACGGGATCGACATGTCGACCCGCGAGGAGATGATCGCCCACAACCGCACCGTGCAGGAGATCGCCGACGAGCTCGACGCCGACTCGCTCGCCTATCTCTCGATGGAGGGCGTCTACGAGGCGGTCGGCACGGCGCCCGAGGACCACTGCGACGCCTGCTTCACCGGCCGCTACCCGCTCGGCGACCCCGACGAGGCGAACGGCAAGTTCGCGTTGGAGGACATCGCGGTGGTTCCGGCGTCGTCTTAGGACTATCCCGGTAGGGGTTCCACTTAACTTTTTCGTGGATCGGTGGCGGCCGTCCGAGGTCGGACGCGCCGAAAAAGTACAAGACGTTCCACCCCTACCGGGATAGTCCCTCAGCCGGCGAGCGCCACGACGATCTCCGCCGCCGGCCGAATCTCGTTGATCCGGGCGACGGTCTGGCCCGCGTACAGCGGGCCAGCGTCGACGAGGTTGTCGGGGCCGTCGTCGGTGGGGCCCATCGGGGTCAGCAGCCGGCTGCCCGGACGCTGGGCGTGGGCGAGTCGCGCCTGGATCGAGGTGGGCATGTAGCGTGCGCCGAATCCTGAGAGGCGGTTCAGCGCCCGATTCAGAGCCGGCCCACGGGGGTCGCCGGCGAGCCAGCGCTCGGTGGCCGCGTTCGCGACCACGCGATGGGGCGCCGGCCAGCCAGCGCCGAACAGCTCGGTGAGGATCGTCCCGTCAGCTTCGAGCAGTCGCTGCGTGTACTGGGGATGGGCGCGACTCTCGGACGAGAGCAGGAAGCGGGTGCCGGCGACGGCAGCGCTTGCGCCCGCCTCGAGCGCCCGCTGAACGTCGCCCGGCTCGGCGATGCCGCCGGCGACGAGCAGCGGATAGTCGCCCGGCAGCGCCGCCCTCACCTGCTCGACCAGCTCCAGCGCGGGAACGCTCCCGCGCACGTGGCCACCGGCCTCGATGCCCTGGACGATCGCCGCGTCGGCGCCAGCGGCATGGGCCGAGCGAGCCTCGGCCACCGAGCCGCACTGGTGGATCCAGACGCCGGGGGTGCGCCGCTTCGGCCGGCCCCAGAAGGTGACGACCACGTCGGCCGCGGCCGCGGCTTCGAACCAACCGCGCCTGGCGAACGGCAGCAGCAGGTTGACGGCGAGCGACCGCCCGGTCAGCGCCCGCGCCGCGGCCAGCTCGCGTTCGATCGCCTCGGCCCCGTTGACCGCGATCGTCCCCAGCCCGCCGGCCTCGGAGACGGCGGCGGCGAGCTCGTGACGGCTGAGGCCGCCGCCCATGCCGGCTTGCACTACCGGCGTCTCCATGCCGATGCGGTCGAGGATCGTCACCTCTCGATCCTAGAGAGCCGGTCGCCCACCAAGGGCGGTGTAACGCTTTCTCTCTCTATGGGATGGACAAAGCGTTTCACCGGGGTGGGTGACAGAGTCTGGCTTCGGTCGTCCTGCGCGAAGATGCGGGCGTGGGCGACACCTTCAAGCTCGTGGTGCTGGCCTCGGGGACGGGGACAAACCTCCAGGCGATCCTCGACCGGCTGCACGGCCGGGAGGGGATCGAGGTGGTCGGGGTCGGCTCCGACAAGCCGGCTGCGCGGGCGCTGGAGCGGGCGCGGGCAGCCGGGGTCGAGACCGCCGTCTTCCCCCGCGCCGAGTACCCCGGCAGGGCGGCGCGCGACGCGGCGATGGGCGAGTGGATCGAGTCGCTCGACGCCGACCTCGTCGCCCTCGCCGGCTACATGCAGCTGCTCGGCGAGGAGTTCGTCGCGCGCTTCCGCGGTCGCGTCGTCAACGTCCACCCGGCGCTGCTGCCCGACTTCCCGGGACTCGACGCGATCGGGCAGGCACTCGACGCCGGGGTCGAGGTCACCGGGGTCAGCGTGCACTTCGTCGACGAGGGCGTCGACACCGGACCGGTGATCGTGCGACGGGAGGTGGCGATCCCGCCCGATCGGAACCGCGCCGCGCTGGAGGAGGCGATCCACGCGACCGAGCACGAACTCTACCCGGAGGCGATCCGCATGATCGCGGCGGGCAGGGTTAGGATCGATGCGAGCGACCCCCGCGTGGTCGTCATCGATGACTGAGAGCGCATCCGCAGCGTCCCGAGCCGAGGCCGTCGACGACGGGGCAATCCGGGTGCGCCGGGCGCTGATCTCGGTCTCCGACAAGACCGGGGTCGCCGACTTCGCCAAGAGCCTGGCGGCGCTCGGCGTCGAGATCCTCTCCACCGGCGGCACGGCGAGCGCGCTGCGCGAGGCAGGGCTGAAGGTGACCGACGTCTCGGAGTTCACCGGCCAGGAGGAGATCCTCGGCGGGCGGGTGAAGACGCTGCACCCGCGCCTGCACGCGGCGCTGCTGGCGCGACGCGAGGACCCCGACCACATCGCCACCCTCGAGCGCGAGGGGATCGAGCCGATCGACCTGGTCTGCGTCAACCTCTACCCCTTCGAGGAGACCGTGGCGAGCCGCGAGGTCTCGCCGGAGACCGCAGTCGAGAACATCGACATCGGCGGGCCGACGATGATCCGCGCCGCCGCCAAGAACCACGAGGGCGTCGCGGTCGTCGTCAAGCCCGAGTCATACGACGCCCTCTGCGCCGAGCTCGAGGAGTCCGGCGGCGAGGTCTCCGCCTCCACCCGGCACTGGCTCGCCAACGAGGCCTTCGCGCAGACCGCCCGCTACGACGCGGCGATCAGCCGCTGGTTCGCGACCTCCTACGAGGACTTCCCCGAGCACCTGGTCGTCGCCTACGAGAAGGAGCTCGACCTCGCCTACGGCGAGAACCCGCACCAGCGCGCCGCGCTCTACTCGGAAGCCGGCATCCGCAGCCACGTCCTCTCGCGCGTATCGAAGCTGCACGGGCGAGCGCTCTCCTTCAACAACATGCTCGACCTCGACTCCGCGCGGCGACTGGTAGAGGACTTCGAGGCTCCCGCCTGCGCGATCGTCAAGCACAACAACCCCTGCGGGGTGGCGGTCGGCGACGCCTTCGGCGGCGTGATCGCGATCGACCGGCCGGTCGGGGTGAAACTAGCCGAGGCGCTGCACGAGAACTTCGTCGAGGTGCTGATCGCCCCCGCCTACGAGAACGGCGCTCTGGAGGTCCTCCAGCAGAAGGAGGCGATCCGCATCCTCAACGAGGAGGAGCGGCGCCAGCCCGATCCCGACGAGCGCGACGCCAAGCGCGTGCTCGGCGGACTGTTGATCCAGGACCGCGACGGCGATCCCGAGCCACGCGAGCTGATGGAGGTGGTGACGGAGACGCAGCCGAGCGAGGAGCAGTGGCGCGACATGCTCTTCGCCTGGACGGTGGTGCGCCACGTCCGCTCCAACGCGATCGTGATCGCCAGGGACGGCGCCACCCTCGGCATCGGCGCCGGCCAGATGAGCCGGGTCGACTCGGTGCGGCTCGCGGTCGAGAAGTGCCGCGACGCCCGCGGCGAGGATGCCGGCGCCCTGCTCGCCGGCTCGGCCGTCGCCTCGGACGCCTTCTTCCCCTTCGCCGACGGCCCGCAGGCGGCGATCGACGCTGGCGCCACCGCCGTGATCCAACCCGGTGGCTCCAAGCGCGACGCCGAGGTGATCGAAGCCTGCGACGCCGCCGGCGTCGCCATGGTCTTCACCAAGCACCGCCACTTCCGCCACTGGGCACAACGGGGGAAATGGCACTCATCCGGCGGCGATCAACAAACCGGTCGTCGCCTACGCGGATGGGAAAACGAAGGCCTGCGACACGACGGGGACGGAAACGAACGACGGCAGGTTGACCGAGAGTCTCTTCAACCTCGAGGTGGCAAAGGATCTGGCGGCACGACTGCGCTCTCGTGGCATCAGGGTCGTGATGACGAGGACGACGAACACCGGCGTCGGGCCGTGCATTAACCGGAGGGCGGCGATCGGTAACCGCGCCGGAGCCGATGCGGCGATCTCGATTCACGCCGACGGCGCCGAAGCCGCCGCGGCCCATGGATTCGATGTCATCTACCCGCCGCGCGATGAGCTCGTCCAGCCGGCGATCGTGGGGCCTTCCAAGCGGCTGGCGATCAGGGTCCGCGACGCGCTGGTCGGCGCCGGCATCCCGCCGGCCAATTACGTCGGCTCCAACGGCCTCGACTCTCGCGACGACCTCGGCGGTCTCAACCTTTCCACCGTCCCCAAGGTTTTCGCCGAGCTGGGCAACATGCGCTCGGCGAGCGAGGCGGCGAAGCTCGAGAAGCCCGCCTACCGAGCCCGGCTCGCGGCTGCGCTGGCGACCGGCATCGAGCGCTTTCTCAAGGCCGGCAATTGAGTGCCCCCGGAGGTACCCCCGACCGGATTCGAACCGGCGCCGCGCGGCTTAAAAGGCCGCCGCTCTAACCAACTGAGCTACGGGGGCGCGACCGCCAATGGTAGAGGGGACCCGAGCGCCCTGCGCTTGGGTCAGGAGAGCTCGGGCAGGCCCTCCTCGGGGGTCGAGGCCTCGGCGTGGGTGCGGCGGGGGATTCGGCCGGCGCGGCGGGCGGCGTGACCGGCTTCGACGGCGCGGCGCATCGCGGTAGCCATCGCGACCGGGTCCTCGGCGCCGAAGATCGAGCTGGCGACCATCACCGCGTCGCAGCCCAGCTCCATCGCCAGGGCGGCGTCGGAGGCGGTGCCGATGCCGGCGTCGAGAACGACCGGGACGCGGGCGCGCTCGGCGACGATCGCGATGTTGTAGGGGTTGCGGATCCCGGCGCCGGAGCCGATCGGCGAGCCGAGCGGCATCACCGCGGCGCAGCCCGCCTGCTCGAGGCGGCGGGCGAGGATCGGGTCGTCGTTGGTGTAGGGGAGGACGGTGAAGCCGTCGGTTACCAGGGTCTCGGCGGCGTCGAGCAGCTCGACCGCGTCGGGGAAGAGGGTGCGGTCGTCGCCGATCACCTCGAGCTTGATCCACTCGGTCTCGAACGCCTCGCGGGCGAGCTGGGCGGTGCGGACGGCGTCGCGCGCGGTGTAGCAGCCGGCGGTGTTGGGCAGCGCGGCGAGGCCGAGGCGGTCGAGCACGTCCAGCACCGACCCCTTCGCCGCCGGGTCGATGCGGCGCAGGGCGACGGTGACGATCTCCGCCCCCGACGCGGCCAGCGCCTGCTCCATCTGCTCCAGGGAGCGAAAGCCGCCGGTGCCGGCGATCAGCCGCGAGGTCCACTCGCGACCTCCCAGGCTCCAGGGCTCAGGCGCAGCGACGCTTTCGGCATCCTCGCTCGACACCGCGACACCCCGGGAAGCGGGATCGGGGTCTTGGCCGCCCTGGATCGCGGCCAGCACCTCGACCTTCCCTCCCTCGCCCAGCGGCGTCGAGGCCCACTCGCCGCGCGGGACCACCTCGCCGTCGAGCGCTACCGCGACCCCCCTCGCCTCCTGCTCGGCGCCGGCCTCGCGCACCGCGTCGGCGAGCGTCGAGCCCTCGGGCAGCTCGCGCGGCTCGCCGTTCAGCTCGATCCTCACCGCGCCACCTCCGTCGCGGCGAGGTCGAAGCGGTCCGGGCGCGCCGCGGCGAGCGCCTCGGGCGGCTCGCCGCGCTCGAGCAGCGCGGCAACCGCGTCGGCGGTGAGCGGCGCCAGCAGGATGCCGTTGCGGTGGTGGCCGCAGGCGAGGACCAGCCCGTCGAGGACGCCGGCGCCGATCAGCGGCAGGTTGTCCGGGGTGCCCGGCCGCAGTCCCGCCGCCGCGTCGAGCAGCTCCATCTCGGAG
>WNGD01004076.1_pt1 | contig 15159 bp, 4 predicted proteins | sample 5400671 | NCBI WGS metagenome assembly WNGD01 (sample SAMN13153369, study PRJNA577476) | soil metagenome | isolation source: 40 cm soil or saprolite under grassland replicate 2 | place: USA:California | collected 2016-06-15 | reverse complement strand
GGTACGGCTTGGGCACGGCAACGAGCCTGCGCATGGTCTGCAGATACAATCCATACCACGCCCGCAAGTCGCTGATCGTCTCCGCCTCTCGGATCTGCACCCCCAATCTGGTCGCTTTGTTGACCGACCACCTGATCCGCGCGTCCAGGCGCAAGTCGTCAGGCCGCTCTGGTAAGGCCAGTTCGTACGTCTCGAACAGAGGCACACCGATGACACTGTCCACCAGCCCATCCAGGCTCGTGGATTTCACCTTAAGCTGGAATTGGGCAGCCTGCTCAGCGCGGCTCCGTTCAATGGCAGCCTGGATGAGAGCAGCCCTTGCCTGATCGTCATAGGCAAGGGGACCGGCGATGGGAGAGTCAAACAGGGAGGCGCAGAGGCGTCCAGTACGCCATCCCCGTCGGGAGAACAGCGGTAGGACACCGCGCAACTGACCAGAAGCGTCCTGGCAAGCCAGGTGCATCGGTGTATAGCCGTAGGACTCTTCCAGCACGCCTAGCCAGGCGGGATGCTGATAAATCACACTGGTGGGCAGGCTCTTCACCAGAGTTTCCCAGCGGGGATCGGTCTGAGGGTCAACTTCGATGACGCGCAGGGATGAGTGTCCTGCTCCTACATCAAGCCTTTGGTCTGCTTTCACAGCTTCCGCACAACTCACCCGATGAGCAACGTTGGCTCTTCCCTTGCGAAATTCCTGTTGCTACGCTCGCGGCAGACACCATCATAGGCGGATCTCTTCTCGCTTGAAGCTGCCTGCCACACCTGATGCCGGTTCTTGCTTGCTTTTTTGCTCTCCACCACCACTGAGATAGTGACGGGGATCTCCTTCCCATGAGACATCTCCGACGTGCTTTGAGATCGTTGGTGAGACGCCAGAGAACATACCTCTTACAAGATTTACTGTGTCTAGTATACAGAACAGTACTACTATCAGTAGTACGTATTGCCTCGCAGGATTGTTGCAAGGTCGGGAATAGAATGGGCCCATTGTGAGTATGAGCAGTGGATGGCAAGACGCTCTGTGGAACGTTCCCATTGGGAGCAACGGGGGAATACACTTGCTAGCGATCTATCAGCCAGGGTGTGGTTCTGGAGAACTTGACATACCGTCCTGATATGTATATACTATAATTTGTTAGTAAACGACGCAGAGAAAATTTAGGAAAACGATTAGGCTTATTATCAAAATACTCTGCAGATCTCTTAGGAAACGAAGTATAAAATATAATAAACTTCTGATCAATATTGACAGTAATATATTATTGTTATAATGGAGGTATGCTATTCATGAAATTTAAATATGCATTAATCCCTGAGCTTCTTTTCCTCGCAGTGATCGTTCTTGCTCCTCTGTTAAGCGCATGTACTACACAAACACCGACAAGTACACCGCCGCCGGCAGCATCTTCGACCACATCGGCAACACCTTCCTCCACATCATTTGAGGGATATGGTATTTATGAAAGTTGTAATCCAAAGGATGAAGCAACTTGTCTTTCTCATTTAAACACGATGGCAGCGGCGGGGTTTAAACTGGTTATTAATTATGATGAGATGTATGGGGATGCACGTTTTCAAAAAGCCTATCTTGATCGCGCCCAGTCAGTAGGCATGAAAGTGATTATAGCACTGAATAATCCTGCATTTTATAATGGGAAAGATTTAGACGCAAAGTTTCCTGCTTTAGTGCCAACATGCAATTGTACAGACAACACTGGTTTTATTCGGTATGTGGTGAACTTAGTAAAAAATCATCCAGCAGTATGGGGCTATTATATCGGTGACGAAGTAGACCCAGGTGATCATGATGAGCTAAAAAGTGCGCTTGCTGATGTGGTACACCAACTAGATCCCAAGCATCCTCGACTCTTTATAGACAGCGCAGGACAGACAATAGCTGTATGGCATGGGAACAGCCCTTTTTTTGATACCGCAGAAGTCATTGGCAGTGATTTTTACCCGGTCAGAGAAGAATCATCCCATTATCCTACCATTGATCAGACAGCCGCGGTTGCATCTGGCATACAAGCGTACGCCAATGTCCATGGAGAAGGTGCGGCAATCGTTTTGCAAGCATTTAGTCGTAGCCAATATGGTGTATCAGGTGAACCATATCCTACGGCTAACCAGATAGAGTCTATGCTTTCCCAAACACTGGCAAGTGCACACCCCAGAATTATCCTTTGGTATAGTTATTATGATACTATGTTGTCTGATAACCCTACACAGAACTGGAATAGTTTGAAAGCCGCTATTGCTCGTCATATGACCTAAATATTGACACCCCGACGTCAACAATAGTTTCTCTTATCAGCCGTTGTGGCTAGTTGGGGTGGAATGTGCGAAGGTGTCACAGGTGGGAAGTAGCCTCAGAGGCGGAGCATAGCCTTACTGTTGCTCGTTCTCTTTGGCCTTTTCTCTCATGCCTCAAGCAGTATTTTCTCGTAGAATAGCTCATACTCGTGTCCTGAGTGAGAGCGACTGGGAAGTTATTTGACGGCATTTTATCGTTTGGTCCAGTACATATTTCGTTTCAAGGAGACCGAAACCACTGCTGCCTTTCACCTCCTGGCCTTCGCCGCTCTCTTGCTGCCGGAGGATCACATTGTCTTCAGCCACCTTATAATGCGGCATGCGGAAAGTATAGATCCTGGTCAGGAGATGATGAAGTTCCTGGATAGAGCGGCGTTCTTCATGGCTGAGCGGAATAGCTGATGCCAGACGGTCTTTGAGCATAGTCATCAATGATTTTTGCCCGGCAAATGTTTGACTGATCTCCTGGTAAACTGCTGGAAGACGAATGATATTCGCCTGGAAATAGGTGGTATAGAGCTCATCTACGCAATCGGCCCCCCAAATTATCTGATCAATATTTAAGATTGGCATCTCTGCGCCGCTGGGAGCGCTAAACGCCCTATCCCCCACACGGAATGGCTCAAAAAATGGCCGGATGTGATGGGTAAACACCTCAGGCGTAATCTCTCTTTTCACCTGGACGATGGAATCAATCATGATTTGAAAGCTGGCTGTTGCCACCTGCAAATAGGTGGTAAACTCCTGGTGTGAGATAGGGAAAGTACATGCAGTCAACATATCTGCAAGACAAGAGTCAAGAGAAGACATCCCTCGGCGCAAACTATCAATGAAGACCCTTTCTTGAGGTAGCGAGGTAAAGGTGCGTTCTCTTTCATTCGCGGGGTTTCTGGAAGTGTAATCGATAAATGAGTCCCTGGGGATTTTCGAAGCGACGTTAACAGAAAGGGCCAGCAATACCTCACTGAAGCCAGATACACAATCTGCGGGCTCTCTACCAAATCTTACCAGCGAGGCGCCAAGTATACTGAGATCTCTGATGGCTGCATGGCAAAGAATGAAATCCCCCCCTGGTAGATTTTGCGCCTTAGCGACAGCTTGCTCTAAAGCCCGTCTTATCCCCTCGGTATCATACCGTTCATTCAACTCTGGAAGTTGCAGGAATGCTCCATCGGCTTCGAGCGGATCCGCTTCTACGATCGCCTGATTTATTCCTGCTTCTCTTCTGAGCATTGCCGCCAGGCTCTGTAGCCGGGGCGCTAAACCATCAAGCCATGGTTCATGTGGGTAACTCATTGTAAGCGTTTCCTCCTGGTGCACCGCGAAAATCTCTCGCTTTTGCATTTTCCCCCGACTGTACAGGTCAGCTTTCTTTTTGCAAAACAACTGTCGCTTGCGCCTTAGTAAGACATTCACGCAAACGTTCAGCCAACATGGGGAGGTACTCGGTTCTACCGCTTATGTGGTTGCCAGGATTTATATAAACCTCCACTTCTCCTTCCTTCGCTTTCATCACTTTCTGCCATCCATCGGAGCGCCGGGGTTCTTCACTGGTCCAGAAGAACGTGATCTTGCCGGGATAAAGGCCGGGCGTGTAATTTGCAACCAGCCAGTCATAGATGTTTGACCAGTTTTGGCGCAGGGTCTTAACCCGTGGTAGCAACGCCTTAAGCCTGGGGCCCGAAGACGTCGGGCCAGCTTTACTATCCTTGCCTCCAGGATCACCCTCTTCGACGCTTCCCAGGAGTTCGGCGTTTGTTGAGCGCCTGTAGTGTGCAAAGCGCACATATCTATACACATGTTGCAGACGGAGAAACCATTCAAATTGCTTCTCCTGACCAAGCTGCAGCAAGTTGCAAAAGCGGCTGATGATATTGCGAACCGATCTATGACGGGCAGGAAAATCCGGGTCCATCAAAAGCACCAGGCCGACCGTCTGGCCTTGTGCCTGCAGTTGTCGTGCCATCTCATAAGCCAGCAGGCCCCCATTGCAATATCCACTCAAAAAGTATGGACCTTCCGCTTGAATGCTACGCATCGCTTCAAGGTGCGCCGCTGCCATCTCTTCAAAGGTCGGCGGGACCACCAGGCCCTCAAACTTATACGGTTCAAGCAGGTAAAACGGCTGCTCCGGGCCCAGGTGCTGCGCCATCTTCCGGCTATAGAATCCCCCACCCTTCCATTCTCCATGCAAATAGAAAAACGGCTGCCGAGACTCTCCCGCCTGCACTACCACCAGCGGTGCCCGGCCGTCGGTCTTTGTTCCCACCGGTAGCGCCACCTTGCTCTCCCCCCCCAGGGCCTTCGCCAGATGCTCTATGGTCGCCTCTACAAAGAGGGTCGAGAGCGGCAGCTTCTTGCCGCATACCTGCGCCATGCGATCAAACAACCGCACTGCCAGCAATGAGTCTCCTCCCAACTCGAAAAAGTCGTCCTTGATTCCGATGGGCCGTACTCCCAGCAACTCCTCCCAGATCTGTACCAGTTGCTGCTCCACCGACAGCCTCGGTGCTACATAGCTCTCTTCGACCATGCTCCTGCCGTGCTCGGGAGCGGGCAGCGCCCGCCGATCTACCTTCCCGTTGGCTGTTAATGGCAACCTTTCCAGCGGCACAAACGCCGATGGTACCATATAGGTCGGCACTTGCTTCATCACATGGCTTTTCAGCTCTGCGGCTGTGGCGCTTTGCTCCTTCTGCTGCTCCACGTACGCCACCAGCCGCTTGTCTCCAGGTGTATCTTCCCGAGCCACTACCACTGCCTGCCGCACCGCTGGATGCTGGTTGAGCACTGCTTCGATCTCGCCCAGTTCGATGCGGAAACCACGCAGCTTCACCTGGAAGTCCAGCCTGCCCAGAAACTCAATGTTCCCATCCGGTAGGTAGCGCGTCAGATCTCCCGTCTTGTACAGCCGCGCGCCGTCTTCGGACCCAAAGGGGTCGGGCACAAAGGCTTCCGTCGTGCGCAGCTCATCACCAAGGTACCCGCGCCCGACACCGATGCCTCCCACATACAACTCCCCACTCACCCCGATTGGCAGCGGCTCCAGGTGCTGGTCCAGCACATAGAGTCGCATATTCGGGATCGCTCGGCCTATCGGAATAGAGCTTCTCATCCCATCTGGCACTTCATAGATTGGATAATGCGTCACATCGTCGGAGCACTCGGTTGGTCCATATGCATTGAGCAAGGGCACATGGGGATAGATGCTCAGCCAGCGTCGGCATAGCTCCGCCGCTAGTGCCTCCCCCGTCGGCACCAGCCAACGCAATGTCCCCAGCTTCGGCCTGCTGGCCGCTTCGATCTCGTCTGCATCCAGCATAGCTTGTAGCAACGAGGGCACGGTTTCCAGGATCGAGACCTGGTGGCGCTCGACCTGGGTAAGCAACTGTATAGGATCATGGGCTACCTCGTCAGGATAGATCTGGACGCTCCCACCGACGAGCAGCGCTGCCAGGAATTGCCACACCGAGATATCAAAGCACTGGGAGGCAATTTGCGCCACCCTATCGCCAGATGTCAAGGCCAACGCGTCGATCTTGGCATAGATATGGTTGAGCATCCCACGCTGCTCGACCATCGCCCCTTTGGGCATCCCGGTCGAGCCAGAGGTATAAATGATATAGGCCAGCTCACGCGGCGTACTACAGACGGGGCGGTTTTCTTCGCTCTGGCTCGCCTGCAGCGTCTCCTCATAGTAGAGAGCCTCTGGACACAGCTCGCCTGGCACTCCTTCTAGCGCCTGAGCGAGCGTCGGCGCAAACGCTATCGTGGCCAGGACGAGGCTGCAACGGCTGTGTTCGATCACCCGGCGCAGTCTGGCCGCCGGATGGTGGGGATCGAGAGGAAGATAGGCACCTCCTGCTTTGAAGACGGCCAGGATGGAGATCAAAAGGGGGATGCCCCGCTCAGCCAGTAAGGCCACAAGCCTCTCCGCCCCAATCCCGCGCTCGCGCAACTGGTGCGCAAGCCGATTGGCGCGGGCGTTTAACTCCTGATAGCTGAGCTGCTCGCCCTCGCAGACGACCGCTACCGCCTCAGGGGTCCGCTCCACTTGAGCCTCGAAGAGCTGATGCAGGCACTGCTCTAGCGGATACTCCGTCTGGGTAGCGTTCCACTCCACCAGCATCTGCTGGCGCTCCTGCTCTGTCAGGAGAGGCAGGGTAGACAACGGCTGGTTGGGATTGGCCACAATCCCTGCCAGCAAGACCTGCCAGTGGCCTGCCAGCCGGGCTATCGTTGCCTCGTCAAACAGGTCAGTAGAGTACTCAAAGCGACACCTTAAGCCCTCCGGGCCTTCCTGCACTTCCATGGATAGCTCGAACTGAGCGGTCGCGGTCAGGTTCCCCAGATCGACGGGTTCCCACCCTTCGGGCAAGCTAGCGAGCGGGGTATCGAAGCGTATCATCACCTGGAAGAGCGGGTTGCGTCCGACCTGTCGATCCGGTCGGATCGCCTTGACCAGAGAGGTAAAGGGCAGTTCCTGGTGCGCCTGCGCCGCCAACACAACCTCGCGCACGCGCGCAAGCAGAGCCACGAAGCTGGGATCGCCCGACAGGTCGGTGCGGAGTACCAGCGTATTGATGAGAAAGCCTACCAGCGTCTCGGTCTCGGCCTGCGTGCGGTTGGCGGCAATCGTGCCGATCACGAGATCTTCCTGTCCGGTGTAGCGATAGAGCAGCGTCTGGAAAGCCGCCACCAGCGTCATGTACAGCGTGCCCCCCTGCTGACGGCTCAGGTATTTGAGCTCATCGGTCAGCGTCTGGGGCAAGGTGAGGGAGTAGATCGTTCCCCGAGAGGAAAGCTGCGCTGTGCGCGGGCGAGCGATCGGCAGTTCCAGGGCCTCGGGCCCGTTAGCCAGCAGCCGCTCCCAGTAGGCGAGTTGCTCGGCGAACTGCTCCCCTTGCAGCAGTTCTCGCTGCCACACCGCGAAATCGGTGTACTGGAGGGGTAGGTCCGGCAGCGGCGAGGGCAGCCCGCTCGCAAAGGCTTCATACAGGCTGCTTAGCTCGGGCAAGAGCACATTCAGCGACCAGCCATCGGCAACAATGTGATGCACCGTCAAGAGCAACAGAGACTCCTCTGGTGCCAGGCGCAACAGGGTGGTACGCAACAACGGCCCCCGCGCCAGGTCAAAGGGGCGCTGCGCCTCCGCGCTTGCCAGCCGCTGCGCCTCAGCCTCCCGCTCATGCTCGGGCAGGTGTTGCAGATTAAGCACCGGCAGGGCGAGCGTCAGGGTGGGAGCGATCAACTGCACTGGCTTGCCCTCCTGCGTCCCAAAGGTCGTACGCAACGCGTCGTGGCGCTGCACGAGAGCGTTGAGACTACGTTCGAGCGTCTCGACATCAAGCGGCTTGCGCACCCGCAGGACAACGTAAATGTTGTAGGCCACGCTCTCTGGTTCCAACTGTTGCAAGAACCAGAGTCCTTCCTGGGTCGGAGAGACAGGAAATGCGTACAGAGCCTGCTCGGATGTTGATACGTCTCCGGTTGCTGGCAGACGATAAGCCTCCCGTGCAAGCTGGCGCAGGACCGGTTGGTGAGACGGGGAACGCGTTGCCTGCAAGTGGGAAACGGTCTCTGCCAGTTGAGCCACGGTGGGTGTCTCAAAAAAACGGTGTAGTGGTACATGTACATGTAAGCACGCCTGGAGGCGCGACGTGACCTGCATTGCCAGCAACGAATGGCCGCCCAAGGCGAAAAAGTCATCGTCAATACCGACCTGCTCGATCCCCAGCACCTGCGCCCAGGTACCAGCCACGATCTCTTCCAGCGCGGTGCGCGGTGCCACAAAGCGCGCCTTTCGCTCGTTCTCCGTGAAATCGGGCACGGGCAGCGCGTGACGATCAAACTTCCCGCCAGCATTCAGGGGAAACGCCTCAAGCAGAACAAAGGCTGCAGGTATCATGTAGTTGGGTAGGCGCTCTTTGAGCAGGCTGCATAGCTGAGCAACAAGCTGAGAGGTTTCCTGTGCTGACTGTGGCACCACATAAGCTGCCAGGCGCTTGACGCCCCGCGCATCTTCACGCACTACCACTAATACCTGGTGCACGGCGGGATACAGTTTGATTGCTGCTTCGATCTCACCCAGTTCGACACGGTAGCCGCGGATCTTGACCTGGTGGTCGGCTCGCCCAAGAAATTCGATGACTCCTCCAGGCAGGTAACGCGCCAGGTCTCCGGTTTTGTAGAGCCGCGCCTGCGGCTGCTGACCAAAGGGATCCGTAATGAAGCGCTCAGCCGTCAGTTCAGGGTGATTGAGATAGCCACGAGCGAGCGACCCTCCCCCGATATGCAATTCGCCTGCTATCCCCTCTGGCACAGGTTGACCAGCTTTGTCCAGAATATAGACGGTACGATTGGGCAAAGGACGGCCAATCGGGATGCTCGTCTCGGGCTGTTCTCGCTCAATATGGCGCGGAATGTCAAAGACGGTGGTGGTGATAGTGGCTTCCGTGGGGCCATAGACATTGAACAGTCGCGCCGAGCGTAGCGGCGATTGCCGCCATAGCTGCACCGCCTCGGGAGGCAGTCGATCCCCCCCGGCAATCACAAGCCGGAGCCGCTGGCCCGCCAGTTGCTCGGGAGCCTCTGCCCATTCCGATATGACTTCGTGCCAGTAGTCACAGGGCATAGTGATGACGGTAAGCTGGTGCTCTTTAACCTGGCGCAGCAAGTCAGCAGGGGACCATACCTCTGGTCCGCGCAGCACCAGCCGCGCACCGACCAGCAGCGGTGGGAGTATTTGCTCCAAGGAAGCATCAAAAGTAAACGAATTAAACTGCAAGGTGCAATCATTGGCGCTCAGTTCCTGGGCCTCTATGATAGCCCCACAATGGGCCGCAAGAGCGTGATGCTCAACAAGCACGCCTTTGGGCTGTCCCGTAGAACCCGAGGTGTAAATGACATAGGCCAGATGTTCCCCTTTGACCACGTGGACCGGATTGGTCGCGGGCTGCTGGCTAATGGTTGCCCAGTCAGCATCCAGGCAAACGAGTTGCGGGTGGGACTCGGAAAACCTCGCGAGCAGGTGCTGCTGCGTCAGCAAGACCGGCATTCCGGTATCTTCCGCCGTGAAGGCTATCCGTTCAGCAGGATGAGTAGAATCCATGGGGACATGGACGCCGCCAGCTTTGAGAATACCCAGCAGGCCCACGATCATATCCAGCGAGCGCTCGACGCAGATGCCCACCGGCTCCTCCGCCTGAAGCCCTAGCTGGCGCAGGTAGTGAGCCAGATGATTGGCGCGTCGGTTCAGTTCACCATAGGTGAGCCGCCGTTCCTCGCACACGACCGCCATCGCTTCGGGGATGCACTCAACCTGCTTCTCGAACAGTTCGTGGACGCAGCGATTCTGGAAATACTCCACCTGGGGAGTATTCCACTCGATCAGGAGCCGGTGACGCTCCCGCTCCGTCAAGAGAGGCAAGGAGGCAAGCGGCTTTCCGGGATCAGCGACCACTCCCTCTAAAAGTGTCTGCCAGTGGCCCGCCAGCCGGGCTATCGTCGCCTCATCGAACAGATCGCTGCTGTATTCGAAACGTATCAGCAACGCTTCCGCCCGCTCCTCGACGTTGAGGTTCAGGTCGCTCGGGGGGCTCCCTATTCCACCCTCCATCCGGATTACCGTCCATCCTGACAGCAGGGTGGGCAGCGGTGGTGCCAGGGTCAACATTACCTGGAAAAATGGGGTGTGGTCCAACGCGTGCGTTGGATGCAGCTCCTTGACCAGGTACTCAAAAGGCAGATCCTGGTGTGCCCGGGCCTGCAGGATCACCTCGCGCACCCGCTCCAGCAACTCACGAAAGGAGAGATCGCCCGACAGATAAGTACGCAGCGCCAGCATGTTCTCAAATAAGCCGATCACCTCCTCGCTTTCTGCTTGCGTACGACCCGCAGTGACGGTCCCAATCAGTACGTCCTCCTGCCCGCTGTAGCGCCATAGCAAAGTCTGCAGGACCGCCACCAGGAGCATGTCCAGGCTCACTTCCTCACGCTGGCTCAGTGCCTTTAATGCCTCGTTCAGCACTTCGGGTAGCACCAGACCATACGTCGAGCCCCGCAAGGTCGGCACCAGCAAACGCGGGCGGTCAGTGGGCAAATCCAGGCTCGCAGGGCTCTCAGCCAGTTGCCGCTTCCAGTAGCTTAACTGCGCGGCGGCTGTCTCTCCCTTCAGCCATGCTTGCTGCCGCTGCGCAAAATCCGTGTATGGCAGGGGTGGCTCCGGCAAAGGCGAGGACTGACCGCTCGCGTAGGCCTCATACAGGCAGGTAAGTTCACGCAAGCACACTCCCATGGACCATCGATCACAGATGATATAGTGCATACTCAGCAGCAGCATGTGCTCCTCTGCCCCCAACTGCAGGAGGCTGGCCCGTACAAGTGGCCCCTGGCTGAGATCAAAGGGCCGCTGCATCTCCTCTGTCGCCAGGCGTTGCGCCTCGGCCTCCCGTTGCGCCTCGGGCAGAGCCTGCAAGTCGAGCACAGAGAGCGGGAGGCTCAGGCTGGGCGCGATCACCTGCTGCGGCTGGCCCTCTCTCACCTGAAAGGTGGTACGCAGGGCCTCGTGGCGCTGGATCAGCGCGTTGAGGCTGCATGCGAGCGCCTGAGTGCTCAACGCTCGCCTTATGTGAACAGTGGTAGAAAGAGTATTGAGGGCGAGGTCAGGCTTTAACTGGTCAAGTATCCAGAGTCCTTCCTGGGCCAAAGAGAGAGGGAAGATTTTTACGTCCCCTTGCGCTGCCGTGTCATAGAAAACTGGAAGAGACATTATATTATCCTTTCTTTATCATCTAAGAATACTTCCCGAACCGTCCTTCCCCTCATCAGAGTCAAATAGGAAAACTCTGGTGGCAAGGCCTCCTCAGCCAGATCACCAAAAAGTGGGCGTGCAACGTAAATGCCCTGCCCAAACCAATTTACGTTGAACGTGTCACGGTAGTACTAGGACCCATAAATGATGACTACAGATAAGAATACAAGACATCTATATAAAAGATCAGTACATTCTTGTTTAGAATTAGGATAAAATCATATATCCGGGTTGAGAAATCTGCACTCATACCTGTTTGGATTTTTGTATTCCAGAATTGAGGATGTCCTCTTTTTGGGCGTTTGCCTACAACTTTTTCATACACCCGGCACGATGTTCTTTTTTAAGAGTAAAGGGGACGAAACCACTCCAAGAATCATCCAGCCAACTGTGAGTAAAGGAGCAACTGTCCATCCGGCATTGCTTAAACTGTACCAGCTCAAGGCGATAACAGCCGCTACTCCTCCAGCCAGTAAGGGACGATACTCACTATCAATTTGCCGCCAATTACGCAAAGCCAGCCATAAGGCAACGGAAAGAAGTGCGATAAACACGATCCCTACTGGCAAACCTCCTAAGGCTGCGAACTCTAAAAACGAATTATGAGGGTGATTGACCAGGTCATATTCTCCCGCTACACGAAAAGGTTGGTAACCCAACAGATACACGTCACGACCGATGCCAAGTCCTGTGAGTGGAAAAGCCTCGATCACCCGTATTGCTGTCTGCCAGACAGCTGTCCGTAACGCTAATTCGCCAGGATCTGATGAATGTTGAAACAGGAGGTTGAGCTGGGATGGAAAGGCAACCATCCCCACGATTCCAACAGCAAACAAGAGCAAGACGAGTTGGAGACCGTGGCGCATGCGTCCAACCAGTGCGATGAAGACAATAAAACCTATGAAGAGAGAGAACCAGGCTCCTGTACTATACGTGAAAAGCATTGCGATTAGTATAAGGAATATTTCAGCGATGAAAAGAATTTTCCAGACAAATGATAATCTTGTCGTAAAGAGGAGAGCAAGAGGAACAAAAAACGTAAGAGACAAAAAGGCTCCGTCTGAGTTCGTAGATAAAAAAAACGATGTAGCGCGATGGATAGCACGCGCTGATGCATCAAGATACGAAGTCGCTATTGAATGGGCAGCGTTACGCGATGATTCAAGGAGAAATATACCAGTAGTAGCTTCGATAATGGTATGTATTGCAATCAGAGCACCAAAGACAGAAATCATTTGGAAGAAGTGGCGAACATGTACACTATCTCGTGCGATAACTGTTCCCAGCCAAAACACAACGAAGGCACTAAAAATGTTCTCCACATAATACTGAGTGCCATAAAGGAGACTGGGAGCCCGATCTGTTTGCAAGAGAGTCAATACTAGAAACAGAACCCAGAGCCATAAAGCACGTGGTCCCGCCCAGGGATATTGAGGAGATCGTGCGAAAAAGAAGATCAACAACAACCCGAGTGCGAGTGTGGGTGCCACAAATGTCAATCCCAGGTACCAATCCACATAGAGCTTGACAGCAACGACAACAACTGCAGCTAATTCATACTGACGCAAGATGAGAATAAGTGCCATGCTCAGGGTAGCAATGGCAAACGCCAATAGAGAAGTGGGAGGGAGAGAGCTAAGCACTCCCGTTATGCTTGGAGTGGTCATCGCCGATACGACCCTGGATAAAAGCATTCCGAGTGCTAACCCCATTGGGAGAACAAGAACAGCCTCCTTCACTCTAGCAGGAATGTGCAAAGATATTTCCCCCCGGCTCTGTTTTCCAGTATCATAGTTATTACCAGTATCATAGTTATTATAAGAATAGGGAGTGTTCTTGCGGCTACGACGCTCCTTATTTAGAACACATCCAAGAACACGGGCCCTGGCCTGCCCCAGCAGCGTCTTCACTTGCTTGAGATTCCCCTTTCTGGCATGGGTGGTATCGACCACAACGAGGGTGCCGTCAACCTTTGATGCGAGAATGGCGGCATCTGGCAACCCCAGCAAAGAAGGAGTATCGAAGATCACCACCTCAGTTCCACAAGTGTTCAGCGCCGCAAAGAAGCGCTGCATCGCTTTTGAGTTGAGGAGATCTGAAGGATTCGGCGGGAGGGGTCCTGACGGCACGACATACAAATTTGGAATGTCCACTGCTTGAACGAAAGGATCGAGAGATGATTCGTCAGTAACGATCGATGTACTTGATGGCCCTGTGTATGTCGTAGAAGTGGGAACCTCTCGGTGAGCAGATACGTTAGCAGGTAGCGCTCTGAACGCCAATAAGGCATTGCTGAAACCCATGGCATGAGCCGGGATGCCGAAGTGTTCATGCAGGGTTGGGTGACGCAGGTTCGCGTCGATAAGCAGGGTATTTTTACCAGCTTTCGCCATCCTAATCGCTAGATTAGTCGCAACAGCGCTCTTCCCATCGCCAGGCCTACCACTCGTGACCACTAGAGTGTACAATGGTTTATCTTTCATTATGAGTTCGATATTCGTATGCAAGATGCCATAGGACTCGATATTGGGATGATAACCAATTGAATGAATACCATTTTCTTTACGTACCCTTCGCCGGAGCGTTGCCAGAATCGGCCAGTCCAGGAATTGGGCGAGGACTTCTTCCGTACGAACACGCGTGTCTAATTGCTCGAACACCAATGCTAGCAGCAGACCCAACAGCAGACCTGTCAACAGGCCTGCAGTAGTATTAAGAAGCTTATCAGGCCGCGTGGGGTTTGCAGCAGATCGCGCTGACTGGGCTACGACCAGGAAACTCCCCTGTGCAGGGTTCTGCTGTGTCACCTGGAGTTGCTGCGCGATCAGCGTCGCCGCGATAGCGTTTGCGAGATTTGCCGCTCGTGTCGGATCGGGGTCCAGGACATCAATTTCAAAAAGTTGTGTATTGGCCCTGGAGGATGCTGTCACTTCTTTTGTGAGGTCATCGACCGAGAGTCCAGGATAGTGCGAGGCAACTTGACGAAGTAGTGGATCGATAGTTGCCAATTCCGCCTCCATACTCGCGAGTTGCTGACTTGCAAGTACGTTGTTCTTCGTGAACGGATCACCCCCAGAACGAACAACAACCTCTACCAGAGCAGTCGATTGGTAGAGCGGTTTCATAAGCACGCTGCTCCCAATAAATGCTCCCAGGCCTACGAATAAAAAGCAGGATACAATCAGACTCCATCGTTGTATCAAAATCTTCTTATAGAATTGTTCAAAAGTCATCTCATATCTCCTTCAAACACCTGGTGCGGCAACCAGGACAACATCATCTCCAAACACTATTCACTGCTCCTTGTTGTTTGATATGATTGTAATCGCACCTGTTTTTGAGAGAGAAAAACGCCCATCGTGCTCCTCCGTGAGTTTTTGCAACACAGCCCTTTGCAGCTACCAGGCTTCTTCCTTAACGCCGGGTCTAGTAGTAGTGAAGAGCATTACACCAATCACCCACTAGCCCAATCGCTTTGATCGGCAGGTGCTGCCAGGTAGAACGTATCAAAGGACGCACCAGGGGACGTATGAGCTGGCGTACGGCGCTTCTTCCTGGCAGGCCAGGAACACTGGTCGGTCCAGGAGCGACTGGAGAGACTCCTGGACCACGAGAAACTGCCGGGTAAGAATAGCGATAAATCATCTTCGTTTCAGCGCCCCACTTGCTTTTGAAGTGGGCAAGGCCTTGATTTCCCACGGTCACATTCCCGAAGTCGTAGCAGCGAAAGCCCTGCGTGCATGCCTGCTGAATCGCGTGCCAGTGGAGCAGATCGTTGGGTCGCAACCCGTGATCCTCCCATCGCCATCCCGTAACGATATGGGAGATAGTCTGGCCCCACTGCAGAAAAAGAAACCCGGATACCAGCCTGCGGTGCCCTGCCTGGACCTGTTCAGCCAAAAGCAAGGGCAGCAATCCCTGTGGATGCAGTCGTTGCCAGGCCAGCTCAAAGAAGCGGTACGGCTTGGGCACGGCAACGAGCCTGCGCATGGTCTGCAGATACAATCCATACCACGCCCGCAAGTCGCTGATCG
>WNGD01004576.1_pt1 | contig 15165 bp, 10 predicted proteins | sample 5400671 | NCBI WGS metagenome assembly WNGD01 (sample SAMN13153369, study PRJNA577476) | soil metagenome | isolation source: 40 cm soil or saprolite under grassland replicate 2 | place: USA:California | collected 2016-06-15 | reverse complement strand
CCGGGTCTCGCGCGGGGCTGTTGGATTGCCCGTCCACTTGCGCGGGACCTGGAATCGGCAATGCGGAGCGCCGAACAAACTTGCGATGCGATTCGTCGATGTACTCGGCGGCGGCGGCAAATTGCTCCGGCTTGCGCGGAGCAAGAACCAGGAATGCGTCGCGGTACTCGCCTTGCAGGGTTCCAAACGCGATAAGCGCCAGCGGCTCTTCGCTCGCGACTACGCTCCCGGCAACGATAACCGGCGAACGGCCGCTACGCTTCACTTCGCCCTCCAGCCAATCCGAGAGCGGGGTAGGCAAAGGAAGCTCCGAGTCATATTTCAAATTGCCGCTTGCCGCAACCCGCTCCGCCGGCGCCCCGAGAGCGCGAATGCGCTCGGCGTCTTTCTCGGTCTGCATCAGAAAGGCACGCGCTTGGGAAAGCACATCCTTCAGAAATGGCCGCAGGAAAAAACCAAAAGCTTTAAACGACTTCCGATAGCGCGCAAAGGAACGGTCCGAGATGCGCCCGCTGACAAAAAGAACAGGGATTTTACGCTGGCCGGCCTGGCGCAGAAAATTTGGCCAGATTTCTGTTTCCAAGACGAGCACGAGAGCAGGCCGCACGGCAGCAAAGGCGCGACGAACACAAAAACTCCAATCGAGCGGAAAATAAATCACCGCGTCGGCAAAACCCAGCCGCTGGCGGGCCAGGGCTTGCCCCGTAATCGTCGCGGTCGAAACAATGAGAGGCCGATCCGGGTAGGCCGCTTTCAACTGCCGCGCCAGGGCAATACCGGACAGCACCTCCCCAACGCTGACGGCGTGAATCCAGATCGCGCCGGCGCGCCCGGCCGGAAGCTTGGCTAAGGCAGGAAAGGACAACCCGAGACGCTCACGCAAATGGAAGAAATACTTGCCATGACGCAGGCCCCGCACGAACCAGTACGGCGTGAGCAGGAAAGCGGCCAAGCCCATGAGCAGGCTGTAAATGAAATACACTATGCGTGGCTCCGGTTCATTCGTGCCTGCCCGTAGCAGGCAGGCGCACATCGCAGAGCAACCCTGCGAGTCCCCCAGGAATCGAAGGCGTCAATATGAGAAAATTCTATTATAACTCCTCCCGAAAGCTAACCCTCTTCCTCCTTGCTTTAATGGCTTGGCCTTGGGGGGCCGCCAAAATGGGAGCGCAGTCGCAAGACTCGCTCAAGACTTCCGCTCTCGAATCGCACGAGGGCATGACCATCTCGGCCCGGCCGTGGACCAACCCGGCGCTTTACAAGGAAAGATTCCACAAAAAGTCGCCCTACGCTGCCGGGATTGTGGCCGTGCAGGTGATGTTTCGCAACGATTCGGATGACAGCCTAAAGGTGAACCTGGAACGCATCCGGCTGAACATCACGTTTTCCGAAGACAACCGTCAAGCCTTGGATACATTGACATTCGACCAGGCGGCCGACTTGATTTTGAAGCCGGGTGCAAAGAATCCGGCCAAAAGCAGGTTTCCCATCCCTATCGGCGGGCCCAAGGTGGGACACGACAAAAAATGGGTGGAAGTGGAACAAGAGCTGCGAGAGGCCGGCGTAAGAGCCAGCATTGCCGACGTCGTGGCCCTCGAAAAGAACCGGGAATTGCTGTACTTCGAGATTGACCTGAGCCAGGCCGGAGCGCAATAGACGAGGTCTTACTCCGCAGTCCAGGGCAAATTCTTCAACAACACTCGAGGCCTCGCGCGCCGCGGCCGGTTTGCGCCGACCGTCGCCGTCGGCTACCATGACCTGTGCCAGTTTTCTTGAACACCACAGACCCATGCTGAAACTTCTCGACGAACTGAACCGGGAACAACGCCAAGCTGTAGAAACACAGGAGGGCCCAGTATTGATTCTCGCTGGCGCGGGAACGGGCAAAACGCGGGCGATCACCTATCGCATGGCCAACCTGATCGCCAAAGGCGTGCCTGCGGAATCGATTCTGGCGGTGACCTTCACCAACAAAGCTGCGGAGGAAATGCGCAACCGCGTCACGGATTTGTTGCTGCGCGCCGGCGTCCCTCCTGGGCAGCCCTGGGTTTCCACGTTTCATTCGCTGTGCGCGCGGGTCCTGCGGCGCGAAGCAGCCGCAGCCGGGCTCCCGCGCGACTTCACCATTTACGACGACGACGACCAAGTTGCCGCGGTGAAGTTGGCCATGGCCAAGCTGCGGATCGACGCGGATGACCTGACTCCCCGCAACGTACTGAGCCGCATCAGTTATGCCAAGAATCATGGTCAAACACCCGAGCAAGTCCGTGCCGAAGCATTCAGCCACGAAGGGCGTGAGACGGCCGACATCTACAGCGCTTATGAAAAAGTGCTCCAGGACAGCAACGCAATGGACTTCGATGATCTGCTGTTGCGGTCCAGGCGGTTGTTGCGAGAGTCACCCGGCACCCGCGAGAAGTGGCAGGCACGCTTCCAATACCTCCACGTGGATGAGTATCAGGATACCAACCGCGTGCAGTACGACCTCATGCGGCTCCTCACGGGGCCGGGGCAAAATATTTGCGTGGTGGGTGATGAAGATCAGTCCATCTACGCCTGGCGGGGTGCCGACGTTTCGATCCTGCTGAGTTTCTCGCGTGACTTCCCCAAGGCCCGGGTCGTCAAGCTCGAACATAACTATCGTTCGACGCAAAACATTCTCGATGCGGCCGGCGCGGTAGTCGCCAACAATCCGGATCGCCTGGGGAAATCGCTGAAAGCGGAGAAAAGCGCCGGAGTCAATCTGAAATTCTTCGAGGGGCGGGATCCCCAAGCCGAAGCGGAGTATGTCGCCGGAGAGCTGGAGCGCATTCTCAAGGAAGACTCAGACCAAACCTGCGCCGTCGAGTATCGCACCAATGCGCAGTCCCGCGCTTTTGAAGAAGTTTTCCGCCGGCAGGGCCTCCGTTACAAGCTGGTGGGCGGATTCAGTTTTTACCACCGCGCCGAGGTAAAAGATGCGCTCGCGTATGTGCGTCTGGCCATGCATCCCGAAGACGATATTTCCCTGCTGCGCGTTCTGAACGTACCGCCGCGCGGCATCGGAAAAACCACCGTCGATGCGCTCCGGGAAGTCGCGCGAAATGACGGAACTCCCCTGTGGAGCGCCGTTGAGAAAACCGTTTCTGGCGGCGCGACCGCGCGTGCCGTTGCGCCGCTGCGAGCCTTCCTGGAACTCGTCCGCAAGCTAGCAGAAGCGCTTTCCACGAAAGAACCTGCCGAGTTCTTGCGCGTTGTTCTGGAAGAATCCGGATACATGGACATGCTGAAGGACCGCAATACTCCCGAAGATGTTGCGCGGAAGGAAAACCTGGAAGAGCTCACGCGCGCCGTGGCTGAGAGCATGGAATCCGGAGAGACGTTCGGGGGTTTCCTGGATGCCGCGTCACTGGTAAGCGATGCCGATCAATACGACGGCAAGCCCGGCGTGACCCTGATCACACTGCACAGTACCAAGGGCCTCGAGTTCGATCATGTGTTTCTCACCGGTATGGAAGAAGGCATCTGCCCGCACAGCCGGTCCATCAACGAAGACAAGGGAATCGAGGAGGAGCGCCGCCTCGTTTACGTAGGGATGACCCGGGCGCGAAAGTCGCTGACGCTCACGCGGGCCGTGTACCGGCGCGTTTTTGGCAATGAGCAGCAGTTGCGCGCTTCCCAGCCCTCGCGTTTTCTTTCGGAAATCCCCGGCGAACTGGTGGAAACGGCACGGGGCTCGTTGGCCGAGATCGGCGAAAAGCGCCGCTACGAACCCGATCCGGAATACTCCTATTCTCCCGAGGAATTCCTTCGCCGCGTTCGCCGCGAACAAAAACCTGCGGCGCCAGCGCGGCGGGCCACCGGCGCACCCTCATTGGGGCGCGCCGCCGCGAAACGCGGGGGTGCGGCCGACCCTATGCTTGGACGACGGGTGCGGCATCCCAGTTACGGTGTCGGAACCATCGTGGCCGTCGAAGGCGACGATGAAGATCGGCGCGTTTCGGTAAGCTTTCCCGGACGGGGCACCAAGAAATTCATCGAGCGCTACGCGCAGCTCGAACAGGCTTGAACGGCACAACTCGAAAGATCCGCGGCAGGTTGCGTGCCAGGGCATCTCGGGGTACATTGAGGTCGTTTCTACTCCTGAGTGCAGCATCGGGGTGACTTGACTCCGCCGGCTTTAGTAGGGCGCGATCGGAGAAGATGGGTGGCCTTACAACTGTTCCGCTGCAAAGATATTGACCAACTGATTTCCGATTCCGAACATCCCGAAAAACGCCTTAAAAAAACGCTCGGTTGGATCACGCTGACTGCTCTTGGCATCGGCGCCATCATCGGGACGGGCATTTTCGTGCTCACGGGCACCGCCGCAGCCGGGGAAGAAGTGCAGTATCCCTCGATTTTGAAAGCCCCCGTTCTAGATGTGCTCTTCCACGGCGCGCATGCGACGGGAATCAGCGGGCGCCCCGGCGCGGGTCCGGCGATTGCTCTTTCGTTTTTTCTTGTCGCGGTTGTCTGCGGATTTGCAGGCCTGTGTTACGCAGAACTGGCCTCCATGATTCCCATTGCCGGCAGCGCCTATACCTACACGTATGCGACGCTCGGCGAACTGGTCGCCTGGATTATCGGTTGGGACTTGATTCTTGAATACGCCGTCTCCAACATGGCCGTCGCCGTCGGCTTCTCCGCCTACATTGATAGTCTGCTCGAAACCTTTGGTGTTCACCTGCCTGTGGCGTTAAGCACTCCTGCGTATTCACCCGCAACTGGCTGGGCTCTTCATTTCAACCTGGTCGGGTTGCTGATTGTCATGCTGCTGACGGTCTTGCTTGTTTTGGGGATTCGTGAATCCGCCGGCGCGAACAGCATCATGGTCGCCATTAAGCTTGTGGCCATCTTTCTTTTCATCGTGTTCGCGTCGAGATACATCAAGCCGATGAACTGGCACCCGTTCATGCCGAACGGCTGGCAAGGCGTGCTGACCGGCGGTGCCATCGTTTTCTTCAGCTACATCGGATTCGATTCGGTGTCGACGGCGGCAGAGGAATGCAAGGATCCGAAGCGCGATCTTCCGCTCGGAATCCTGGCCTCTCTTTTTGTATGCGCTACGCTCTATGTCGGCGTTGCCGTCGTTTTGACAGGCATTCAGCCGTTTCAGATCTTCAAAGGGGATGCCGCGTCGGTAGCCACAGCGCTGCGCAATATCGGCCTGGACCGGCTGCAACAATGGGTGACCATCGGCGCGCTGATGGGCATGATCTCTTCCCTGCTGGTCTATCAACTCGGGCAAGCGCGCGTGTGGTTTGCGATGTCGCGCGACGGTCTCCTCCCAGGCGCTTTCTCCAAAGTGCACAAGCGGTTCCGTACGCCGCACGTCGCCACCTGGGTCGCGGGAATTTTTGTCGGAATCCCTGCCGGGATTTTTGATATCGGGACGCTCGCCGACCTGTCCAACATCGGGACTTTGTTTGCTTTCCTGCTGGTGGCCATCGCCGTGCTAATTCTCAGAAAATCCCAGCCTGATCGCCCCCGCGGGTTTCGCGTGCCCTTGGTGCCTTTCATCCCGATCCTCGCGATCCTCACCTGCCTCTTGCTCATGGCCAGCCTGACGCTGGAGAATTGGATTCGCTTTTTCGTGTGGCTGGCAATCGGACTGGTCATCTACTTCCTTTATAGCCGCAAACGGAGCACGCTGGCGCTGCCCACGCCGCCATAGGGAAGCCCGGAGATGGACTGGAAACTAGCCAAAAATTTCAGGATGCGTCCAATCGCGCTGATCGCCGCCGTGACAGCATTTGCAGTGTTTCCCGGCTCGGCTATGGCTTGGGGCAGGAATGCTCACCGACTCATCGTCAATAAAGCAGTGGATACGCTGCCTGCCGACATCCGCCCCTTTTTCGAGGCCAATCGCGGCTTTCTGATGCAGCACGTAACCGACCCGCTGGATGCTCTCGCGAAAAACCCTTCCGAGCGGCGCAACAACTTCATCGCCCTGGACAAGTATGGACGCTTTCCTTTCTTGGCCCTGCCCCGCAGCTACAAGTCGGCGGTAACCAAGTTTAGCAAAATCAAGCTGGACGCGAACGGCCTCCTGCCGTGGCAAATCGGCGTTTACAGTGAAAAACTTACAGAAGCATTTAGAGCGGGAAAATGGGAAGATGCCAAACTCGATGCGGCCCTTCTCGCGCACTACGTCGCGCAGGCGCACGATCCCTTCAGCACCACCGATAATTTCGATGGCCATCTGAGCGGCCAAGCGGGAATCAACGACCGTTTCGGCAGCACGTTGACAGACCGCTATTCCTCGTTTTTCCCCATGCGCCCCAACGATGCGTCCTTTATCAACGATCCCACCGACCATGCGTTTGACGCCTGCCTGAGCGCCCATCGCTGGCTCGAATCGATTCTCTTGGCCGACCGCAACGCGCTTCGCGGAGAGAATTCCTATACGGACGAATACTACGATCGTTTTTATAACGAGGCAGGCGCCATTTTGATCCGCCAGCTGTCGGATGCGGCGACCGACATCGGTTCCTTTTGGCTCACCGCATGGGCCAACGCGGGCGGACCGGCGCTGCCGCATTGATTTTGAGGATGAAACCACCAAGGCTCTCTCCGCAAATCGACTCCCTCCCTAAAGCTGAGCTTCATTTGCACCTGGAAGGCTCCATCCAGCCAGCCACGGTGCGCACGCTCATGGCTCGTCACGGCGTCAAGGCATCCGAGCAGGAAGTCCTCGAGCGGTACGCCTTTCACGATTTCCCCGGTTTTCTCGAAACCTTCAAATGGGTGACCTCGTTTTTGCGTGAGCCGCAGGACTACGCCCTCGTTGGGAGCGATCTCGCAGAGCGCCTGCTCGAGCAAAACGTGGTTTATGTGGAAGCCACGTTGTCGGTTGGCGTCATGCTTTTGAGAAAGCAGCAAGCGGAGGCAAATTTTGCGGCTTTGCTTCATTCGACCGAGCCATTCGAGCGCCGCGGTCTTCGTTTTCGGTGGGTGTTTGACGCGGTTCGGCAATTCGGCGCCGCTGCTGCGATGGCCGTGGTGGAAACCGCCAAGACCTGTAAATCCAAGACCATCGTCGCCTTCGGCATCGGCGGAGACGAGTTGCAAGTGGAGACCGCGGCGTTTCGAGGAGTGTACGAACGGGCCGCAGAACTTGGCTTGCATCGCCTGATTCATGCCGGCGAGGTAGGTGGCCCGGAGAGAATTCGCGAAGCCATTCGGCTACTGGAAGTCGAACGCATCGGACACGGCATCGCGGCCATCAAGGATCCGCTGCTCATGGATCTCCTCGCGGAACGCAAAATCCCCTTGGAGATCTGCCCGCAAAGCAACGTGCGAACGGGCGCCCTGGCTCGCCAATTTTCTCGTGAGCATGCCAGAATCGGCGATCATCCCCTGCCAGCCTTGTTCCGTCACGGAATACCGGTAGTCCTGTCGACCGACGATCCGGCGTTATTTCATACCACCTTGCGTGACGAATACGACGCTGCCAAGCAAATGGGCTTGCAGGACAGTGAGCTCGAGCAAATCTGCGAAATGGGCTTCCAATACGCATTTGACCCCGCTTCCAAAAGTCGCGCGACATGATGCCGCACGCGGCAATGTTATACTGACGGCATGAAAGCACACGTGTGGGTAATGCCAAAACGCACGGTCCTTGATCCCCAGGGACAAACGATCCATCATGCCCTGTCGGGGCTCGGGTACGCGGCGGTGAAAGATGTGCGCCAGGGAAAATTCTTCGTCTTGAATCTCGATGGCTGGAACCGTGAGGAAGCGCAAAAGCAGTTGGAACGAATTTCCAAGGAAGTGCTGACCAATCCAGTTATCGAGGAATACCGTTTTGAGATCGTAGACTGAGGCGATGGCAATGCCGCATCACGCAAGACGTTCCCTGCCGTCAGGTTCGCGTTGAGAAACTCTCTGTGAGGTGAGTCCCGCCGATGTGCGGAATTCTCGGGTATATTGGGCCCAAAAAAGTCGTGCCCGTGGTCATCGAGGGCCTTCGCAAACTCGAGTATCGCGGTTACGACTCCGCGGGCATCGCGGTCGTGAACGGTACGGGCAAACTGGAGATCCGCCGAGCCTCGGGAAAGCTTCGCAACCTCGAAGAAGCCATCGCCAAGTCGCCCCTCGAAGGGACCTACGGCATCGGCCACACCCGCTGGGCCACCCATGGCCGCCCGACGGAAGAAAACGCTCACCCCCATCGCGACTGTACCGGACAAATCGTCGTGGTGCACAACGGAATCATCGAAAACTATCTTGAACTGAAGGAAAAGCTCGAGAAGGAAGGCCACAAGTTCGCCACGGAAACAGACACGGAAATTGTGGCGCACCTCGTTGAGAAGAATTCGCAAGGCGGCGTTCCGCTCGAAGAAGCGGTTCGCTTGTCCCTGAAGGACCTACGCGGCATTTATGCCCTGGTTTTTCTCTCCGCGAAAGACCCTCAGAAAATTGTCGCCGCCCGCCTTGGCCCACCCTCCGTCGTCGGACTGGGTGACGGCGAATATTTCGTTGCCAGCGACATCCCCGCGCTGCTGGAACACACGCGCGAGATCTTTTTCCTCGCCGATGGCGACATCGCGGTTCTGACCAAGCAGGGCGTCCGCGTCATGGATCACGATGGACGTCCGGTGGAGCGCCCCGCGCAACATGTCGCCTGGGACCCCATCATGGCGGAAAAGAACGGCTACAAGCATTTCATGCAAAAGGAGATTTTCGAGCAGCCCCGCGCCGTGAGGGACACGCTTCTCGGCCGCATCTCTCAGGACACGGGTAGAGTCTTTCTCGATGAAATGCAGCTCACCGAAAAACAGTTCCGCGAATTCGCGCAAGTGCGCATCGTTGCCTGCGGAACGAGTTGGCACGCAGGGCTGGCCGGAAAATTCATGATCGAGCGCCTCGCGCGCCTTCCCGTTGAAGTGGACTACGGCAGCGAATTCCGCTATCGCGATCCCATCATCGATTGCCAGACCTTGACCGTCTGCATCAGCCAGTCGGGAGAAACGGCGGACACGCTGGCCGCCCAGCGCGAAGCAAAACTCAAGGGATCACCGACCGTGGCGATTTGCAATGTCATCGGTTCGATGATCACGCGCGAAGCGAGCGGCACGATTCCCACGCACGCCGGCCCGGAAATCGGCGTCGCTTCCACGAAAGCATTTAGCTCGCAACTCGCTGCGCTGCTGCTCCTCGCTTCGTATCTCGGGCAGGTTCGCGGAAGAATGAGTGACGCCGGAGCCAGGAACCTGATGCAGGAATTCATGCGCCTTCCGCACAAGATGGAAATGGCCCTCGAAGCGGATGCCTCCGGCTTCTACGAAAATCTCGCGCGCCTATTTTTCCGCAATACGGACTTTCTCTATTTGGGCCGGGGCATTCATTATCCCATTGCTCTCGAAGGCGCGCTGAAGCTGAAGGAAATCTCTTATATTCACGCCGAAGGTTATCCCGCCGGGGAAATGAAGCACGGCCCGAATGCGCTCATCGACGAAAACCTTCCCGTCGTTGTGTTGGCGACCCGCGATGAGTCGGACCCGGGAGCCATGACCCGCTATGAAAAGAGCGTATCCAACATCAAGGAAGTCAAAGCGCGCGACGGCATCGTCATCTCTGTCGTTACCAGCGACGACCAACTTGCGCGCCAAGCTTCCGACCACATCATCGAGCTCCCGCCGGCTCCGGAGTTGCTCGCGCCCCTGCTCGAAATCATCCCTCTACAGTTGCTCGCCTATCACATTGCCGTGCGCCGCGGTTGCGATGTCGACCAGCCGCGCAATCTCGCGAAATCTGTCACCGTCGAGTAATCGACGTTGGTTTCGGCTAAAATTAAGTCTATGCTTCGTCTTGGAGCGAATTCCGCATCTCTGTTGCTGCTTTTTTTCGGGGCGGCCGGCCCGATACCGGCGCAAACACCCGGGCCGGCAACCGCACCGCTACGCGAAGTTCGCGTGGAGGGGCAAAAACATCTCTCCGAAGCACAGCTGGTGGCGTTGACCGGCCTCGCGGTTGGCTCCGAGGTGGGGCGCTCCGATCTGCAAGCTGCCGCCGACAAACTCTCAAAAACCGGTCTTTTCGACAAGGTCAGCTACAACTTCGAGACCCGCACGGGAGTCATTGTCACTTACCACGTCGAAGAATCTCCGCGAATCCCCGCTTATTTTGACAATATTCCCTGGTTTGCGGACTCCGAGGTTTCTGACGCGATTCGCAGGAAACTTCCCTACTTCGACGGCACTCTGCCCCAGGGAGGAGACGCCGTCGAGCAAGCGGCAGAGGCGATCAAAGACCTGATCACCTCGCATGGCTTCGAGGTAACCCTGGAGCATCAGGTCACCGGCAATCCGATCAGGGACGGTAGCGTGCAGCTGTTTAAGGTGGAAGGCCCGGCGCTACACATCGAAAAACTGGAGTTTAGCGACCCTTCCCTTTTGGCCTCGAAAGCCGTTCAACAGCATCTCAGCGAAATCGTTGGCAAACCCTATTCGAGAATGACGATAGATTTGTTTCTCACGGAAGCGATCCGGCCGGTTTATCTGCGCAAAGGCTGCTTGCATCCGAAGCTGGGACCGCCGGAGATACGCTTGACCGGCAACCCCAATCAGAAATTGCCGCAACAGGTTCCGGTATTTGTCCCCGTCGATCCCGGCCCGGTTTACCACTGGAAAGAAGCCCATTGGGCCGGAAATGTCACGGTTTCGGAGTTCACTCTTAACGGCGACGTGGGGTTGAAGCCTTCAGATGTCGCCGATGGCATGCAAATCGAAGCGGGGTGGGACCGCGTACGCGAAGAATTTGGCCGTCACGGCTACCTCGACGCGAAGGTCGACCCGGTTCCCTCCTTTGACGAATCGGCGCACACGGTTTCTTATTCCGTCACCATTCACGAAGGCCCGCAGTATCGGTTCGGCAAAATGGTGCTGACCGGCCTCTCGCCGGCCGCTGAAAAAAAGCTGCATGCCGCGTGGCCCATCCCTCAAGGTGAGATCTTCGACAAGACGAAATACGAAGAGGTTTTGACGAAATTGCAATTGCATCAGGAACAGATCTTCGGCGAGCTGCCGCTCCACTATGAAAGCGTTGGCCACTGGCTCGAACCCGATTCGAGCACCGCTACGGTCGACGTGCTTTTGGACTTCAAGTGATTCCGCCGCCCTCCGGATCACTTTGTGGCGAAAAACGCACTCTGCGATATACTCACCCTTGATATGAAAACTTTCGTTCAAATCGGTAATGGAGAGCAATCGGCTCTTCCCCCGGAAGAGAAAGAGGAGCTTCTCCTGTCTCGCCTCGCGGGGATCCCTTCGCTCATCGTGGCGCTTTCTGGAGGCGCGGATTCGGCCTATCTGGCATGGGCCTCGAACCGTGCTCTTGGCGAGCGGGCCTTGTCGGTCACCGCTCTTTCTCCTAGTTTTTCCGCGTACGACCGAGAAATGGTCGAGCAGTTTGCAAAACAGCTGGCGTTGCGCCACGAGTTTATCGAGACGCACGAGATGGAAAACCCCGCCTACCGCGCGAACCAGCCCGACCGCTGCTATTTCTGCAAGGACGAGCTTTTCTCGGTACTGGATAAACTGGCCGGTTCGCGCGGCTTTGCCGCCATCGCCTATGGCGTGAACGCTGACGACACGCTCGATTTTCGCCCCGGCCATCGCGCCGCCACCGAGCATCAGGTCCTTGCGCCTCTCCTCGATGTGGGCCTTGCCAAATCGGAGATTCGCCGGCTCTCGCGCCGCGCCAGTCTCCCCACCTGGGACCGTCCCGCCTCCGCTTGCCTTGCCTCTCGCCTCCCCTACGGAAGCGAAGTGACTCGCGAGCGGCTGGCGCTGGTCGAAGGCGGGGAAGCTGCGCTCCGCGAACTCGGCTTCCGTCAGTTTCGCGTGCGCATCCACGACAACCTGGCACGCGTGGAAATCTCGCCCGACGAGTTGCCCAGGGCGCTGTCTCGGGAAATGGCCGCTGCCATCGCGGAACGCCTCAAATCCGCCGGCTTTGCTTACGTTACCCTGGATCTCGAAGGCTATCGACAGGGTTCTCTCAACGAAGCGCTGGTCCGCCCGGCGCGGTCATTGCGCAAAAAAGCCTCCGGAACATAATGGATTGTTTTTGCGTAGCTGTTGGTGGAACATCCGAGGAGTTGTTCGGGGTTTCTTTGGAGGAGGAATGGCGCGCCAACCGCATCGCGGCAGCTCCCTGCTGCTCTTCGCGACCGCTTTTGCCCTTGCGGGCTGTTACACGGGCCCATATGTCAACGGAAGCTTTTCCCGCGCCTACACGGTATCGGGCCCTGTCCGTTTGGAGCTCAACAATGCCTCGGGCGAGGTGGATATCACAGCGGGAGCAGCCGGAATGGTGTCGATTCACGCCGAGGTACGCGCCTCCGGTTTCGGATTTGAAAACCCGCAACATCGTTTGGACAACCTGGTGTCGGATCCTCCCGTAGAGCAAAGAGGCGACACGATTCGCGTCGGCAAAGATTTGTCCCGCATGCGCAATGTCTCCATCACTTACAAGATTCAAGTCCCCCACGACACCGAGGTCGACGCCAACGTTGCCTCCGGCGCGGAAAACATCCGCGACCTGCGTGGCCCGGTAAGAGTCCGCTCTGCTTCCGGAAGTATCAACGTAGAAAAGATCGATCGTGACGCCCAACTCTCCACCGCCAGCGGCACCATTTCCGCAGAGAACATCGGCGGCGACGTTCAAGTCTCAAGCGCTTCGGGTAGCGTCACCATTGCGAACATCAAGGGTGACGCCCGCGTACATGTCGTGTCAGGCGTCATTCGCATATCGCAGCCCGGCGGTCGCGTCGATGGAAGCACCACGAGCGGTGAAGTCGAAATCCAAGGTGCGGCAAAGGATGTGACCGCTCATTCGATAACAGGCCGCGTCTACGTGCAGGGCAATCCCGGCGACCAGGGATATTGGAATCTGAGAACCACTTCCGGCGGCGTGCAAATCAGCGTCCCTCCCTCTGCGAACTTTCGTCTGTCCGCAGAGGCAGTTTCCGGCGAGATTCGTACGGATGTTCCCATTGTCGTCGAAGAGCAGGGAAAACACTCGCTGCGGGCTCGATTGGGCAGCGGCGGTGGACGCGTCGAAGTCCACACCGTTTCGGGCGAAATTCGCGTCAGCGGGACATAGTAGACTCCCGTCCTCGCGCTCGCGGATTGCCTCTCATCGCACGCGGGGATCGCCGGAGTAGCGACAATTTCCTTTTCTGCGTTTACAATCTCTGCATGCCCTCTCGGCCTCCCGCCCCTGCTCTTTCCCTGCTGCTCCTCGGTATCCTGGCTTTCCCCGCGTCGGCAGCGATTCGCGCGCCGTCCGAGCAAAGCCAGCAACCCGCATCGCAAGCCGCGAACCCTGCTCGTGCCGGCGACAACGGTTCCCCTAAGCAGCCGGATCCCGAGGCGGAACTGCAGCGTGCCCTCAACGATGCCGGCAGCGATCGCGCCGCCCTTGTCCGGAATCTCGAAGGCTTCTTGAAAAGACACCCGGATTACCCCAACCGCACCCGAATCTATCGCGCTCTTGTCGAAGCCGACCTTCAGCTCAAAGACGACGACCGCGCCGCTGACTACTCGGAGCGCATGGTCGCGCTGAACCCCAACGAGATTTCCATCTTGTTGCTCGCCATTGAACTCCTTGAACGCCGCGAGGAGGAAGCCGGCTTGCGCCGCGCCGTCAGCTACTCCACACGCATCCTGAATCTGGTGGAGCACGTTTCCCCTTACGAACGCTCCTCGCGCGTCTCCGTCGAACAGTGGGAACTGCAGAAAAAGAATGATCTCGCCAATACGCACTTCCTGCGTGGCGACCTGTACTTCAGATTAAGAGACTACGATGCGGCGCGGAAGGATCTCGAAACCAGCTATGAGATTCTTCCAACCGCGGGCGCGGCCCAGCGGCTGGGTGAGACCGCGGAGCTCCAAAAGGACTTGCCGACCGCCATCCAGGAATACGCGCGCGCCTTTGCTCTTGCCGAAGGAAAGAGCGGAAACGTCAGTCGGGAGGAAATTCGCAGGAAAATCGGGAATGTCTGGCGGCTCGCGCATGGCTCCGAGAATGGCCTGGGCGAGTACCTGCTGAATACGTATGACTCCGTCACTCAGCCTTCCTTGAAAAAGCCTGCGCCCAATCAAAGCGCCAAAGAACTACCCGATTTCATCGTTCGCAAGGCTTCGAATGGAAGCGCGTACCCGTTGAAGAGCACAAAGGGAAGGGTCGTGGTCCTGAATTTCTGGGCCACCTGGTGTGGTCCTTGTCACGCGCTCGAGCCGCTGTTCGCGCACGTGGCTGCCGATTTTCACGATCTTCCGGACGCGGTTTTTCTTTCCGCGAACTGTGATGAAGATGAGACTTTAGTCGCGCCCTACTTGCAGAAAGACAAGCTCGTAACCGAAGTCGTCTTTGCCGACGGCCTCAATCGGCTCTACTCGGTTGATTCCTTTCCCACGGTCATCGTGATTGACCGTGAGGGCAAAATTGCTTACCGTTCGAACGGATTCCAGGCTGACACGTTTGAGCGGGATCTCTCTGCGGCCGTGCGGCGCGCCCTGGACAAAGGGGCTACGGCTGAGCGTGTCGCGCCCTAGGGGCGATCACGGCGCCAGGTCCGGGCTGTAGCCGTCCACCACGTCCACAAAGTCGGACACTTCCGCCATGTCTTTTCCTACAAAACGAATCGTATGCGAATCCACGCGTTCGACCGACCGCAGATAGCTGAGCATCTCGGCGGGCGTATAGTTTTTGAAACTGATTTCCAGGGTCACTGGCGTCTTGATCGTGTACGGCTTGAAATCGTGCAAGCGCGCCAACGCCGCCTTGACTCCAGCGGCGATTCTTTCGCAAGACACCTCCGGAGTGAGCGTCTCCGCAGCGTGAAAGCTCAGGTTCTTTTTGGTCACCGCCGTTTCGATGTTCCCGAGCCGCAACTTCAACTCTTCCACGGCCGCGTCGTCTCCCGACGCAAAAATTGCGGGCACGCCCAGCGCGCCGGCATATGCCGCATTGAATTCTCCTTCGGTAACCGCATTGCCGTTTAGCGCAACCCGCGTAAAATGCGCACTCGAAAAAGTATGTGCGCGCACGCCGTGCTTGTTGGTTGTGGAGGCATGGTAGCCGACAAAAAGAGCGCCGTCGAAACTCGCATCGAGGCCCGCCATCATGCTTCCA
>WNGD01004384.1_pt1 | contig 15167 bp, 18 predicted proteins | sample 5400671 | NCBI WGS metagenome assembly WNGD01 (sample SAMN13153369, study PRJNA577476) | soil metagenome | isolation source: 40 cm soil or saprolite under grassland replicate 2 | place: USA:California | collected 2016-06-15 | reverse complement strand
AGTCGCTTGTAGCCGAAGCCGGCGCGCTAACCCGCAAGGGAGGCAGCCTTCTACGCTATGAGCGGTAACTGGGATGAAGTCGTAACAAGGTAGCCGTAGGGGAACCTGCGGCTGGATCACCTCCTTTCTAAGGAGAAAGGCTGGAGCCTGATTTTCGAATTTCGATTCTCGATTTTCGATTGTCGGTGCGCCAGCACAGGTCGACGGCTAAACCCAGCTATTTCAAGTGCTGAGTAGTTCTAGGAGGTTTGGAGAGCACAATTTGTTCTCAGGTTTCCCGGGCTGCGACAGTATTGGAAATAGCTGGGCATGCCGTGAAGACTTTGGAATTGAAAGAAACCAAAGCTCAGAGATGAGACGGTAACGCACAATTCAGTCTTTGCTGCTGCACATCGACAATGCCGGATGACGATTGCAAGATCGACATCCGGCATTTCCTTTCCTTGCAATCGCCAATTGCCAATCGAAATTCGAAAATTGTTCAAGCGGGGGGCATAGCTCAGTTGGTAGAGCGCCAGCTTTGCAAGCTGGAAGTCAGGGGTTCGAATCCCCTTGCCTCCATTTCAAAAGAAATGGAGGCGGAGATGAGAACGCAATTCGACCGGTGGGGCGCGGAGCGCAGGGTTTCAAAGCGAAGCTCTAAAACCGGAGCCAAAACGCCTGCTTTGGATAATCCCCTTGCCTCCAAAGCCTGCAAAGCGTGGAGGCAATATCTATGAGCCGGCACACTTTCGGATCACTAGCGGCAGCGTAATCCCCTTGCCTTCAGCCCGAAAGCTTTCGGGGCTGTCGCGCCGACATTCTAGTAAAGGCGGACACCTGCGTCGTTGCCATAGTTCCGCAGCGAGTTCTGACTCGGCTAGCCACGACGCTGCACTGCAGCGGCTCAATTTTCGATTTGCGATTTGCGATTGTCGATTTAAGTAATTGCGCGCGACGCGCGACACGAAAACAAATCGAAAATCGGCAATCGAAATTCGAAGATTCTGCGGCGCAGCCGCGCAGCGGGCCTGTAGCTCAGTTGGTTAGAGCATGCGCTTGATAAGCGCAGGGTCACTGGTTCGAGCCCAGTCAGGCCCATTTTAGATTTTAGATTTTAGATTGCCGATTTTCTCAGCTGGTAAGTCGATTCCGATTCAATCCAGTAAATCCCGTCTGTGGTTTCGCGGTTTCATGATTCAGATTTTATGCGTAGCTCGCCGCCGCACGAATCCGAAACAAATCGCCAGCCCGATAAACTTTATTCGCAGATTCGTTCCGCTACGCAACGCCCGCCAGAGAAGTATAGCGAGGATCGCGTATTCACTGATGTGCCCGAGCTTGCGGCCAAAAAAATGGACTTGCGCCAACGCACCGGTAGAAATGTCCGGTTTCAACCAGCGCAAAAACGGAACAAGAAAGCGCGAAGTCTGCTCCGCTGACATCAGGTCGGTTGAGCCGACAAAAATGACGCAAAGCCAGATCAGCAGCGGCAGCCAGTATTTGAGAAAAAATCGCATCGTTGTAGGGGCACCTGCGTCAGACGCCAACCTAACTTACCCTGTCGCCTGCCGTCTCGCAGAGACGGCCTACAATTTGATCAGGCCAATCTGCAATCTACAATTTGCAATCTGCAATGAAATCTCCCCTAACTTTCTCGCCCATTTTCATGGAACGTATCTGGGGTGGCCGACGTTTGGAAACCAACTTCGGGAAAAAATTGCCGGCAAATAAGCGGTTCGGCGAATCGTGGGAGATCGTCGATCGTCCTGAAGCGCAGAGCGTTGTGCGCGATGGTCCGCTGCGCGGGAAAACATTGCACGAACTTTGGATTCAACGTCGACAAGAGATTTTCGGCAGTGTTCCCGAGGCTTTGCGTTTTCCCCTTCTGCTAAAGCTTCTTGATGCGCACGAGAAACTCTCGTTGCAGGTTCATCCAACAGATAAAACCGCGATTAAATTAAGCGGCGAACCGAAGACGGAATTTTGGTACGTAGCGGCGGCTGGCCCGGACGCTGAACTCTTCGTTGGATTAAAAGAGGCGATGACGCGCGAACAATTCGAAGAAGCGTTGCGCGCAGGAACGGTCGCAGAGCACATCCATACAATTCGGGTCAAGGAGGGGGACGCAATGTTCCTTCCTGCGGGTCGCTTGCACGCGGTTGGCGCTGGCAATCTTCTCGTCGAAATCCAGCAAAACAGCGACACCACTTATCGCGTTTTTGATTGGGACCGGGTCGAAGAGAAAGGTAAGCCGCGTCAGCTGCACGTCGATCTAGCGCTGGAGTGCATCGACTTCAACGATTGCAGGCCGCAATTGCTGCGACCAAAAGGTGAGCTGCTCCTAAAACACGCCCTGTTCGAAATTCAAAAATGGAATCTCGATTCCTCGCGCGAGATCGTGCCGCGCGGACAATTTGCAATTGCCTGCTGCCTGACCGGCTCGTTTCGGTGCGCGGATGTCGATCTTGCGCCCGGCGAATTTTTTCTAGTTCCAGCTCAGTTGAAGGATCGGGTGTTGGAGCCTCTTACGACGCGAACAAGTCTCCTGCGTGTAACAATTCCGCTGTAGTGGCGGGCGTGTCGCCCGCATTCTTTAACTGCGGCTGACACAGCCGCCCCTAGATTCACGCCTCAATCCAAACTCGCCGGACGACTTCGCGATTTCTCACTGGAATGGCGCCCGGTTTTTGCAGCTCACTTTTTCCATGCGCAGTCGAAGCAATGAAAGTCCCGACTCCGCACAATGAAAAGCAGAGGAGAACAATCGCGATCTTTGCGGTCCAGCTCATGACATTGCAATTATATCACATGCCTTTCACCCTGAAGTTTGGCTCAACCGTCGCAGGTAAGTAAAGCTGTAAATACCGGTGCTGTGACCATCCGCCCAGCGCGGTTGCAACGCGTAACCGCCTACAAGATCGAAACCGGTGAGCTGGAAGCTCTTCTCGTTGAAGCTGACAAGCGGACGCGAAATATTGCCAATTACATCTGGCTCGCCGCCGCACGCCGCGCACGGACATGCACGTCGCAAGAGTTCGAGGCCGAAATACGATTCCTCTCCGTCGTTCCAATGAATCGCTAACTCGTTTCCGATTTGTTGGATGTTCGTCGGTTCCAGACGCACGTATCGATCTTACCAGGATGCCGATCTTAAGAGCAATCCTTCAGCCACGGATTTACACCGATGACATGTGGATAAGGGAAAGGATTCCGGTTTCAGAGTTCATAAATCCGGGAAAATCCGCGTCCATCTGTCGCTTTCTTCTTCTACTTTTTTGATCGCTCACCGAAAATCGCCGTGCCGATGCGCACCAGCGTCGCACCTTCCTCAACTGCGGTGACGAAATCGTTCGTCATGCCCATCGAAAGATGGACAAGCCTTACATCAAATTCCTTTTCGAGCGCGTCACGCAGCCGGCGCAATTGCGCAAAGAATTTCCGCGAATCCTCCGCCTCTGCCGAGAGCGGTGGGATTGTCATTAACCCTTCGATCGACAGTCGCGGAAGTGCGAGCAGCGATTCCATCTCCACGCGCACAGCTTCTGGCGTCAAACCGAATTTACTCCCCTCGCCTGACACATTTACTTCCAGCAAAATGCGCGGATGCATTCCGTCCTCGTCCGCGATGCGGTCCACCTCCTGGGCAAGTGCGAGCGAATCGACGCTATGAATCATCTCGAACAACGGAAGTGCATGGCGGATTTTGTTCTTCTGCAAATGACCCACGAAATGCCAATGCAAGTTCGAAGGCAGCTCTGGAATTTTTGCGCGCGCTTCCTGAACGCGGCTTTCGCCAAACAAAGTCTGCCCCGCCTCAATCGCCTCGCGCACTTTCTCGGCAGGATGCGTCTTTGTGATCGCCACAAGCTCGATCTCCTGAGCCGCGTGACCGACCTTCGATGCAGCCTGCGCGATCTGCTCGTACACTCGCTCAAGATTTTCCGCGATCGAAGCCACAGCCATGCTTACGATGACTGTCGATTTTGCTCGAGCAAATCCTTCATGTGAGTTGCTAGCTTGGGGCCGATTCCGCTTTCTTCATGTTTGAAATAGACAAATGCGTCGCGCCAGTTGCTTTCCTGTTCGCGAACAAAGTCGGACCAGCGTTCGATGTCGATCTTCTGATAATCTTCACGACGAAGACGGAGATAGCCGTAGTCGGCAGTGATCGTCTTGGGTGTCGCGATTGCTTCGGTATCGGCAATGCAGAGCGCAACCTTTCTCGCTTTCAAGATTTCGAACACTTCATTGTCAAACCATGACTCGTGTCGAAACTCGAATGCCGCGCGCAGCGACGGTAATTCGCGCAGAAACGAACTCAAAACGTCAGCGTCCTTTTTGAAAGTCGGCGGGAGCTGAAACAACACCGGGCCAAGACGCTCGCCTAAGCCGCTCACGACTCTGCAAAAATAATCGAGCGTATCTGCGCAATCGCGCAGCTTCGACCAATGCGTGATCTTTTGTGGTGCTTTCAGCGCGAAACGAAAATTTTCGGGTGTCAGCGTTTTCCAATTGTCGATCGTTTTCGCCGATGGAACTCGATGAAACGTGTAATTGATCTCCGCAGTTGAAAGACGTTCCGCATAAAACGGCAACATCTTGGACGCTGGCAAATCTTCTGGATAAAAATTTCCCTTCCACTCTGTGTACTGAAAACCCGACGTGCCGACCCAGAATTTCATGTGATCCACTGAGGGCAAATTCGCAGAGCAAGAGATCTCTTCAAGCGCCGTAAAAAAGCTCGTCGAGACATCCGCCTGACAATGCGCATGCGAATTAAAAATACGGCGGCAAGCTCTTCGCCGGCCAAAAATTGAACCGGAACACGGGAGACTTGTTGCCATCGCAACTCAACAAGAAAGGGAAATCATGAAAAAAATGCTTTTAAGCATGGTATTGGCAGTCGTGGCATCGTTGGCGTGGGGGCAGACCACGCGGCAGCCGCTTATGCAGGAGCAACAGTTGCCGCAGCGGCCGCAGCAACAGGCCACTACCACCACGACAACCACGACTGAAGGCAGCGGCACGATCACGGAATACACTCCGGGGAGTGCCATCGTACTCAGGGAAACCAGCGGACCGGTGCGCTATCGCTTCGGCAAGACCGTCACCTACGTGACTCGGAGCGGCAACGTCCTGGATGAAGAGACCGTCAGAACGAGAGTCAAGGTGGGTGTCCCAGTCCGAGTTCACTATGTCGGGACAGGCACCAACATGATGGTTGATCGCGTGATCCTTGGGGAAGACTAAGAGCTAATCTCGTTTGTCTCCATCGCGCCTTTCTGTTCTGCCTCTCAGGTGGAACAGTAAAGGCGCGTTTTGTTTTAAAGGTTTACCGCCGATGTGCCCGCTCGCCTGGCGGCTTATCGAGCGCCCGGATCTCTCCCGTTACCTCTACAACCACAGGATAACCTTCTATCGAACGCGGAATTTTTCGGGCTGACTCGGGTCTTTTGCGCGCCAACATCACTTTCAGACAAGGCGTCCGGCCGTCTTGGAGAACGCCGACATACACGCCAACCACTTCTGGTATCGCGAGCAGCTGTTTCTCGTGAGCAGCCAGCACTGCATTAATGTCCCGCTTCGGAGAGGGCGAACTATCTTGAGCCATGTTTTGTCCGCACCCGGAGAGGAAAATTGGCGCGCTCAGGACCAAGCATAGAGCAGATTGCAGCCATCTTCGACACGATTGCATTCTTTAGAGATTGAATCGCAACACAAAAATCTATCAGTCCAGAGAGACGGGCGTGTCAATCTTGCAGGCGCATCGTCACTGTCCCACCATCGTCGCGCCGAGAAAGTTGAGCACTTGGCTAATCGGATTCGCGAAGGCAGACGTGCTGTTCGCCGCAAAGAGTAAACCAATCGCGCGCGGATTCGTTGGCTCGTTTTCAACGAGCAGCGATCCCGAATCACCCGACCTCAAGAACGTCATCGAAGGGTTGTGGACGACAATCTGGCCGGCAAAAGTCTTGTAATAGGTCCTACCCCGACATTCATTAGTGAAGGTTACTTTGACAGTTGCATTCAACCCGGAAATCCAGCTGGTCGTCAAGCCGGTCGTTCGTCCACTTTTCTTCACACCCTGATTCAGCGCGGCGGACGTAATATCACGCGAGATCGTTCCGATATCCAGGATCGCGCCATCCGTTCGAACCATCCCTGGAAAAACTTTCGCAATTGCGCAATCGACATTGCTCCTTGATAGCGAGCGTGTTTTTACGAGTGTGCCGACGGTTTGGGAGAGAAACCTGTTACATTTCACATCAACCAGTCCCGGCTGAATGATAGGATCACCCGTTCGGGCGATTCTGTTGTTGCCTCCGAGAACGATGTCCCCTTCCAGCACGTGACCGGCGCTCAACAGGTACTGTGTACTGCCAATCCACACCAGCGACCCAAGCGTGCCGACGCAGCAGTACCCGTTTGCACGATCAAAAGCCCAACCGCCAGATGTGCCGAGCGAGATGGGCGGCGTTTGCTTCGCCGTATAACCCATCGCGTGGATTTTCTCCATCAGATGAACCTGCACACCTACGCCGCGAAATTCTCGCGGGAGACTGCGAATCACTTCGCCCGCGTTCTCCGAGTCTCGATCGACGTAAACTGTCAACACAGAAACACCGGCAGCATCAACGCCAACTGCAGTTCCCAAAATTTCTGATTGCTGCATCAGGTCCGGCGTGACCTCATCCTGGACGGCCACGACCGCTCGAACAGCGGCATGCGTTTCATCGAGAACGCCGTCCGGCGGAGCAGCAAATGCGCTGATTGAAAGCAGAACGGAGACGATTGCCGCGAAGAACTTGGTTAGGGAGCGCATGAATCGATTGATCTGGAACATGAATGGGTTGCTGGTTGAGATGATGCGCCTAAAGATGACAGGTCGATCGCCGATGTGCCATTAGCACATCACTTTCTAACCTGCAAACGTGAAAAGCCGCGTATCCAATCGTGTAGTCCACAGCCGGGACGAATGGTTGCTACGATCAATTTTTGGGTGAACGCTGTTTTTCGCTTCGCAGTTGTGGCCGTGTTAATTTCCAGCGCCATCCTGCCGGCGGCGGCGAGAAAGAAACCTGGTGGAGAGAGCACCACCAAAAAGACCGACATCGAAGCCGCCGTCCGTCTTCAGATTTTTCTTGATCGCGCAAACTTTAGTCCTGGCAAGCTCGATGGACACTATGGTGATTTCACTTGGAAGGCGCTCGCGCTCTACCGGATTTCCCGCGGAGAACAACCGCAACAGCCACCTCGACAGGTCAAGTCGAAAGGCAAAATCGCGCCTGACACAAATGGTCTCGATCTTGCGAGCGTAGACCCAGTGTTCATTCCCTACACGGTTACCGATGCCGATCTACAGAGCGTCGGTCCGTCGCCAAGCGGCGTGGCAGCGCAGGCCCAGCTAAAGTTTTTGCCTTACCGCGATGCCGCAGAAGCCATCGCAGAGAAGTTTCACAGCGACGTTCATTTCCTGGAGCAACTCAACCCTGGCAAGATGAAGACACTGAAGCCAGGAGATCAGATCATGGTTCCAAACGTTGAACCTTTTGAGCTTGCCTCAGTGAAAGACATAAAACCTGGCAGCGATGTTGCTTCGAAGCCAGCAAATGACATGGAAGATCAACTGCAGCAGCAAAATGGAAACGCAGGTAAAAACAAAGAGTCTAGCACTGCTGAACCGGCTGCACCGCCCGTTGCAGCGAAGATCGATAGCAAAACCAATATGCTTGAAGTTCGCGAAGGCGATAAGCTTATCGCTGCATATCCAGTCACAATCGGTTCCGCTCATACTGCGTCGCCCATCGGCGAGTGGAAAGTAGGCAGGATCACGAAAATGCCGACGTTTCGCTGGGACAAGGAAATGCTCCAACACGGTAAACGGAGCGGCAATTTCCACTTGCTTCCACCCGGTCCCAACAATCCAGTCGGCGTGATGTGGATCGCGCTCAATAAGAAAGGGATCGGGATCCACGGTACTAATGATCCCGATTCCATTGGGCGATCCGCAAGCCACGGCTGTATTCGCCTTGCCAATTGGGATATTGTCCGTCTCGCGACAAAAATAAAACGTGGCGACCCCGTCTCCATTCACTAGCGCCGCCGCGTCCCTCGCGGAAAATCGGGATTGAGTGATTCTGAATCGCCCAATATAGGTGGATCGGGCGCTCCGTCACTCGATGTTAAAAAACAACGGTGAAGCCGCAAATTATGTATGATGAGTGAAACGCTCGCTTCCCGCGCAATAACGGTCTTGCACGAATGGGTCCAGTCCGAAGGTTTGCGGAAACATTGCTACGCGGTTGCCGATTCGATGCGACATTTCGCGCAACTGCGCGGCGCGGATGCTGATTTATGGGAAGCGGTTGGTCTGCTCCACGATATGGATTACCAACGGCATCCGAATCTGGAACATAGTCCTACCGAGGGTCATCCGTTCATTGGCGTGGCATGGCTGCGCGAACACGGCTGGAACGAAGAAATTTGCCGCGCGATTCTGTCGCATGCAGATTATGCGAACGTTTCCCGGGAAACGCCGCTCGAGAAAACACTCTACGCCGTCGATGAACTAAGCAGCTTCGTCATTGCCGTTGCGCTAGTTCGCCCAACCAAAAGCATCCACGACGTCGATGTTGCAGCTGTGAAAAAGAAGATGAAAGACAAGGCATTTGCTCGCGCGGTCAATCGCGATGACGTCCTGCGGGGCGCGGACGAACTGAGCATGCCGCTCGACATTGTGATCGCCGAAGTCATCAGCGCGCTCAAGTCAGACGCCGGACGGCTTGGCCTCGCCGGAACTGCGTAGAGCTGCCGACGAGAACGCGCCCTCCATTAAAGTTTTTCTGCAACTATTTCCAAGACCAGCGGCGTAATCATTAGTGAATTTGGGTTCGCTTCGGCGCCAGCTAAATCACCGTGTAATTCGTCAGCGAATTTTTGGTCGATTCGTCCCATTTCGATCAGCCGCGGAAGATAAATGGCAATGAATTGAGCGGGCCATTGCCACATGTAGTCCTTCGGTCGGACACAAAATATGTGCGGCGTAGCCGAACGAATCACAAAACCGTTCGCTGACAGCTGTGCCGGCAGCCCGGCAGCACCATCCGGCTCACCGCCGGATTCACGCCAGGTCTCGATCACGTGCTCCCTGAATCGTTCCTGATTCGGTAGACGCGGGAAAAAGCGCCACGTCTCATAATGACCGTATTCGTGGAAAATAGCGATACTGCCTTTCCGCAGCGCGGCAGCCAGTTTCTTGACCAGTAGCGAAGGATCGCTGACAAACGACACGACCCACCGGCACCAAGAAAAATCGTAAACTCCTTTCGGCAGATCGTCCGTCATTAAATCCAGTTCGTGAATCTTGATATTAGTAAGCGAGCGAACGCGACATACTTCTTTCATCGCGCGGATGAAGTTCCTCGAACGCTCAAGAGCAACCACTTCACCAGTCGATCCCACGATCTCCGCAAGATCAATACTCGCATACCCGGGTCCCGCGCCGACATCTAGCACGCGTTTCCCAACGGTAATCCCCGCTTTGCCCCAGCAATCTAAAACCACCGGCCGCCAGGCGCGATGTTGCAATCCAAGTCTTGCCAACTCTTCGTCGTGTGTGCCAAGCACGTAATCGCGTTCCATTGTCATGGATGAATCATTTCATGCACCCGTCAAGCAGGCCACGAGAATTAAAAGATTGCGAGAGCGAGCGCCACCTTCGAAGCGACAGAACGTGCCGACGCTCAGGGTCGCCAACGCGGCTTTACGGCGGCGGCTGAGGGGCGTCTCCTGGCGAGAATCGCGGGCTGGGAGAAGTGTTCTGTGTACTCGTAGCAGCGGCCGCTCTTTTGGCAGCCCACCTGGCTTTCATCGCTGCGGCAAGTTGCGCACGACGTTCCGGTGTGAGGTTGAGTTTTCGCTTAGGTTTCTTGGCAGCGCTCGGTTCTTTGACGGAAGCGGCCGATTTCACCTGAGGCTGTGTGGTCAAGGGCTGTTTCTTCTCATGGATTCGTGCGGAAGCATCGGAGGTCCTGGCAGCCTTTTCATAAAGAGCGACTGGTTTACGCTTAGTCTTAGTCGCGGCCACTGTTTCTGCTGCTTCAAGCTTGCGTTTCAACTTTGCCAGTTTTTTCGCACCCTTTTGCAGGCGAGCTTCGATCCGGCGGATTCTTTTTTTGAGATTTTTAGTCTTCTTCATATCGAACTCAGGAGCCGTTCCGCCGACGGCTAACAGAAATGATGGAGCAGATTTTCAGGTAATCACAAAACCTCACTAGTGTCACGTTATTCTTGGCCGTCACTCAAGCAGTGAATAGAGCCGCGAAGGGACACAACGAGCAACTCAGGGGGAAAATATCAGCAACAAGAAAACAGCGAAGAGCAACAGGTGGATGCAGCCCTGTAATACATTTGTTTTGCCACTGGTAAACGTAACTACGCTCACGGCGAGCGTTAGCAGGAGGAGTGGAAGATTGCCGCCCTGCACGCCCAGTATGACCGACCGATTCGTGATCAGGCTGACGGTCAGCACGGCCGGAACGGTAAGTCCAATGGTTGCTAGCACCGAACCGAGCAGAATGTTAACTGAACGCTGTAACTGATTGCGCAGGGCTGCCTCGATGGCGCCTATTCCTTCTGGCGCAAGCACCAATGCGGCGATGATCGCTCCGCCAAATGCCTGCGGCATGCCAAATTGCTCGATGCTGTTGTCCAATGGGATGGCGAATTTTTCCGCCAGCAAGATCACTGCGAGAAGATAAACAATCAACATCACAGCGTGATAAGGAGTGGAGCGTATTTGCAGTTGATGATGTGCCGAGGCCGACTTAATCGCAACATCCTGGGATTCCACAAAGTACTGCCTGTGGCGCATGGTTTGGATGAGTAGAAAAATCGCGTAAAGCGACACCGACACCACCACGAGGAAAATTTCCTGTTCGGTGGAAAACGTTGGCCCCCTTGTAGACGTCGTAAAGGTTGGCAGGACCAAACCGAGCACCGCCAACGCCATGATGACGTTGAGATACGAATTAACGCCTTGGAGATTGTAATGCTGCTCGCGATAGCGCAATCCCCCCAGCAACAATGACAACCCTACCAAACCACCTAGCGCGATCATAACCACGGCAAACATCGCGTCTCGCCCGAGAGTCGGATTATTCGCGCCATGCAGCATCGCCGTGGAAATCATCATCACTTCGATGCTGATCGCAGAGAGCGTCAGGATCAAAGTTCCATAAGGTTCGCCGAATTTAATGGCGAGACAATCAGCATGCCGCACAACAGAAATTGCAGACCAAAGAATAGTAGCGAACAGCCAGAAGAGAATGATCAGCAGCAACAGCGGATGCGTGACGTCTTCGAGCAGCCGATTTCCGATTGCAATAAGAATCGCTGCTGTTCCAAGGCTAATGAGCAGCGCAAATTCAGCACGCACCGCGCTTAGGAAACCCTGGCTCCTTTTTGCATTAAGGTTCCCTTCTGTCTTTTCAGACATGGGCGCGAGCATATCGAGTCCGCCCGCCTCATGCAATCAGCCGATGATGGACTGAACACGGTCTATCTGTTCACGAACCGTGGCTGTGGACCCTCGGCGGTTTCTCTCATGCTGAACATCAACGGCGGCAGAGCTGCTGCGGCACCCATTAGGTAAAATGCCGGCCCAAAACTGTTGTGCGTTTTCGCGAGAGTGGCGCCTACGCCTTTATAAAGTAGGGCAAGCGTCCCGCTTGCGATTCACTGATTCGCCAGCCAGAGGCTCGCGCTACTCTTCCCCCACGCAATTTTTGCTGGCTGCCATCCACGATGCCCGTGGCTACTCTTTCTTTTGGGCGAGCGGTAAGAATTCCTCGCGCGCAACTTTGCCGTCTTTCACTGTGTAGATCCCTACCTCGGACATCTGCATTCGCTTCTTGGACGCCTTTTCGGTTACATCAATATCGAACTGCACAACGAAAGTGTCGCGGGCCACAAATGGTCCGGTCACCTTCGCGCTGTGCACCTCCATGTTCTTCTCCCACCACTCGGTCTTCCCGCGCACTTGATCGATCCCGCGCATTTCTGCCGGCATGTTTTCCATCTCGTGGGCCTCCACGCTCATAATGTCTTTGGCATAGAGATCGTCGAGCGCCTTCATCCATTCGCCGTTGCGGCAATAGTCCACCAGCTTTTTTGCAACTTCTTCTGTATTCAATGTTTCCTCCTCCATTTTAGGTTTCCTGTTCACTTAGACATTTTCTCCGGTTTGTCGACCGCATCATTGGAATTCGAGAAAGGCTAACCGCCCGCAATCGCTCCTATAACCAGAAAAGGCTCCGATCCCTGCGCAATTGCATCGGGCAGCGGAGCATCTGGCGATTCATGCGACAAATCCTCTCCGCAGGCGAAAAACCGCACCAGTGGCCGGCGCAGTTGCGTAGTGTGGTCGCGCATTGTCCCGCGCAGCATCGGATATTGAGTCTCGAGCGCGTCAAGCACGGACCGCTGGGTCACCGGACCCTCAAGCCGCAGTTCCACTTCGCCATCAACACGCGCAAGCGTGCGAAGATGGGGCGGAAGCACAACACGAATCATATGTTTGAGGCCTTTACAAGCTCGACGGCTTAAAGCCGTCAAGTTTCAGCGCGCTGTTTCGATTTGGATTCACGCTAGCGTTTGCACCTCGACCGAAAGCACCGCCGGAAGATCGCGCACAATCGGCTTCCAACTATCGCCCGCATCGGCCGATGCGTAAACCTGTCCGCCGGTCGTTCCGAAATAAATGCCGCACGGCTCGAGCGAATCAACCGACATTGCATCGCGCAGCACATTCACGTAGCAATTGCGTTGCGGCAGACCTTTCGTCAGCGCTTTCCATTCGTTGCCACCTGTCCGGCTACGGTACACGCGCAACCTGCCACTGGGCGGATAATGCTCGGAGTCGCTCTTGATCGGTACGACGTAAATCGTCTCCGGCTCGTGCGCATGAACGTCAATTGGAAAACCGAAATCGCTCGGCAAATTATCGCTCACTTCCTTCCAGGAATCGCCGGCATCGTCGGTGCGCATCACGTCCCAGTGCTTTTGCATGAATAACGTGTTCGGACGCGACGGGTGCATCGCAATGCGATGCACGCAGTGGCCAACTTCCGCTGCCGGATCGGGCATGTACTGCGAATGCAGGCCGCGATTGATCGGCTTCCACGTTTTTCCGCCGTCATCCGTGCGAAACGCGCCCGCAGCGGAGATAGCAATGAACATCCGTTGCCGATCTTTCGGATCGAGAAGAATTGTGTGCAGACACATTCCGCCCGCGCCCGGTTGCCACTTTGGCCCTGTCTCGTGTTTACGCAGGCCTGATAGTTCTTGCCACGATTTTCCGCCATCTTTTGATTCGAACAATGCGGCATCTTCCACGCCGGCGTAAACGTGCTCGGGATTATCTAACGAGGGTTCGAGATGCCAGACCCGCTTGAACTCCCACGGATGCTGCGTGCCATCGTACCATTGGTGCGTATCCGGGATGCCGTCGTAAACGAACTTGTTGCTTTCGCCTTTGGGCATGCCCTCTGGGTTTTTCAATTCCTCAGGGCTGCTGCCTGGCGTGTTCCAGGTCTTGCCGCCATCATCGGAGCGCTGAATGATTTGCCCGAACCAGCCACTGGTTTGCGATGCGTAGATTCGATTCGGACTAACCGGCGAACCTTTGATATGATAAATTTCCCAACCCGCAAAATGCGGGCCGCTCACCTTCCATCGTTTGCGCGCGCCATCCGATGTCAGGACGAACGCGCCCTTCCTTGTGCCGACCAATACTCGAATGTTGCTCATGGCATGGTTTCTCCTGTTTCGATTTGTGTTTAGCTGCTTTGATTAACACTCATAGTCAATGATTGCATGAATTACACCGGCTAACGGCCACTGCTATTTTTTTCTTCGTCGTTCTTCTTTATCCGCGCTCGCACGAGCTTCCTAATGAGAACAACGGGAAGCTTTTTGTCGAGTGGAAGGCGGATAGTTGTGCTGGTTGTCTCATACGCCGCTAGTTCGCGCTTATGTTCTTCAATGATTGGAGTGGGCAGGTAAAGGCCAATGTGGGATTTCCAAAGACCAAAATAAGCCAGCGGCCCTTTGTAGGCATAACAGGGAATTCCGTAGCTGATCTGTTCGACGGCAGTCGGCGCGGTTTTTCTGATGACTGACCGAAGCTCTTTCAATTTGCTCCGTGCTTCTTTTGGCGCGGTCGCAATGTAGGCGTTCACACTTTTGGGCTTTGACATTTCGCTCTTGACCATGGGGCGGGACATTTCCGGAATGGCGCTCCTATTCTCTCTGCTTCAATTGACTCATTTGGTTCTCATTTCACATCGTTTGAAGAGAGGCTTAACCTTCGCCTGCTGCGCCGCACACCAGGCGATAAACGGAACAACTGCCGCCCAAGCTGATCTGGTCATTGCTTTTATTGTTTCATTTCATCGGCTCACGACGATGCAATCCGGGAATTGATTTTGTCTCCGTCTTTTTTCCCCTGCGCCGCAGCTTTCAATTTAGCGATATCGAGTTTCACCATCTTGAGCATCGCTTTCATGACGCGTTCTGACTTTGTCGCATCTTTGTCACGCAAGAGCTCGGGCAAAATTGTGGGAACGATCTGCCATGACACGCCGAACTTGTCCTTGAGCCAACCGCACTGTGATTCCTGTCCGCCATCGGCAGTGAGTTTCTGCCAAAAATAATCCACTTCTTTCTGCGTCTCGCAGTTCACAACAAACGAGATGGCTTCGGTGAATTTGAAGTGCGGGCCGCCGTTCAACGCCACGAATTCCTGTCTCTCAAGTTGCAATTCAATAGTCATTACCGATCCAGCTGGTCGTCCAGCGGCCTTTTCTCCCGCTTTGTCATAGCGGGCAATTTTCCCAATTTTGGAATTCTTGAAAATGGAGGTGTAAAACTTCGCCGCGTCCTCGGCTTGATCGTCAAACCACAGAAACGGTGTGATTTTTTGCATCTTGTTTATTCCTGTGTTGGTGGTGGTGGGTACTGCTCGAATCTCGGAATTGCGGAATCCATTTGATCCCATGGTTGCGCATCTAAAACGAAAATATCCATCTGCGGATGAAACCAGCTCGGATCATCGAGGCTGCCAGCCACGATTCCCACAAACTGCGATTCCCCTCCTTCAAACTCGCCTCCCGTAATTCGGGATC
>WNGD01015476.1_pt1 | contig 15168 bp, 15 predicted proteins | sample 5400671 | NCBI WGS metagenome assembly WNGD01 (sample SAMN13153369, study PRJNA577476) | soil metagenome | isolation source: 40 cm soil or saprolite under grassland replicate 2 | place: USA:California | collected 2016-06-15 | reverse complement strand
CGGAAAACAGAAGCGCTGATCGGCCACTGTGTATTCCGCGTAACCGCCGTCGAGTGTGTAACCTGTGAAGCGGGCCTGATCGCATAGATTCTCCTGCCCTGCACGGCAGTATGAGCAAACGTCGCAACTCCAACCCAGCCACGGAATGCCGACACGATCGCCGATCTTGAAGCGTTGTACGTCCTGGCCTTTTGCTTCGATCGCACCCACGATTTCGTGCCCGGGGATGAGGGGAAGTTTGGGTTGAGTCAGCTCGCCATCGACCACATGAAGATCGGTTCTGCAAACCGCACAGGCACGCACACGGATCAGTAACTGACCGGCACCAAGTCCAGGTACCGGCAGTTCTGCTTGGCGCAGGGGTTGACCGGGTTTTTCCAACTGCATGGCGCGCATGGTCATTAGGTTCTTTTTATCGGCAATTTGTCTAGAAAAGCAATCCGGGAAATTTGTCAGGCTCCAGTAAACGATCTCCAGAATTGCGCTATGCCGATCAATATAATTAACTAAAGCTAGAGAAATTTTTGGAGCGGATATTAAGCAGAGGGTTTCGTCATGATTCGTAAACTCGCGTCAGGGGAATATCGGTTATATTCCAAGAAGAAGGATTCTAAGACCGGAAAGCGCAAGAACCTCGGGACGTTTAAAACACGCGCTGCCGCCGAGAGACATGAGCGGGCGGTGCAGTATTTTAAGCGGCGCGGCTAGGATTAATCCGAGCGGTCTCCACTAATTTCGACATCTGTTACCCATTGAGTCGGCGAGCTAGATATATGGCCTGTCAATCCAAATCAATATCCTTCAGCGGCTTCGTGATCGGCTCTTCTTTGGCCTTCTTCAGCAGTTGCTGAAATTTAGCCTCCAGCACCTTTGACTTGTTTTTTTCCGCTTCGACGATCTGCTGAATCTTCTCGTCACGGCGGGTCGCTTCCTGTTGCAGATGTTTTCCCACATCCTTCATTTGTGCGACGACCTGCGGCTTGGGAGGAAGCTTATGATCCAAGATGGCAGGGAGGGACGGATCGATTGTTAAGATCGCATCGCAGCAAGGGCAGATCAGCTGGATGGTGATGGATTTTTGCTCGCTCACAACGCCTCCAATTTCAAACTAGCCTCTTAGCTCAATCTGCTCGCCGTCGGGTCCGCCGAAAACGACACGGCGCCAGCCGGTTTCTCTGGGCTCGCGCGCGGCAGTGTCGTGGGGCGGGCGAACCAGCCGCACGCCTTGTTTCTGAAGATCCTCGACTGTTTCGGCGAAGTTGTCCGTTTCCAAGCAGAAATGAAAGCCGGCCATGGGGCCGTCGGATTTGTGAGTCAATTCCAAGACGGTGTCGCCGAGTTTCAGATAGGCGATCTGCAATCCGCCCGTGGCGGCGTGCTGAAAATACTTTTTGAAGCCGAAGTGTTTTTCGTAGAAGGCAACGGAGCGATTGAGATCGCTGGCGTGGATGGCGACGTGGTCGATGCGCTTGAACATGACGTTCTCCTACAGCTAGCAAAGCATAGGCTTTTAGGGTGTGAATTTGCAAGCTCCCGGTCGAGTGTGAAAAAGCTGCGGCAGAAGGGTAAAATGTGCCGGCCGTCCTATGCCTATCTATCGACTTGTAGAAGAGCTGGTCTTTCCACCGCCGGAGTATGCCGATCCCAGCGGGCTATTGGCGGTCGGCGGCGACCTGTCGAACGAGCGGCTTTTGGAAGCCTACCGCGTGGGGATTTTTCCCTGGTATTCGGAGGACCAGCCGATACTTTGGTGGTCGCCCGATCCCCGCTTGGTCCTTGAACTCGGAGATTTCAAAATTTCCCGAAGCCTGCGCAAAACTCTCAAGAAGGGAATTTTTCAGGTCACCTTCGATCGCGCGTTCGATGAGGTGATTCAAGCCTGTGCATCGGTCCCGCGCGAAGGGCAGAGCGGTACTTGGATTACCGAGGAGATGCAGGCGGCCTATATCCATCTCCATGGTCTCGGATATGCCCATTCCATTGAAAGTTGGTTTCAAGAGGAATTGGTGGGCGGCCTGTACGGAATTTCCCTGGGGAAGGCATTCTTTGGCGAATCGATGTTTCATCGCCAGACCGACGCGTCAAAGGTCGCGTTAGCGGCCCTCGTGGAGAAGTTAAAAGGCTGGGATTTTCACTTCATTGACGCGCAAATGACCACGGATCACATGATGAGCCTCGGCGCGAAAGAGATGCCGCGCCGCATTTTTCTCAAACGGTTGCAAGGAGCGCTACGTCATCCCACCAAGCGAGGCAAATGGCGCGCGGGCGAGTAAGCGCGCTCCGGTGGAAGGTCTGACGATTATCTTCCCTGCGCCGCTTCCTTGTAAACGGCGTCAATAAAGCCGTTTTTTTCGAGCTCTCCAACCAAACTCGCATCGACAACATCCTGCGCCGTGAGCTTCGCCACCTTGGGATTAAATTTCGCAAGAAAGTTGATCAAGGAGTTGACGCCCTCGTTGGTGGGATAAGGTTTGCGAATGTTCAGTGCGTAGCCTCTCAGCGACTTGTATGCATCGTCGATCTTAGACGGATCGTCGAACTTGAGATATTTCCCCAGGACCCGCTTCACTTCAGAGCTGTTTTGTTCTTGCGCGATAAAAGCGATTCCCTCGATGATGCCTCTCACGGCCTTCAGCGCCGTGTCACGATGCTTTGCCAGATAGGCTTTGCTGCTATCCAGCGACTCATGCTGGTACGGGATGCCGAATTTTCCGAGATACCCGAGGTCTTGGTATCCTTCTTTGAGCATGAACGGCACGAAGGCGGGATCCACCACGGTAGCATCGATAGCTCCGACCCGGAGCCCGGCGACCCGAGTCGTCATCGTTCCGCTCTGAACAAACGTGATATGGTCGCGCTTGGCGTCGAGCTTGAAATGGTCCAGGGCGATCTCGGCCGCCGCGTGCGATGAGCTGCCGATGCGGCTCACACCGATTCTCTTCCCCTTGAGATCAGCGAGGTCTTTGACCTGCTTCGTGGAGACCATGTTGTACTCCAGCGAGTTCACCAGGCCCATGATGATCGTTTCGCCCGATCCCGACGCATTGGAGATGATGGCGGGCGCGCCGGCATTGTCGGCGATGCCGATTTCACCGGAGGCTAGCGCTTGGGAAGTTAACGTGCCGCTCTCGATCAAAATGATCTCAGCGTCCAGGCCATGCTTTTTAAAAAAAGCCTTTTCGCGCGGAATCCACAGGAACGCGGTGCTTGGGCTCAGCGCTGAATAGCTCAGTCTGATTTTCTCCTGAGCCGACGTGGAGTGGGTAAGGCCGATCAGGAGCGCGATAGTAAAAACGATTTCAAGAAATTTGGGTCTCGTTAAGCTCGCCATCTTTGCCTCCTTTGAATTATGAAGCCAATCCAGGTCGCGCGATAACGAATCGTTGCCTGTCAAGCTCATTCGATTTTGCCGCTCAGCCAACGGTTTCCACTCGCAGAACGAGCTCCTTAAGAGATTTTTCTGAGGGAAATTCGTAAGCCAAGAGGAGCAGGCTCAGCCCGGACAGCAAATATTGGTCGGGGAGATAATGGCCAACCAAAGCCAATACCAGGCCATAAACGGCGATGGCTTCGATGATGGCGAAAAGAACGACCTTGCGGGTGACATAGGTTGAGACGACGGCGGCAGCGCGCTCTTCGAGCGCTCCTTTGTGTTCTTCCAAGGCGCGAAAAAGCTTTGTTTTTTGCGATTCAGCAAACATCGCTTCCGGCGTGACGTAGCGTTTTTTCCAGTAGGCGTAATAGCCCAGATCGACAACGACGAGCGCCCATAGCACGATTCTCAACGTTTCTGCGACGGAAAAGCCGCGGGCGAACCGTGGATTGGCCAGCACGTGCTCAGCGATCACGATGTAGATGACAATCGAAATCATGAAGCAGCTCCAGAGAATGACGGCTGCCCCGCGCTGGTCCATGAGGATTTGTTTGAATTCGGGTCGAATCACGAAGATGGTTCCTTCCGGGCTTCTTACCACAATATCTCCGTCGATGTCTTGCATGGTGGGAGTAACCTTGTAGCGGGGAATTGGCGGTGCTATATGGGCTGCAGGATTCGATTGAATGGGAGACCGAAATGGCTCAGTTCGACATCGTGATTCACGGCGGCAGATTGATAGACGGTACAGGGAATCCCTGGTTCTACGGCGATCTCGCCATCAAAGACGGCAAAATCGCCAGCATCGGCAGAATAAACCCTGAGTCAGGCCAGCGGGCGATCTTCGCCAAGGGAGACGTGGTTACGCCGGGCTATATCGACATGCATACCCATAGTGACCAGCCGTTGATCGCCGACGGCAATGCCGAGAGCAAAGTGCGGCAGGGCGTGACACTCGATATTATCGGAGAGAGCGAAACCGTGGCCCCGTTAGAAGGTGCCCTGTTGGAAGAATACCGACTCGAGCATCGGCGGCGAAACGGAATCGAGACCGATTGGAGTACCTTCACCGGCTATTTCGAAAAAGTCATGAACGGCGGCATCTCCATCAACGTCGCCTCGGGCGTCTCGCCCCAGCAGGTCAAGCGCGTAGTTGTCGGATTCGATGAGAGACCGGCAAGCGCTGCCGAGCGGGAGAAGATGAATCGCTTCGTTGCGCAAGCGATGGAAGAGGGCGCGCTCGGCCTCACCGCGGCGTGGCATGCAAGAGGCCCCGAGTATCCCGATGAAGTCGTTGACATGGCCAAGGTGGCGCGGCGTTACGGCGGCTACTACGGAGTTCACTTGGGCAGCGAGGGTTTCGATATCATGGAAGAGCTGGAAAAGACGCTGCGTATCGCCCGGGAGTCGGCCATTCCGGTGCACGTCTATCATCTCAAGATGCGAGCGAAGAGCAATTGGGGCCGGATACGCCAGGTGATCGAGCAAATCGAAGAAGCGCGGCGCGAGGGGATTGAGATTACCGCGAACCAATATCCCTACACGGCTATGCAACATCCGTGGCGGCGGCTGTTTCCGCGATGGGTGCAAGACGCGCCGCTCAACGAGACGATTTCACAATTCAAGAAGACAGCGTTCCGCGAAAGGGTGATAAAAGATCCGGAGTTCGATCAGTACGTCAATGAGCACGGTGGCTGGGAAGGCATCGTCGCGGCGCGGGTGGACACGGAGAGCCTAAAACCCTTCGAAGGGAAAACCATCGCGGAGATCGCCAAGATGCGCGGACAGGATCCGCTCAGTGCGTGCTTCGATATGATTTATGAAGAGGGGATGTTTATTCACGGCGTACACCACACAATGTCCGAAGATGACGTCAAGACGGTGATGCGGGTGCCGTGGGTGTCGATCGGTTCCGACGGCAGCGCGCTGAATTTAAAATACCCCGGCAAGCCGCATCCGCGGAGCTTCGGCACCAATCCGCGCGTGCTAGGGAAGTACACGAGAGAGGAAAAGGTCCTTCAGCTCGAAGACTCGATTCGCAAAATGACTTCGTTGCCCGCCCAGTACGTCCGCCGCCTCCCGCCTCGCTCCCTGGGATGCGGACAACATGTTGCCCAACGGATTCGGCGTTGACAGCAATTTTGGGATTCGATAGCGTCACGATGCTTGCAGTGCAACTGAAATCTCCGCGGTGCAAAAATCGGAGGGAACGATGGAAGGGGCTAAGCCGGTTGAGAGCGGCAAAGTTAAAGTAAGCGACGTTAATCTTTATTACGAACTATACGGCGAGGGCGATCCCTTGGTGCTCATAGCGGGCACGGGTATCAGCTGCGCGCCCTGGCGCGTCTTTCAGGTGCCGGAGTTTTCCAAACATTATCAGGTGCTGATCTACGACCATCGGGGATTGGGCCGAAGCGACAAGCCGGATGTTCCTTATACAACCCAACTCTTTGCCAAAGACTGCGTCGGACTGATGGATGCTCTCGGCATTAGACGCGCCCATATCATGGGCCATTCCATGGGGGCTCGGGTCGCCCAATGGATCGCGCTCGACTATCCGGAAAAAGTCCGCAGCCTGGTTCTCTCCGGGGCCGGATCGGGGAAATACAGTGATAAGCTTCAAGACTATCCGCGCGGCATTCCGCTGGACGCCGCTCTCGAGATTATCGAAAAGGGTTATGAGAAATACCAGCACGATCATTGGGGACCTGGGTTCATGTTCACAGACCAATTCATGAAAGAGCATCCGGAGGTGGTAAAGAAGTTCCAGAAACTCATCGTCGAAGAAGTTCCGCCGCTCAAGTGTTATCTGCGTCACGTTATCGCCCGGCAATGCCACGAGACCACGGATCTCTTACCCAAAATCAAAGCGCCCACGTTGGTTATCGTCGGCAGCAAAGATACTCACGAAGGGGGAACCGGCAGTCACGTGGAATCCGTCAAAGTGCTCGGTGAGAAGATCCCCAACGCCGAGTTGGTGTTGGTCGAAGGCGGAAGACACGGCTACTTGCGCGAGATGCCGGATAAGGGGCATCCGCCGATACTGGATTTTTTGCGGCGCCACTGAGCCAACACAGACAAAGCGCGAATTATTTTAGAAACGAACCATGAACAAACAAGAAATCATTGACAAGCATCGGAAATATCTCTTCTCCTGTGTGGCCACTTATTACGACGAACCGTTGGTGGTGGATCACGCCAAAGACAACTACGTTTACGATATCGACGGCAAGGAATATCTCGATTTCTTCGGCGGCATTCTCACCGTCAGCGTCGGCCATTGCAACGAGAAGGTCACCAAGGCCATCGACGAGCAGACCCACAAGCTACAGCATGCCTCGACCCTGTATCCGAATGAGCCCCATGTTCGCCTGGCCGAGAAACTGGCGCAGATCACACCGGGACGGCTGCAAAAATCTTTCTTCACCAATAGCGGCACCGAGGCGAATGAGACCGCGGTCTTGATTGCTCAGCTCTACACCAAGTGTCAGGACGTGATTGCGCTGCGCCACAGCTACAGCGGCCGCTCATATATGGCTTTGAGCCTCACCGGCAATGCCTCGTGGAGAATTGCGCCCACGACGGTTCCCGGCATCCATCACATTCCTAACGCATACTGCTACCGCTGCCCATTCGGGTTGACCTATCCGAGTTGCGATCTCAAGTGCGCCAAAGATTTAGAGGAGGCCATTCAGACGCAGACGCAAGGGCGTGTCGCCGCGCTTATCGCGGAGCCGATTCAGGGCGTCGGCGGCTACATCACGCCTCCCAAAGAATACTTCAAGGAAATTGTCTCTATTCTGAAAAAGTACGGTGGGCTGCTCATCTCCGATGAAGTTCAGACGGGTTGGGGCCGCACCGGCGGCAAGATGTTCGGCATAGAGCAATGGGGCGTGGAGCCCGATATTATGACCTTTGCCAAAGGCATGGCCAATGGCGTGCCCATCGGCGCGACCATCGCTACGCCCGAGGTGGCGGACAGCATCCAAGGGATGACCATCTCTACCTTTGGCGGCAATCCGGTGACGGCTGCAGCGGCGCTTGCGACGATTCAGGTCATCGAAGAAGAAAATCTCGTCGAGAACGCTCGCGTGATGGGGAAACGGTTGAGAGATGGGCTCGAAGCTCTCAAGCAAAAGTATCCCGTCGTCGGGGACGTTCGGGGAATGGGACTCATGCAGGCGATGGAGCTCGTGGGCGACAATAAAAAGCCGGACACCGAATCGCTGAAGCGGCTCTTCGAGGCGACCAAAAAACACGGCTTGCTCATCGGCAAAGGTGGGCTTATGGGCAACGTGGTTCGCATCGCGCCGCCACTGAACGTAACTAAAGATCAGATCGACCAGGCGCTGAAAGTTTTGGATCAGTCTTTTGCGCAACTGGGTCAGTAGTGTGGTGTATCGGAAGTTCGTTGAATAATTGTAGCAACATTGCGGCCAAAATCTCCCCTTCCCTCTTTTTGAAAAGAGGGGTTAAGTAGTACCAGAGAAAATTCCCCCTCTGTAAAGGGGGATTAAGGGGGATTTAGCATCTCACCGCGATTCGATGGCAAACTTCTCACTTGTCGATTTTAACCGCACATAGCCATGATCGGACGCCGCCTTATCGGTGCTATACCGGTTCTCCTCGGCATTTCGTTTTTGGTTTTCCTGCTGATGCACCTCGCGCCCGGTGATCCGGTCGTGCTCCTTTTGGGCGATGATGCCACGCCGGCCGACGTGGCGCGCGTGCGGCACGAATGGGGACTGGACCAATCGTTGCCGGTTCAATACTGGCAGTTCGTCTCGCGCGCCATGGTCGGAGATTTCGGCCAGTCGCTCAAATTCGGCGAACCGGTTCTCAAGCTCGTTTTCGAGCGTCTGCCCGCGACCATCGAACTTGCGGTCGTGAGCTTGCTCGTAGCGATTCTGATTTCCATCCCGATCGGCGTTTATTCGGCAATTAAACGGGACACTCTGATTGACCATGCCGGGACAGGGATGGCGCTGATCGGCGTCTCTTTGCCTAACTTTTGGTTGGGTATCATGCTGATCTATTTTCTCGGCGGGCAATGGAATCTGCTCCCGGTGGCCGGCCGGATCGAATATGGCATCGAGGTGGTCATGCGCCAGGAGTACGTCATGACGGCGCGGGCGAAAGGGCTCAGTGAACGCGTCGTGGTCTGGCGCCATATCTTACGCAACGCCCTTATCACCGTGATCACGATCCTCGGTTTGCAGCTCGGGGCGCTTTTGAATGGATCGGTGATCACGGAAACGGTTTTTTCTTACCCGGGAATCGGCGATTTGCTGATTCAGTCGATTTCCGTGCGCGACTACCGTTTAACCCAAGTTCTGATCCTGTTCTTCGGCGTTATCTACTTTGTCGTCAACATGTTGGTGGACGTTCTCTACACGTTGGTCGACCCAAGGATAAAGCTCTAATGGTGAGATTCCGTCACTTGAAGGTGTTCATGGGTGGATGCATCCTCGCTACCCTTTTCATCTGCGGGCTGGCCGCTCCGCTTCTCGCTCCCTTCAATCCGCAGGAGCAAAGGCTCGAGACGCGTCTTCAAGCGCCTGCCTGGATGGGCGGCCAGTCGGCCGCAAACTGGCTCGGGACCGACAATCTCGGCCGCGATATCTTGAGCCGGATCATTTACGGCTCGCGTATTTCTCTGTTGGTGGGGGTGACGACGGTAATTCTTGCGGGCCTCGTCGGATGCTTTTTGGGCGCCATCGCCGGCTACTTCGGCAACGGAACCGATGAAGCGGTCAGCAAGGTGACGGAGATTTTTTTAGCCTTTCCTTTTCTCCTCCTCGCCATCGCGCTGATGGCCTTCCTTGGACAGGGCGTCATCAATATTATTTTGGCGCTGATGATGAGCCGGTGGGTACAGTACTGCCGGGTGGTGCGCGGTGAGGTATTGTCTCTAAAGCAACGCGACTTCGTTACTGCGGCCAAGGCCCTGGGAGGCAAGGACTTTTATATTCTTCTCAAGCACGTCGTGCCGAATACTCTCGCAAGCATTACCGTGGTTGCGACGTTCGCCATGGCCATCGTCATTATTTCCGAGGCGAGCTTGAGTTTTCTCGGCCTCGGCGTCCCTGCCAGCATCCCAACCTGGGGCTCGATGCTCAACGAGGGCAGAAGTTATATGAACCGCGCTCCCTGGCTCACTATTTTTCCAGGGCTCGCGATCTTCATTACGGTTTTCGGGATCAATCTGCTCGGGGATGGCCTGCGGGACATGTTTGATCCGAAATTGAGGCGACAGTAAAAGGAAACATTCACAGTGCGTTAAAGGAGCACTCCATGGCAAAAAAAATCCCGGCCAGCAGCCGGAGAGACTTTCTCAGGCGGGCTGCAGCCTTAAGCGTAGGCGCCGTTGTCGGGCCCTACATCGCTCGCGATGCTTTCGCTGCTTCCAGAGATCGGATCACGATTTATCATTCGAGCGTTGCCGATTCTTTGCATCCCTATAAACACAGCTCAAGCCCCATCTATGGTCAGTGGCAACACATCATGGAGCCCCTCGTGGAATACGATTACAAGCGTAAAGATTACGTCGGCATACTCGCCGAGTCGTGGGAGTTCCAGGGCAAGCGCTGGGTGATGCATTTAAAAAAAGACATCAAATTTCATAACGGCGCGCCGCTCACCTCTAAAGACGTGGCCTTTTCGATCGACCGCATGAGGGACGAAAAAGGGGGCAGCCTCCAGGCGTCCAACTTCAAGGATGTCACGGAGATGCAAACGCCCGATGATCACACCGTCATCTTCGTGACCAAGCAACCGCTAGCCATCTTCTTAGACCGCCTTGAGAACCGCTTCATTCTGAGCAAAGCGGCGGCGGATAAGCACGGCGGTCAGATGGACCCAAATCCGATCGGCACCGGACCGTACAAATACGTGAGCTATCAAAGAGGTGGAAATTTTGTTTTTACCCGGAACGATGATTATTGGGGTGGGAAGGCAAATATCAAGGAGATCGTCTTTAAGAAAGTCACCGAGGATGCGGCGCGTCTTGCGGCGCTCGAGTCAGGCCAGGCGGACCTTATTAACAACATACCGGTCCATGAGGTGGCGCGGCTGCAGCGTCATCCGCGCGTCAAAATCGAGAAGATCGAAGGGCTCAGGATGTTTTTTCTGGCTTTCAACGTCGCTCACAAACCGTTCGACAATAAGCTCGTTCGCCAGGCGGTCAACTATTCCGTGGATGCGCCGGCGATTATCAAGAATATATTCGACGGTATCGGTTACGCGATCAATGGCCCCGTGGGCGCCAATGTCCTCGGCGCCGATCCCAAGCTCAAACGGTATCCGTACGATCCCAAGAAGGCCAAAGAGCTTCTGGCTCAGGCCGGTTACCCTAACGGCTGCGACATCCAACTTTATTATTCTGCGGGCCGCTATCCGAAGGACACGGAGGTCTGCCAGGTCGTTGCCGCGCAGATGGTGAAGGGCGGTTTTCGAGTGGAGCTGATCTCTCAGGAGTGGGCGATTTTTTGGGAGACCAGCGGCGTGAATGGCGGCAAGCTACCCTTTTACTACATCGGCCGTGGCTCGCTCACCGACGCGGACACGTTGTATGACCAGTACTTCAGGACGGGCACGACCAAGCGCTCGAATTATAGCAATCCGGAATTGGACAAACTCATCGAGGAGCAACAGAAGACGCCCGATTTCAAGAAACGGACCGCCATACTACAGCAGGCCGGGAAAATTATTATGGACGAGGCTCCTTTCGTTCCTTTGTATAACCTCGCGGACATTTACGGCGTCACAAAGAACGTGAGCTGGAAGGTGAGGCCCGACGAGAAAGTGCTCGCTTGGGACATGAAGATCACGTGACAAAAAGGCGCGGTAAAAAAGTTCGTCGATAATGACGATGGAGGTCTCTATGCGTTCACATGGAATGGATCGCAGAACCTTCTTGAAGCGAGGAGTTGGCCTTGGAGTGGGCGCTTTGGCGGGAAGTTCTTGGACCCAAGCAATACTGGCGGCCTCAAAAGAGCGTCTCACGATTCTCAGCAGCATCGGACTGGATTCGCTTCATCCCTATGCATACAGTTCGGCTCCCCAGTATGGCGCGTGGCAGCACATGATCGAGCCGCTCGTCGATATCGATTACGCAAAGAGGCAATACTACGGGGTCTTGGCCGAGTCATGGGAATTCCAGGGCAACAAATGGGTGCTTCGCCTAAGAAAAGGCGTTCGTTTTCACGACGGTGGCCCATTCACGGCGAAGGACGTGATCCATTCGATCAACCGGATCAAGACCGACAAGCAGAGCATGCAAGCGCCGAACCTTTCGGATGTGACCGAGATGCAGTCGCCGGATGATTACACAGTGGTCGTCACGACGGAGGCACCCAGCGCTGTTTTCCTTGACCACCTCACCAACCGTTTCATGATCAGCAAAGCGGCGGCGGACAAATACGGCGACCAGACGGATCAACATCCCATCGGCACGGGGCCGTACAAGTTTGTGAGCTGGCAGCGCGATGGCAACTTGGTGATGACGCGCAACGATGACTATTGGGGGCCGAATCCGGCGATCAAGGAAATCGTTCTCAAAAAAGTCGGCGAAGATGCCGGCCGCGTCGCGGGTCTTTTGGCCGGTCAAGGGGACATCATCAACAACGTGCCGGTGGACGAGCTTTCACGTTTCGAGAAACACCCGCGAGTGCGGGCCGAGAAAGTGGAAGGCCTAAGGATGTATTTTCTGGCGATGAACGTCACCCACAAGCCTTTCGACAATCAGCTCGTGCGCCAGGCGATTAATTACGCCGTCGACCCGAAGGCCGTCATTAAATACATCTACGAAGGCAACGGTTACGTGATGGACGGGCCTGTGGGATCGAACGTCATTGGGTATGACCCCAAAGTTAAGCGCTATCCGTACGAACCCAAGAAGGCCAAGGAGCTTCTCGCGAAAGCCGGCTATGCAAAGGGCCTCGAGGTAAAGCTCTATTTTTCACCGGATCGTTATCCAAAAGCGCGCGAGGTCTGTCAGGTTATCGCCGATCAACTTCTCAAAGTCGGTGTTAAAACCGAGCTGGTCTCTCAAGAGTTTGTTATTTTCTGGGGCAAGGATGGCGTGAACGGCGGCAAGCTGCCCTTCTACTATGTTGGGCGGCCGGCCACCGATGCCGACACCGTGTACGATCAGTATTTCCGCTCGGGCAGCAGCAAGCGGGTCGAGTACAAGAATCCCGCATTCGACCGGCTTATCGACGAAGAGCAGAAAAGCGGTGATCCAAAGAAGCGCGTCGCTATCTTGCAGCAGGCGAGCCGCATTTTGATGGAAGATGTGCCGTTCGTGCCTTTGTACACGCTCGCCGAAATTTACGGTGTTGCACGCAACATAATCTGGCAAGCGAGACCGGATGAAAAAGTCTTGAGCGCCGAGATGAAGATTCGTTCCTGATCTCGCTGCCTCGTCCAAGACCTCGAATCGCCTAGATTTTTACAAGACGATTCTAAAATGCTCCCGCGACGACTTTGTCCTTCGGTCGCACAAATTTGCACATCCACTACCGAGTGCTCGAAGAAACATCCATAACTTCCACGGTTTTCTTTGGCACAAAGGTTGCTCTCAGTGAATTGCGTGTCTACGAAAAAGCAGCTGCGTTATTCAAACATCTTCCGTTGTATCGGTCAGCAGTTGGAATCGATGGACCTGAAGGCGCTCGAGATCAAAACTCACGGCGAGACTTATATCGTTCAGGCCTGGAAGAAGGGAACCTCGATGTCCATGGACCTGGAGAAACATTACAAGCTGGAGGAGATCAGGAGGTTGGAGGTCGAAGGGCGGGAAAAAAGAAAACCAATTTTTGAAACGCCCAATCTCTTGAGTCTATCGCAAGTTCTTCGGCTAGCCGGCAATTACGTTGACCGCGCGCGCGGCCGATTAGTCAGAATCTCGTGGCAGAATCAATCGGATAAGATACAGTCGGTTACCATTCAGTACGAACCTTTTGAGAGCGAGCGAAAAGATCGAGCGGAGTCGCAGAACGTCACCATCGAAGAGCTTTGTATTCACGTTTACAAACAGAGAAAAAAAATCGCTTCTGTATCTGAAAAGTCCGCTCACCGGCCGTTTGTCAACGTCAGTAACGCCAGCTGATTCCAATTCACATCCTCAAGCCTGATATTTTACTTCGCCGCCGACGATCGTCATCTCCACTCTCAGATCTTTGATCCGCTCCGCTTGGATTTCGAACGGATCTTCCGCCAGGACTGCGAGGTCCGCCAACTTGCCGACTTCCAAGGTGCCTTTGTCGTTTTCTTCGAAGCCCACATAAGAAGCGGTGGTTGTGTGCATGGCGAAAGCTTCGGCGACGGTGATTCTTTCCTCGGGCACCCACACGTCGCCCCAGCGCATTTTCCGTGAAACGCAGGCGGCGATGTCTCTTAACGGATCGACGGGCCAGTAGCCCGGCGAGTCGGAGCCGCCGGCGATAATGACGCCGTTTTTGAGCAGAGTTCTAAAAGGAAAAGCTTTCGTTAGCCGCCTTTCTCCCAGACAGTCGAGAATGGCGTCGCCGACATAATAGCCGATAGCAATATTGGGAATGGCAATGATTCCCGAACGCACCATCCGCTGCATACGCTCTGGTGTGCTGAGCCAGTTCCCCATGTGCTCGATACGGTGACGATGGTCTTTGCGCGGTGATTTCTGAATCGCGCTTTCATAGGCATCCAGCGCCATGTCGAACGCCCGGTCGCCGATGGCGTGCACGCAGCAGCGCAGGCCGGCGTTGTGGCATTTGAGCACGGTATCGTTCAGCTCTTCCTGCTGAATGCGAATAATCCCGTGGTTGTGCTCGTCATCTTCGTACGGATCGTAAAAACAGGCGTTGCGTCCCGTGATGCCGCCGTCGATGCTCATTTTGACGCCGCCCAATCGCAGCCACTCATTACCGAAGCCGGTGATGAGCCCCAGCTCGATAAGGCTCTTGGATTCAATGTTCGATTCGATGACGCGCGGGAGAAGGCTCACGCGCGCGTGCATACGGCCTTCGCGGGAGATTTCTTGATAGGCGCGCACCGGTTCGCCTGAGCGGACGATGTCATGAACGGTGGTGACACCGCGCTCGAGGCACTGGTTCAGGGCGAACACGATGCCGTCTTTGAGCTGGAGGTAATTAAATTCCGGCGCAACTTTTTTTAGGATCAATTGCGCGCGCTCGTGCAGCTCGCCGGTGGGCTCGCCGGTCTGCGGATCTTTATGAATTGCCCCGCCGGCGGGGTCAGGCGTGTCGCGGGTGATCTTTGCGGCCGCCAAGGCTTTGCCGTTGCCCACCGTGATATGCGCGCCGAAAGAGATGGACACCAGATGATCGGGGATTGCGCGATCCAAATCGTGCTTGTCGGGAAAGCGCTTGTCCTTCAAACGGAAATCCTGCATCGGACTGCCATGGGCCACGATCCAAGAGCCCTTCGGCGTTTCCGTCGCTTGCTTGGCGAGCCGTTCCAGAATGTCGGAAATAGAGTGGACGTCGGTATAAAAGTCGCGGCAGTCGACCAACTCCATCTCCGCCGTGCCTTTTTCCGAAAGATGGACGTGCGTGTCAGTAAGGCCGGGAATCGTCGTCCGACCTTTGAGGTCGATCTCCTGCGTGTCCGGCCCCGCGAGGCGTCGAATGTCCTCGGATTTGCCGGTGGCGACGATGCGTCCGCCGGCACAGGCGAGGGTTTCGAAAGTGGAGCCGACCGCTTTGAAGCTGCGGATTTTTCCGTTGAACAAAATCAAATCGGGATAGGCCGGCGTTCTTAGCGTCATTAAGTGTTTCCTCCTTGCTCATTCC
>WNGD01012789.1_pt1 | contig 15170 bp, 12 predicted proteins | sample 5400671 | NCBI WGS metagenome assembly WNGD01 (sample SAMN13153369, study PRJNA577476) | soil metagenome | isolation source: 40 cm soil or saprolite under grassland replicate 2 | place: USA:California | collected 2016-06-15 | reverse complement strand
GAACTGGTCCCGCAGGTCCAGCGCCGCCTGGTTGCGACGCATCGTGGCGAAGAAGTCGGCGGTCGGCACGAACACGGTGAACTGCAGCTTCGGGACGTTCCGGGTGCCCCAGGAGATTGGGACGCTGGCCGGGACGTCCATGCTGTCGAAGCCGGGACCGTCCATGCGGATGTGGATCGGGGTGCTGTCCGCCGCTCTCGAGGAGCGCTGCAGCGCCGCCAGGTGCCCGATGCGGTGTTCCGCGTTGATTGTCCCGTTGCCCTGGGCGGCCTGGAGGGCGTCGCCCGCCCCTTGGAAGACGTTGGGCAGGAAGGACGGCCCACCCCCGTTGGAGAACGGACTGCCGGCGTTGCCGAGCGAGGGTGGCGGGTTGGACCGGTGCATGTACTGCACCCGCTCGAGGTAGATCTCGTCCTCGTCGGAACCGGCCTCGCCCGCACGGGCGTAGAACGCCTCCAGGTCCAGGATCACATGGGACAGATGCTGGATCGAGCCGTTGTCGAAGTAGCTGCCAGCCGTGGCGGTGGTCAGCCGGGCGGAGGCGTTGCCCTGGAAGGTGACGATCGGCGCCGGGCCGCCACCGCTGGTCTGCTGGTCGGCGAAACCCATCCACATGGGCGTCTGGTCGTTGACCACGTCAACGAACGGCAGCCGGTTGTTGGCCGCGACCAGCCGCGGCATCCCCGGCTGCTGGAACATCACCCGCATCGAGCCGAAGGTCATCGGCAGCCCCGGTGACGGCGTCGACTGGCCAGCCAGGCGGTTCGAGCCGCTGAGCCAGTTGAGGATGTCGGTGATGGTGCCGGGGTTGTCGCTGCGGACGGTGAACAGCAGGTCGTTGGCCTCGATCCGCAAGGGGACCTGGAACTTGCGCTTCACGATGGCGGGGTTGTTCGGGTGGACCTCGGTCGGGCTCGGCAGCGCCTCCTCCAGCGCGAAGCGGCTGGTGTTGGAGGCGAGCCGCGGAAGGTTGGCGGACACCAGCGCCGACGGCAGCCTGCGGAAGTACGGCAGGCCGTAGGAGACGAAGGTGAACGCGCCGCTGGAGCTGAACGGGTAGGCGGCCTCGATGGTGTTGAGGGCGTTGGCCAGCGCGGTCTGCTCGGCCTTGGTCGGCAGGCGGGACAGCGTGGCGGTGGCGAAGGTCGTGTAGACGGGCCCGAACTGGAACTGCACGCCGTTGATCATTCGGGCTGGGGCGATGAACGCGCCGATGTCGAACTGGATGTCGGGGAGGGTCGCTGCCTCCGCCGCGGAGCGGAGCGGCCGCCAGGCGACCGCGTCGAGCAGGTTCATGGCGGCGGCGGCCGCCGCGAGCGCGCCACCCGCCTTCAGGACGGTCCGCCGTGGGACCGCCGACCCAGGCGGCCGGGGTGTGGCTTGCTGCTCCATACTGCACCTCCAGGGGCCGTGACACCGCCAAGGCATGACCGGCCGCGCTCAGCAGGTGGGGCCGATGGTGTTGACGCCGGTGTAGACGAAGGCGTCGCTGACCCAGGTGTTGTCGGTGAGCTTGTCCCAGACGCTGGTGGTGCCGTAGCGGCCGGTGTGGGTGGTGCCGTTGCGCCAGCAGGGGATCGTGATCGTCGCGCCGTCGCCGACCGAGCCGACGACAGCGAAGCCGGTCCCCGGCCCGGAGCGCCTGTTGACCGCGCCGCCGCCGTTGGCGTCGACGATGCCCTGGTTGGCGCCGAGCGCGCCGTAGTTGAACAGGCCGCCGCCGACGTTGACCCGGGTCGAGCCGTGCAGCGCGAAGCCCTGATAGGCGGCCGCGCCCTCCCAGAGCACCCACTTGCCGGCGGTGCGCCAGTTCCAGGCGACGTAGGCGCCGTTGAGGCGGATCGCGAAGTGCACGTGGGGGCCTGACGCGGAGCCGCCGCAGGAGGTGTCGGTGCCGATGTTGCCGATGAAGGCGCCCTCGCTGATCGCGGTGCCGTCCGGCGGCGCGATGTTGTTGAACAGGTGGTAGTAGTCGGTGGCGTAGCCGCCGGGGTGGATGATCCGCAGCCAGCCCTTGTTGTTGCCGCACATCGTGTAGACGTTGCCGCCGCCGGCGGCCAGCACCCGGCCGTCGCCGCCGGACAGGTCGATCGAGCTGAACGGCCGGTCGGTCCCCGACCAGCCGTGCGGCCCGCCGGTGAGCGTCCAGGTCTGCCCGATCGCGTACGGCAGGCGCCGGCCGGTGTTGTTGCTGGCCGCCGCGGCCTGGCTGGCGTCGGGCCGGGCTCCCGGGCGCTGGGCGGCGGTGACTGGTGCGAGCAGGGCCTTCTCCCGGGCTGGCATCACCGCCGATGGCGCGGGGGCGGTCAGGAACGCGAAGCCGGCGTCGCCCTCCAGCGCGACCTGCCAACCGGCCGCGGCGCGCTCGGCGACGAACAGCCACCCGAGGGGGTAGGCGCCAGCCCGGTGCGGGGCGGTCAGCACCGCGCTGCCGAACGCCCAGCTGCCCGCGGCGTCCCGGCGCTTGAGGTTGACCTGGAAGGCCCGGCCGGCGGCCTGGGCGGCCGCGTCGGTGATGTGGGCGCGCCGCTCGATCGCCGCGGTCACGGCGCCGTTGAGCCCGGCACGGTCGAGGGTCGCTCGCGCGAGCGCGGTAACGGGTGCGGTGGCGGGTGCGGCGACGACCGGGGCGGCGAGCAGGCTGACCCCCAGGGCCGCGCCGAGCCCGAGCCCGAGGAGGAGGCGGTGTGGACGGCGGAAACGGATGGGTCGCATGGGACGCCTCCTCACCAGGTGCGGAAGAACAGGGCGTTGTCAGTCCAGGGGCCGACCTGGATGCCAGGCCCAGGCACGGTCCATGGCGCTCCCATGTCCGACTCCTTGATGGGGACGAGGCTGGTACCGACGGCGTCCACATACCTGACGCAGCCGCCTGGTATCGGGCCGGGATGGCAGATCGAGGCGCCGGCCATGTAGACCACCCGGTGGATGGTGGAGTTGTCCATCCCGCCCAGTGCCCTCGCGGCGGTCACGACCTGGTCGCCGTCGTGGAGCGGCAACCCGTTCCCGCTGTCCACGGTGGCGAACGCCTCGGACGCGATCAGCGTCCAGTCGGTCCCGTTGGCCGCGTTCGGATGCTTGGCGTTGTTGTTCAGCTCGCGGGTGAACCCCCCGTTGGGGTCCTCCGGCGGCAGCAGCTCGTTGATCTGCGTGGCCAGGATCGGCGGGTTGGTGTTGAGGACCGCGGCGAGCCAGGCGCCACTGTGCGGCGTTCCGAGCGTGACCACGTTCGACACCAGCAGCGACGGCGGGAACGCCGGGTCGTGGTTCTGCACCCGGTACAGCATCCAGCGGGTGATCAGCCCGCCCTGGCTGTGCGCGGCGATCCGGACGTCGATGTTCTTGGAGGACCAGTTCCGGTAGATGTACCAGGCGAGGTTCCAGGCGATGTGCCGCAGGCTGCAGTTCAGGTCCGGGCTGGTGCTGGTGGCCCCCGGGGTGCATGCGCTGCCGCCGTTGTACTCGCCGTTGTTCGGGGGCACGGTCCTGCCGTAGTTGGGGATGAAGTCGCCGTTGACGTCGTGGTGGTAGTAAGCGATGTAGTGCAGGTTGGTCCAGCCGTGGTTGGCCAGGAAGCCGGGGAGCGGGCCCCAGTACGCCTTCACGTCGCCACCCGGGTCGGTGGTCACGTTGATCCCGCGGACCAGCAGCACTGGGCGCTGGTGGGCGCACTGGCCCCCGGGGACGCGGGTGAAGCGCATGGCGTCCGCGGTGATCTGGGTGCTGCCCGCGGGGTCGCCGCGGTCGGTCAGCCTGACGAACAGGTGGCCGCGGGTGTCGGGGCAGAACTGTCCCAGGTTGAGCCAGTTGTCGGAGACCGGGTTCTGGTCGCGGACCACTTCTTGGGAGGCGCCCATGCCGGAGACGACGTAGTGGGCCTTGGCGGTGGCGAAGTTGTGCGGGATGAACGCGTCCACCGTGTACGGGGAGTTCTCGTCGAGGTTGGGGGCGTCCCACTGGGCGTGGGAGTCCTCGGTGGCGCCGTTCGACCAGGTCCAGACGGCGCGGCCCTTGAGGCCGAGGCCGCCGCTGGAGAACCAGGTGCCGAACTGGCCGTAGCAGCAGGCGCCGCCGGGGCCATAGACGTTGTCCGGATAGAGGCCGCCGGGCGGGTCGGCCACGGCGGGACGGGCGGTGAGCAGGCCGGAGGCGGCGAGCGCCAGCAGCAGGGCGAGGGTGACGAGGAGCGGTCGGCTCCCACGGCGCCGGGTCGCGCGGTCCATAGGGCACCTCGCGGGTGGAGGGGGGAACGGGGCCCACCGATCTTGGGCGCGCCGCGAGGTGGCACCCAGTCCCCGAATCGGGGCGGGCGCTGTCATCCGAACAGGGACGTTGACGGGCCGTGACGGGCCGCTACCGGAGGTGGCCAAGCTCCATGGCGCGGCGGGTGAGGTCGGCCTTGTTGCCAGCCTTGAGCTTCTGGCGCACCCGCTTGACGTAGGTGCTGATGGTCGCCTCGGTGATGTTCATTCGCGTGGCGGCCTGCGCGTGGGTGAAGCCCTGGGCGATGTAGCGCAGCGCCTCGGCCTCGCGGGCGCTCAGCTCGGCGCGGGGCCGGCGGGGGCCGTCGCCGCGACGGAAGTCGGCGCGGAGCATGCCGGCGAGCTGGGAGGAGAGGTAGAAGCCGCCGCCGGCGACGGTCCGGACGCTGGCCGCGAACGCCGCGTCGTCGGCCTGCTTGGTGAGGTAGCCGTCGGCGCCCGCCTCGATGGCGGCGAGGACGTCGGCACGCCTGCCGGACACCGAGACGACCAGGACCTTCGCGTGCGTGGCGAGCTGGCCGATCGCCGCGATCGCGGGGACGTCGGAGCCCAGGTACAGGTCGAGCATGACCACGTCGGTGCCGAGGTGGCGGCCGAGGGCCTCCAGTTCCTCCACCGAGCTGGCCGAGGCGACCACGCGGATGTCGCTCCGGCCGGCGAAGACATGCTCGATGCCCCAGCGGGCCACAGGGTGGTCGTCGACGACCGCGACACGGATGGGACAGGTGAGGTTCGGCGCCTCCATGTCACCCCCCTTTGGTCCTGCTGATTGCGCCGGCCGGGGCCCGCAGCTCGACGGAGGTGCCGGCGCCGGGCACGCTGTCGACCCAGACGGCACCGCCGACCTGGCCGACGCGTGCGATCAGCGACTGGGGGATGCCACGGCCGCCGCTGGCGCGAGCGGGGTCGAAGCCACGGCCCTGATCCAGGACGCTGACCACGATCGCATCATCCTCGCTGGCGGCACGCAGCACCGCCTGGGTCACCCCCGCGTGCTTGCGGACGTTGGTCAGCGCTTCCCCGGCGGCGGCGGCGAGGGCCTCGATCAGCTCCGGCGACAGGGGTTGGTCGGGCAGCAGCTCGGCGGTGTTCAGCGCGACCCGCAGGCCGGCGGCGGCCTGGGCCTCGACCACCTCGCCGAGCGCGGCGGCCAGGTCACACGGCCCGGAGGGGAGCTCGTGCTCGATCAGCTGGCGCAGCCACGCCGCCTCACGGTCGACATGGGCCCGCACACCCGGCTCGTGGACCAGGCCGCCGCGGCTGAGCTGCTCCAGCGTCTGCAGGACGCGGTCGTGGAGGTTGCGGAAGTGCCGCAGGCGTGCCCGTTCCCGCTGCAGCGCGGCGCCGACCGCGAGCAGGCGCAGCCCGTGGACCTGCTGGGCGTGGCCGGCGCGCTCCCGCTCGCGGGCGACCTCGACCTCCCGCGCGACCGCCTGCCTGCTCGCCTGGTCCAGGCTGTGGCCGAGGCGGCGGAGCTCGCGGGCGAGGGCCCAGGCGATCAGCCCGAACACCGGGTAGCTGGCGGAGTTCTCGAGGACGTTCCAGACCAGGCCGCTGTGGAGCCCGAGCCGCTCCACCATCGCCACGATGTAGATGGTGGCGAGCAGGGTGGCGATGCCAGCCATGACCCGGAACCGCCCGACCAGCACGCCGGTGAGCGTGGTGGCGATGAAGGTGTACGGGTACATGAAGTTGTCCCAGGAGCACAGGCTCGAACCGGTCAGCAGCCACACGCCGGCGACCAGGCCGACGGCCGAGAACGCGACGTCGGTGCCGATCAGGACGGGATGCTCGATCAGGATAGGACGCCCGTGCGGGGTCGTCCGCTGGGCCAGCACGAGCAGGACCGAGCTCTCAAGGAACGCCGCGGTGAGCAGCCCGCCCATCGCGACCCGGTGCGGGTAGCGATGCCATGCGGCCGCGGTCGCGATCGTGGCCTGGACGAGGACCGCGACCCGGCCGAAGGTGAACGCCCGCAGGATGAACCGCTCGCTGCGCGCCGCCCCTTCCCCAAGATGCTCGGCAAGATGCTCGGCGGCAACCCGGGAGGTCTGCGCGACACCCATCGACGGCCCTCCACGCCCGCGCCCCGTTGCCACGTTCCCACCGTGAGTGCGCGAAATTCACGGCCATCCGCGCTGATACCGCAATATATGTCATCAATCGCAGGAGGCGCGAGAGGTCCGGCCAGCTTCACATGTCGGGCGTATGCGATGGAGGGCGCCGCGGGCATCGGGGAGATGCCGCCGCGGCGCCCTCCGGCAACGGAGTGGTGGCGCTACGAGGTGGCGAGGGGCTCGGGTTCGCGGCTGCGCTGCAGGGCGCCGTAGGCGAGGCCGAGGGAGAAGAGGATGCCGAGGTAGATGCCGAAGTAGCGATGCACGCCGCTGTCGCCGACGATGAACTGCAGCAGCACCAGCACCAGCACCGCGACGCCGGCGATCAGGTGGACCTGGCCCCAGGTGAGGCTGCCGAGGTTCGGCAGCTTGACCGAGGCGAACCTCGTGGCGGCGATCTGGGCGACCATGAGCACGGCGAGCAGGACGGCGATAAGGCTCAGGCCCTTGTCCCAGGCGTTATGCGAGCCGCAGCGGCTGATGGTGAGAAAAGAGATGCAGATCCGGAACCAGGGGATGAACGAGTCGATTAGCAGGAGCACCCCAAACAGCGCGATAATTCGTTCGGCGGGGGAGAGCTTTCCGATTTCCATATTTCGACCCCTTGGCTTGTTGTGTCGTCGCTCGCGCATTGCATAGCACGGCCGCTTGCCTTCGTTGACATTTCTTGACAGAGTCCGCATACGCCGCACCGAAACGTCCACATGAAAGGAAAATACTGGTTGGCGACTGAGCAGGCCAGGGTCGCTCTTGGCGCCTTCAATACTCTCGTAACTTTTGGTGAGGAGCTGAAATTCCTGCGGCGGCGGGCCCGCCTGACGCAACGGCAGCTCGGCTTGGCCGTGGGCTACAGCGAGGCGCAGATCTGCCGGCTGGAGCAGAACCAGCGCCATCCCGACCCCATCACCCTCGCCGCGCTGTTCGTACCCGCGCTCGGACTGGAGCGCCAGCCGCAGGCCGCCGCCCGTCTGCTCGAATTGGCGGCGCGGGCGCGCGGTATTCAAACGCCAGCGACGGCGGCGGAACCAGAAGCTCAACGAGAGGTTGAACCTGAAGGCGGCACGGATTGGCTGCGGGAACGGTTGACCGCGGCGCTCTGCCAGGCGATGACCTTTTCCGCCGGGATGCGGGTGCTCGACCTCGGGTGCGACCGGGCCGCCAGCTCGATCTTTCTGGCCAGGGAGTTCGGCGTCCAGGTCTGGGCCGGCGACGCGCGAGCCGAGCCGGCGGCCAACTGGCGCCGGGCCGGCGACACGGGCCTTGGGGCCCTGGTCTTCCCGTTGCGGCTGGAGGCGCACGCTGGGACCCGGAGTACGGCTCCTTCCACAGCCCGCGCTGGTGGGCGTCGCACTGGGCACGGTCCGGCCTGGTCGAGGTCCAGCTCGCCGACATGGTCCCCGGCGGCTGGCACGACTGGCTCCGCTGGGAGCGCCGCCCGGCGCTGGCCGAGGCCCTCGCCCGCGACGCCGGCCGCACGCTGGGGTTCACCCGGGTGGTGGCCCGCCGCCGCGCACGCCGCGACGCACGCCGCGACGCCGGGGGACGTATGCTTGGTGGCGAGACCGATTTCCGCACAGAATTCGTGCGTGGATCCGCCACCCCCGACCCTGAGCGCTTCGAGGATCGCAGATGAGCAAGCAGCAGGCGCCAAAGCAGCCAAAGCAGCAGGCGGCCAAGCAGGGCAAGCAGCAGACCGCCAAGCAGGCGGCCAAGCGGCGCCCGTCCGCCGCCAGCCGGAAGGAAGCCGAGCGCCGGCGCCGCCAGCGGCAGCGGATCTACGCGATCGTCATCCCGCTGGTGCTGATCGGCGTCGTGGTCGGCGGCGTCCTGCTGATCCAGGCGCAGAGCAACAGCTTCCCCTATGACAAGGTGAAGACCTTCGGAACCCTCAGCCGCAACCACGTCACCACGGCGGTGCACTACAAGCAGACCCCGCCGGTCGGCGGCGACCACAACCCCGTCTGGCAGAACTGCGGCTACTACGGCCAGCCGCTGCACAATGAGAACGCGGTCCACTCGATGGAGCACGGCACCGTCTGGATCACCTACCGCCCAGACCTCCCCACCGATCAGGTCCAGCGTCTCGCCAGCATGGCCCACGCCCAGACCTACGTGCTGGTCAGCCCCTATCCGGGCCTGCCAGCCCCGGTGGTCGCCTCGGCCTGGAGCACCCAGGAACGCTTCCGCTCCGCCAACGACCCCAAGCTCAGCGAGTTCGTCGCCAAATACCGCCAGGGCCCCCAGACTCCCGAGCCCGGCGCTGCCTGCACCGGCGGCACCGGCACTCCCAAGTGACGCCCGGGTAGCCAGGACACGGAAGCTGTGATGCCGAGGGGGCGGAGCTCCGCCGCGGGCGCCGCCCCCTCAGCGTCAGGCGCCGCCCGGGAGCGTCTCCGCTGCTGACTGGCCGGCGGCGTCGGCCATGCGCCCGGCGCGCAGGGTGCGCGGGTCGTCGGCGCCGACGTTGATGGCCACCAGGGTGGCGGCGGCGCGGGCGCCGGCGGCGGCGAGCTGGCCGGCGGTGGCGGCGTCGCCGCGCAGGTTCGGGTTGCCGTCGCGGGCCAGGGTCGCGGCCAGCTTGGCCACGTCCACGCCGATCTCGGCGACGCGCAGCGGGACCTCGGCGGCGCCGTCCATGGCTTTGCGGATGGCGTGGTTGCGGGCCTTGGCGGCCTTGGCACTCGGCTTTCCCGGAAGGCGCATCGCCTCGACGACCCGCTGGTAGGCGGCGGCGTCGGCCTGGGCGAGCGGCGCCACCCGGGCGCGCAGCACCTCGGCGTGGGTGCAGAGGTCGGTGGCGGCGTCGAGGTGCGAGGTGGCGAAGCGGGCGGACATCGCCACCAGCGCGGCGGCCATGGCAACGGTCATCGCCGCCGCCGCGCCCCCGCCGGGCGCCGGCGCTCTGGCCGCGATCTGGTCGAGGAAGCTGCACAGCGGCGCGTCGAGGTACCCGCCCCCGGCGCCGCCACCCTCGCTGGACCTGGTGCTGGGGTCCTGCGGTTCCCATGCCATCGGTGGATGGGATCGGATCATCATGACAACCCCACGATCTCCCCGTGCTGGTCAATGTCGATCCGCTCGGCAGCCGGGTGCAAACCGAGGCCAGGCATCGTACGCATATCACCACAGATGGGGTAGACAAAGCCAGCCCCAACCGAGGCGCGGACCTCCCGCACCGGCAGCACCCAGCCGGTCGGCGCGCCCTTCAGTGTGGGGTCGGAGGAGATCGAAAGGTGCGTCTTGGCAATGCAGACCGGCAGGTTGCCGAAGCCGTTGCGCTCGTAGGTGTCGAGCTGGCGGCTGGCGACCAGGTCATATTCGACGCTGTCGGCGCCGTAGACCCTGGTGGCGATCGTCTCGATCTTCTCCCGGAGGCTGGCCTCGTCGGGGTAGAGGAAGCGGAACTGGCTCGGCTCCTCGGCCGCCTCCGCGACCGCCTCGGCCAGCTCGGCCGCACCACGGCCGCCGTCGGCCCAGTGGGTGCAGACCGCCGAGCGGACCCCCAGGGACGCGGCGATCTCGCGGACCGCCTCGTGCTCTGAGGGGTGGTCGCCCGGGAAGGCGTTGATCGCCACCACCGGGGTGACGCCGTGCAGGCGGATGTTCTCGATCTGCTTGCGGAGGTTCGCGCCGCCGAGATGCACCTCGTCGGGGTTCTCCTGGAGCAGGGCGGCCGGCAGCGGCTTGCCGGCGACGACGCGGTGCTTGCCCGAATGGGCCTTGAGCGCCCGGATGGTCGCCACCACCACCGCCGCGTCCGGGACCAGCCCGGAGGTGCGGCACTTGATGTTGAAGAACTTCTCCGCGCCGATGTCGGCGCCGAACCCGGCCTCAGTGACCAGGTAGTCGCCGCCGTGAATGCCGATCAGGTCGGCGACCACCGAGGAGTTGCCATGGGCGATATTGCCGAACGGCCCGGCATGCACCAGGACGGGCGTGTTCTCCATGGTCTGCAGCAGGTTCGGCTTGATCGCCTCGCGCATGATCACCGTCATCGCCCCGGCGGCCTTGAGCTGCTCGGCGGTGATCGCCTCGCCGTGGCGGTTGTAGCCGATCACCACCCGGGCAAGCCGCTGGCGCATGTCCCGCAGCGAGGTGGACAGCGCCAGCACCGCCATCACCTCGGAGGCGGCGGTGATGTCGAAGCCGCTCTGGCGCGGCTGCCCGTCCAGGCGCGAGCCGAGGCCGAGGACGATGTTGCGCAGTGCCCGGTCGTTGACGTCCAGCACCCGGCGCCAGGTCACGTCGTGCTGCACGATGCCCAGTTCGTCGCCCTGGTAGATGTGGTTGTCGATCATCGCGGCCAGCAGGTTGTGGGCGGCGGTGACCGCGTGCATGTCGCCGGTCAGGTGCAGGTTGAGCAGCTCCATCGGCACGACCTGGCTGTAGCCGCCCCCAGCCGCGCCGCCCTTGATGCCGAAGGTCGGGCCCATCGACGGCTGCCGGATCGCCACCGTGGCGCGCTTGCCGAGATGCGAGAACGCCTGCCCGAGCCCGACCGTGGTGGTGGTCTTGCCCTCGCCGAGCGGCGTCGGGGTGATCGCCGAGACCACCACGTAGCGGGCCTTGGGCCGGTCGGCCAGGTCGCCGATCGCCTCCAGCTTCACCTTGGCGACGCCCTCGCCGTAGGGCTCCAGCAGGTGCTCGCCGAGCCCCATATGCGCGGCGATCTCCGACAGGGGCTTGGGGGTTGCCTGGCGCGCGATCTCCAGGTCGGTCACGGGACCGGTAACGCTGGACATCTCTCAATGCTCCCTTCCGGTGAAGCCATTTCCGGCAGAGCCGCTCCCGGCAAAGCCGTCGCGCTCGACGCCGAACTCGGCCCCGGCGTCGAGCAGCGCCTCGTACAGGTACTGCCCCGAGGAGCGCTCGCAGTGCAGCAGGTACGAGCGTTGCCCATCGAGGTCGTCGCGGATGACGTCTGTTGCGATCTTCGCAACGGCGGTGCGAAACGCGTTGCCGTCGGGCGTCACCCGGTCCGCGAAGTCGACCGCGCAGACCTTGGCGAGCAGCTTCGACGCGGCCGTCCCCGTCAGCCGGACCAGCGCCCGTCCGTGGCTGAACACCTCAACGACACTCACCAAGGTGTCCGTGCTCGTGCCGGAGGGAGTGGCGCGGACCCGCGCGGCGACCTCGGCCTCCTGGCCGGGGGCGGCCAGCAGCAGCCACTCGTCCGGCCCGGAGCCCACCACCAGCGTACCGTGCCCGTCCCGGACGGCGTGGCCGAAGCCGACGCCGAGGCTGGCCGCGACCGCGCTGCCCGGCCGGGCGCGGACCAGGACCTTGGCCAGCGGGGTGCAGTCGACCAGCCGCAACGGCGCGCTGGAGTGCCCGGCGTGGACCTCCCAGCCGTCCACGACCGCGGTCGGCGCCGGCTGGGGGATGGGGCTCCGCGCGACCGGGGCCCACGTCGTCTCAGCCACGCAGGCGCACCCCCTCCGGGTCGAAATGGGCGAGATGTTCCATCACCCGGGCGGGGAGGCGGCGCCCGTCGGGCAGCTGCACGGTGACCTCGGTGCCGGGCGCGGCCAGGTGTGGCGCGACCTGCCCGAGGCAGATCGAGCGGCCCAGCGTCGGCGACATCCGGCTGGAGGTGATCCGCCCGGCGATCTGCTTCTCACCCTCGACGATCAGGCTCGCCTCCGCCGGGACCAGCTGGCCGTCGACCGGCTGCAGGCCGACCAGCCGTAGGTCGCCGTTGAGGCTGACGGCGTCGGCGTGCTCGCGCTGCCAGACCAGCTCCGGTTTGCCGGCGAAGTCGTCCTTGTCCAGCTTCACGGCCCAGTCCAGGGCGGCGCTGAACGCCTTGGTGAGCCCGTCGGTGTCCTGCCCCACGATGAAATGACCCTTCTCCAGGCGCATGATCCGCTGCGCCTCGACCCCGAACGGCGCGATCCCGAGGTCCGCGCCCCGTGTCATGAGCGTCTCCCAGACGTGCAGGCCGTAGGCGGCGGGCACGTGGATCTCGTAGGACAGCTCGCCGGTGAAGCCGATCCGCCACATGAAGCAGTCCGCCACCCCGGCGATGGTCGCCAGCCGCACCCGCATGTAGGGGAACGCCTCCGGGGAGAGGTCCACCCCCTCGCTGATCCGCTCCAGCAGCTCCCGGGATTTTGGGCCGGCCACGTTGATGCTGGCGTAGGCGGTGGTGACCGGGGTGACGTGCACCTGCCAGTCCGCATGTTCGGTCTGAAGCCAGTTCTCGACCCATTCCCAGACCGTGGCGGCGCCCGAGGAGGTGGTGGTCATCAGCCAGCGACCCTCCTCCAGGCGGCCGGTGACGCCGTCGTCCAGCACCACGCCGTCCTCGGCGCACATCACCCCGTAGCGGACCGAGCCGACGTCGAGCTTCGACCACTTGTTGACGTAGAGCAGGTTCAGTAGCTTCGGCACGTCCGGGCCGCGCAGGTCGAGCTTGCCGAGCGGGGTGACGTCGATGATGCCGACTCCTCCGCGGACGTTGCGGACCTCGGCGGCGGGGTCGCCGTAGTGGTCGGGGCGGATCCACTGCCCGGCGATCAGTGGCCGGGCGCCGTGGGCCTCATGCCAGGGCTGCATCGAGGAGTACCGGACCGGGTCCATCGGCCTCCCGGCAAGCGCGCCGAGGCTGACTGGCGCGTACGGGGGCCGCCAGACGGTGGTGCCGACCTCACCGACGGTGGCGCCGACCGCCTCGGCCAGCACCGCGACCGCGTTGACGGTCTCCAGCTTGCCCTGGGAGGGGCCCATGGTGACAGTGGTGAAGCGCTTGACCAGCTCGACCGAGTCGTAGCCCTCCCTGGCGGCCGCCATGATGTCTTTGGAGGAGACGTCCTCGGAGAAGTCGACCATCCCATGGGTGGCGGCGCGGAACAGCGCCGGGTGCGGCCGGGGCCGCAGCTCCGGCACGGCCAGGCGGCGACGGTCGCCGTGCCCGGCGCGGGCGCCGGCGAGCGTGCCGGTGGCGCGGGCGTGCTCCAGCAGTTCGTCAAGGCTTCCGTCGCCGCAGAGCCCGCCGGTGGCCAGCACGCTGTCGGGCAGTGCGCCCCCCGGCACGAAGCGGGCCGCCTCCGGCACGTAGACCGGGCGGTCGCCGGCCATGTTCAGCAGCGAGGTCGGCGCGGTCCAGCCGACCGAGGTGACCAGCAGGTCGCAGGCGACCCGGCCGCCACGGCTCAGCTCGACCGCCTGGAGGGCACGGCGGCCGCTGGCGCGGCGGATCGTCTCGCCCCTGCGCTCGCCCCCGCGCGCGTCGACCACGCGGGCGACCTCGACGCCCGCGCGCTCCAGGTCGGCGATCGCGTCGTCGCCCTCCGCGTTGGCGCTGAGCACCACCGCCCGCTGGCCGGGCTTGACGGCGTAGAGGTTGACCAGGCGGCGCGCGGCCGTCCCGAGCATCACCCCCGGCAGGTCGTTGCCCTCGAACACGTAGGGCCGCTCGACCAGCCCGGCGGCCACGACCAGCACCTTGGCGCGGGCCTTGACCAGCCGCTCGATCACGGTTGGGTGGCCGCGCTGCAGGATCGCGATCCAGTTGCCGTCGTAGCGGCCACACACCACCGAGTTGGTCAGCACCTCGATGCTCGGTTCGGCGGAGACCGCCAGGCGCAGCTCGTCCAGGACCGCCAGGCGGGCGGCGCCGCCCCAGCGCAGGTGCCCGCCGAGCTGGTACTCCTCCTCGACCAGCAGGACGCTGGCCCCGGCGCGGGCGGCGGCGACGGCGGCGGCCATCCCAGCCGGGCCGCCGCCGGCCACCACCACGTCGGGATGGGCGTAGCGCTGGTCGTAGCGGCCGTGGGAGTCGTCCGCGCGGACCCGCCCGCCGGTGGCGAACCGCGCCAGCACCTTCTGGTAGGCGGGCCACAGCGCCTGCGGCTGCATGAAGGTCTTGTAGTAGAAGCCCGCCGTCAGGAAGCGGCTGGCCAGGCCGTTGGCGGCCTTGAGGTCGAAGCCGAGCGACGGCCAGGTGTTCTGCGAGCGGACCGCCATCCCGGCGGCGAGGCGGCGGTGGGCGCCGCGGACGTTCGGCTCGTCGCCGACCTGGACGGTGCAGCCGGGGTCCAGGAAGTCGCCGGAGAGGATCCCGCGCGGCCGGTGGTACTTGAAGCTGCGCGAGAAGACCCGCTCGCCGCCGGCGGCCAGCGCGGAGACGATCGTGTCACCCGCGAAGCCCTGGCGCCGCTGCCCGTTCCAGCTGAACGCCAGCGGCTTGTCCCGGTCGATCACCTCGCCGGGCTGCCCCTGCGGCAGCCGCATCGACTTCCCGGCCGCCGTCATGCGGCGTCCCCGGGGGGTTCGGGGGGCACGGTCCCGAGGGGCGCGGCCGGCTCGCAGCCGCGGATCTCGTTGCTGACGGTGTGGCGCTCGACCCGCAGGAACTTGCGGCAGCCGGCGCGGTGGTACCAGGTCTCCGAGGTCCAGCCGGCGGGGTTGCGCTTGTCGTAGAGGTAGGCGCGCCATTCGGCCTGGCTGGTGGTGGCGGGGCTGGGGCGGGGCGTGCGCTCGTGGCTGTAGGCGAACTCGTTGGAGTTGCGGGGGCCGCAGTAGGGGCAGGGGATCAGGATCACGGCTGCGTCAGCTCCTACTCATAACCTCATCGCAGATCACGTCTCTTCTTCTCAGTGGCTCAGTGGCCGACGGCGGCGGCGCCCTTCTCGCCGACCAGGCGGCCTTCGGCGAAGCGGGCGAGGTCGAACGCGGCGATCAGCTCCGGGGTCTTGCCGGTGGCGACCAGCTCGGCCATGGATTCCCCGGCGGCGGGGCCGGCCTTGAAGCCGTAGGTGCCCCAGCCGACGTCGACCAGGAACCCCTC
>WNGD01012523.1_pt1 | contig 15171 bp, 15 predicted proteins | sample 5400671 | NCBI WGS metagenome assembly WNGD01 (sample SAMN13153369, study PRJNA577476) | soil metagenome | isolation source: 40 cm soil or saprolite under grassland replicate 2 | place: USA:California | collected 2016-06-15 | reverse complement strand
GTCACCGTCGCCGACACCGACCGCGCGATCGACTTCTACGTCGGCACGCTCGGCTTCGAGAAGGTCGTCGACACGCCGATGGGACCGGACATGCGCTGGGTCGAGGTCGCTCTCCGCGGGACCCCGACGACGATCGCGCTCGCACCACCGCCCCAGGGCCAGGGGGCCGGCGGCAGCCAGACCGGCATCATCCTCGACACCTCCGACGTCGACGCCGACCACGCCGCGCTGAAGGCCGCCGGCGTCGACGTCGACGACGAGGTCACCCGCTTCGGCGGGCCGGTGCCGCCGATGTTCTGGCTCCGCGATCCGGACGGCAACTCGCTCATCATCGTCCAGCCGGCGGGCTGATCAACACCTTCGACCTGCGGACGGTCGACTTCGTGGCGCGCCTCCGGCTTCGTACGGGGGCGCGCCTGGTCCGCGCGCCGCGCGAGCTCTGGGAGCTGCTCGACCTCTGCGGGCTAGTCGAGGTGGTCGGGAAGCCCGAACAGCGGAAACAGGCGCTGGGTGTCGAGGAAGAACGTGAGCTCGACGATCCGGCCGTCTGACACCTCGGGGACGATGAGCGCCCACGGCTCGCGCCCGCCGTCCGGGTCGGGCTTGTACTGGCCCCAGGCCGGCATGCCGTTGACGAGCCCGACCGGCACGAGCTTCGAGCCCTTGCAGCCGATGCCCGGGCCGAGCCACCAGGTGAAGAGGTTGTCACGGCCCCGCAGCCAGAGGCTGTACGGCGGCATGGACTGGACGGCGTCCTCGTGCAGAAGCTCGGTCAGCCGGTCGATGTCGTACTCCTCGAACGCCGAGACGTAGCGCTCGAGCAGCGCGCGCGTGTCGTCGTCGAGCGTGGACGGCTCCGCGAGATCGGCCTTCGCCAGCGTCGCGCGGGCGCGCTGCAGCGCGCTGTTGACCGACTGGACGCTCGTGTCGAGCAGCTCTGCCGCCTCGCTCGCCTGCCACTTCAAGACCTCGCAGAGGATGAGCGCGGCCCGCTGCTTCGGCGGCAGGTGCTGGAGCGCGGCGACGAAGGCGAGCCGCAACGATTCGCGCTGCTCGGCGAGCTCGTCCGGCGTCGGCAGGGGCGTGATCCAGGTCACCTCGGGCCGCTCGGCGAGGTTCTCGAACAGCGGCTCCTGCGCGGGACCGAGGTCCATCGGCCTTGCGCGCCTCTCGCGTCCCGCGAGCGCGTCGAAGCAGACGTTCGTCGCGATCCGGTACAGCCACGACTTGAGCGCCGAGCGGCCCTCGAACCGGTCGAGCGACCGCCAGGCGCGCACCATCGTCTCCTGCACCGCGTCCTCGGCGTCGAAGGCCGAGCCGAGCATGCGGTAGCAGTAGCCGGTCAGCTCGCGGCGGTACTGCTCGAGGGCGTCTGAGGTGGCGGACTCGGCGGTGGCCACGACCGACATCTTATGCAGAGGCGGCCGCCCGCTCGAGCTCCTCGATCTCGATCTTCGTCATCTGCAGCATCGCGGCCGTCACCCTCTGCGCCTTCGCTCGATCCGGATCGGCCATCAGCTCGCGCAGCCGCTTCGGGACGATCTGCCACGAGACGCCGTAGCGGTCGGTGATCCAGCCGCAGGCGATCTCCCGCCCGCCCTCGCCGAGGCTGTCCCAGTAGCGGTCGACCTCGTCCTGCGAGTCGCACTCGACCATGAAGGAGATGCCGGGCCCCTCGTCGATCTTCGCGTTCGAGCCGCCGTTGAGCGCGTAGAACTCGCGGCCGAGCAGCTCGAAGCCGACGGTCATGACCATTCCCTCCGGCCGTGGCCCCGCCTCGCCGTACCGCGAGACGTCGGTGATGCGCGAGTCCGGGAAGACCGACGTGTAGAACTCCGCGGCCTCCTCGGCCTCGGTGTCGAACCAGAGCCAGGTCGTGATCTTCTGCATCAGTTGTCCTTTCGATCGAAGGCGTCGGAGTCGAGACTCCGCCAGGCGCGCTAAGTCATCGCACGTCGAGCTTGAGCCAGGCCGCGAGGTCCTCGATCTCCTTCTGTACGGCTGCGGTCAGCGCCCGGCTGAAGCTCACGTCTTCGTGGATCGCGTGCACCCGCAGCACCGACGCTTTGCGGTCGGCAACGGCGTCGAGCTTGCCGACGAGCCGGTCGCCGTGGAGGATCGGCAGCGCGAAGTAGCCCCAGCGGCGCTTCGCGGCCGGCTTGTACATCTCGAGCGTGTACTCGAACTCGAACAGCTCCTCGGTCCGCATGCGATCGTGGATCAGCCGGTCGAAGGGCGACAGCAGCGCCGTCCTTCCCCTGAACCCGTCGTCCAGATACGCCGGGTCGACGCGCCACTCGCCCTTCACGCCCTCGACGACGGCGGGCTCCCCGGCCTCGCCTACGTGGATCGGCTCCATAGGCATCGCCCGCGCCTGCGCCCGCGCGATGCCCAGCGCGGCGAGCCGGCGCTCGTTCCTGATGCGCTCCGCCTCCTCGCCCGACGGGATCTCCACCTCGGGCGGATAGACGCGTTCCGGCAGGTCCCAGAGCCGCTCCCGTCCGACGCGGCCGGCGATCGCCACCTGGCCCCGCGCCTGCAGGAACTCGAGCATCTGCGTGACGTTGCGGTCGTTCGTCCAACCGCTCGACGCCCACGGCACGGCACACGTGTCGGGGATGTCGCGGGACGTGAGCGGGCCCGAGCGCTTCAGCAGCCGGAGGATGTCCCGCCGGCAGCGGTCGTTGTCGCGGAGCCACACGTCCACCCTCCCCTGGCCGCGTCGCCCGCCGGCAGCGGCGAGAAAGAGGCCGAGGTCGCTCATCGGCCTGATGAGTGCGTTGAACTCGAACAGCGACCGGTCCACCTCGAGCGCCTGCTTCAGCTGCTCCGGCCGGTACGACGAACCAAGCCGGCTCCAGGCCACGAGGTCGGCGTTCGGCGCGATCGCCGCCGTGGGATCGACCTGCAGCAGGGTCAACCGCTGCACGACCTCGAGCAGATCCTTCGGGCGCGGCGCGTCGAGCAGCTGCGCGCGCACCGCGATCCGCCGCGCCTGCTTCTTCGTCAGCCGATGCACCCGCGAGAGGCTAACGGCCGACGGCGGGCGGGACCGAAACCCGCCCGCCGTTCGACCGAGTACCTACGCCTGGCCCGCGGGCGAGGTCGCCGGAGCCGCCGGCGCCTCGAAACCGGCCTCGATCTGCGCGAGCTCCTCGTCCGAGCCCTGCCGCACCGGGCCCTTGAACCACTTCCGCGCGCTGAGGACGTACCAGCCGCCGAAGAGAAGGAACGCCGCGAAGACCGGGAGCGGCGTGTAGTTGAAGAGGTTCCAGTCGAAGTTCGACTTGAACGGAATGCCACCCTGGTAGGCCGGGAGCATGAAGACGAGGCAGATGCCGAAGATCCAGATAATCGCGATCCAGTCGACGATCTTGTAGTACTTGCCGAGGTTCCAGGCCGTGCGCTCGAACGACTCGCCCGCACGCAGCCGGAGGATGATCGGGATGACGAACGCGATGTAGAGCCCGATCACGGCCACGGCAGTCGCGGCGTAATAGCCGACGAAGCCCCACCACAGCGCCGGCAATGGGGTCAGGAACGACAGGCAGCAGATCGCCCACACCGTGTAGACGGGGATGCGGTCGCGCTTGGACACGCGCTTCCACAGCTGGTGACCGGGTACCGCGCGGTCACGCGAGAAGGCGAACATCATTCTCGACGCGGACGTCGTCGACGCAATCGTGCAGAAGCACTGCGCGACGACGGCGACGAAGATCAAGAACTCCGCCCATTTGGTGCCCATCGAGTCCGTCCAGATGCTCTGGACGATGAAGGCAGATACGTCCGACGGCCCCTTCGCAGGGATCACGAACGTGACAGCGACGAGCAGGATGAAGCCGAAGATGACCGAGACCACCACCGACATGACCATGCCCCACGCCGCGCCGAGCGAGGCGCTGCGCGTCTCCTCGCTCATGTGTGCGGACGCGTCGTAGCCCGTGATCGTGTACTGGGCGAGGAGCAGGCCGGTGAGGAACACGTAGATGTAGATGAAGCCGTGCGTCACCGTGCCGCCGAGTCCCGTGTTGTTGACCGTCTGGCCGAAGACGTAGCCGAACGACTGGTGATGGTCCGGAACGATGATCATGATCGCGACGAGCACGAGCACGCCGATCATGTGCCACCAGGCCGAGAAGGCGTTGAGCACCGCCGTGATCGAGACCTTGAACATGTTGATCAGGCCGGCGCCGAGCATGATGATCCCGTAGAGGAAGTAGATCCAGCCGAATGAGTTCGGGTAGCTCCACCACAGGTTGAACAGCGAGGTCATGAAGATGGCGCAGCCGAAGCCGATGGCGGCGGTCACTGCGATTTGGCCGATCAGGTTGAACCAGCCCGTGAACCAGCCCCATCCGGGGCCTCCGAGCTTCGACGCCCAGAAGTAGAGCCCGCCGGCCGTCGGGTAGGTCGAGGCGATCTCGCCCATGGCCAGCGCGACGAATGTGCACGCGACCCCGACGATCAGCCAGCCCCAGGTGATCGCGATCGGGCCGCCCTGGCTGAACCCGATGTAGTACGACGTCAGGCACCCGGCCAGGATCGAGATGATCGTGAACGAGATCGCGAAGTTCTGAAAGCCGCCCATCGAGCGGTACAGCTCCTGTGCGTAGCCGAGCCGATGGAGAGTCGCGCGGTCATCGAGCTGCGCGCTCGTCTCGGCAGGTGTGTCGCTCATCGAACCCTCCAGTTCGCGGGGATCGCCTATTAACCGCCCGCCCGGCTATCGCTGTCAAGCCTTTTGGTAGAGGATTGAAGTGATGCTGAGCCTCGACGAGCTCCGGGCGGATGCCGAGTCGGGCGCGATCGACACCGTCATCGCCTGCTTCACCGACATGCAGGGTCGCCTGATGGGCAAGCGGCTCGACGCCGAGTTCTTTCTCGCCGAGAGCGAGGCCGGACACCCCGGCGAGGGCTGCAACTACCTACTCGCGCTCGAGATGGAGATGGATCCGGTGCCCGGGTACGCGATCGCGAGCTGGGAGCGCGGCTACGGCGACTTCGCGCTCCGGCCCGACCTCTCCACGCTCCGCCGGATCCCCTGGCACGAGGCCACCGTGATGGTGCAGTGCGACGTCGAATGGCACGACGGAACGCCCGTCGCCCCGTCACCGCGCCAGGTGCTGAAGGCGCAGGTGGAAAAGGCGCACGGTCTCGGCCTCGAGCCGATGTTCGGCTCGGAGCTCGAGTTCTTCCTCTTCCGCGAGACCTACCTCGAGGCGCACGCCAAGCACTACCACGACCTCACGCCTTCGGTGCCGTACATCCTCGACTACCACATCCTCGCGGCGAGCTTCGACGAGCCGTTTCTCCGCGCGGTACGCACGTCGATGAAGGCGGCCGGGATGGTCGTCGAGTCGTCGAAGGGCGAGGCGTGGGCGGGCCAGCACGAGATCAACTTCCGCTTTCGGGACGCCCTCCGCACCGCCGACGACCACGTCGTCTACAAGACCGGGCTCAAGGAGATCGCGCACCAGCGCGGCTGCTCGGTCACGTTCATGGCGAAGCCGCACCACGACTGGGTCGGCTCCTCGTGCCACATCCATTCCTCGCTCTGGCGCGACGGCGAGAACGCGTTCGCCGGCGAGTCCGATCTCTTCCGCCACTACCTCGCCGGCCAGATCGCCTGCCTGGGCGACCTCGCGATCTTCGTCGCGCCGGTCGTGAACTCGTACAAGCGCTTCGCGGCCGGAAGCTGGGCTCCCACCACGCTCGCGTGGGGGTACGACAACCGCACGTGTGGCTTCCGCGTCGTCGGCCACGGCTCCTCGTGCCGGCCCGAGACGCGCATCCCCGGCGCCGACGCGAACCCCTACCTCGCGTTCGCTGCGCTCCTGGCCGCCGGGCTGTACGGGATCGAGGAGAAGCTCGAGCTCGCTCCGGCGTTCGAGGGGAACGCGTACGAGTCGGACGTGGAGCGGTTCCCGCACACCCTGCGCGAGGCGATCGCCCGGCTCGAGTCGAGCGGCTTCGCGCGCCGGCTGCTCGGCGACGACGTGATCGACCACTACCTCAACTACGCGCGCACCGAGCAGGAGTTGTTCGACAAGACCGTGACCGGCTACGAGCGCGAGCGCATGTTCGAACGCGGATGAGCAAGCCCCTCATCGGGATCACGACGTACGTCGAGCCCTCGTCGTGGGGCCACTGGGAGCACGTCGAAGCGGCTCTCGTGCCCTACAGCTACGTGCGCGCGGTGGAGCGCGCCGGAGGCAGGGCCGTGCTCGTGCCACCGGACGAGAACGGGATCGACGAGGTGCTCGAAGCGCTCGACGGGCTGGTCTTCTCGGGCGGCAACGACATGGAGCCCGACGGGTACGGCGCGGAGGCGCATCGGGAAACCACCGGCACGAACCCCGAGCGCGACCGCGGCGAGCTCTCCCTCCTCGAGGCCGCGCTCGCCCGCGACCTGCCCGTGCTCGCGATCTGCCGTGGCTTCGAGGTGCTCAACGTCGCCCGGGGCGGCGACATCGTCCAGCACCTGCCGGAAATCGTGGGTCACGAGGAGCACCGCGAGGTACTCGGGGCGTTCTCGGAGCACGCGGTCCGCGTCGATCCCTCGTCGCGCATCGGCGAGGTTCGCGGCCCTGTCATGTCGCATCACCACCAGGGCATCGATCGAATCGGCGACGGCCTCCGTGAGGTCGCGTGGGCCGAGGACGGCACCGTCGAGGGGATCGAGGATCCCGACAAGCCGTTCGTCGTCGGCGTTTTGTGGCATCCCGAGGCGGGCGAGGACCAGCGCCTCTTCGAGCAACTCGTGGAAGCGGCGCGCACGTGACGGCGATTCTCAACCCGGCGACCGAGGAGACGATCGCCGAGATCGAGGCGGCCGGTGTCGAGGAGACGGACGCGGCCGTCGCCCGCGCGAAGGACGCGTTCCCGGGCTGGCGCGCTGTCGCGCCGGCCGACCGGGCGCGGCTGCTGCGGCGGCTTGCGACGCTGGTGGAGGAGCACGGCGAGGAGCTCGCGCGTCTCGAGTCGCGCAACGTCGGCAAGCCGATCGCGGGCGCACGCGGCGAGGTGGGCATGGTCGCGCAGGTCTTCCACTATTACGCCGGCGCCGTCGACAAGCATTTCGGCGAGACGATCCCCGTCGCAGGTGGCGTCGACCTGACGTTCCGCGAGCCGCTCGGCGTGGTGGGCCTGATCGTCCCCTGGAACTTCCCGCTCAACATCGCCTCCTGGAAGCTCGGGCCGGCACTCGCCTGCGGCAATACCGTCGTCCTCAAGCCGGCGGAGCTGACGCCGCTCACCGCGTTGCGGCTCGGCGAGCTCGCCCTCGAGGCGGGCATCCCCGAGGGCGTGGTCAACATCCTCCCGGGCAAGGGCTCGGTCGTCGGCACGCGGCTCGTCGAGCACCCTGACGTCGCCAAGATCGGCTTCACGGGCTCGACCGAGGTCGGTCAGGAGGTGATGCGCCGTATGCCGTCTTCGACAACGCCGGCCAGGACTGCTGCGCACGCTCGCGGATCCTGATCGAGGCGGGCGTCTACGACCGCTTCGCCGGTCTCCTGGTCGAGGCCACGCGCGGCCTGCAAGTCGGCGACCCGGAGGACGACGCGACCGAGATGGGGCCGCTCATCTCGGCCGCACACCGGGAGACGGTGGCGAGCTTCCTCGAGGGCGAGCCGCTCTTCCGCGGCGAGGCGCCGAACGCCCGCGGCTTCTGGTTCCCGGCCACGCTCGTCGAGGCGCGGCCGGAGGACCGGATCGCGCGCGAAGAGGTGTTCGGCCCGGTCGCAGCCCTGATCCCGTTCGCCGACGAGGCCGAGGCGATCCGGATCGCGAACGACTCCGAGTACGGGCTCTCGGGCTCGATCTGGACGGAGAACGGCGGCCGCGCGCTGCGGGTGGCACGCGCGATCGAGACGGGCGTCCTCTCGATCAACTCGAACTCGTCGGTGCGCCCATCGACGCCGTTCGGCGGCTTCAAGCGGAGCGGCTTCGGCCGCGAGCTCGGCATGCACGGCCTCGCCGGCTACAGCGAGATCAAGAACGTGTTCTATTCCACCGAATGAGCGGACGGCTCGAGGGCAAGGTCTGCGTGATCACGGGTGCCGGCGGCGGGATGGGCGCCGACGCGGCGGTTCGGTTCGCCGAGGAAGGGGCGCTGGTCGTCGTCGCCGACGTCGACGGCGCAAGAGCCGACCAGGTCGCAGGCGAGGCCGGCGGGCTACCGGTGCAGGTCGACGTCTCGGACGAGGCGTCGGTCGGGGCGATGTACGCCGCGGCGGCCGAGCGCTTCGGCGGCATCGACGTCCTGTACAACAACGCCGGCGTCTCCCCCGCCGACGACGCCTCGATCCTCGAGACCGATCTCGACGCCTGGGAACGCGTGCAGGCCGTGAACACACGCGGCGTCTATCTCTGCTGCAAGCACGGCATCCCGCACCTGCTCGAACGCGGCGGCGGCTCGGTGATCAACGTCGCCTCCTTCGTGGCGCTCGTCGGCGCGGCGACCTCGCAGATCTCGTACACGGCCTCCAAGGGCGCCGTGCTCTCGCTGAGCAAGGAGCTCGGCGTCCAGTTCGCGCGGCAGGGAGTCAGGGTGAACGCGCTCTGCCCGGGGCCGGTCGAGACTCCGCTGTTGCTGCGGATCTGGGGCGAGACGCCCGGCGCGGCCGAGCGGCGGCTCGTCCACCTGCCGATGGGACGGATGGCCCAGCCGCGCGAGATCGTCAACGCGGCCCTGTTCCTCGCGAGCGACGAGTCGAGTTATGTGAACGCCGCGACGTTCGTGGTCGACGGCGGTCTCACCGCCGCCTACGTCACGCCCGAGTAGCGATTTAAGGAACCCGTAAGAGCTCGCTCATCCCGCGGCAACCCTCGCGGTCGATGCTTCAAACCATCGGAGTCCTCGCGTCGAAAGGAGTACTGATGCGCTCGAAGAGACTGGCCACCGCGGCCGCTGCCGCAGCGGCGCTCGCCCTCGTACCTGCCGCAACGGCCGGAATGATGCATCCCCAGCTCGGCGCGCACCTGTCGGGCATGGGCGAGACCGGCATCGTCAACCTGACGGCGCACGCGAAAGAGCATCGGCTCTGCTGGACGTTCCAGCTGCACACGATGCACGTGCTCGGCGCGACGATCCGCGACAAGAGCGGGATGAAGGTCGCCAGCCTCGGCCACATGTACCGTGCCAAGGGCTGCACCATGGTGCCGAAGACGTCACTGCAGCTGATCGAGGAGAAGCCCGGCCACTACTGGGTCTGGGTCGCGACGAAGGGCCATCCGGGCGAGCTGCGCGGCAAGCTCTTCGCCGGCATGGCGCACATGTAGATGGACTCGCCGCCCGTCACCGAGCAGGACACCCATCCGGACGAGGAGCCGCGCCGGTACGGGCGGAGGCTGTTCCTCGCCACGGTGGTGGGCGGCGTCTCGTCCCTCTACTGGGGCAAGGCCGCGTGGGATCACGTGACCGGTGTGATCTCCCCGGTCGCGAACGCCATCGCGCCGATCCTGCCGACCGGCGGCTGGCGCATCTACACGATCTCCGGCCACATGCCGGCGTTCGATCCCGCGACCTGGCGGCTGAAGATCGGCGGCCTCGTCGAGCAGCCGATCTCGCTGACCTACGACGAGCTGCGCGCCCTGCCTCGCGTCGATCAGGTCTCGAACTTCCACTGCGTCACCGGCTGGACGGTGAACAACGTCCGCTGGGGTGGGGTTCGGATCCACGACGTTCTCGCCGCCGCCAAGCCGCACGTCTCGGCGCAAGCTCTCGAGTTCGTCTCGATGGAGGTGCCCTACACCGACTACCTGACCGTCAAACAGGCCTCGCTACACGACGCAATGCTTGCCTACGAGATGGACGGGAAGCCGCTGCCACGCGAGCACGGCGCGCCAGTGCGGCTGATCATCCCGGAGATGTACGGCTACAAGAACGTCAAGTGGCTGGCGGAGATCAACCTCGTCCCGCAGGAGCAGCTCGGCTACTGGGAGCAGCTCGGCTACGACCAGAACGCCTGGGTCGGCCGCTCGAACGGGTACGGAACGTGAAGAAGGCCGGGTACGTCTCTCGTTTCTCCCGGATCGAGCGCCTCCTCCACTGGGTCAATGCGCTCGGCTTCTTCTTCCTCCTCGCAACCGGGCTGATCCTGTACCTCCCCCGCCTCTCGGTCCTCGTCTCGCGGCGGCAGACCGTCCAGTACATCCACTTCTGGGGAGGCGTCGCCTGGTTGGGCGCGCTTGCCGCCGTCATCGTCCTCGGCGGGCGCCGGATGCTCGCGACCGCACGCGAGCTCGACACCTTCGACCGCGACGACCTGCGCTGGCTCCGTGGGGGTAAGGCGCCGCAAGGGAGGTTCAATGCCGGGCAGAAGATCAACGCCGTCCTCACCGCCGCGTTCGCCGTCCTGTTCGGCGCCTCCGGCCTTCTCCTCTGGTTCGGCGAGCAGGACACGCGCTACCGCTTCGCGAGCACGGTGCTCCTGCACGACGGCCTGATGTACGTCTCGCTCGCGCTCCTCGTGGGGCACCTGTATCTCGCGCTGATCCATCCTGCGACGCGGCACGCGCTGCGCGGGATGACGCTCGGTGATGTCCGCGTCGAGTGGGCGACGAAGCACCACGCGAAGTGGGAGCCGGAAGGCGTCCGCATCGACCGTGGCACGCCGAGCCCCGCGACGCTCGACCCGAAGCCACACTAGGGAGATGGCGACGCTGCCAGAGACCTGATCGAGCAGCAGAAGCCGAGCCTCGTCGTGCTCGACGTGATGCTGCCCGGGACCGACGGGCTCTCCCTCTGCCGCTGGATCCGCGGCCGCTCGAGCCTGCCCGTGATCCTGCTCACCGCCCGCGGCGAGGAGGCCGACCGCATCGTCGGGCTCGAGCTCGGAGCCGACGACTACGTCACCAAACCCTTCTCGCCGCGCGAGCTCGCGGCACGTGTGCGCTCGGTCCTCCGGCGCAGCAACGGCGACACGCCGCCGCGCGAGACGATCGCCTTCGGCGAGGTCGAGCTCGACGGCGCCAGTCGCGAAGCGCGGCGCGAGGGCAGCGTCGTCCAACTCACCGCGAAGGAGTTCGAGCTGCTCTGGTTCCTCGCCTCGCATCCCCGCCACGTCTTCTCCCGCGACCAGCTGATGGCCCGCATCTGGGGCTACGAGGCGGCCGTCGACACCGGCACGGTGACCGTCCACGTGCGACGGCTGCGGGAGAAGATCGAGGCCGACCCGGGCCGGCCCCAACACCTGCGCACCGTCTGGGGCGTCGGCTACCGCCTGGATCCATGATCGCGCTCGACAGATGATCCAGCTAGCCCTTGTCGTCGCCGTCGGCAGCCTTGCCTCGGGCCTCGTCCTCGCCCTGCTCCTCCGGCGGGCGCCGACGGTCTCGCTCCAGCTCGTCGGGCTCGCCCTGATCGCGGTCTGCGTGCCGCTCGCCGCCGTCCTGCTGTCGGGCTGGGTCATGTTCCACATGGGCGCCGACGTGAAGATCCTCGCCGTCGCCGCCGGGTCGGCCACCGCCGCCGTGTTCGCAGCCCTCGTGCTCGCCCGCTCGATCACGGCCTCGCTGCGCCGCGTCGGGGCGGCCTCCCGGTCGCTGGCCGCCGGCGAGTTGTCGGCGCGGGCTCCGGTCGAGGGTCCCGGAGAGATCGCGGAGCTAGCGGCCTCCTTCAACGCGATGGCCTCGGCGCTCGAGCAGCTGTTCGACGCGCGACGGGAGCTCGTCGCCTGGGCGAGCCACGACCTCCGCGCGCCGATCGCCTCGCTGCAGGCGATGCTCGAGGCGATCGAGGACGGGCTCGCGTCCGCCGACGACTACCTCCCGACGCTGAGGGCGCAGGTGCGGACGCTCTCGACGCTCGTCGACGACCTGTTCGAGCTGGCGCGGATCGACGCAGGCGTGCTGACACTCGAGCTGCGGCAGATGCCCGTCGCGCCGCTCGTCGCGTCCGCCTTGCGACTCCTGCAGCCGGAGGCTGATGCTCGCGGAGTCGCGCTGAGCGCCGACGTGGCCGAGGAGGTCGAGGCGCGGCTGGCACCGGACAAGTTCGAGCGTGTCCTCTTCAACCTCGTGACGAATGCGCTGCGCCACACGCCGTCGGACGGCTCGGTTGCGGTCCGCGTCGAGCAGCGCGCCTCCGATCTCCTCCTGCGGGTGGAGGACAGCGGCGAGGGCCTGTCGGAGGAGGCGCCCGCGCGGATGTTCGAGCGCTTCTGGCGGGCGGACCGCGCGCGGAGCGGCAGCGGAGCCGGTCTCGGCCTCGCGATCGCCCGCGGTCTCGTCGAAGCGCACGGCGGCCGAATCTGGGCCGAGAACCGCCCGCAGGGCGGCGCCTGTGTGGCCTTCACCCTGCCGCGCTAGCGGCAGGGTGAAACGGAACTGCGCGGGCCGGAAAGCGCGGTTTCCGGCCCGCCACTGCACGGAGCCAGCGGGAGACCGCCCTCTCCCGTTGGCGCAGTTCCTTAGCTCTCGGCCGAAGAGCGCAGCTCTTCGGCCGACAAGAGCGTGACGACTTCGGCTCGGGTCGAGACCCCGAGCTTGCGCTCGACGGAGCCGACGTGGCGGCGCACCGTGACGGGAGCGACGCCGAGCTCGGTGGCGATCTCGGCGGTGTTCGCCTTGCGCAGCAGCATCTCGGCGACCTCCCATTCGCGCGCCGTCAGTGCGACCCGGCCCTTGCCGGCGAGGACGACCGAGCGCCGCCGTTCGCGCGTCCTCAGCTCGTCGAGCAGCCGGGAGACGAACCTCCGCGGCACGGCCGGTTCGCCGCGGAGGGCGCCCCGGACGACGAACGGGAGCCGCGCCGGGTCGAGGCTCTGCGTCAGGTAGCCGCTCGCGCCCGCCCGCACCGCGGCCATGAACTCCTCCTCGTCGAGCTTGTTCGTAAGGAGGATCACGCAGGCGGACGGAACTCGCGTTGCGATCTCGTGCACGACCCCGAGCGTCTGGCCGGAGGGATCGAGCCCGAGGAGGCAGACGTCGGGACGGTCGCGCACGGCCGCGTCCACGGCCGACCTGGCGTCGGCCGCCTCGGTGCACCGGGCTTCCGGCTCGAGCGCCAGCCGAAGACCGACGCGCGTCGGCAGGCGCTCGGCCGCGATGAGCACATGCGCTCGCCTCGTCGGAGCAGCGGTGCTCATTGTCTCGCGCCTAGAAAGACGACAGGTCCTGCGACTACGATTCCGGCATGAGAGTTCTCATTGCCGATGATCATCGCCTGATTGTCGAGGGAGTGAAGCGGGCACTCGAGGAGGCGCCCGACTTCGAGGTCGTCGGAGAGTGCAACTCCGGCTCGCAGGTGCTGCCGCTGGTCGGCCGCACGAATCCCGACATCGTGCTCCTCGACCTGCGCATGCCGGGCGCCGACGGGCTCGCCTGCCTGAGCCGTATCCGCAAGCAGCATCCCGACGTGAAGGTAGTCGTCCTCTCGGTCTCCACCGACGAGAACGTGATCCAGACCGTGCTCAAGCGCGGCGCGAGCGCCTTCATCGTCAAGAGCATCAATCCGATCGACCTGCCCTCCGCGCTCCGCCAGGCGGTCGACGGGACGGTCTACAGCGCGATCGGCCTGCCCGATCCCGGCGAGAGCGCGGCGCGCGCCGCCGGCCTCACCGAGCGCGAGACCGCGATCCTCGCCGCCCTTGCGCGCGGCCTCTCGAACGAGGCGATCGGCAAGGAGTTGTGGGTGGCGGAACAGACGGTCAAGTTCCACCTCACGAACATCTATCGCAAGCTCGGCGTCTCGAACCGCACCGAGGCCGCGCGCCTCGCCTACCAGAACGGGCTCGTCGAGAGCCCGATCGACGACCGCTGAGCTAGTCCTCATCCGAGCCCTCCCGTTGCCGATTCGCGGAGGGGGCGCGGGTCGGTTCCCGCGCTCCCTCCAGTTGCTTGCTCAGCCGGTGACGGGCGGGGTGAAGACGCCCCGGACGCCGATGCGCTTGCCTCCGCAGCTGCCGCCGTTCTGGCCGCCGATCGGAGTGATCGTGATGACGCCCTTCTTCTTCATCTTCACGACGCGCTTGATGACGCCCTTGGCGTTGGAGCGGCTGGTGACCACGTTGATCCCGGCGCCCTTGATCCGCACCCGGAAGCCCGCAGCCGCCTTGCTGCCCTGCTTGAGGAAAACGGTCAGCGTCGTCTTGCGCCCGACGATCAGCTGGCCCGGCGTGATCCGGCTCACCGCAACGCACGGCAGCGCCGCCGCCGGACCGTTGGTCACGGACGCGGTCGCCGTGTTGTTGGCCAGATTCGTCTCCGACCGGTCACCGGAGACCACGGCCGTGTTGGTCTGGGTGCCGAAGGCGCTCGGCGTGGTGACCAGGGTGATCGTGACCGTCGCACCGGCAGCCATCGGGCCGATGTCGCAGTTCAGGATCGCGCCGCCGGTGCAGGTGCCCTGGGTCGAGGACGCCGAGACGAAGGTGTTCCCGGCCGGCATCGGATCGGAGACCTTCACGCCCGTGTCCGCGCTGGGACCGTTGTTGGTAACCACCATCGTCCAGGTGATGTTGCCCAACCCGATCTGGCTTGCAGGCGAGCCCGTCTTCGTGATCGCCAGGTCGACCAGAGCCTGCACACAGGTCGAAGCGCTGGACTGGTCACTGCCGTCGTTGCTCGTCGTCACGCTGCCCGTGTTGTTGACCACACCAGTGTTCGGGCAATCGCCGCCCGTCGCGCCCGTGGTCGGCGAGGTGATATGCACCGTGAACGTCGAGGCGGCCTGCGTCGTCCCCGCCGGCACTGTCACCGGGCCACAAGACAAGACACCAGCCGCGATCGCACAGCTTCCGCCCCATCCGGTGCCCTGCGCAGCGATCGTCCAGGACAGACCCGCATTGGTCGGCAGCGTGTCATTCAACTTCACCCCGTGGGCGTCACCACTACCCGTGTTGGAGACCGTCAGCGTGAACCCGATCGGACTGCCCACGTTCACCTGCGCCGCATCCGCCGTCTTCACGACGTGGATCGCCGGAGCCGCCACGCAGATCTCGGCCGACGAGTCGTCCGAACCATCGTTCGTCGTCGACACATGACCCGTGTTGTCGACCAGACCACCGGACTCATCACAGGCACCACCGGTCAACTTGTCCGTGACCGAGGTGATGTGCACGGTGAAGGTCGAGTTGGCCTGCGTCGTCCCTGCCGGCACCGTCTCCGGCCCGCAGGACAGGACACCCTGCTGACTGATCGAGCAAGGCGCGCTCCAACCCGTGCCCT
>WNGD01003768.1_pt1 | contig 15172 bp, 10 predicted proteins | sample 5400671 | NCBI WGS metagenome assembly WNGD01 (sample SAMN13153369, study PRJNA577476) | soil metagenome | isolation source: 40 cm soil or saprolite under grassland replicate 2 | place: USA:California | collected 2016-06-15 | reverse complement strand
TTATTTCATTCCGATCGCAGATCACAATACACGAGTGATGCGTATCGAGCCGTGCTTGCGCAGGCGGGCATCAGCGTGAGCATGAGCCGCACCGGCAACCGTTATGATAATGCGGTTACGGAATCGTTTTTCGGAACGCGTCATGCGGGAATGTGTGGAACGCAGCTGCTTCCAGACACGCAGGGAGGCCAGACAAACCATCTTTGAGTACGTGGAGTGCTTCTACGACGGCACTCGTCACTCAGCTATGTCAGTCCGGTTGTGTATGAGCAAGTGAGGTGTTAATCCGACGGTTTTGGGGTTCCACTAAAGCGGGTGAATCTCAGTTTGATTCTAATGAAACTCCAGAACTTTGGACTTCGAGGCAAGCTCGTACAGGAAAGTAAGAAAGAGGGAGATTGCTACTATTTCTGAAGTTTTTCTGCAAAACCATGCTTCCCCATCAAGACAAAGAACGATCTAAAACCCAAAAGTGTGACTTGTCAGCTTTTTCTCCAAGCTCCACGCTCTGCAAAACTATGGTCTCACGAATCTGCAAAACCATGGGAATAATGACATTTGTTCCCATTGGAGAGGGGAATGGAACTATCATTGGCTTCTTTCTTGGGATTGCGTTCTCATGCCTCTTCCTTACCTACGGTCCTGGCCCTTCTTCATCTACCAGAGTTGCGGAAGGCAGAGTTGATGGTGAGGACGCTGGAAGAGGTCAATGTGGAGCGTATTCGATCACTCACAGCTGGGGGTTGGTGAGAGCGTCTGTGAGGTCAGAGAGATAAGGGACAATTGGGACATGGTTACCGTTCTTGTCAAAGGTTGTGGGAGGAGGAGCAGCAGAGGGAGATAAAGGTAGAGGGGCGTTGCTTGCGGGAGATAACTCAAGAGAAGGAGTGTCTGTCGAGTGGTCAGAAGATGGGACATTTGGGACAGGCGATGGAGTCGGATCTGCTTGGGAAGTGGAAGAGGGATCTGGGAAGGAGGCTAAGCAGGGATGACCCGAGGTGGTGTAGAGACCACGAGCGGGAGAGACCAGTTCACCCGCCATGCACATACGTGTGATCATCTTGCGTCCAGCATCATGGTCATAACTGGTGGCCTGGAGGATATCTTTGATGGTGCAAGCCGTAGAACTCTCACGGACAAAGTGGAGGATGGACTGACGCTGAGAGGAGTGGATGGGCCCGGTCGAGAGAAGGGTGAGATGGGAGGGATCGCGTTGACCTAACCAGTGAAGGGTGGGAATGCCGTGTTCGGTAGCAACGATTTCGTAAGAGAGGATGCTGGAAGATGCGCAAAGTGGATGCTTGGTGGTGAGCAGAAGGTGCCGCTGTTCATTGGCAGGGTCGGGAGCGAGCAGGAGGTGGCTCCGAGCGGCGGTGTGCGCGGGAGAGATGGGACTATGAGGGCGTAAAGGGTCGGTTGGTGGCTGCTTGAGGGAGCGGGTGAGCACGATGGCACAGCCAGTGCGTTCGGCAAGCTGAACCAGGTCGAGCAGGCCATGACCAAGACCGGGGATGGTCGAGAAGGGATCGAGAATGAGCAGACGAATGTGCAGGTGAGTGAGGGTGCTTTCTAAGAGGGCGAGATCCTGGGGCAGGGAGAAGCGACGAGAACGGCGAGTCGGGGACGCAGAGGTGTCGGCAATGTGCGAGAGAAAGAAGATGTGGGAGGGATCGGCACCAGCTGCCTCAAGACGAGGTTTTATGGTATCACTGACATTGTCGTGCGGGGCGAGGAGTAGGACGTTGCCTTGTGGACAAGGGGTGCCATCGGGCCACGGAGAGCCAGCGGAGAGGCGGGCAGCGAGATGAAGGGCAAAGAGGGAGGTGCCACTGCCGGGAGAGCCTTCAAGCAGGGTGAGTTTGCCCAGAGGGAGACGCCCCGGCCAGAGCCAGTGGACGTGTTGGGAAGCGACGTTGGCGAGGCAGAGGTGGGGAAGCTGTAGGTCGGGCGGTGCAGGTGGTTGAAGGGGTTCACTGGCGTCGAGAGGGTGTTGAGGAAGGTGGTTCGTGTTCATGGTATGTCCTTTTGAGTGAGGTGGGGCCTCTTGTGGTGGATGAGTACGAAGAGGTGGACGGTAGAAGAGAGGTTTGAGGCAGGTCAGGGGAGGAAGTGGTGCCTCTTTTGTGAGTAGACCATTCGAGATATCGAACAAATCGGCACGGACACTTTGTACGGTGAGGAAGTGGTGCCTCTTTTATTTAGTATACCATAGGGTACAAAAGCAAGCGAGGGGCGATATGTTAAAAGGCGAGGTTCATAATTGTGTAGAGTGCGTGGGGTGGTGAGCATGATGACCGTCGCCACTCCATGATGACCGCAAGGGGACATGACGACCGCAAGGGGACATGACGACCGCAAGGGGACATGACGACCGCAAGGGTCGTCACTACTATATACGGATGCATCGGCTTGGCAGGCCGTCGTAGAGGAGTGATGACCCTGGCGGTCATCATGCCAGGGCAAAAATATGCCTCTCACCCGATGTTAAGGTGGTAGAGATTGGCTTGACAGGAGAGCAGAGACCTGGCACAATACGGCGTACGGAAGATATGGAGGTGTAGGGGCCTCGGTGGGTCTCACCGTCTTCAAAACGGCTGGGGGTCGCTCGGCGCGGTCCCTGGTGGGTTCGACTGCCATATGCCTCTGCCTTTTTTTGCTCTTGCCAGCTTTGGGAGGCTACTAAAGAATAGGTGTTTGATCAAGTTTGCGAATGAGAGGCAACTGGAGTCAGGAGGTTGTGTGAAGAATGTGGATGTATAGGAGGAGAAAAGTTGTCCGGTCCGAATGAGGCAAAAACGAGGAAAGCTCTCATTGATCCTGCGCTGAAAAAGGCAGGATGGGATGTGGGCAATCCAGATCAGGTTGGGACTGAGATTCCTGTAGACGGTTTTGATCCGAAAGCGTGGGAAATCTTAAAGGAGCGGCTCAGGCACATTAGCGAAAAAGGTAGCTATAACCTTGAGCTTCCAGCGGGAATAAGTGATTACGCTCTTTACAGACCAAATGGAGAAATCATTGCCATTGTGGAGGCAAAAAGGACAAGTACTGATCCCCGGCTCGCTCAGACTCAGGCAGAGTTTTACGTCACCCAACTTGAGAAACGACAAAGCTTTCGGCCTTTTGCCTTTATGACCAATGGCAACGACATTTATTTTCTGGATGCTGGTAGTAGCAATAAACGCCTGGTTTCGGGCTTTTTTTCTGCGAGCGACCTGGAGAATTTACTCTTCGTCCGGCAACACAAGCTTCCGCTCTCCAAGATAGTCATCAATTCCAGTATTACTGATCGGCTCTACCAGCAGGAAGCTATTCGCCGTGTGTGCGAAACCTTCGAACAACAGAAAAAGCGCAAAGCCTTACTCGTTATGGCAACGGGCACAGGTAAGACGCGTACCGTCATGTCATTAATCGATGTTTTCCTTCGCGCCAATCAGGCCAGACATATTCTCTTCGTGGCCGACCGAGATGCTCTGGTTGAGCAGGCTCTTACGGACGGCTTTAAAAAATATCTCCCTCAAGAACCCTGCGCACGCATCTTTACGCATGCTCTCAATACAACCAGCCGCCTCTATGTGGTGACACTGCAAACCTTGAATGTCTGTTTTCAGACATTTACTCCCGCGTTCTTTGACCTGATCATTTTTGATGAGGTTCATCGTTCCATTTATAACAAGTGGAACGAGGTCCTTCAGTATTTTGACGCTCGCCTCGTTGGGTTAACTGCTACGCCGGCTGAGTTTATTGATCGCAATACATTCCTGACATTTGATTGTGAAGATAGCACTCCGACCTTCCTCTATACTTACAAACAAGCGGTGGAAGAGGGTTTCCTCGTGGATTACAGCCTGTACAAGGCCAATACAAGGTTCCAGCGTAAAGGCATCAAAGGAGTAGATTTAAGTGAGGAGGAGCGGTACGCGCTCAACGAGCAGGGCATCGATCCTGACGAACTGGACTTCGAAGGAACGGATCTAGAGAAGACGGTCAGCAATAAGGATACGCTGCGCAGGCAATGGCAGGAAATCATGGACGTTTGCTACAAAGACCAATCCGGGCAACTTCCTGGTAAGACCATCGTCTTTGCTATGACGCAGGAACACGCTCTACGCCTGGGAGAGGTATTTGAGGAGATGTTCCCCCAGTTCCCTAATCTGGCAAGAGTGATTACCTACAAATCTGATCATAAAGGGAGTTTGATTGACCAGTTCAAAAAAGACGAGCAACTGCGAATTGCCATTACCGTTGACCTGCTGGAGACCGGTATCGATGTGCCGGAAGTGGTGAACCTGGTCTTCATGAAACCGGTGCAGTCGCGTATCAAACTGGAGCAGATGATTGGACGAGGGACGCGTAGCCACGCTGCTTGCAGATTTCTCGATCGCCTTCCCGACGGTTACAAGAAGGAGTTCTTGATTCTTGATTTCTGGGAGAATGATTTCAATAAACCCGCAGAAGAAGAGATTGCCCAGAGTCTTCCCGTCCTGGTAACGCTGTTTAACACTCGCCTCAAGTTGTTAGGGCAGTATCTCAGCAGCAAGCCTTCAGCGGAGCGCGATAAGATCATCGCTCGCTTACGCAAGCAGATCAGCCAGATTCCCACCGCTTCCTTCCTGGTTAAGAAGGTGCTTCCAGACGTTCAGCAGGCATGGGAAGATAACTTCTGGAACTACCTGACCGCTAACAAACTCGATTTTCTGCGCTTAAAGATTGCTCCCCTGCTGCGCTATGTGGCGGGGGTCGATGTGCAGGCAACCACGTTTACCGGCAAGGTAGAGCGGCTCAAACTCCAGATTTTAACGGATAAAGATACCGCGGCTACGGCCCTATCAATTGCTGAAGATGTCAGCAGACTGCCGGATTTTGTCTATGAGGACCCACAGAAAGCATCTCTTGCCCGCTTGTGCCTCTCTGCTCAGCTTCAGAATGCCACTATGACCCAACTAGATCAGGTCATCGATGTCCTGGCAAATGAGATGAAAAACCGGCGAGATAAACCCAATGCATTCATTACGTTGGACCTACCCGATTTCATTGAGATGCGTGGCTACATTCTCTTGAAGGGCGGCAGTGAGCGCGTCTACGTTGAGGAATATCGCAGGCGCGTCGAGGATCGCATTTTGAAACTCGTCGAGACGCATCCCACCATTGCGGCTATTGATCGTGGAGAACAGGTCAGTGATCAGCAATTGATCGCTCTGGAGCGTTCTCTACGCCACGACTTAAGCAATGGTGACATCGAGCTTTCAGAAGACAATATTCGCAAGGCGTATGGGATGAAGGTCGGCAGCCTATTAGAGTTTCTACGTAATCTATTTGACCTGGAGAATATACCTGACTACCAGGATATCGTGCGCCGCCAATTTGAAATTTACATTGCCAGCCACCAGTTCACCGCCAATCAACTGCGCTTCTTACGTGCGGTACAGAATGTCTTATTGCAAAAACGCCAGCTGGTATTACTTGATCTCTATGAGTCACCGTTTACCAGCTTTGGTAATGACGCAGTTGAGAGATTATTTACTTCAGACCAGGTGAGTGCTATCCTGGCTTTTACTGATACCCTTGCGGCTTAGGAGTAGAAATAGAGTATGCTTACCGATGCCAAATTACGCGCCCAGGTTGATCTGCTGTGGGACAAACTCTGGACAGGTGGCCTTGCCAACCCGCTGGACGCTATCGAACAGCTTTCGTATCTTCTTTTCCTCAAACATCTGGACGACGAAGAAAACCGGAGACAGAAGCTAGCACAGCTTCGCAAACAACCTTACCAACCGGACATTCCAACAGATATGCGTTGGAGCTACTGGACACACCTTGAGGCAGGTAATGCCCTCAAACACCTGCGCGATCAGGTCTTTCCCTGGTTCCGCAATTTAGGGAATTCAGGTAGTTCTTTTGAACTCTACATGAAAAATGCCGAATTCAAGATCAATAAGCCCAACCTGCTGATCGAAGCCTGTAAGCTGATTGACCAGATGGAGATTTCCGCACAGAACCAGGATGTGCAGGGCGACCTGTATGAATACCTGCTCAGCAGGCTCAGTACGGCAGGACTGAACGGCCAGTTTCGCACACCGCGCCATATTATCCGCATGATGGTACAAATGATCGATCCTCATCCCAATGAACACATTGGTGATCTAGCGGCAGGGACTGCAGGCTTCCTTGTTAATGCGTACCAGCACATTGTGGAGCAACACACGCCTGCCGAGAGCCTGACCTATGATGCAGATGGTTGGCCGCATAACATGACGGGTGAATTACTGACAAACGAGCAGCAGCATTTCCTACAAACGGAGGCATTTCGAGGTTACGACAATGATTCTGGCATGACTATGCTACGCATTGGTTCGATGAACATGATGCTGCACGGCATTGAGCATCCGCGCTTTTTTCACATGGACACCCTCTCTAAAGAGTTCAATGAGAGCAAAGAATACGACGTGATTTTGATGAATCCGCCTTTCAAGGGTGCTGTGGATAAGAACGATGTCAACCCGACGCTGCCCAGCAACACCACCAAATCAGAACTCCTTTTCCTCCATCTGATCGTGCGAGCCCTGGATATGGGCGGCAGATCTGCCGTGATTGTGCCGGATGGTGTCCTCTTTGGTTCTGGCAGGGCGCATGCGGAAACGCGCAAGAAATTGATCGAGCACAATTGCCTGGATGGTGTGATCTCTATGCCCAGTGGTGTCTTTAAGCCGTATGCAGGTGTCTCGACCGCTGTACTTTTCCTGACGCGAGGTGGCACAACTGATCGCATCTGGTTCTACGATATGGAGCACGACGGCTTCTCCCTGGATGATAAACGCCAACGGGTAGCGGAAAACGATATTCCGGATATACTACTTTGCTGGCGTAACCGATACAACCCCATCTTCCAGGGAGAACGCGAACAGCGCCTCAATGAACTGCGAGCACAGATTGCGCCCCTTAAAACCGAGCGATTGCAGCTCCAGGCTGGGATCAACCGCCTGACCTTCGAAAGTGTCATCGCAGATGAAAGTGAAGAGCAGGTACACATGGAACTGGAAACCGCACAGCGCAAGCTCACGGAATTACAGGCCCAGATCAGTCCTCTACAAGCAGAAATAAACCAGCTTAACCGCCAGTTCTGGGTCATGAAAGAGCAGGTAAAGGCCAACAACTACGATCTCTCGGCCAGCCGCTACCGACAAACAGAGCAGGATGAGGTGTATTATGAGAAGCCGGAGGTGACGATGGAGCGGCTGCTTGAACTAGAACATGTGATGACACTAGAACTAAAGGGGATTGAGAGGATTCTAAATTGAGGAATGTGCCATTAGGACAAATCTGTGAGATCAATCCACGAAAGATAGCTAGAATAAATCCAGAATTTCAATGCTCCTTCATTCCAATGGAGTATATCGATGATCAATTTGGTGTTGTCATCAAACAAGCAATCAGACAAATTAAAGAGGTAGACAAGGGGTATACTTTTTTTCAAAATAAAGATATTCTCTTTGCTAAGATTACTCCTTGCATGGAAAATGGTAAGTGCGCTATTGCGAAGAATTTGATTAACGGCACTGGCTTCGGTTCAACTGAATTTCATGTGATTCGTACGAAAATTGATGCGATTCCTGAGTGGGTGTATTACTATCTTCGTCAAGCTAGTACCCGAAAAATGGCAGAGATGTGTATGACTGGATCAGCCGGTCAAAAACGTGTTCCTAGCAGTTTTCTTGAGGAGATATTAATCCCTCTCCCCTCTCTCACTGAACAAAAGCACATTGCCACCATCCTCGAAAAAGCTGATCGCTTACGTCGCCTGCGCCGCTATGCGCTGGAATTGAGCGGTACGTATTTGCAGGCGGTGTTTTTGGAGATGTTTTGCCAGAATGCTGACAAGGATTGGCCAGAGGCAAGCATCGAATCTCTTGCAAAACAGAAGAAAAATGCCATACGCACTGGTCCTTTCGGTAGCCAGCTTCTACATTCCGAATTTGTAAACAAAGGAATCGCAGTACTTGGAATTGATAATGCCGTGCAGAATCGCTTCTCATGGGGAGTACGCAGGTTTATTTCCGAAGAGAAATATCAGCAACTCAAGAGGTACACTGTTTTTCCTGGTGATGTGATCATTACTATTATGGGCACTCCTGGAAGGTGCGCGGTTCTACCAGATAATTTTCCGATCGCAATTAACACAAAACATCTGTGCTGTATTACCCTAGACAAGGAGCAATGCTTGCCAGAGTATTTGAAGTTCTGCTTCCTAATGCATCCATCAGTGCTACGGCAGTTAGATGTCTCAGAACGCGGAGCAGTCATGCCAGGCTTGAATATGGACATCATCAAGGACTTAATAGTGCCATATCCCCCAATACCCTTACAAGAAAATTTTGTTAGCATCGTTCGCAAGTTTGAACACCTTGAAGCGCAACAGCAGGAAGCCCTACGTCAAGCAGAGCATCTTTTTCAAACGCTGTTGCAGCGGGCATTTCAGGGCGAATTGATCTTAGAAGAGGAAGATATATTAGTGTCGGGTATGGAGATGGCGCGTCAGCAGACGCCGGAAGTTGCGGGCGTTGCTGAGCTAGTTGATACGGATGCTTTTCAGATGGCACTGCCGTTGGAGTAGTCCAATTTTATGGAACTGAAATTAGAGGGTAAGGTGGAAGGTATGACATCTACATTGAAGAGAAAATTTATCAGGGTCTTTCGCCACTCTCAGCCTTGCGCATCAAAAGTAGAAGGAACTATTGAAGCCTATCTGCGAACAGTCCGCCATATGATGGAATGGGTTGCGGCTTGTCCTGGAAATAGTGGATACTTTCAGCCATACCAGTTGACGAAGACTGTGGTCGGATTGTACCTGGCTACCTTGGCTGATGGAGGAAAAGGGACTGCTCCAGCGCAACGCGACTGGAGGTGTCGATCTGCCTTCACAGCACGTGTTGGCGCCCCGTCAACTTTCAGAGGATCAGTGCTATATCCTGCGCTCCCTCGTCTGGGATATAAAGGTGGCAAATGTCGCGATATTGATCTCGTCAACGATCCAGGCAAGCCGCTCTATGAGTATCTACAGATAACTCAAGATACTGAACGTATGTATGTGTTCCCGTCGCAGCGTAGTGAGCGGTTGTCTGAAGAAGGCATTCATCACTGGTTTCGCACGTTGAAAGCGCGAGCGACGAAGGATCAGTAGGCATATATCCATGATCTCACTTTCCATGACCTGCGGCACGACTTCGTGCATCGAGCTAGGGAGGCGGGATGGTCGCTGGAAGAAGTGGCGTATTATCTTGGGCATGTCACGAAAAAGGCATGCCGACTATACAAACTACCGTAAGGTATACTCACATGAGCAGAGAGCAGGTCTAAGGAAAAACTCAAACACATCAGAGGATAGAGCACGGGCTGGAGGAGTTGTAATGGCTACTTCCGACATCCGTTCGCGAAATTGACAACAATGCCTTCTCTTGCGCTGCCTTCTGATAAGCTTTGTTTCTACATTTTTCCAAGAGGACTTTTTCTAGAATTAGTGCGGATTCTGGTGCTTTTTCTAATTTTATACCGGAAATTTCTAAAGATTGAAAGTTCATTTTTCGGACTTTCACGTTCATTCTATTCTAAAGTTATAGCGGAGGGCACAATGTCAAATGTTGATACGACGCTTTTCTCATATGAGAACCACTCTGATGCAGTGCGTACTGTAGTGTGGTCTCCTACTGGGAAATACATCGCTTCTGCTGGCGATGATCAGACTGTTCAGGTCTGGGACGCAGAAACAGGACGCCGTATTCTTACGTATCAGGGTCACGCTGATGTGGTAACTGCTATAGCATGGTCGCCTGATGGTAGTCTTATTGCATCTGCAAGCTATGATAATGAGGTACATGTATGGAGTATAACAGAAAAGCGTCGCCTTCTGACGTATCAAGGTCACACTCATCTTGTTCTGGCTATATCCTGGGCTCCTGATGGCAGGCGCATTGCCTCGGCCAGTGCTGATAAAACTGTTCAGATTTGGAATATTTCAAAGGGGCACACAATTTACACGCTTCATGGTCATCTCCATTGGGTTACGACACTTACATGGTCGCCAGATAGTAAATTTGTTGCATCCGGGGGAACCGATGGAACAATACGAATTTGGGATACGGACATTTGTAATGAAGCTGTGTGTTACCGGCCTCACTTAGATAGTATCTATTCAGTAGCATGGTCACCTGACGGAAGACACATTGCTTCTGGTTCTATCGATAAAACAGTGCAGCTTTGGGATACGGAGACAGAAAACATAGTAACTACCTATTCTAACCACCACGGTGAGATCAAATCTGTAGCCTGGTCTCATAATGGGCAATTTATTGCATCTGTGAGTAACGATGAGACTGTCCATGTTTGGCGAGCCGAGACCGGTCGCAGACTCTTTACTTATCAAGGCCATTCTAATAATGTCTATACGGCATCGTGGTCGCCTGATGATAGAAAGATAGTATCAGCAGGTCTGGATAACACTGCACAGGTTTGGGATATTCGTAAGAAAATATTCAGGTTGATTGCTTCGAGCGGCACAAAGGGAGCAACTTTAGTAGGTTGGTCTCCAACTGGAGCATATATCGCATTTGCCAAGTCTAATGAAGCATGGGTTTACGATGTTATTACTTCCCAAAGAATTTACACCTATCACGGCCATTCTGGCAATATAACTAGTATATGTTGGTCGCCTGATGGGCGTCGTATCGCTACCAGCTCGGATGACATGACAGTACATGTTTGGGATGCTACTACAGAGAATACCGTACTTATTTATGAAGGGCACACGGATAGAGTTAGTGCTGTATCGTGGTCTCCCGATGGACATCGCCTCGCTTCTCTTGGCGAATACAGTGATGGTACCATTAAAGTCTGGGATTCTGCAGGTGGAAAGACAATTGCTTCTCGAGAGCTTCCTTACTACTTGGATGGCCCAATATCATGGTCGCCTGATGGAATGTGCATTGTCTCTAAAGGTATGGTGAGCATTTGCGTTTGGCATGTTAGCAAAGACATCATTCTTTTTAACGATTCTTCTTTCACTGATTTTTCTGATGAAGTGTATTTTACTGGCAATGTTTGCTGGTCCCCTGATGGGAGATATATCGCTGCCGGTATAGATAATAATGTACGTGTGTGGAACACAACGAATTGGGAAGTTGTCTTGACCTATCAGAGCCATATTTCCAGCGTGAGTGATATCGCATGGGCTCCCGATAACGGGCGTATTGCCTCTGCAGATTATGAGGGCACCATTCATATATGGGATGCATTTACACAGAGCAATGTTGTTATTTATGATGAGCACGCTCCTGGAGTGACCTATCTTTCCTGGTCTCCCGATGGAACCTATATTGTTTCATCTAGCAACGATGGTTCTGTCCATATCTGGAATGCAATAAGAGAAGATAAGGGATTTACCTATTGCAATCAAGATGGGGAGTTGGAGTTCAATCGTGATATTGGAATGCTAATACAGGCCAAGTTGGATATTAGAAGAAAACGAGAGATGGAAAAGAAGTATGAAGAGGAAATGGAAAGAATGGTTTACATATTAGACCATACAGACTTAGTATATGATCCCTTTGTTTATGAAACTGGTGAAACTTCTATTGAAGCGAATGTCTATAATCAAAGTGATATAGAAGATGAAATGTATGAATCTGAGCAGTTTGCAAGCTACGAAGAAACGGATTCCGACGATGAGATGTCGGATGAATACGATGAGAATTATAATCAGTACTATGAAAGAGATTTAGGTGAAGAATATGAAGAATATTACGAGAGAATGAGCCAGGATGGCTATGACAATGAGTTTGAGGAGTGACTAACGGCTAGAATGATTGCTATCCTCGGCAAAACAAATATAGTCAGAGTAATTCCGCTACATCGGAGATGATATGGTACACTCCCATTAAGATATCCCACATTCCGCAGAAGGGTTGACGGAAAAAAAGGGCTGAATGGCAAACCTTGCTTGATGTGAGCGTGAAACCGTCTCTTTTTCTCCTCATAATGAGCGTAGCTCAAGGCAGGTTTGCCATTCAGCTAAATATTAAATAGCCCAAAAGGAAGAAATATAGAGAAATCTATCACCGCTTAGGTATCATATGAAGAGATTAGTTGTGTTGAAACAGTCAGGACACGACCTCTATCTCCTGAAAATGGTATGTATATGAGTGAGATCTTAATTGTTGTACCAGATGCTCTCGGCGAATCGCCAGATGTAGTAGAAAGGCTCTTTGCAGTCCTCCACGCTTCTTCAACTGGTGGCCCAATCGCACTTGATCTTACCTCGGTCAACTGGATTCGACCATATGGCGCTATCAGCCTTCTCGGGATCTGTCGCTACCTCAAGCAATTTACACATGGACCGGTGCGCCTCACAGGTCTCCAGAACCATATCCATGCCTACCTGCGCCGGATAGATTTCTTCAAGTGTGGAACTGAAACGGTATATACTTCAGACCCTTTTAACTCAGCTGATGATTTGGGTCGCAGCACATCGTCCTCGAATGTCCTCGAACTCTTCCCTATCCGTGTACATGAAGATATCTATGAAGTAGCTGGGCGAGCCCGCCATATACTTGCATATTGGCTTGGTGGTACCAGTTATGACATTGATAATATTGTGATTCTCCTTTCGGAAGCATGCAGTAATATCGTTGACCATAGTGGCGATGCAGGTATCGTCACTATCCAGAAGTATGATCGCAAGCACTGTATAGATGTCAATCTGGCTATCGGTGATTTAGGCCGGGGCATTCGCCAATCGCTTATGGCCGTCCATGGCGCGATATCCGATACCTGTGCCGGTTATATCGAACAAGCACTGGCCGGGTTGAGTGCACGGCCCGGCGAGCGAGGCGGCCAGGGACTTGGGACCATTCAGCGCATTGCAACTGAGAGTGGTGGTAGCCTCCACATCCGATCAGAGATAGGCAGTGTCCTGGCGCAAGCATCAGGAACCACAACGCATGATGGCCTGTACTTCTTTCCAGGTACTCAGATCGCCATTACATTTCGTAGTAAACGCGCAGTTTAAGGAATTCGGCTCTTGCAATTGACTCTATAATATGCTATCCTAAGGGCCAAGATTTCAACAATCAATGTTGAAAGGTTCATATGAAACAGTTTGAGTTGACGCGGTTGTTTGCTTTGTTGGGCATACCAGGGCCAGACCTGCTGCTCCGTAGCTATGGCCAGCGTGCATTTCCCACGCTGGAGCATGCACTGAAAGAGGTGCCACCAGGTCAGGCGCTCGTATTTGATTTTGCGGGCATCTCGGTCATGGATACATCCTTTGCCGACGAGACGGTGCTCGAACTGGCGCTTGGGCTCTCACAGGACAAATATGGGGATCGCTGGATGGTACTCGCAGAACCCAGCCCTGCAGCTATCGACAACCTTGAAGGGACAATCGCTCGACGCAAAGCCAAGGTGGCCTTACTGATCCGAAAGGAAGGTCAGATGCGGCTCATTGGGCATGTTGAGCCAAACCTGTTGGAGGCGTGGCAATTGGTCTATGAGAAGTCCGAGTTGACGGCGCGAGAACTCGCGGACCAGCTCGGGCTAGAAATCAACACAGCGAGCACGCGACTGCGCAAGCTGTTTGACGCCCGGCTTCTCGCTCGTCGAGAGGAAATCACGCCTAGCGGACGACAACACATCTACATGCTCCCAATCTAATTTTTTGCGAATGTTTTCAACGATAATTGTTGAAATGTATGTTACACCCAGATGGTAATCTAGCTGGTGATGATAGAGAGCCTGCCTGTGATTTTCTTGAAAAAGGTAAGTAAGACACGTGACAATCAAACGTAATGATGGAGACGAACAAGTTCAATCTCCCCTTATAGATTTTGCCTTTGTGACGGCACTGCCTATCGAGCGCGATGCATTACTACGACGCCTGGAGGGGCGCGAGGTGGTACAAGATGACTTTGAGCCGTTGACGTACTATCGAGGCCGCATCAGTGTTCCGGCGACAGGCGAGTATTACAAGGTAGTCATCGTTATGTTGCTAGGCATGGGGAACGACGAGGCCGCAGTGAGTACGGTGAGAGTGATCGAGCGCTGGCGACCCGCTTACGTACTCATGGTCGGTATCGCCGGTGGCGTTCCTGGCAAGGTCGCGCTCGGCGATGTCGTCGTCTCTGATTTTGTGTATTATTACGAACCTGCCAAGCAAACGCCGAAAGGGGATCAACGTCGCGCACAGCAATTTCTCTCTGACCGTCTCCTATATGGGCGTGCGCTTGCTTATGAAGCAGGTGAGTGGAGGAGTGATATCACCATAGCGCGGCCGGGAGTCGCTCAAGCAGATGTTCCTTTTCCAAAGGCGTACTTTGGCGCTATCGGCAGCGGTGAGAAGGTGATTGCTGATGCCAGGGCGTTGTCCCGGCTGCTTAAGGAATGTCCCAAGCTACTAGCCGTGGCGATGGAAGGTGCGGGTGTTGCGCGGGCCGCCACTCAGCAGCCTCATCCACCACCTTTTATTGAAGTGCGCGGTGTTTGTGACTACGCGAACGAACAGAAGAACGATGACTGGCAACCATTTGCCGCTGAGGCCGCTGCGGCATTCACAGTCGGCCTGCTGCGTTCACGTCCCATACCCCCTTTGGGGGTGAACATACGCCGCTTACAAGAGAAGGGGGCTTTCCTTATCCTAAGCGCTCAGTCCTTGCGTCCCATCGCTGCACACGAGCTACTCAATGTCCTGGAGAAAGACAGCAGATCCCGTTCGGTGGAGGTCATCTCGCTGGATTTTACGGATCTGGTGGCAAATGGCATCTTTATCGATCCCGAAGTTGCGGCACAACGTCTCACCAGTCCTCAGGGATCGCTCTACGCCGCACTCGCCAGGCGCAGAGAGGCAGAATTTGCCTTTCACGGTCTGGTGCATATTCCGATCGCATTTCTCGTCGGCCATCTCGTCACCGATCGTCAACCGGTGCGCCTGTTTGACTTTCATCCAAGCGCGGGTCTTGAATCTTGGGCCTGGCCAGGTATTCAGGGGACCATCCTCTCTCCCAGACACTTTTTTTGTGATCGAAAAAAGGATTTAGAATCGCAAGGAGAAGCGCCAGCCATTCACCTGTTTCTGGAAGGGTAAACACCACTTCAAAGCCGCTCGATTCTTGGCCCGTCGCAGGATATCCAG
>WNGD01012978.1_pt1 | contig 15183 bp, 13 predicted proteins | sample 5400671 | NCBI WGS metagenome assembly WNGD01 (sample SAMN13153369, study PRJNA577476) | soil metagenome | isolation source: 40 cm soil or saprolite under grassland replicate 2 | place: USA:California | collected 2016-06-15 | reverse complement strand
CGAACTTCTACGGCGAGGCGCATCCGAGCCTGCCGAACTACATCGCGATGACGAGCGGCTCGACCCAGGGCATCACCGATGACAGCGGGCCCTCCTCGCATCCGCTCTCGGTTCCGAGCATCTTCTCGCAGCTCGGCGCTGGCTGGAAGTCGCTCCAGGAGGACATGCCGTCGAACTGTTACCTCTCCAACTCGGGCAACTACGCCGTCCGGCACAACCCTGCCGTTTACTACACGAACATCCGCCAGCGGTGCAAGAAGCAGAACGCACGCCTGACGTATCCGCTTCGACTCGGCGCGCGGTTCACCTTTGTGACGCCCAATCTCTGTAACGACATGCACTCCTGCTCGTCCCAGAGCGACACCGCGACCGAGACGAAGACCGGCGACACCTGGCTGTCGACCTTCCTGCCCAGACTGCTCAGTAGCAGTCAGTACACGGCGGGGAACACCGTCATCTTCATCACCTGGGACGAGGACGACTACCACAGCTCTCAGCACATCCCGACAATCGTCATCGCGCCCACCGTTCGACGGGGAACGAGGTCGCGAGCAAGGTTCAACCACTACTCGATGTTGCGGACAACCGAAGAGCTCCTCGGCCTTCGCAGACGCCTCGGTGACGCGGCGTCGGCCGCGAGCATGCGCCTGGCCTTTGGCCTTGGTCGATGAGTTCCTCTAGCTAATCGAGCCCAGTTCGGGCGCGACCCGATCCCTCTGCGACTCCTCCGCGTTCTTCTTCGGACTCGCCTGTGCCGTCGCCCAGCCGGCGGCGTTGACTGCTTCCCTGATCCGGGCGACAATGGAGCCTGACCGTCAGACTTCTACTCCGGAGCAACGCGACTGCTGCGATTCAGGGACGCAACAGACGCGGGCCATCGACCCGAGGCTCGCCCTCCAGGAGCCGTGCGCGCGCGGCTTTCGGGCCACGCGCGGGCGCCTAGCAGCCGTAGCGCTTGGCGCTCGACCGTGCTCGCGGCGGCGGTGCTCGCGACGGCCCTTTCTTTCGGAGCCCTCGCCGGCGGTGCCTCGCCGGCCTTGTTCAACGGACTGGCGCCCGAGCGGGCGAGGCTCCAGGTGGAGGGCCCTTCGTTCCGGGGGACGGTCGCGCCAACAGGGACCAAGCGACCGGAGAGCGTGGTCTGGTGGGACGACGGCTCGTGGTGGGCGAACATGTGGGACACGCGCAGCCAGGATTTCCACATCTTTCGTTTTTCCGGCAGTGGGCGTCGCTGGATTGATACGAAGTCCGCGGTCGACCGCCGGGTCAACACGGCCGCTGACACTTTGTGGGATGGCTCGCACCTCTACATCGCAACCCACAAAAGCGTGCGCGACATGCAGCCGGCAGTGGGTGGGTCAGCGAGTTATCTCTTCCGGTTCTCGTACAGCCACAGCAAGCATCGGTACACACTCGACCACGGGTTTCCAACGGTGATCAATCGTTATCGCACCGAGACCCTCGTGATCGACGAGGACACGACCGGGAGAATCTGGGCGACCTGGCAACAGAACAACGCCATCTATGTTGCCTCGATGCGAGCGACCAGCCGGCACTGGGGGTCGCCGTTTCGACTTCCGTTCCCGCAGGCCGCAGTGAGCGTTGACGACATCTCGTCGGTCGTCGCCTTCTCCGGGCGCATCGGTGTCTTGTGGAGCAACCAAGGTTCCGGCAAGGATGGTTTTTGGTTCTCCATTCATCGCGACGGCGCACCCGAGAAGTCCTGGAAGACGCCCGAGGCGGCTCTTGCGGGAGGCCGTGAAGCGGACGACCACATCAATCTGAAGGCTGACTCGCGTGGGGTCGTCTACGCCGCTGTCAAGACGTCCAACATCCACTCGAGCCCGCTCGTCCTTTTGCTCAGCCGCGACCTCGCCGGACACTGGAGAAGCGCGATCTACGGGACCGCGCCCTTGTGCCAGAACAGACCGACTCTCGTCATCGACGAGGGGCGACGAACCGTGCACATGTTTGCGACCGCCCCGGCGCCGCCGAACTACACGTGCACGACCCGGGGCGGGGCGATCTACGAGAAGTCGACGCAGGCTGGCGACCTCTCCTTCCGCCCTGGGCTCGGCGGGATGGTTCTGAACGACGCCAACGCCCCGTTGATCCATAACGCCAGCACGAGCAAACGCGACGTGCCTGCAGGGGCCGGACTTCTTCTGCTCGCAGTCAATCAGCAGACGCAGGAGTACTGGACGCTCCATTGAGTTGAGCAACGCCGCGCTCGTAATCGGTGGCCCAACCCGGTAGCCTTGAAGGCGAGCGACGGGAGAGAGAGCCGGGTGGGCGAGTCCGAATTCAGAGGTCAACGACAACGCCTCGGCGCGAGGCGGCGTGGTGCTCGACGCCCGTCTTCACTGATCCTGGCGGCGGGTCTTGCGTGCGCTGTCGCGTTGTTTGCAGGCGTGGGAACGGCGAGCGCCGATACCGTCTTCAGCGATGGGTTCGAGTCCGGCAACTTTTCGGCGTGGACCCAGGTCCAGATGGCCGGCGACGGTACGGCGGCCGTCCAAAGCGCGATCGTCCGCACGGGATCACTCGCGGCCCGGCTTTCGGAAAGCTCGACCTCCGGCTCGAAGGCCTACTCGCGGAAGACCTTCGCCTCGGCGCAACTGGACATGACAGCGAGCGGCGACTTCCAGGTACTCCAGCAGGGCGCGAGCGGCGGGAACGTGCCGTTTTTCCGCTTCCTCGATCCGAGCTCAGCCCGAATCGTGAGCGTGTACCGACAGAACGGGACGAGCGGGTCAATCGGCCTCGGCTATGGGGGGAGTTACTTCTCGACCACCGGATCGCTCCCACTGAATACCTGGGCAACGATCGCGCTCCACGTGATCACGAACGGGCCGAGCAGCACCGCGGAGGTGCGCCTGAACGGCACGCTGATCTATCAGACGAGCGGCGCGAGCCTCGGGATGGCCGGCGTCTCGACCATCCAGATCGGTAACGACACGGCCGCGCAGGCGTTCACGATCGTGGCCGACACCATCAGCGTGCAGAACGGTGCCTCGACGACGCCCACGCCGCCGGTGAACACGTCGCCGCCCCCCGTCTCGGGCACGCCGCAGGACGGGCAGACGCTGACGGCGAGCACCGGCAGCTGGAGCGGAACGCAGCCAATCACCTACGGCTACCAGTGGCAGCGCTGCGACTCCGGCGGCGCCAACTGCGCCCCGATCGCCGGCGCCACCGTGTCGACCTACGGGGTGACGAGCGCGGACGTCGGCAGCACCCTGCGCGTGGTCGTGACCGCCACCAATTCCGCAGGCTCGGCGAGCGCGACCTCCGCCGCGACGACGGTCGTGCAGGCCACGGCTGCGGCGCCGCCGGTGAACACGTCGCTGCCCATCATCTCCGGAACGCCGCAAAGCGGCCAGACGCTGACCGCGAGCACCGGCAGCTGGAGCGGAACGCAGCCAATCACCTACGGGTACCAGTGGCAGGGCTGCGACTCCGGCGGTGCCAACTGCGCCCCGATCGCTGGCGGCACCGGGCCGACCTACCTAGCGACGAGCGTGGACGTCGGCCGGACTCTGCGCGTGGTCGTGACCGCCACCAACTCCGCCGGCTCGGCGAGCGCGACCTCCGCCGCGACGACGGTCGTGCAGGCGACCTCGACCCAGCCTGGGCTTGTGGCGCTCTGGCACATGGACGAAGCCTCCGGCACCCTCATGTACGACTCGATCGGAAACCACACTGGCACTCTCCACTCGGTCCAAACCGGGCTTCCCGGCTTCCTAGGGTCCGGCTACGGCTTCAACGGCTCATCCAGCTACGTCTCGGTCCCGACGGCCGGCGACCTCAACCCCGGGAGCGCGGATATCACGATCACGATTCACTTCAAGACGACCGACACCCCACCTCCGCCGCCGGCGGACTGGGATCTGATCCGTAAGGGTCTTTACACCACTACCGGCGGTGAGTTCAAGATGGAGTTCCAGCAATCGGGGCAGGCCTCCTGCGGCTTCAAAGGCTCGGCCGCCTACGCCGAGCTGATCGCCGGCCCGAACCTGATCGACGGCCAGTGGCACACGATCCAATGCGTCAAGACCGCCTCCGCGATCAAGGTAATCGTCGATGGGCAGACGTTCTCGAAGGCGGCCTCCGTCGGCTCGATCGCCAACACCACCCCAGTCGTGATCGGCGCCCGGCCCGGCTCCGACTGGACCAAAGGCACCCTCGACGAGGCCAGCATCCAGATCGGGTGACGCCCCTCCTCGCGCGGGCGTCACCATTCCCGTGATCCGGCAAGCCCTAGTGGACGACCTGAGGAAGGCGGCGGAGACGATTAGAGGCAATGCACTGATGTGCAGACGCCATCCAAACCCGAAGCGATTGTCCGGGTCGCTCGGCCGGCCGACCGCAGCTCTCTCGCTGTTACTTACTTAAGCGACGCGGTCCCGGGAGAGCTCGCGCCGAACCTCGAGCGCGTCCGTTAAAGCAGCCACCCACTCGCCGAAGTCGGCCCGCTCGCCGATGCGGCGAGGTTCGCGCGATAGATCAAGGTTCGGGTCTGGTTTCGCAACTGGGGCCGTCCGGGATCCAAGGCCGACCGTGCCGGCGCCGTCACCCGGTATGTCCGCCAGCGTCACCGGATTCTTTGGCCGCAATGTGACTCCCACTTGCCCTCCTTTCTGTTTCGCCGATCCTGCCAGCTAACGAGTGGCCTCAGAAGGCGCGGCGCCACTCCGCTACTACTTCGACACCAGACTGTTTGAGTTCGCGTCCGCCGAGACGCGGACGCAGCAACACGAACCGCCGATAACAGCTAGCGGGAGTCTCTGAGGGATTCTTCGCCATCGAGCCGATTGGGGTCGAGCGTGGAGAGATCGTGTGGTTTGTCGCGCAGGGCAAAAGCGTGGAGCGCGCTCAGTGTGGGCGAAAGGAGCCGCCTCTCGTACGCAAGCGCGACTGCGTGCGGCAGGTTTCGGGCGCCCAGCTTTGCTTGAACAGAACGCCGCTGAGTGATGATTGTGTGCTTCGACTTAATGAGTCGATCCGCTGTCTCCGCAGCCGAGAAGCCCTCAGCGGCAGCACGCAAGACTTCGAACTCCGGATCCGATAGCGCCTTGCCCTCGAGTCGGCGCCGGAGCAAGCTCACGCGGCGGTCGCCTCCTCGAGCCTGAGGTGTGCCTGCGTCAGCAGTTGAGATGCCCGGGAGGGACTGCACCCTTCCAGGTCGGCGATCTCGGCGACCGTGAATCCCTTCACATGCAGCGCGACAATGCCGCGCTCGCGAGATGGCAGGCGGCTCACCGCAGTCAGGAGCTCGCTCAGCTCCACGTGCACTGATGGTGCGGGCGAAGTCGGGTCGGTACTCAAGTCAACGAGCTCAAGATCCGCCTCGCCACCGGCATCGCCGACTGTCGTCTGGTGGAGGCTGACAAGGTTGCTTCCGAGCCTAGCCCCGACTTGCCGCCGACCTTCGTCGATGATCGCGCCTTTAATTCGGAGGTAGGCGAAACTTGCGAGCGGCACCCCTCGATCGGGGTCATACCGGTCGATCGCCTCGATCAGGCCAATCGTGCCGACGGAGATCAGCTCGTCGACCTCCGCTTCCGGCGCGACCGGCCGCAAGCGTAAAGCGATCCGCCGCACAAGCGGGAGGTAATGGAGCATAAATTCGGCACGGCGGTTCACGCGGGACGACGACCGCACGCGCCCACGGTGCCGCGGCGACTGGGCATTGCCGGGCATGCAAGGGTGACCGTACCAACAGCGACGGTCAGCACGCGCGCGGAATCGCGCTGTCTGCGTCCTTCGCGATCGCAGATACCAACATCAAGCGATGTTCATCGAGCCGCGCGAACCGATTAAAGGAGGGTAAAGAGCGACCGTCTTTGGGTTCGCGGCGCCGGGGGTTCGGTCGTTGGCCGCAAACGAGCGACGGAGGCTTCGATGAACAAGAAACTGGTAGGCGTGTGCGGGCGCTTTGCAGTTACAGCCGTCGCGTTGATCATTCTGGTGCCGAGCGCGGGGCGAGCCTCGACGCAAAGCGGTGCCGTCCACACGTTCGCCGTCCAGGCCGACACGTACGTAAGCGCGAATGCGCCCAGCAAGTCCTACGGCTCGCAGCCGTCGCTAAAGGTCGAGCGGATGCCGAAGATCGCGTACCTCCGCTTCGCTGTCAGCGGCATCGCCGGACCGGTGTCGGGCGCGACACTCAGGCTCTACGCGCTGAGGAGCAACTCCACCGGTTTCGACGTTCGCGGTGTGACTAACAACTCATGGAGCGAGTCGAGTCTCAACTACACCACGGCGCCACCCGCCGCTCAGCAGGTCGCGGGGTCGTCCGGACGTTTGACGGCGTCCGCCTGGACCTCGATCGACGTCTCCTCGCTTGTCTCAGGAAATGGCACCTACAGCTTCGCGCTCAAGAGCTCGAGCTCGAGCTCGATTGTGCTTGCGAGCAAAGAACGAGGCTCGGCAACCGCGGCTCAGCTGGTGATCACTGAGGCGACGGCGACCTCAGCCGATACGACGCCTCCGAGCGCCCCCACCAACCTCACCGCGAGCGGGCCCACCACGAACAGTATCTCGCTCTCGTGGTCCGCGTCGACGGATGACACCGGCATCGCCGGATATCGCGTCTACCGTGACGGCACACTCGTCACGTCGACCGCTCAGACGAGCGCCAGCGTCTCCGGGCTCTCCTGCGGCACCAGCTACGGCTTTGCAGTGGAAGCTTACGACGCCGCAAACAACGTCTCGCAGCGCACTTCTAAGTCGGCGTCGACGTCGTCATGCCCCGACACGACCGCCCCCTCGGCCCCGACGAGCCTCGTCAAGGCCGGTTCGACGTCATCGAGCGTTCTGATGTCATGGGCAGCCTCGACGGACAACGTCGGCGTCGCTGGGTACACGGTCTACGTCGACGGCACCAGGGTCGGCAACACGACGACGAGCTACAACTTCACCGGCCTCGCATGCGGCATGAGCTATACGTTCGGCGTTGAAGCCTACGACGCTGCCGGCAATGTCTCGCCGCGCACCACGACGTCGGCGTCGACCAGTCCCTGCCCGAGCGGCCCGCGGACCTACTACGTCGACAGCGTGGGCGGAAGCGACCTCAACGCCGGCACCTCCGACACGAGTGCGTGGAAGACTCTCGCGAAGCCGAATACGGCGTCGCTGGCTCCCGGCGACCGCCTTCTCTTCAAGCGCGGCGACGTGTGGACCGGCGAGCTGCGTCATGCTGGCGGGCTCGTACGTCGTGCTCGAGGGCGTCCAGGCGGATGGTTGCTCCTGGGCCGGGGTCGAGATCACGGGCACCGGTGACACGGTCGAGCAGAGCGTGCTCAGCCACAACGTCGCCGGCGTCGATGTCAAGGCCGGCTCGGTCGGGGCGAAGGTGCTCGACAACCAGATCCTCGACAACAACAAGATGTCGGTGCTGACCCCCTCGCCGACCAACGACGACTCGGGCGCCTTCGGGGTCGCCCTGCACGGCGACGGGGCGGAGGTGGCCTACAACCGGATCTCCGGCTCGGACGCCTTCTCCTACGACTACGGCCGCGACGGCGCCGCGGTCGAGGTCTACGGCGGCCAGGGCAACAACGTCCACCACAACGTCGCCGTCGACAACCACGACTTCAGCGAGCTCGGCAACCCGCGCTCGGCCGACAACACCTTCGCCTACAACCTCGTCCGCTCCTCGCTCGCCGGCTCGACCTTCCTGATCACCCGCGGCGGCGCCAGCAGCCTCGGCCCGGTCCTGCACACGCGCGCCTACAACAACACGGTCTACCTGAGCGGCAGTTCCAGCCAGGGCTTCGTGTGCTACGCCGGCTGCAGTCCCGACATCCTCACCCTGCGCGACAACGTTATCCAGGCGGTCTGGAAAGTCGGCTACGCCGACGCGCCGCTCGACGAGAACAACGACCTCTTCTACGGGGGAATCCTTCAGTTCTCAAAGGGGGCGAACAGCATCGTTGCCGACCCGCGTTTCGTCGACCCTGCGAGTCAAAACTTCCATTTGCTCTCGACGAGCCCTGCGGTCGACCGGGGTGTGAACGACGGCTACAGCTTCGACCTCGACCACGACCCCGTCCCCACCGACGGCAACGGCGACGGCGTCGCGATGCCGGACGACGGCTCGTACGAGCTGCCGGCCGGCAGCAGCAGCACCGACACCACCTCACCAACCCAGCCGAGCAACCTCAACCTCACCAGCGTGACGGCGTTGGGCCTGACTGTTGCCTGGACGGCTTCGACGGACAACGTCGGCGTCACCGGCTACCGGGTCTACCGGAACGGTGTGCTCGAGGGCTCGACGAGCAAGACGAGCTATAGCTTCTCCGGTCTCAGCTGCGGAACGAGCTACGCGATCGCGGTCGAGGCCGACGACGCAGCGGGCAACAGTTCGCCGTTGGCCTCGCTTACCGTCGCCACGAGCCCGTGCACCGACACGACGCCTCCTACCGCGCCACTCCTGGTGAGCGTCAGCGGCGCAAATGCAGCGAGCATCACGGTCTCCTGGGGCGCCTCGACCGACAACACGGGCGTAGCCGGCTACGACGTCTATCGAAACGGCGCGCTCGTCGGCTCGACGCAGCTGACCACCTATACGTTCACCGGCCTCACGTGCGGCACGAGTTACACGCTCGCAGTGGACGCCTACGACGCGGCAGGCAACCGCTCGACGAAGAGCTCACTCACGGCCTCGACGCCACCGTGCGTCGACGCGACCCCACCCGCAATACCGCCGAATCTCTCTGCTACAGCGGCAACGGTCTCCAGCCTCACCCTCTCCTGGAGCTCGTCAACGGACAACGTCGGCGTCGCCGGCTACACCGTCTACGTCAACGGAGCCAAGGTCGGCAATCCGACAGGTACGTCCTACACGTTCAGCGGCCTCTCGTGCGGAACGGGCTATACGTTCGGCGTCGAGGCCTACGACGCAGCCGGAAACATCTCGGGGCGGGCGAGTCTTACGGCAGCTACGAGTGCATGTCCGCCGCCGCCGCCGCCGCCGCCGCCCGGCAGCCCCTGCGGCACTGCGGCGACCCCGCCGACGAGCTGGCAACACGTCGTCTGGGTCCGAACTTCTACGGCGAGGCGCATCCGAGCCTGCCGAACTACATCGCGATGACGAGCGGCTCGACCCAGGGCATCACCGATGACAGCGGGCCCTCCTCGCATCCGCTCTCGGTTCCGAGCATCTTCTCGCAGCTCGGCGCAGGCTGGAAGTCGCTCCAGGAGGACATGCCGTCGAACTGTTACCTCTCCAACTCCGGCAACTACGCCGTTCGGCACAACCCTGCCGTCTACTACACGAACATCGCATCACAGTGCGCCGCCCAGGATGTGCCGCTCGGGACGACGCCCGATCTCTCGGCCCGGTTTACGTTCATCACGCCGAACCTCTGTAACGACATGCACTCCTGCCCGTCCCAGAGCGACGTTGCGACCGAGACGAAGACCGGCGATACCTGGCTATCGACCTTCCTGCCCAAGCTGCTCAGCAGCAGTCAGTACACGGCGGGGAACACGGTCATCTTCGTCACGTGGGACGAGGACGATTACAGCTCGTCAAACGCGAACCGTATTGCGACGGTCGTGCTCTCGCCGTCCACGCCCGCCGGGGCAAAGGTGACCACCCGCTACGATCATTACTCGATGCTCCGCACGACCGAGGAGCTGCTCGGGCTGCCGTTCATCGGCAACGCCTCAGGCGCCGGCAGCATGGCAGCCGATTTCCATCTCAGGTGAGGCTGTCAAGGAGGCGCGTACACGCGGACGCGAAGCAGAACGGGCGCAAGGTATCGCGCCCGTTGCTGCGTTTCGGCCTGATTGCGCTTGCCGCCTGTTCGATCCTGCTCGCGTGGTTGGTCGGCGGTCGCGGGAACGGCGCGCCTCAGGGTCGTCGGCCCGTCATAGCGAGCCGAGCGACGCTGTTCGTCCTTCCACTGCGTGGCGGCATACCGACTCGCCTGAGCCCGGCGGTCGGCAGTTTCGCCTTCCTCTCGAGTCCGCAGTTCGCTCCGAACGCCGGTTCGGTCGCCTTCACTGCCCAGCGTTGCCTCACGTGCGCCCACGTACTGATGCTTCTGCGAAACGGGAGCTTTCACGTACTCAACCGGCTCGCGCTCCGCGCCGCTTGGTTTCCGGACGGCAAAAAACTGCTGTTCGTCCATATCGGTCGCGACGGCACGACGCTCTACCGGATCGACGCGGACGGGGGCGGGCTACGAGAGGTGGCCAGCGAGCACGAATCCGACGAAGGTGGTGCGAGCTTCGACACGCCGGCGGTCGCCCCCGCGGGAACGCGGATTGCCTACAGCCTCGAAGTTGAACCGATCGAGAGTCGTGAGCTGTTCGTGCGCGAGATTACGAGCGACGCTCCGCGCATGATCTCGCGTCTTCCCCTGTCTGCAGTCGAACCCCATTTCTCGCCGGACGGCCGCTTGATCGCCTTTGCGTGCGAGCTCCGAAACAAAACGTTCGGGATTTGCACGACAGACCTCCGCGGCAAAGGTAAGCGGGTTCTTACTCGTGGCCCAGATGATCATGATCCGGTGTTTTCGCCCGACGGCAGATCCATCGTCTTCAGCAGCAACCGCGCGGCTCCGGGCTTCGGAATCCGCTCGCTCTACCTCGTCTCGACCCGCGGCCACCGACTGCGCCGCCTCACTCGCGGAGCCGACGACTCCGAGCCGGCGTTTTCGGCGGACGGTCGTCGCATCGTGTTCGTTCGCCGCTCGCTGCAGTACGTCCGGACGATGTCGTCCTCGACAGCGCCCGGCCGTTGAGGTTTGATGGGTCGGCGAGGAGCAAACTCAGTAAACGTCGCTAGGGTATTGCTCTGAGCCGAGAGAGTGGTGCATTGCCAGTCGGTGCTCCCGACGAGATCGGAGGCCAAGTGAATCGCGGTGGCGAGCCGCTAAGCCCCGAACTCGCCCTCGTCGATCCGGCCCTCGCCGAGGCTGCGCGCCGCGGGCTCCCGAACCCGAACGGCACCGAACGTGCCGCAGACCCGCTCGAGACCCCGTCCAGGCCGAGAGCCGACAACGCGCCTCGGGCGAGTGCGCCGTCGGCAGTGCAGCCGGACCCCGCCTCAACGGGGGCATCCTCGCCGTTGGGACCCGACAATCTGTCGGCACCGAGTCGTGTTAGCCCCCCCAAGCGCAAGAAGTCTCGCGTCGGCTGGACGGTCGCGCTACTTGCTCTTCTCGGGGTCGGCGCGTGGATCGGGATCTCCCAAGTGGGAGGCGGTGGCAGTTCCGAAGTCAGTGCTGGGAAGCAGGTCGGCGCTCGAAAGCAGGTTACGTCTCGCAAGCCAGAGTCGCCGGTCCGTCACGCGACCACGAAACACTCCTCCGCGGCGAACCAGGGACAGCCTCGCGCCACCACCACCGGCAAGAAGTCGGGTCGCGGCCGCGTGCGGACGTTTGGGTGGATTCGTGAGCCGAAGGCGTCCTTTTACGCTATTCAGTTCTCCCGCGGCGGCAGGCGGATCCTCCAAGCTCGCACGACCGAGCCGAGGCTTGTCGTCCCGGCTTCCTGGACGTACCGTGGCCGCCGATTCAGTTTCGAGCCCGGTCGCTATACGTGGGTCGTCCGCCCCGGCTTCCGCAGTTCCGGACGCGTGCGGTACGGCGCACCGATCGTACGCGCCAAGCTCGTCCTGTGAGTTAGCCGCCGACCGGGACCCGATGACGGCGAAGGCGAGATATTTGCAAAGCGAGCGCTGTCGTGAGACAACAGGTGAGACATCGCCCAAGCCGCCAAACGAACGGAGGCGCAATGAAACGCACTCTCGTCACGACCCTCCTCGCTGGGACCGCCCTCATTCTGGGGGCAGCGGCCGCCTCGACGGCTGCTCCTTCCGATTCGTCGGGTCTGGACCGAACCTCGGCTACCGAGACCTGTGATCAGAAAGGCGCGGGAACGGGCGATTGGGAAGTCTCCTTCGGAACCCGAGTGATCCGGCGGAAGGCCGAAACGCTCCTCGCCCGCGTACGCCGGAAGGGCTTTCGGCGGGCTTTGATCGAGCGCGAGCAGTGCCTGTACGAGGTGTCGATCATTCACCTGACGCACGAGCGCGCAAACACCCTCGCCGCGCGTGCCCGCCGAAAGCGATTTCGGGTGCTCGTGGTGCAGAGCTGAATCGGCTGGGCAAGGAGATCTCGGTCGCGATCTAGGACGGAGCTCGAGAACAAGAGCCGCGCGAACCCGGCCTCGTCTTCTATGCGCAGTGCCGGGCTCGAACCAGCGACCTCCTTCTTGTAACGCTCGTGGAGACTGGAAGCAGTGGGGATCAACGGCATCCACTCCAGGAAGGCAGAACCTTTAGATGGGCTCGAATCCAGGCCCTTCCCTATCGGTACTGATCACAGACTGATTCCTCGGGCCGGGCGGCCGAACGAGTGGCAAAGGACAACTCTCTAAGGGGTGCGATCGTCACGCCGCTTCAACAGCCAGCGTCCCGAAATCTGAGCGAAGCACCCCGGCGCCACTATTTGGAACAGGTGCTCAGCCCGCTCCAGGTCTTTGAGCGAGTGCTGACCGAGGTCGATGATCTCCGCACCTCCGGGCAGGTCGGCAGGGAGCAGTGCGCGCGTAGTCTCGGAGACGAGCACCTGGCCGCCGTGGGCAGCGCTAGCGATCCGCGCACCGCGGACGACGTCGAGCCCGAGGTAGCCCACTTCCCCGAGGGTCGGTTCGCCGGTGTGCGAACCCATTCGAACCTTGACCTCGGTGCGGCCGGGTTACCGGGAAAGTCATACCGTCGTAGCGAAGGCCTCTGCGCCTCGCAGCACGCGCGGCCGCTCACTCGACTCGGACGGGTTCCTCACGTCTGCAACACAGGCAAGACCGGCGGCCCCCAACGGGGGAGAAAAGCCACACTTGCGGCGAAAGGAGCCGAGTGGCCCCAAGAGCGCACGCCCCTCCCCCGTGGCGTCTATGCGCCTGCCGTCAGTCTGAAGCCCCTCGGCTCCCGAGAAAGATACATCTGTTACTTGCAAACGTTCAACCCTCTCTTGCTTGCGTCGCTCGCGCGCGGGCCCGCGAGGATTGACTCGAGCCGGGGCTGGGCGCCTTCAAGCCGTGTCCGGGGAACGGCCGCAGACGCTCTCGGCAGGGGAGAGGATGAGCCGATGCCCCGGCTCGGTCCGCCGCAGTCTGGCCTGCATTGTTGGCAGTCTGAGCGTGAAGATCAAGTGGCTTCACGCCGTGTGGCGTCGTTCGCCCAATACGGACGTCCATTCCCTGGCTTCGCGGATGACTTCACTCGATCGAGGGATGGCGAACCGGGGAGCTCGGAGCAGACACTCTCCCGAGCGAGCCGGAAGGCTGGCAACGCGCAATGCCCAGCGCATCGGGGTGAAACCCGAAGCGAGTCCGCCGGTCGCTCGCGATAGTCGCCTTCTCTGGCGCGGTCACCTCGGCGAGGACGAGGTTGTCATGTTCCAGCGCCCGGCGGAAGATCGTTCGAGCGCGAGTTTACCGAGCAACCGTCCTGGTCATGAGATGCGACGGCCCAGGTACCCCCGGCCCGGATCGGCCAGTTAGTAAGGAGTCTTCGCCGCCGAGGCGACGGCGAGGGAGACGGGCGAGACTGAGCGCGGGCTCAAACGGCCGTTGGAATTTCGGCGCCCGAGTGCGATAGTCACCTCAGCGCCTGAACCTCGCGCGAGAAGCCGGCAGGCGGCTCCGGCCTCGACCCTGGTTTGGGGCAATCGGAGGCGAGAGGAGGATCCATGACCTTTCTGGCCGAGTCCTGCTTCTCGGGAGGAGAGGCTCCGCCCGAGTGCTCTCTGAAAGTCGACGAGGGGGTTCCGCGATGGTGACGTACACGATTAGCGAGCTTCCGCTGCCTGCAGGCGCCGACCCTCAAGCCTCGAGCGAGGGCATGGGCGTGAACGCTGACGGTGTCGCTGCTGGGACTGTCTGGGACGCCGCCGCCCATCCGACCAGCGAAGCGGTAATTTGGCCGGAGAGCGCCAGCCCGACTGTCCTCGATGTCCCGCCGCCGGACGCGCGCGCGTGGGCGATCAATGACGCGGGAGATGCGGTCGGCTTCGGCTTCTACCCTCCCACGATTCATCCATTTCTCTACCAACACGACACAGGGCAGATCGAGGATTTCTCAAAGCAGCTACCAGCGCCCTATTCGTTCGCGATCGATCTCAACAACGATGAAATCGTCACGGGCTTCACCGGAGCAAATTTCCAGAACCGCCCGTTCTTGTATGACGGAAGCAACGGTTCGGTCACCGTGCTTGACCCGCTTCCCGGCCATGCGACCGCGGCGGGCATGGCAATCAACGAGGCCGGCCACGTCGCCGGCGGCTCAGCAAAGGACGAATACGGGCTAGATTCCCGCGCCTTCATCTACCGGGAGGGGACGATGGAGGATCTCGGGCCCGTGTACGAGGTGCGAGACGTCAACAACGGGGACGTGATCACGGGCTCGGCGATGCGAGCAGGCCCGACGCCTGTGGGTCCGTCGGTGCCGCCGCCAACGAGGGCCTTTCGCCTCGATGCCTCCGTCAAGAAGCCGAGGCCGGAATTGCTCGGCCTCAGCCCCGCGCCCGGCTACTTCGCCAACCAAGGATTCGGGATCAACGACGAGGGCGCTGTCGTCGGCTGGTCGGCCGACGCGAACGGGAACTATCGCGCCTTCGTCGATATCCCCAGCGGTGTGGTTGCCGGTTTCTACGATCTTCAGGATGTCGTCGTCGAGGCTGACAACTGGGTCCTCAAGTACGCAATCGGGATCAGCAACAACGGGCACATCGTTGGCGGCGGCAGGCACCAGGGGAAGTACCGCAGCTTCCTGCTGACGCCCGCGCCCGACTACTGGTTGAAGAAGGAGTTCGAGAAGGTGCGGGAGGTCCTGCTGGGGCTCTTGGGGATCTTCGGCGGGGCAACCGTGGGCGGCCCCGGTTGGGGGCTCCTGCCCGGCGGCAAGCCGGTCCCGATCGATCCGCACGGGCCGATGAGGGAGCGCTGGGAGCAGATGACGGAGGCCGAGCGAGACTTCTACCTCGGTCTGGCGATCCAGCGTCTCGACTCAATCGTCTCCGGTGGCGAGCGGGGCGAGATCGTCCAGCAGGCTGGCCGGCAAATTGTCGAGAGCGCAATAAAAGAGCTCGAGGGTAAGGCTCGATAGATGACGGCGTTCGACCTGGTCACGTTCGAGGTCCTCAAGGGGTCCCCCAATTTCGGGCC
>WNGD01009343.1_pt1 | contig 15183 bp, 18 predicted proteins | sample 5400671 | NCBI WGS metagenome assembly WNGD01 (sample SAMN13153369, study PRJNA577476) | soil metagenome | isolation source: 40 cm soil or saprolite under grassland replicate 2 | place: USA:California | collected 2016-06-15 | reverse complement strand
CCTCTTGGCTGCAGCCTCGTTGTGCGTAGCGAACGCGAACAATAGTATCAGACTGCGGGAGCGCGACGATACGGCCGTCCTCACTCTTCGAGGTGCTCATCGGCAGTTGGACTTTCGAGACGCCAACTCCGCCGTTACCTCGGTATTGCTTGAGAACGCGGGCCTTACCGTCTGCCAGTCGCACCGGCAGCTCCTGGGCCATTTGTTCCATACAGTCATAGAGCTGCGTATCGCATCCCCACCCTACATTACGCGTTCGGTACAGAACTTCTTTCGTCCCTAGCTTCAGTATGATGTTGGGATGCGCGCTGACAAAAATCCTTGTGGCGGCTACCTCGCGAAGCATTGAATCGAGAATAGACCTGTTCCGTCCGCCTTGAATCGGATTAAACCACACAAGGACACCCTCAACCTGCGTGAGTTGATCACGCACTTCGTCGGAAAAATCGTCGTGATAAACCGCAGGCTCGGCAGGTATCCCCTTGGCGGCAAAGGCTCTGAACAAATCTGCAAATCGGTTGTTTTCAGCGGTTGCATTTCTCCTTGCCTCGTAATCACCCGGGTAGAGAATCGCGATCCGTCCGCAGCCGACTTGTGCCATGGAATTTATTCTTCCACTAAATCGATCGTCTACTAGATCACGCATGCTCACGGTGAATGCTCGAGGCATTTTCCCAATTAATATTGTTCATAAAGGCGTCTACGTAAGCCGCCGCCTTGGCGCCGTAGTCCATGTGGTAGGAATGCTCGTACATGTCGAGCGCGAGAATCGGAGTTGCTGCGGCAAGAGAGCAGGTGTGATCCGCTGCCCATTGGTTGATCAGTTTTTTGTCTCGATGTGAGTAAGTCAGCAACACCCAGCCTGAACCACCTCCCAGTGCCTTGCCCATAGCGACAAACTGGGCTTGCCATTTTTCCATGCTGCCAAAATCCCGAGCCAGCGCATCCCGCAAATCTCCATCCGGCTGACTCTCAGCCCCTAAACCATCAAAATAGAGCTCATGTAGGATCATGGAATTGCTGGCGATGAGTTCTTCGCGCTTGAGCCCATTGATCACGAAGACGGGCGCAGTGGCAAAATCTAATGAGTCTAGCTGCGCTGTGATGGCATTCAGACGTTTTACCGCGCCGCCGTAGTTATTTTCGTAGTGGCTGACGATGAGTTTTTCCGAGAGCCCCTTCAGTTTTGCCGGATTGCAGCCGAGCGGTTTCATTTCGTACGTCATTGTGTGTTTCCTTTCTGGTAGTGTTCGTCAGTTCGTTGATCTGGGTGCAGATTCCCTTAGCATTAAACAGTAAACCAGATTTGCAGCAGCGCCGTGAGTTTTATCGTGTCGGCTCCGCACCTCTACACCCTGTTATCAAGACCTCGTCAAGAGCGTTTGCTTTACTCCTGGAAACGCAAACAGGAGACTCCACAGCACACCGAGAACCAAACCAGCAAAGATCAGTTTGACTGCGTCAATGCGCCACCGCAGCAGTGCGATGACCGTCGCAATGAAAATGGCGATGGCAAACGGATCGGGAAGAGCATGCGGCGCCATTTGCACAAGGGAGACGCCGATCACGCCTATCAACGCCGGTCCGATGCCTTGCAGCGCCGCTTTTGCCCATACCAGCGTCCTCACGCGGTCAAACATGGGCATCATCGCCAACATCATCATGAACGCCGGCAAAAAAATTGCCGCGGCAGCGAACGCGGCGCCAACGAGCCCCGCGACTTTGTAGCCAACGTATGCCGCGACCATCAAAATTGGCCCGGGCGTGAGTTGGCCGATCGCAAGCCCATCAATGAACTCTTGCGGCGTGAGCCAGTGAAACTGATTAACCACTCGCTCGTGGATAAAGGCGATCATGGACAAGCCGCCACCGAAGGTCAGCGCTCCAACCTTGAAAAAGAACACGCCAATGTCCGTGAGGCTCGGCGAGAGCGGGCTTCCTTGAGGCATCGCCGTAACGGTGGCTGACGTAAACCACGAAGTAAACCGCAGTATGCTGAGCAAGGCCGTTAACAAGACGAGAACAGCCGCGCCGATCTTTTTGGAATGGAAGAGCAGGAGTCCCGCGCCGCCCGCGAGCAACAGGATCGCCGCAATCCCCAGGGAACTCCAGATCAACGCGGCTATCGCCACGATGGCGATTATGGTTTGGCGGATGGTGCACACGGTAGAATTCCCCAGGCGATACGCCGCCACCCCTAAGATGCCTAGGACAACAGGTCCGACGCCATAGAGCGCGCCGCGCCCGATCGGTGTAACGCCCAGGGTTGCGTAGGCCATTGTCAGCACGAGCAGGATAAAGAAAGCAGGGAGCACTAAACACAGACCCGCCAGCAACCCGCCCCACATTCCGCCGCGAGCGTACCCCAAAATAATGGCAAGTTGCGGACCGGGCGCACCCGGCAACATATTAACGAGCGATAACCCTTCAACAAAACGTTCTTTGGAGACCCACTGCTGCTTTTCTTGGAGCTCGGCCTGCATGACGCCCCACATTTGTCCGTAGGTGACTCCCACCTTCAAGAAACTAGAGGCAATGTTCTTCCAGTTCCTCTCGAAATCCGCGTCTTTCGTCGCCATGTCTGCATCCTATTTCACAGTTGCGGAGGATTATCGGCCTCAAAAGCGTGAATGGCTTTGATAAAGAGCTGAAACGTTCTCCCATTTGATATTGCTCATAAAGGCATCGACATAAGCTCCCGCCTTGGCGCCGTAGTCCATGTGATATGAATGCTCGTACATATCGAGAGCGAGGATCGGACTTCCTCCAGTGAGACAGCAGGTGTGGTCTGCGGCCCATTGATTCACGAGCTTTTTGTCTCGATCCGAGTAAGTCAGCAATACCCAGCCTGAACCGCCGCCGAGCGCCTTCCCCATCGCTACAAAACTGGGCCTGGCATTTTTCTACACTGCCAAAGTCTCGGATTAGCGCATTCCGCAAATCGCCATCGGGTTGGCTCTCCGCACCCAAGCTCGCAAAATAGAGCTCGTGCAGGACCATGGAATTATGTGCAATGAGTTCTTCGCGCTTCAAGCCATTGATCACGAAGACCGGCGCGCTGGTGAAATCGAGCGAGTCTAGTTGTGCCGTAATGGCATTGAGGCGTTTCACCGCGCCGCTGTAATTGTTTTCGTAATGACTCACGATGAGTTTTTCCGAGAGTCCTTTTAGCTCTGCCGGGTTACACGAGAGCGGCTTCATCTCGTATGTCATGGCATGTGCCCTCCTTCGAGGCTTTGGCAGTAGGCATAGAGCGCGTCGTGCCGAGCGCGGTCATCCGACTGAATCCAACTACCTGCTCAACCCGTTGCACCGGGATTTCCGGCGAATCCGAGTCGGCAAGTCTGAGAGATTTGAAACCGACCTGCGGCGGCATGCCTACACTTCATTCTCTTGCGATTGTTCCGCGATAGGTTTGATTGCGCCGCCAATCGCCTTCCAGGCCGAGTGGCCACCCTTCATGTATTTCGCGTCGAAGCCGGCCTCTCGCAGCATGATCGCGGTCTTGCAGCCGACATGGAAGCCGTAGACGCAGAACACCACCACCGGGTCGGACTTCGACAGCTCGCCGGACCATTCCTGCACGAGGTCCGGGTCGCGCCAGGTCGCACCGTCCATGATGTCCTGCTGCCGCGACATGGAGTGCCGCGGACGAGCGTCGATGATATGCCCGCGTGTTCGTGCCAAAGTCGAAGTGGTACGCGTGCTCGTACATATCGAGCGCGAGGACGGGAATGCCGCCCGCGATGCACGGCGTGTGCTCTGACGCATACTGGTTGATCAACCGTCGGTCGCGCGGGAGGTAGACGAGCAGCACCCACCCGGAGCCGCCTGCAAGCGCGTTGCCCATCGCGGCGAACTCGTCACGCCAGCGTTCGAACGAGCCGAAGTCGCGCGCCAGCGCCTCGGCGAGCGCCCCCGCCGGCCGGGGGATATTGCGGCCTTTGGCGACCGGGGCTACGCCCAGGCTCGCGAAGTACAGTTCGTGCAGCAGCGTGGAATTGAGCGCGATCACTTCCTCGCGCTTCAGGCCGTTGATCACGTAGCCCGGCGTCTTCGTGAAGTCGAGGGACTCCAGCTTTTCCGTGATGGCGTTGAGGCGCCGCAGCGCGCCGCCGTAGATGTTCTCATAGTGGCTTTCGATGAGCCGCGTCGATAATCCGTTCAGAAGCCAGGGACGGCAGAAGATCGGTTTCAACTGGTAGCGCATACGGTTTTCTCCTTTCAATCGGTCAGGCGGACAAACGCGCCGCCGCCGCGCTCGAGCGCGCGCTCGTAGACCACGGCGGCTGCGGCGACGTCGCCTAGCGCGACGCCGCTGGAATCGAAAAGGATGATCTCGCTTTCGCTCTGTCGACCGGGCTTGCGCCCGGCCACGATCTCGCCGAGCTCGGCGTGCACCTCGCCGCGGGTCATGACGCCCGCGTCCAGCGCATGGTGCAGATCGCCGATCGTCGCGCACTGCTCGAGGCTGTCGACGACCACCCGGGCGGCGCGGAACAGGGCGGGATCGATTTCCTGCTTGTGCTCGTTGTCGGCGCCGACGGCGGCGATGAAGCAGCCCGGCGCTACCCAGGCGTGATCGATGATGTACCGGCGAGACGTGGTGCACGTCACGCAAATATCGCTGACCGCCAGGGCCGCGGGCAGATCCTTCGCCACCTCGATCGCGATGCCGAGCGCTTTGCCTTGCTCTTCGGCGAACCGCTCTGCGCGGGCGGTATCCATGTCGGAGACCAGCACGCGCCGCAGTGTCCGGACGGCGGCGACGGCGCGGAGCTGGGCGCCCGATTGCGCACCGCAGCCGATCAACGCGAGCGTGGATGCGGACCGCTTGGCGAGGCGCCGCGTCGCCACACCGGTCGTCGCCCCGGTTCGCAAGGCGGTCACTTCGGCCGAGTCCATGATCGCCAGCAGACGGCCGTCGCTGGCGCCGAACAGCAGAATGGCGCCCTGGATCGTCGGCAGCCCGTGCGCAGCGGCGTTGCCGGGGAAGTTGGCGTTCGTCTTCGCCGCAAAGTAAGAATTCAGGCTGGCCGCCTTGACGTGAAAGCTGCCGGCCGGCACGTGCATGCCGAGGATCCCCGGCCGGTCAAGCTTTCCGTCGGCATGCTCGCGAAAGGCCGCCTCGACCGCGTCGATGCACTCGCGCATGCCGAGCAGCGCCGCGACGTCGGAACGCTTGAGGAGCAAGGTTTCCACCGGCCGGTCGCTCATTTGTTCTCCCTATCGGGTTGCGAATGAAAACGCGCTGAGGCGCTCGCGCAGCGCGCCGGCGAGCATCAGCTTCAGCGGCCCGACGTTCCAGCCGAGCAGGGCTGCCGCGGCCAGAGCGAAGATCGCGCCTGCGACGGGATCGGGCAGCGCGTGCGGAGCCATCTGCGCGAGCGTCACCAGCACCACGCCGAGCGCGCCCGCGCCGATGAGTATCGAGGCCGTGCCGAGTTTTACCGCACCGCCGTAATTGTTTTCATAGTGACTGACGATGAGTTTTTCTGAAAAGCCTTTTAATTGTGACGGACTACAGGAGAGTGGTTTCATTTCATAGGCCATGGCTCATTCTCCCTTCCATTCATGCGTCAATTTTTAAGAGCGCCGCTGGATGTATTTTGCGGAGCCGTTTGCTGGCAGTAGGCATAGAGCGCGTCATAAACGGATGATTCTCGTTCGAGCAGCTCGTGGTCGTCGCGGAAGACGATCCGGAACCCCTCGGCGATCGCCTCCAGACCCCGTGATTCGGGCGTTAGGTCCTTCGCTTCCGTATCGGCCCCTCTGACGATCACCGCAAGTCGCTGAAGCGCGCGATCCGTCAGCTTGTACTTTTTGATAATAGCGTCGAAGCTGCAGTTGGGACCGTCGTGACCCAATTCCACATTCGCCACATCGAATGGAATCGCGCCTTCGCGCTTCGCTACCTCCATCACTTCTTCCGGCGGCACGTATAAGAACTCCGCCTGTGGATCAACGAATCGCTTGATTAGCCAGGGACAGGCCACACGGTCCACCTTTGGTCGAGCACGGGTTACCCACTTCATAGCTTCTGCCTCCTTTTTAGTGTTAAACGTTACTGTTCAACGAATACTGCCGCGCCCACGCTGGCAGGAAGAAAGGCGTAGAGGGTGCGCGTATCCGGGTTCCAGCCGATGGTGTGGGCCCCAGACTCGGTAGGAACCGTCTGCAGCGTCTTTAGACTCTGTTCGTCAATCACGCTGATGACCCCCGGCGATCCTATGGCCACATACAAGCGAGCCAAATCCGAATCGCGCATGACAACATCTGGCTCCCCGGGCAGCGCAACGCTCCCGAGCACTGCTCCCGTATCGCGATGCAGGGCAACCAGCGCCTCCCCGTCGGCCGCACAGAAAAGACGCCCGCCGGCAATAACCAAGCCGTGAGGCCCAGCGACCGGGACGTGGAAAGCCCGCGTGATTTGCAGGTCGATCGCACTGAGCGCGATGATTTGGGCTGGCTCTTGGATATTGGCGTAGATGTGCTCTGTGGCGGCGTCATAAACAGCCCAGCGCGGTCGACCAGGGAGCGGGATCGTCGCGATCACCCGCATCTCATCGACGGCGACCACAGAGCCGGTGCAGTTCACACCCGGCGGATCGCCAATATTAAACACGAAGAGATGGCGCCGGGCTGGATCGTAGGCTAACCCGTTGGGGCGATCACCGACTACGACCCGACCAATCAGTGTCTCGTCAGAGCAGCGATAGATGCTTACCCGAGCACAGCCACGATCAGATGAGAAGAGGAAATCCTGCTTGCCGTCGATCAGGATACCGGCAACGCCGGGCACATCTGAAAGGGACCGCAAATGGCTGTTGGAAATGCAGTCGATGACTTCAATGCGATCAGCTCCCGTATGAGCCACATACAAGCGTGACGTAGCGGGCGACTCGCGCCGATAGACGTCGGCGTGGTCGAAGCCCGGTTTCTTGCCCGACGGGATGGGAATAAAACCTACTCGTGTCAACGCCATGTGACTTTCCCCCGTCTTGCGATTTCGCGTAAGGAGTTTCTGAACATCGGAAATCCTCTCACATCTTTTTCTCTATCAGCTCATTGATACAACTGTTATATAAAAAAGATTCAGTTGTCAATAGGACCACCGGCGATTTAGTTTTACCTGATCCATTGACTTAGTCGAGCTCGATTGATACGGCTGTTATATAAAAAGATTCATTTACGGGGATGAACGATTCTAACGAAGGGCGCTGGTTACTCCTTATCCATCAGCTGCCGCCGAAACCGGACTACTTTCGAGTAAAAATCTGGCGACGGCTCCAGCGGCTTGGCGCTGTTGCCATTAAAAACTCTGTGTATGTCCTGCCCAAGAACGATCAAACACAAGAGGACTTTCAGTGGGTGTTGCGGGAAATTGTCGAAGGTGGTGGAGAAGCGTCATTGTGCGAAGCGCGTTTCGTCGAGGGGCTTTCTGATGATCAAGTGGAAGCTCTGTTCCAAGCGGCCCGCGGTACCGAATATGACCAGGTCGCTGAGGAGGCTCGCCGCCTTGCCGAGACGCCTCTGCCGGACAGGCAAGTTGAGGAGACGCGCCGTACACAGAGCGAGGTCGATCTTGCCCGGCTTAAACGGCGCCTTGCTGAGCTTGTTGCCATCGACTTTTTCGGAGCGCCGGGCCGCGAGGCAGCGGAGGGACTCGTTTCTGGAGTTGAAGCACGTATGCGTGACAAGAGATTGGGCAAACAAATCATGAGCACCGCAGTCTCTCGCCGAGAGGATTTTCAAGGGAAAACTTGGGTTACCCGCAAGGGAATTTACGTTGATCGCATGGCGAGCGCGTGGTTTATCCGTCGTTTCATCGATTCCGGCGCCCGCTTCAAGTTTGTTCCTGCAAAAGGCTACAACCCTCTGTCTGGCGAGCTACGCTTCGATATGTTCGAGGCAGAGTTCACGCACGAGGGCGACCGCTGTACCTTGGAGGTCCTGATTGAGCGGACAGGCCTTAATGATCCTGCTCTTAGCCCGATCGCAGAAATAGTTCACGATATTGACCTTAAGGATTCAAAGTACAGCCGGCAAGAAACTGCGGGAATCGATCGGTTAATAGCCGGTATCGCTATGGCTAATAAAGACGACGAGACTCGCTTGGCTCGGGGTGCTGCGGTCTTCGACGACCTTTACGAGTATTTTAAGAGGAAGCGCGGCTGAAAAAATAGTCAGCAGCAACTGGAGGCAACCGATGGAGTCATCCAACACTCCTGGAAGAGTGCCGATCCGGGATTTGGTTCTTTATTACTTGCGGCTCGGCGCGCTCGGCTTCGGAGGACCGGTCGCTCTCGTTGGACAAATGGAGAAGGAGCTTGTCCAGGAGCGCAAATGGGTTACTAAGGAAGAGATGCGCGAGGGCATCGCGATCTGTCAATCCATGCCGGGACCGCTAGCCATTCAGGTCGGAATCTATATTTCTTATCTGCGTGGGGGTTTTTGGGGAGCGTGGGCAGGTGGTTGGGCCTTTATCTTTCCGAACTTCGTCATTGTAGCCTCATTAGGCGCCTTGTACATGTTTTTTGGCGGTTTGTCTCCAGTGACTGCAATCTTCTACGGCGTGGCTCCTGCCGTTATCGCCCTAATCCTGTCCTCTTGTTACAGCCTCGCCAAACTCGGGATGGAAGACTGGTTGCAGTGGGTGATCGCGGCCGTGTGCTTTGTTGTAACCATCGCGGTGCAGGCCGAAGTGGCGCTGCTGTTCCTGGCGTCGGGGATCGTAGGTATTGCCTATTACGGATCACTATTTCGCGGAAAGACTGTGCCCTCCTTGCCGCTGTTGGCTGCTCTTGCTGTCACTGCCCCAACCACTAACGCCGCTGCTGGTTCGATCTTGGGCAAGCTGCTTCTGTTCTTCCTGAAGGCTGGGTCTCTTACGTTCGGCAGCGGTCTTGTGATCGTTCCGTTCCTAGAGAAAGGGCTGGTTCAGCAAACCGGCTGGCTCGACGAGAGGCAGTTTTTAATTGCGGTAGCAATGGGGATGATCAGTCCCGGGCCGGTGGTTATCACCGCAACGTTCGTCGGCTATCTTGTCGCCGGCTTCTGGGGCTCTTTTGTTTCGACGGTAGGGATTTTCCTTCCCTCTTTTCTCTTCGTCCTGATCGTGGCCCCGATTCTTGCCCGTCACCGGGCAAACCCGAACGTAAGGGGATTCGTCAAAGGTGCCTATGCGGCTGCCATCGGCACGATCCTCGGGGCCTGTATTCTGTTGGGGAAGATAGCGATCGGTGATTGGCTCACAGCGCTCATCGCGCTAGTCAGCCTAGTAGTGCTGGTCCGGTGGAAATTGAGTAATCCAATTCTCGTAGCCGCAACAGCGGTCATCGGTTTGATCGCTTTTCCGATTCTTCAGCCGACGTGGGTCTTTGTGAAGTAGGAGACAAAATTCAGACATGAAGGAGGGTACGGTAATGAGGAGAATTTCTATATTTGCGTTGGCAGTTACGTTTGTCTGGCTGGTCGGAGGCAGTACTGTCTGGGCCCAGAAGTACGATGATAAAGAACACGCCGAATTAGCCAAGGCGCTCAAAGACGCAAAGGTGACTTTAGAAAAGGGCCTCTCGGCCAGTGAGAGTCAAGGCAAGCCGATCTCTGGGAAGTTTGAGGTTGAAGACGGGAAGCTTCAACTTTCGGTGTATACGATGAAGGGTGAGAAGTTTTCAGAGGTGATTGTAGACCACAAGACCGGCAAGACAGCAAAGACTGAAGCGATCACAGGTGGTGAAGACCTCTCTGCCGCCAAGGCACAGAGCGGTGCGATGGCTAAGGCAAAAGTGTCTCTTCGCAACGCAACGGAAAAAGCCGTCAAAGCGAACAAGGGATTCCGCGCAGTGAGCGTCACGCCTTCCTTGAAGGATGGGCATCCGGTGGCAGAGATTACCCTAGTTAAGGGTGATGAGTTCAAGACGGCCTCAGAGAAATTGGATTAGTGGGAGGGCGCCAATGAAAGTCACTCGCGCTGTCGTTTTCGGACTGGGTATGCTGGGATTGCTCGGATTCTTTGCCTTGGATGGAGGAGACCAGAGCTTCGCCGCAAAAGCAAACGGCACTGAACTAAAGCTGCCTGAGGATGCGCGGGTCGAGCGGCTCGACTTCGAGCAAAAGGGCATTGAGGGGTGGAAGACCGTCAATGGCCAGTGGACGGTAGAAGAAATGGCGGGGGCGCCGAGCGGGAAACGGGTCCTAATTCTGCGACCTCAGGGCGGTGATTTTAATGTCATCGTGGCACCGGGAGGGCCGTATAGCGATGTAGATGTCTCCGTTCGGTTCAAACCGATCTCGGGCAGGGAAGACGCCTCAGGCGGGATCGTGTTTCGGTTTTCTGAAGGGAAGTATTACATCGTAAGGGCGAATGCCCTGGAGAATAATTTTAGGCTTTACTACTACGACAACGGGCGGCGCCAACTAGCGACGGCGGCGGTCCAGCCGCCTGCGCTTGGCCAGTGGCACACGTTACGGGTCGTCGCTCTCGGCGACCATATCCAGGCCTATCTCAATGGCCGGCTCCTGCTGGATCATCGAGATTCTCGCTTTAAAGCAGGCCAGATCGGCCTATGGACAAAGTCAGATAGCGTAACAGCCTTCGATGATCTCGAAATAAAGAGCAATAAGCTTCAGTAAAAGCAAATTGAAAGGAGTTTAATATGGAAAAGAATTTTTGCACGAAGATAGTGTGTTCCTCAGCCATAGCTGCATTCGCGGCGTTTGCATATTTAGCTCTGGCGGGCGCTGTATCACCCAGTCTCGCAGCGGAGGGGAAACTCGACACCGCCAAAATCGAGCAGCTCACGGGCGTAAAAGGAGAACTCAGCGAGAAAGAGGGCGTGTTTAAAGTTACCGTTCCGCGCAGCGATCTCAAAGTCACCGTCGCGGGAGTAAAGATGACGCCACCCATGGGGCTTGCGTCATATGCAGCCTTTATGAAGGCCGGTGCCAAGACGATGGTCATGGGTGACACTACTTTGCTCGAAGACCAGGTCAATCCTGTAATGAGTGTCGCCTTGGACAACGGCCTCGAAGTGACAGCCCTTCATAACCATTTTTTCTGGGATTCACCCAAAGTCATGTTCATGCACATTGGTGGCATGGGCGATGAGGAGAAGCTTGCCACTGCGGTCGGAAAAGTGTTCGCTAAGATCAAGGAAACCAGCGATGGTAAGGGTCAAATACCAAAGGCCGATCTCGATCCCGCCAAGACGTCGCTCGATCCCAAAAACATAGAAGGCATCATGGGTGCGAAGGGCCAATTGGGCAATGGTGTTTACAAAATCACCATCGGCCGTACGACCAAAATGGGGGGACATGAGGTCGGAAATGCGATGGGCATCAACACGTGGGCCGCATTTGTCGGAAGCGATCAACAGGCGGTCGTCGATGGCGATTTTGTGATGCTGGAAAAAGAGCTTCAGTCCGTGCTTAAAGCGCTACGCGGGGCGGGGATCAACGTCGTTGCCATTCACAACCACATTGAGACGGAATCCCCACGTATTGTGTTCCTGCACTACTGGGGCGTGGGCGCGACGACTGATCTTGCTAAAGGGTTGAAAGCTGCGCTTGATACAGAAAAAAAATGAGGATGGAAATCCAAAGGGCTGGCGAGGCAAACAAAAATGAAAAGTCTCTGCAATATCTTTCTAATTGGACTTATCGGGTTTGCAGTCAAGGCTGAAGCCCAGGACGCGACTCCGCTACGTTTGGTGCAAACGTTTCCCTTGCCGAATGTAGAGGGGCGGATCGATCATATGGCCGTGGATCTTAAGGGCCAACGGCTATTCATTGCCGCCCTTAAAAACAACACGGTCGAGATCTTAGATCTTCGTGCGGGCAAGCGTATTCGGAGCATCACCGGATTGCATGAACCGCAAGGTGTAGGTTTTATTTCTGAATTCAACAAGATTTTCGTCGCCAATGCGAAAAGTGGCGCCTGTGAAGTGTTTGACGGCTCGTCGTTTAAGCCCATCAAGAGCATCAAATTTTCCGATGACGCCGACAACATTCGATACGATGCGGCCGCCCGCCGCGTCTATGTCGGTTATGGGAGCGGCGGGCTCGGCATCATTGATGCAGCAACCGGTGACCAGCTGGGCGAGATTAAACTAGAGGGCCACCCTGAATCTTTCCAGCTAGAGAAATCTGGGCCACGGATCTTCGTGAACATTCCTACGTCACAAAAGATAACCGTTGTAGACCGCGAAAAACGGGCCGCAACTATGACGTGGCCGACCTCGGGCGCAACGGCCAATTTTCCGATGGCACTCGATGAAACTCATCATCGGCTCTTTGTCGGGTTTCGAAAACCCGCGAAAATCATCGTTTTTGATACAGAGGCAGGTAAGGTCGTCGCCAACCTGGACAGTGCCGGAGATGCCGATGATATTTTCTATGATAGTTCGCGTCGGCGCGTTTATATCTCCGGCGGCGAAGGTTTCCTGAGTATTTTTCAACAAAATGATCCCGACCATTACAAGCCGATGACGAAGATTCCGACGGCGACGGGGGCTCGCACATCACTATTCGTTCCTGAACTGAGTCGCTTCTATCTAGCGGTTCCGCACCGCGGCACTCAAAGAGCAGAGGTGCGGGTGTACGAAGCACAGCCATGATCTGTCGCCTGGGATACCGGCCTTTCGTGTCAGCTGATGCTGCCGTGGCCGATCTCAAAGAGATCGAAATCGAGATCGGCTACTTTAATTTGGAACGAGACAGGCGTACCTGGTAGAAAAAAAGAATCCAACTTAGGGAGGGAAATCATGGGGAAGGGTATTTTTTGGCTATTTGGTATTTTTCTCTTAGTCTTTCAGGATAGCGGATCCGTTTGGGCGCAAAATCAGGCTGAAGGTAAAAAGCTTTATGCGACCTATTGCTCGAGCTGCCACGGTGACAACGGAAAAGGCGATGGGCCAGCATCCAAAGCATTCCCAGTAAAAGCAGGCGATCATACCAATGGAACAATCATGAATACCGTTTCGGACAAGTTCTTGTTTGAAATAATCTCAAAGGGAGGCGGTACCGTTGGCAAGTCAACCTTTATGCCGGCTTGGGGAAACCAGTTAGGTGAAAAACAAATCAACGACCTCATAGCTTATATTAGAAGTATCGCCGATCCGCCCTATAAGACGCCCGAGAAATAGCTAGTCATCCTGACTTTGATTTCGGGGGAAGACGATCCAAAGAGCGGAGATGCGAGTGTGCAAAGTGGCGCGATGAAAAGACAAACGATCTCAGTTATGCCCTGGAGCCTGGCGGTCGTGCTGCTGTTTTTTTCCGAGTCTGTAGCCTGGGGATATCGCCCCTTTGTTTCCACCGACGCCGCCGTGGCCGATGTTAAGGAGATGGAAATCGAACTTGGCTACTTTAACTGGGAGCGAGAGAGGGGGCAGAACACTTTCATTGTTCCCAAGGCCGTACTCAACTATGGACTTATTCACAACCTTGAACTCGTCGGCGAATTTGCGGTTGAAGAACCATCGCGGGGTCCAGTTCGGCTAGCCGATCCCGCGCTATCGTTGAAAGCAATTCTTAAAGAGGGCGTTCTCCAGGAGAAAGATGGCGTCAGCTTCGCGGTCGAGGCCGGGCCGCTTCTACCGTCTACTAACAAAGAAGAAAAAAGATTCGGCTTCGAAGGACTCGGTATAATGAGTGGAAAGTTAGGCACGTTGACTTATCATTTAAACTTCGGCGGCGGTGTAGACAGGCTGCAGAATAATCCGTTTATGCTCTGGGGAGTGATTGCGGAACTGCCCATCGTCGAAAAACTGAGGTTGGTGGGAGAAATCAATGGAGAAAGCGTTAGACGAAACACTCCGAATAATTCCGCCCTCGTCGGCTTCATCTGGGAAGCGCCATGGCAACACGTCGTCATCGACGCGGGAATTCGGAGGGGCATCAGCAGCACCGCCGCTGACTGGATGTTTACTACTGGATTGACTTTCAGTTTCTCCCTGGCAAAGGCCGCTCATAACTAATCCGCCAAGATAGTCGCCCTGTCATTTTGCGCAGTTCTGGGCAAACCATTCCTTGAAGGACTGCAAAGGTAAATATTTGACGCCGACTCTTTTACTAGGTAGAACCCGGGCGATGCTTGTGAGGCGATGAACTCCTGACTAAGGAGAGAAGTTCTTCCGGGGGCATGTTCGAAGTTAACATGCAGATTGTATTATCCTCACGGTGGAGCACGGCGTTGATTCCATTGCGGGAGAAGCTATAAAATCTGATTCTCGTCTCGGGATCGAAAAAGACTGTGGCGTTTTTCGGTGCATCCTCCTCTGTCCCGAGAAAAGTGAAACACGTGATAGAAAGCCCGTTCCCTCTAAAGACAGCCACGAGGATTTGGCGTCCTTTAACTTCCTGCACCGTTCCGCCTATAGGCTTCACCCCCAACGGGGAGAAATCATACCCCAGCGGACCGAATTTGCCATCCACAGCACCACGCAGCCAATCATGTAGTTCATCAGTATTTGTCGCCTCCCGAAGAGGAACCTCGCCCCCATCAATCTTTGCCCGGATCTGCAGAGCCGTCAGAGAAATGGCTTGGCTGGGCGGCAGCATGAGAAAGAGTACAGAGATAACAAGGATGACAAGGACAGCGGAAGCAAAGGCTGGACGGAGGAATGGCTGCAAGCGCAGGATCAGCTTGCTCCCTGCATTGGAAGATTCGACTTCCTTTGGCATGGTGCGCTGATCAGATAGAATCCTTCTCCTGAGATCATCGGGCGCAACCACGCTTGCGCTAACCGTGCGAATTTCACTGTTCAAAGATCGGTGCCACTCATAAGCTCGCTGGCACCTCGGGCACTCTCTGAGATGACCTTCTATAGAGGATTGTTCCCGGTCAGATAGCTGATTGTCGGCCAGGGCACTTATAAGCTCTTCTGTCTCTTCGCATTTCATTTTTTTCTCTCACTCTTCTCTTTGAGACCCATGTACTCCTTAAGTTCTTTATAAACCAGTTTTCTGCCGCGGAAAAGCCGCGAGCGGATTGTACCCACTGGGCACGAGAGCATTTCTGCTGCTTCCTCGTAAGAAAAATCTCCCATAATTACCAAAATAATGGGCAGCCGAAACTCCTCAGGGATTTTGTTTAAGACATCAGTAATTTGCCCCTTCATTTCTTTCAGCAACGTCTGGGTTTCCGGCCCGGGATTTTCGGTCGCTATCTGCTCCCAATAG
>WNGD01003765.1_pt1 | contig 15185 bp, 12 predicted proteins | sample 5400671 | NCBI WGS metagenome assembly WNGD01 (sample SAMN13153369, study PRJNA577476) | soil metagenome | isolation source: 40 cm soil or saprolite under grassland replicate 2 | place: USA:California | collected 2016-06-15 | reverse complement strand
CCTCGGGCAGCGCGGCGCAGTTGACGGCGAGGAACGGCCGGGTCGCGCGGCGGCTGTGGTGATGGATGAATTGCGCAAACAACTCCTTGCCCGCCCCGCTTTCGCCCGTCAACAGCACCGATGCATCGGTCGGCGCGACCTTGCGCGCGCGGCTGATCGCGCCGCGGAACGATGGCGCGAGCCCAAGGATCCGAATCTTGTCGCTGTTCTCGCCCGCCTGTTCGAGCTCCCGCGAGCGGTGCAACGACTCGCGAGCCGTGCGCGTCGCATGCGCCGCCTGTCCGACCAGGATGGCGAGCTGCACGGCGGAGAACGGCTTGGGCAGGTAGGCCCAGGCGCCGCTGCGCATCGCTTCCAGGCTCGACGCGAGCGTCGGCTTGCCGGTGACGGCAATCACGCGAGTTGCGGGATTCCCGGCGAGCGCGACCGGTAACAGCTCGCTGCCCGGGATGTCGCTCATGTACCAATCGAGCAGCAGCACATCGCAGACGCTGTGGCGCAGCAGATTCTGCGCCTCTCGGGCGACACCTGTCGTCGCGACGTTGTACCCGTCATCCGACAGGACGCTGGCGCAACTTTCGCGCAGCGTCTCTTCGTCCTCGACGATCAACACACGGATCCCCTCGGCGGTTGCAGCAGTCGGGCGCGACGCGTCGGGTCTGAGCGACGCAGGACGTGTGGGTGTGGAGAGCGTGATCTGTGTCATGCTACCTGCGCTCAAGAGTTACAACGCGGTATAACGCCGCTCAGTGTTGCAGAACGCGGTATGAGATACTCTGGACTGGTCCGGCTGTCAAGCGACGGGGAGATCCAGCGTGAAGAAGAAGAGCGTCCCTTTCCCGGGGCCGGTTTCGTACTTTAGCTGGCCTCCGAGCGCCGCCACCAGCCGTTGGGTGATCGCGAGCCCCAGGCCGGTCGAGGAAAACGTGGCGCGGCGTGCCCCGGACGATCGGCGGAACGGTTGAAAGAGCGTTTCCTGGGCCGCGGAGTGAATGCCCGGCCCTGTGTCCTGGACAGCGAATTCCACGTGACTGCCGTCCCGATCCGTTGCGTTGACCGTGATCGTCCCCGTACGGGTGAATTTGAGCGCGTTGGTCACGAGGTTCAGGAGGATGCGGTTCAACTCGATCGGATGCCCCAGCCGGCGGTCAACGTTGGGCCGAATGAAGTTGACCTCTAAACCCTTCTGGGCAGCCAATGTACGCACGACATCCTGCACTTCCGACAACAGCTTCGTGACTGAGAAGGGCCGCGCTTCCGGCTCCTCCAGCTGGTTCCACTCGCGCGTCATCTGGAGCGCGTTGCTGGTGACGGTGTTGAGCGCGTGCGACGCGGCGTAAATCAAGCGCAGCTGGCGCAGTTGCAGGGGGGTGAGCGGTCCGCTCCATCCTTGCTGTAACCTGTCAGCCAGCAGCAGCAGCGAGTTCAATGGCGAGCGCATGTCGTGCACGAACTCGATGAGAAACTCGAGACCGTCGATGCCGACGAGCGGCGCTCCCGGCAGGTGCTGAAAGCGGCGCTCGATGGCCGCGCGCACGAGGCGCAACCGGGCGATCGTCTGGAGTACCTGGGACGCCGCTGTGTCACCCCTGCGCCACACGGCCAGCAACTCGTCTTCCAACAGATCGACCAGATGCAGGCTGACCCGGAGCGCGGGCCGTGGTGTGAGCGACTCGATAAAGGAAGCATCGCCACGGTCGGCGGCGAGCGCCGCGGCGGCGAGGATGCGCGGAATGTCGGCGATGTCCGTCCCACCGTACAACTCACGCCAGCGAGCCTCCACGCGTCGGATCGCGCGGGTCAGCAGCCGGCTGGTGACCCCGGTGACCGGCGCGATCACGGCGCCGGGATCGGAAACGCGCCGGGCGGCGGCCGGCGGGGGGGGGGGGCCTTGGGCGCGGGGAGACTGCTGGAGCTGGGCAGTCTGTGACTGATCGGGAACGGGTCGGTGACTGCTCACGGCGCTGGCGTTTCGTAGGTAAGGGCCTACAAACATCGCCCGCGCGCGACGGTTGTCAACCTTCCCGTTCCGCGAGGAGTCCTCTAGGAGTCCTCGGTCGTCGTCAGCCTGCGCTGCAGGCCATGCCGTTCCATCAGCCGATACAACGTGGTCCGGTCCACGGCCGCGATCCGCGCCGCCCGGGAGATGTTGTTGTCGGCCTGCCCGACCAGCCAGGTGAGATAGCGGCGCTCGAATTCCGCTAGCAGCCGCTCGCGCGCCACGTGATAGGTCTCCTCGAGCGGCATCGGGACCGCGGCAGCAGGCGAGGCCGCCTCCTCGGCGCCAGACTGGCCGGGGCTGAAGGGGAGGTCCTCGGCCCGCAGCTCGGCGCCCGGCTCGAGCAGCACGACGGCATGCTCGATCACATTCTGCAGCTCGCGCACGTTTCCCGGCCAGGAATGCGCCCGCAGGGCGCGCACGGCGCTGTCGGACAGCGTCGGGACGGCGTTCCCGTGCTCCGCCCCCCGGTGCGCATGCCAATAGTAATTGAGGAAATGGTTGGCGAGCAGCGGGATGTCTTCCGTCCGGTTTTGCAGCCGCGGGACATTGATCGGCACGACGCGCAAGCGGTAGTACAAGTCCTCGCGTAACACGCCCGACTTGACCGCCTCTTCGGGGTCGCCGTTCGTCGCCGCGATGAAGCGCACGTTGACGACCGCGTCCGTCGTTTCGCTGCCCACCCGTCGCACGACGCCATCCTGGATGACGCGGAGCAGCTTGGCCTGCGTCGGCTTCGACATCTCGAGCAGCTCGTCCAGAAACAGCGTCCCGCCATTCGCGGTCTCGAGCAGCCCGGCCTTGTCGCGCACGGCGCCGGTGAACGCCCCCTTGACGTGCCCGAACATCTCCGACTCGAGCAGCGCCTCGGGCAGCGCGGCGCAGTTCAACGCCACGAGCGGCTTGCTACTGCGGCGGCTGTGCGCATGAATGAACTGCGCGATCAATTCCTTGCCCGAGCCGCTCGCGCCGGTGATGAACACGGAGGCGTCGGTGGGCGCCACGCGGCGTGCCAGATCGATCGCGCGGCGGAAGATCGGCGCCACGCCCAGCACCTGCACGCGATCGCTGTTGCCGTGCTCCTTCACGAAATCCGCTTGCTGCTGCTTCGATTCGCCGGCGACGCTCACCGTGTGCACGGCGCGCCCGATGAGGATCTGGAAGTGCGTCGCCGAGAACGGCTTGGGCAGATAGTCCCACGCGCCGAGCCGCAGTGCCTCCACGCTCGAGGCCACGCTGGGGTTGCCCGTCATCATGATGATCATCGTGTCGGGCGCGGTCTCGAGAGCCGCCTTCAGCAGCTCGTAGCCCGACACGTCGCTCATGTAGAGATCGAGCAGGACGATGTCGAAGCGGCGATGGCGCAGCAGTTCCAAGGCCTCCTGGCCGCGGCCCGCCACCGTGACCTGATAACCATCGATCTGGAGCAGGTTGGCGCAGCTCTCCCGCAGCGTGCGGTCGTCATCGACGATCAGGAACCGGATGGCGGCCTTGATTTGCGCGTTGAGCGGCGGCAGGCCGATGACTTCGGCGGCCCCTGGAGTGGTCGGGTGGAAATGCGGGGCGCGATGGGGCGTTGCAGGTGTCGGCATCGGGCGGTTACCCCCGGTTGATGGCTGGTTCGGCGTACAGTCGGGAATGTTCCAAGCACGGACCGAGCCACGCTGAAAACTCCAACGTCATAATGACTTCCGGCACGTTCTCCATCCGCAGTGTGGCAGCGTCGCGACATGGAATACCCCTCGGATCTTTCGGTGTTGCACCGCTGCAACATGGTAGGACTGCCGCGTCAGGAAACACGAGTCTGCCGCAATGCGACCACAAGCAATGTCGTTGCGCGCGCGTGATTTCTCCGTCAGCGCGGACGGCCCGAAACTTGAGACCGCGCACGGCAGCGAATTGATGGAGCGGCGGATGATGTGTCGCGCTTGTCAGGAACAGGAATCAGGGGGAAGCCCCCGCGGCTCCGGGGAAGAGAGAGGCGGTCAGCGACGGAGCGCCGCCCCGATCATTCCGATTCGCAACGGGGAGGCCCGAGTGCGAGATCAATTGTGTTCGCGGTGTGGCCACTTGCTGGGTCCTGAGGACACGGCCGTGCGCGTGCGCGCCAAGCAGTCGCAACTGGCGCGCTTCGGCCTCGGCAAAGCGCGCAAGCCGCTGCTGGGAAAAAAAGGACGCCGTCCCCGTCGAGAGGATCAGTAGGAATGTGCGGCATCGTGGCGTATACCGGTCAGCGCCAGGCGGCTGCTATCCTGCTCCAGGCGCTGGCCCGCCTGGAGTACCGCGGCTATGACTCCGCCGGCATCGCGGTGGAATCAGGCGGTCGCATCACCACACGAAAACTGGCTGGACGGGTCGCGGCGCTCGGGACACTGGTAACGGACGCGCCCGTCTCCGGCCGCACCGGGATCGCCCACACGCGCTGGGCGACGCACGGCGTCCCCAACACGGTCAATGCCCATCCCCATTGCGATTGTCGCGGTGACATCGCCGTCGTGCACAACGGCATCATCGAGAACGCCGAAGGCTTGCGGGCCGCGCTCGAGCGTGGCGGCCATTGCTTCAACAGCGACACCGATACCGAGACCGTCGCCCATCTGATCGAGGTGTCGGAAGGAGCGTCGCTGGAACAGCGGGTGATCGAGGCGCTGGCGCACGTCGTCGGCACCTACGGCCTGGCGGTGATCTCGAGCGACGAGCCGGGGAAGATCGTCGTCGCGCGCCAGGGCTCCCCGGTACTGATCGGCGTCGGCAAGCGCGAATATTTCGTCGCCTCCGACGCGTCCGCCATTCTCGAGCACACGCGCTCGGTCGTGTATCTGAACGACGGCGACATCGCGGTGCTCACGCCGCATGGGTACCAGGTGATCGATCGCAAGTCACGGGTCCAGGATCGGGCCGTCGACGCGCTCGGCTGGGACCTCGAGGCCATCGAGCTGGGCGGCCATGCCCACTTCATGCTGAAGGAGATTCTCGAGCAGCCGGATACGGTGCGCAGCACGTTGCGCGGCCGCCTGCAGAGCGACGGCAGCGTCGCGCGCCTCGACGGCCTCAACCTCACCGCCGCACAGTGCGCCGATCTGAAACGGATCAATATCGTGGCGTGCGGGACGTCATGGCACGCGGGACTCGTGGGACGCCAAATCATCGAGGAGCTGGCTGACATCCCGGTGTCGGTCGAATACGCGTCCGAGTATCGCTATCGGCGCCAGCCACGTCCGTCCACTCCCGGCAACCGCCTCACGATCGCCATCTCGCAATCAGGGGAAACCGCCGACACGCTCGAAGCGATGCGCGCGGCGCGCGCGAACGGTTCGCGAGTGGTTGGCCTGGTCAACGTCGTGGGCAGCACGATCGCGCGCGAAGCGGATGGGGGCATCTATCTGCACGCGGGACCGGAGATCGGCGTCGCGTCCACGAAGGCGTTCACCTCCCAGATCGTCGCGCTGGCGCTGCTGGGTGGCTACCTCGGCAGCCAGCGCGGCCTGGCGCCGGACAGGGCGCAGGAGCTGATCTGCCAATTGACCCGCCTCCCCGATCTCGTCGCGGAGACACTCGAGCTGGAGCCCGCGGTGAAAGCCCTGGCGGAGCAATGGGCCGACGCGAGTCATGCGCTGTACCTCGGCCGCGGCGTGAACTTCCCGGTGGCGCTCGAGGGGGCGCTGAAGTTGAAGGAGATCAGCTACATCCACGCCGAGGGCTATCCCGCCGCCGAGATGAAGCACGGGCCCATCGCGCTGATCGATGCCCAGATGCCCGTCGTCTTCGTCGCCCCGCACGACGCCGTGTACGACAAGGTCGTGTCGAACATGCACGAGGTCCGCGCCCGGGGAGGCCGGATTCTGGCCATCACCACCCAGGGCAACGGGGACCTGCGCGGCCTCGTGGACTATCAACTGCGTGTCCCACGAACGCTGCCGCTGCTTTCCCCCGTCCTGACGGTGATCCCGCTGCAGCTGCTGGCGTACCACATCGCGGTGCAGCGTGGCTGCGACGTGGACCGGCCGCGCAATCTTGCAAAGAGCGTTACGGTGGAATAGCTCTGGCCGAGGCCGCCACGGCTCGCCAAATTGGAACCGATGTCTTCCGCTTCGGAAGCAACGCCCGTCCGCCTGGTGCTGGCGGATGATCATCTCGTGCTGCGGCAGGCCTTGAAGGCGCTGCTCCAGCAGCGGGGCGTGCAAGTTGTGGCGGACGAAGGGGATGGCCGCGCCGCGGTGGACGCCGTGCAACGCCTGAATCCGGACGTTGTCGTGCTCGACGTCGCCATGCCGGTGCTGAATGGCGTGGAAGCAGCGCGGGAGATCGGCAGGATTGCGCCCGCGTGTCCTGTCATCCTGTTATCGGGTCTTGATGATACGCGCTTTGTGCGCGAGGCCCTGAAAGTCGGGGTCAAAGGCTTCGTGCAAAAGAGCCAGGGATGCGACGACCTGGTGCGCGCGATTGCGGAGGTGCGGGAAGGACGACTGTACGTCTCCCCCGGTGCCTCCCAGGCCATCGTCGACGCCTGCGCGACACCGGAGAGCGATTCTCCCTCGCAGCTGACGCCGCGCGAACGGCAAGTGCTGCAACTGGTGGGAGAAGGGAAGTCAACGAAGCAAATCGCAACCGTCCTGGCGATCAGTGTGAAAACGGCGGAGTTTCATCGCGGTCGCCTGATGAAGAAGTTGAACGTGCACGACACCGCGAATCTGGTGCGCTATGCGCTTCGCAAGGGGTGGATTGCCCCCTGACGGAGCCGGACGTAAGGTAAAGCCGAGGGAAACCTGGTGAGTCTCCTAGGGTACATACATCCCGTTCCTCCAAAGCGCCGGAATGTCACCACGTAACAGTCCGATTCCGTTACTCAATGCCGCCGCGAATTCCGACAGTCTGCATCCGGGTGGCGATGACCGCTGCGTGCCCTGCCGGGCGCTGCGCGGCGCGACCCGCACGATTCTCGGGCAGTGGGTCCAGCGCCCGCGCTCGACGACCGCCGCCGAGGCTGGGGAGCTGCTCGATCTGCTCGTCACCACGATCCACGAGGCGGCCGACAAGGATACGCTGGCGCTCGACGCGCGGCTGCACTCGGGGCTGGGGAGGCGGCTGCTCGAGCTGCTGCGGGCGGCACTCGTGGAAGGATGGCGGTCAGGCGGCTTTCCCGATTCGGAGCTGTTGCCTTTGCTCACGTCCATCGAACGGGTGCGCGTGGCGATTCAGCCCACCTGGGCGCAGTCATTCGCCTCGCACCTTTCCGGGACCGATGGCGTGGCGCTGCTCACCGATGTCGCGCACGATCTGCGCTCGCCGCTGACGTCCATCCTGGTACTCGCCGAGACCCTGCAACGTGGCCAGAGTGGCTCGGTGAACGAGGTGCAGCGGCGCCAGCTGGGGCTCATTTACACCGCGGCGCTCGGGCTCTCGTCGGTGGCGAGCGACATCATCGAGTTCACCCAGGGCGGGGATCAGCTCGTCGAGCAGGATCCGTCGGCGTTCTCGGTGACCGCGATGCTCGAGTCGGTGCGCGACATCGTGCGGCCGATCGCGGAAGAAAAACACCTGACCGTGCGCCTCCTGGCCCCGAGCAACGACCAGCGGATGGGCCATCCGGTCGCGCTCAGCCGCATCCTGCTCAATCTCACGACCAACGCGCTCAAGTTTACCGACGAGGGCTACGTCGAGATCGTGGCGCAGGAGGTTGCGGACGTTCCCGACCGTATCGAGTTCGCGGTGCGCGACAGCGGCCGGGGCATTCCGGCCGACAAGATCACCACGCTGTTTCAACCGCTGCGCAAGGACTCGGGCCGGCGCGGCCAGCTCTTCTCCCAGACCGGGCTCGGCCTCACCATCTGCCGCAAGCTCGCCAGCGCGATGAAATCGGAGCTCAAGGTCGAATCGCACACGGGGTGGGGCACCCGGTTCTTCTTCAAGTTGGACTTGCCGATCTGCTCAGTGCGGCGCTCCGGGCCGCGAGTCGTGCGCCGCAGCGGGGCGAGCGGGGCGAGCGGGGCGAGCGGGGCGAGCGGGGCGAGCGCGACGAGCGCGACGAGCGCGACGAGCGCGACGAGCGGGGGCAGCGGGGGCAGCGGGGGCAGTGTCCATCCGGTGCGCAACAGCGGCTCTCACGCCCGTCGCAAGAGCGGCTCGCAGCGCCGCAGCGGTTAGTGCAACGCGTCGCGGGCGCGGGCGAGTAAATCGGTTGTCGAGGTTGGTCGCGGCGCCTGGAGGTTGGTGGCGGACGAGCGCCTGGGCGCGGGAGTCGCACTCGTACCGACGCGCAACTTCACCGCAGCAGTGCGTGCCACCGCATCGCCGATCCGTTGCACCAAGCCTTCCAAGCCGGTTTCATCCGTCGCGGGCGCAAAGACCGTGAACTCCGCGGGGCCGGTGCGGCCGACCGCATCCGAGATGCGTCCGGCGCGGTGAAACGCCTGCGCCAGCCGGTCCGCGCCGCCGGCGGTGAGCACGCCGTCGACGGGTTGGAAGACGGCGCACGCGAGCGGCATGCCCTCGCGCGTCGTGAAGGCGGCCAGCTCCGCCGAGCGCCGCGTCATCCCCTCATCGTTGTAGAGCCCGCTCGCGCGGTCGACCAATCCCTCGGCGCCGAGGCGATCGACTTCGAGCTTCCCCTGGACGTAGACGCCGAGCCGCAGGACCATCTCTTCCACGTCGAGCGGATCGCCGCGCAGCTCCCACGCGCCGGCGCGCAGCGCTTCGAGCTGTTGCGCGCGCAGCGCCGGCCCCGCGGTCGTGAGGATGATCGGCGTCGCGCGGGAAATGGCGGGATCGGCGCGCAGCGCGCGGCACAGCGCCAGGCTGTCGGTGGTGCGCTGCTCGAGCGCCATGTCGAGCAGCAGGGCGTCGGGAAGCTGGCGCCGCGCGACGTCGAGCACCTGCGACCGCTTGGCGGTGACGATCACGCGATAGCCGCCTTGCGTGAGCACGCTCTCGAGCGACTCCGTCAGCCACTTGTCGGCGTTGGCGAGCAGGACTAGCGGTTCTATCGTCACGGGTGCGTTATGTTACGGGCTGTGATGCCAACCGCAAGGACTCTCGCGTTGCTCGCCGGTGTCGTGACGGCGTGCGCGACGCTGCGGAACGCGCTCAACTTCGAGAGCCCGCAAATCGAGCTGCAGCAAATCAATGTCACCGGCATGGGCTTGAGTGGCGGCACGCTCGACCTCGTGTTCGATGTGTACAATCCGAACCAGTATCGGTTGCGCAGCACGCGGCTCGAAGTTGGTTTGGAGCTTGCAAGCACGGACTTCGGGAAAGCCCTTATAGACAAACCCCTGGACTTGTCCCCGCAAAACCATAGCCGCGTGGTCATGCCCGTGCGCTTTACCTGGGCGGGGGTGGGCGCGGCGGCCCGCTCACTGCTGCAATCGCAAGAATTGCCCTATGGAATTACCGGGGCTGTGATGCTGGATACACCCCTAGGGGAGCGTAGGGTACAGTTGAGCAGCAAAGGCCACGTGCCGCTGCGGAAGCTGATTCCGTGACACGTCGGTTGATCGAAATCCAATCCCCCGTGGAGCGGGCCTTTCTGGTCGGTGCCCCCCGCAAGGGCTCCGACGACGCGCTGCATGTCGACGAGCACCTCGAGGAGCTGGAGCGCCTGGCGGACACCGCCGGTGCCGAGGTGATCGGCAAGACCATCCAGCGCATCGATGCCCCCACGCCCAACTTCTACATCGGCCAGGGCAAGGTCGAATCGCTCAAAGAAGATTTGAAGGATGCGAATGCAACTCTGCTGCTCTTCGATGAGAGTCTTACCCCGGTACAAGGCGTGAAATTGGAAAAGAGCCTCGGCGTGCGCGTCATGGATCGCACCGAGGTCATTCTCGACATCTTCGCGACGCGCGCGCGCAGCCACGAGGCGAAGCTGCAGGTGGAGCTGGCGCAGCTCGAGTATCTGCTGCCGCGGCTGACACGCATGTGGACCCACCTGTCGCGTATCCGCGGCGGCATCGGCCTGCGGGGACCGGGCGAAACCCAGCTCGAAACCGACCGGCGGGTGATTCGCAACAAGATCGCCGCGCACAAGAAACGGCTGAAGGACGTCGCCGAGCATCGCGCCAATCAGCGCCAGGGACGGCGCGACCTGCCGACCGCGGCGCTGGTCGGCTACACCAACGCCGGCAAGTCTTCCCTCTTGAAACTGCTATCTGGGCAGGACGTGTTCATCGAGGATCGGCTGTTCGCGACGGTGGATACGCTGGCCCGAGAGATTGACGTGGGCGACGGCTATCGCTATCGCCTCACCGATACGGTCGGATTCATCCGCAAGCTCCCGCACCATCTCGTCGCTTCGTTCCGGGCGACGTTGGAAGAGGCCGAGGACGCGGATCTATTGCTCCACGTCATCGACGCGAGTCATCCAGGTTGGGAGGAGCAGGTGGAGGTCGTGGAGAAAGAAATGCGAAATGCGGAATTCGGAATGCGAAATGACAAGGCTGGTGTCGAGCGCAAACGGACGATCTATGTGTTCAACAAAGCGGATTTGCTCCCCGACCCGGACGCGTTTCTCGCCCTGGTTCGGGAAAAATACCCACACGCGATACTGACCTCCACAATTCCGCATTCCGAATTTCGCATTTCGCATTGCGGCGTTGAGGATCTTCGGCGCGCTCTCCGCACCTCAGCTCAGGCCCTCCGCCCCATTGCCGAGATCCGAGTGCCAGTTAGCAACGGCAAGCTGCTCGCCGCATTGCACCGCGACGCCGAGATTTTGCATCAGGAGCAGACGAACGGGGTGGTGACGCTCAGGGCGCGGATCGAAGCGCGCGTGCTCGGAAAACTGCGGCGGGAGGGGGTGGAGGTGGTGCTCGGATGAGGCGATACGAATGTCCAATGATCAATGTTCAATGATCAAACTGCTCCCATGTTTGCTGCTGCTCGGCGCGTGCGCCGAACCAGCCACGCCAAACCCGCCGCCGCCTCCTCCGCCGCCCCCCGGGCCCGCGCTCCATTCGATCGGCGATTTCACCAACCCGACGTTCCTGGCCGCGCCGGCGGGCGACACGGGACGGCTGTTCGTAACGGAGCGCATCGGCCGGATCCGCCTGCTCAAGCACGACATGCTGCAGGCGCGCCCGTTTCTCGACATCGTCGGCAAGATGAGCTCGGCGGACGAGAACGGACTCTACAGCATGGCGTTTCATCCGCAGTACGCGAACAACGGCCAGTTCTACGTCTTCTTCACCAATCTCGATGGCGACATTCGCGTGGTGCGCTATCTCGTCTCTTCCAACCCCGACAGCGCGGACGAATCCGCCGCCGATACGATCCTCGCGGTGCCGCACCCCATCGCGGGAACGAGCCTCCCCTTCGGCAATCACCACGGCGGCCAGCTGCAGTTCGGGCCCGACGGCAAGCTGTACGTGTCGCTCGGCGACGGCGGCTGCTGCGGCGATCCGCTCCAGAACGGCCAGCGCCACCACACGCTCAACGCGAAGATCCTGCGGATCAATGTGGACGGCGCCACCGGATACACGGTGCCGGCGGATAATCCGTTCGTGAGCCTCCCTGACACGTCGTTTCCGCCCGAGGTGTGGGCGTGGGGCTTCCGCAATCCGTGGCGCTTCTCGTTCGACCGCGCGACGGGCGATCTCTACATCGCGGACGTCGGCGATAATTCGTGGGAAGAGGTCGACGTCGCCGCGGCGCCCAATGCGGCGGAAGGGTTGAACTACGGCTGGAGTATTATGGAAGGGACGCACTGCGTGAGCGGAGCGGGCTGTAGCCCGACGGGACTCACCCTGCCGATGATCGAGTACGCCCACACCAACGGCGCCTGCGACGTGCAAGGCGGCTACGTCTATCGCGGTACGCGGGTGACGCAGCTCACGGGTCGTTACCTGTACGCCGACTACTGTGCGAACTTCGTGCGCAGCTTCACGTACAGCGGCGGCGTGGCGACACAGAGTCGGGACTGGCCGCAGCTCGCGCCCGGGGGAGGCGGCGGCATCGTGTCATTCGGCGAAGATGCGCGCGGCGAGTTGTATCTCATGACATACGGAGGCACGGTGTATCGCATCGTAGCGACTCCATGAGACGCATTCTGGTGGTGTTCTTCATGGCCGGCTGCAATAGCTGGATCAGCAACCCGCCGCCACCGCCGCCGCCGGCCGGCACGCCGTCGCTGAAGCTCATCGACAACTTCTCGAGCCCAACGTACCTCGCGTCGCCGCCCGCCGATTCGCAGCGGCTATTCGTCGTGGAGCAGGGCGGTGCGGTCCGCGTGCTGCACAACGACACCGTGCGCACGCGGCCGTTCCTCGATTTGTCGGGACGCATCTCCTCGGGCGGCGAGCGCGGGCTGTTGAGCATCGCGTTCCATCCGGACTATGCGAGCAACGGCCGGTTCTACGTCTATTTCACCAATCCCGCCGGCGACATCCGCATCGTGCGCTACACTGTGTCGAGCGATCCCGACAGCGCCGACGAGGCGACGGCCGACACAGTGCTCAGGCTCGCGCATCCCGGTCAGAGCAATCACAACGGCGGCCAGCTGCAGTTCGGCCCAGACGGGATGTTGTGGGTGGGGACGGGGGACGGGGGAGGGAGCGGCGATCCGAACCACAACGCGCAGAATAAACACGCGCTGCTCGGCAAATTGCTGCGCCTCGACGTCAACGGCGCGACAGCCTACGCGATCCCCGCGGACAATCCGTTCAACGGCGATACGAGCTTTGCGCCGGAGGTCTGGTCCTACGGCCTGCGCAATCCGTGGCGCTTCTCGTTCGACCGCCAGACGGGCGATCTCTATATCGGCGACGTCGGACAGGACACGTGGGAGGAAGTGGACATATCGCCGGTGGCGGCGCAGCGCGGCCGAACGGCGAATTTCGGCTGGAATATCATGGAAGGGAAACACTGTTACCCCAGCGCGCCGTGCGACTCCACGCATAGTGTGTTACCGGTGCTGGAGTATCCGCACGCGTTCGGCGCCTGCGCCATCACGGGCGGCTACGTCTATCGCGGCAACACGTTTGCCGCAATGAGGGGTCACTATTTTTACGCCGACTTCTGCAATGGCGACGTCCACAGCTTCGCCTATCCGGGTGGGACCGGAGTCGTCGATTGGTCGTCGCTGCTCTCGCCCGGTCCGAACATCAGCTCGTTTGGGCAGGACGTGAAGGGGGAGCTTTACGTGCTACAACTGAGTGGGGGAGTCTACCGAATAGTTCCTCATCCGTAGACTCCGGTTACCCAGTACCAGTCCCAACTCAATCCCTCCCAACGCCCCAATCCATTCCCAGAGGGACGTCCCTTTCATTCCCATGAAGTAGGGGACGAACACCAGCGCGAGTAGCACAATCCCGACGGCGATCCGAGCCATTACCGTCTCATACCGTCCCTTACCGTCCCTTACCGTCGTAGTTGCCGTTCTCGCCGCCCAAAAACCGACTCCGATGACACAGCCAGCAATCCATAACACGTTGATCGCCGTGAGCAGGCCGCCGGGCCACCGCTCCGGATCGAAGATCAGCTTCCAGCCGTCGCCGACGGTGTAGCCGAAGCCGCAGTGCTTCTCGCCGTTCAGCCCCAGGCAGATCTGTTTGCCGTCGGACGACGCCGCCGCGGTGAAGGTGTCGCCCGGCGCGATGGCGGCGAAGGCGCCACGCCAGCGCAGGTCGGGCGTCTCGAGCTTCCAGTTGATCGCCGGCATGCGATAGCGCAGCGAGAGATCGTGGCCGTCCATGGAGAGGATAAAAACCTCGACGGCGCGCGCGTCCAGCACTCCGACGAGCGGTGATGAGCGGTCCGGCGGGTGAGCGGGCGCGACCGCGCGGACGCTCAACGGCCCGATGAAGTTCGACCACAGCACCGCTCCCTCATACTGGGCCCAGTAGTCGAAGGCGGGCGCGTTGACTGTGTGGTAGGGTGGGGGCGGGAATGACTGGCCCAGCACGGCGCCCGTGCCGATCCATGTCAGCACGGCGACGACGGCGGTCGCGAGCGCTTGCCAGGCGCTGCGGCGCGGCGTGGTGGTGAGCCAGCGCGGCGCGAACCGCACCAGGGCGACGCCGAGCGCGGTGCTGATGGAGTTGCACAGGATGTCGCCGGTACTGGGGTCCCGGCCCGGGATCCATTGCTGCGCGAATTCGACGGCGAACGAGAGCAGCGCGCCGAGGGCGATGGCGCGCCGTGGCCGCACGCCGGCGAGGGTGAGGCAGACGCCGAGCGGGATGAAGAGGAGGAGGTTCTGGATCAGCTCGGCGAGGGCGGCGTCGCCGGAGGTGATGCTGAAGGACCAGCCGGCGGCGAGCGCACCGCCTTGCGAGCGCAGCGTGGCGACGAGAATGGCGAGAACGGATACTGCGACTGCGATTCGAGCTTTCATCGCGGCTGCAAGTTACACGACATCAGAAAAGTTGCGCAGACGGCGACCTTGCGCAGTGGCTCCCGGCCTCAAAAAGCGAAACTCATGCCCGAACAGCGATGACGACGATGATAGCGAGAACCATTACCAAGCCAAGGCAAACTGATGCTAGCTCGATCATCTGCACTGAGAACTTCGCGAAGTGCGTCGACAGGAGCGTTTCCAGATGCTCGTAGTCCGTTCGCACCGGGTCGTGTGAAGAATTGGTACCCATCGATCGCATGATGACTGGTCCATGTGGAGTGGTAAGCCGCAATATGGAGAATCCGTGCGGCGTGCGCATAGAGCGAAAAAACGCGTGGTTTTGTACCTCCAGGCAGTAGGATGATGAGAATCCCAGCCCCTCCCTCTGGAGATTCCATTGGTCTCGGATGTCGTGAGATCGGTCGGAGCGGAGCGAAGCACCAGGGAGAACCCCCAATCGCTGAAGGGCCGGGGTGGTGGAATTGGTAGACACGGCTCCCTGTCAAGGTGCTGGGCTAACGCCCGTGTGGGTTCGAATCCCATCCCCGGCACGCTCCTGCGTCACTCTTGCACCGTGACCAATTTGTTGACTCGGCAAACGGTCCGTCGTATGTTCCAAGCACCTTGACAGGGAGCCGTGGTCTTTTCATCCACGACCCGAGGCCGCTGCGAGAAGATCGCAGCGGCCTTTGTACTACCCGCCTTCGCCCGACGCCTGCTCCAGCGCTTCGCGCGCGCGATCGAGCAATGCCGGGGCCGAGATCTTTTGGACGGCGAGGGCGGCGCTGTAGCCCGCGCGCACGGCGACGTGGGCGGCTTCCTTCCGGGAGGTGTCGAACACGCCCTCCACCGTGT
>WNGD01026054.1_pt1 | contig 15186 bp, 14 predicted proteins | sample 5400671 | NCBI WGS metagenome assembly WNGD01 (sample SAMN13153369, study PRJNA577476) | soil metagenome | isolation source: 40 cm soil or saprolite under grassland replicate 2 | place: USA:California | collected 2016-06-15 | reverse complement strand
CACGTCCCGCAGCGCTGCCCGGCCAGCCTTCTGGAACGCCATGTCCGAGGAGTCCACCGCGTGCGCCTTGCCGTCGAACAGGGTGACCCGGATGTCCACCATCGGGTAGCCGGCCAGCACGCCGGCTTCCATCTGGGCGCGGACGCCCTTCTCGACCGACGGGATGAACTGCCTCGGCACCACGCCGCCGACGATCTTGTCGATGAACTCGAACCCGGAGCCGGACGGCCGCGGCTCGACCTCGATGTGGCAGATGCCGAACTCGCCGTGGCCGCCGGTCTGCTTGACGTTCCGGCCCAGGCCGCGGGCCTTGCCCGCCACCGTCTCACGGAGCGGCACGCGCAGCGGGACGGTCTCCACCGCCACGCCGTACCTGCTGGACAGCCGGTCGAGCAGCAGGTCGGCGTGCGCCTCGCCCATGCACCACAGCACAAGCTGACGGGTCTCGGCGTTGTTCTCCAGGCGCAGCGTCGGGTCCTCGGCGACCAGCCGGGCGATCGCCTGCGACATCTTGTCCTCGTCGGCCTTGGACTTGGCGGTGATCGCGACCGGGAGCAGCGGCTCGGGCATCGCCCACGACTCCATCAGCAGCGGGCGCTCCTTGTCCGACAGCGAGTCGCCGGTCTCGGCGGTGGTGAGTTTGGCGACGGCGCAGATGTCCCCGGCGGCGCACTGGGCGACGGTGCGCTGCTGCTTGCCGAGCGGCGAGGTGAGCGCGCCGACCCGCTCGTCCTGGTCGTGGTCGGCGTGGCCGCGATCGGCCCGGCCATGCCCGGAGACGTGCACGAAGGCGTCCGGTCGCAGGGTGCCGGAGAACACCCGCACCAGGCTGATCCGGCCGACGTAGGAGTCCGAGGTCGTCTTGATCACCTCGGCCAGCAGCGGGCCCTTGGGATCCCAGCTGATGCCGCCGACCGGCTTCCCGTCCAGCGTGCTCACTGCGGGCAGCGGGTGCTCCTCGGGGGCGGGGAACGCCTCGGTCATCACCTCGAGTACCTCGGCCAGGCCGACGCCGTGCGGGGAGGCGGCGGGCAGCACCGGGTAGAAGCTGCCCTGGGCGACGGCCTTCTCCAGGTCCTCGATCAGCACCTTGACGTCGATGTGCTCATCGGCGAGGTACCGGTCCATGAGCGACTCGTCCTCGCTCTCCTGGATGATCGACTCGATCAGCGCGCTGCGGAACTCGGCCAGCCGGTCAGCGTGCTCGGGATCGGGCTCCCGGTCGGTGCGGGTCCCGGAGGAGTAGTCGTAGAACCGCTCGGACAGCAGGCCGATCAGGCCCTTGACGCCGCCCTGGTCGTTGGTCACCGGCAGGTACAGCGGCGCGACCGAGTCGCCGAACGCGTCCCGGCAGGCGGCGAGCGCCTCATCGAAGTCGCCGCGCTGATGGTCGATCTTGGTGATCACGACGGCGCGCGGGGTGCCGACCGCGGCGCACTCCTCCCAGAGCATCCTGGTCAGGCCGTCGATGCCGTCGGCGGCCGAGACGGTGAACAGGGCAGCGTCGGCCGCCCGCAGGCCGGCCCGCAGGTCGCCGGTGAAGTCGGCGTAGCCCGGCGTGTCCAGCAGGTTGACCTTGACGCCGCTGTGCAGAACTGGCGCCAGGGTGAGGTTGACCGAGCGCTGCTGCCGTACCTCGACCTCGTCGAAGTCGCTGACGGTGGTGCCATCCTCGACGCGCCCGGCCCGCTGGATCCCGCCGGTATGCACCAGCAGCGCCTCAACCAGCGTCGTCTTGCCCGCTCCGGAGTGGCCGACCAGCACGACATTGCGCACGCTGTCGACCTGGCCGGCCGCGGGTGCTCTGCCCGCGGCTCCCGAGCTTCCTGTCTTATCGGCCATCGCCGCCGCCTCCTGTTAGCTCCGCTTGTCAGGCCCGTCCCGCTGCCTGCAGACCAGCCTTTACCTCCCGGCCACCGGATAACAAGCCCCCGGACACAATCGCCGTGCTTACCCGCCAGTAGGATCGGGCCGCCCGCCAGTAAGATCAGACGGCCATGCTGAACGTGCTGCGACCAGCCATCGACCGCCTGCTGACGCCAGTCGGCCGGGCGCTCGCCCGCACGCCCGTGACCCCGAACGCGCTGACCGTGATCGGCACCCTCGGGGTATCCGCCGGCGCGCTGGTGCTCTTCCCGACCGGTCACCTGTTCGCCGGGACAATGGTCTGCACGGGCTTCGTGTTCACCGACATGCTGGACGGGACGCTGGCCCGGATCAAGGGCACCACCGGAGCGTGGGGCGCCTTCCTCGATTCCACGCTGGACCGGGTCGCCGACGCGTCGGTGTTCGCCGGGCTCGCGGCCTATGCCGTCTACGGCGGGCACAGCAGGCTGCTGGCGGGCCTCGCGGTGTTCTGCCTGGTGACCGGCGGGCTCATCTCGTACGCCAAGGCGCGCGCCGAGGGCCTGGGGGTGCGCTGCGACGTCGGCATCGCGGAGCGGACCGAGCGGCTGGTGATCGGGCTGGTGGCGGCGGGGCTGGCCGGGCTCGGCGTGCCGTACGTGCTGGCCGGGGGACTCTGGCTGCTCGCGCTCCTGAGCACTGTCACACTGGCGCAGCGGGTGATAGCGGTCCGCCAGGCGACGGTCGACGGAGGTAAGGAATGCCCGGAATCAAAGACAGGCTGATCGATGCCGCGTACGGCCTCGGCTGGTCCGTCGTATGCCGGGTGCCGGAGTCCTGGGCCCGGCGGGCGTTCATGACCGCGGCGGAGATCGCGTGGCGGCGGCAGGGCCCGCGGGTGCAGGTGCTGGAGGGCAACCTGCGCCGGGTGCTCGGGCCGGCCGCGACCGGCGCCGAGCTGCGGGCGCTGTCCAGGGAGTCGATGCGCTCGTACGCGCGGTACTGGCTGGAGGTGTTCCGGCTGCCGGTGATCCCGGCCGAGCGGCTGGTGGCCGGGATGCGCGACGAAGGGGACGTGCGGATCGTGTTCGATCACCTCGCGGCCGGGCGCGGGGTGGTGTTCGCGCTGCCGCACATGGGCAACTGGGACCAGGCCGGCGCGTGGATCATCAACCGCGGCGCCGGCTCGTTCACCACGGTTGCCGAGCGGATCAAGCCGGAGTCGGTCTACGAGAGGTTCGTCGCGTTCCGGGAGGGCCTCGGCATGGAGGTGCTGCCGGCCAGCGGCGGGAGCAGGCCGTTCGGCGTGCTCGCGCAGCGGCTGCGAGCTGGCAAGATCGTCTGCCTGCCGTGCGACCGGGACGTCACCGGCAGCGGCATCGAGGTCGGGTTCTTCGGCGAGAAGGCACGGATGATGGCCGGGCCTGCCGCGCTCGCGGTGCAGACCGGCGCGGCGCTGATCCCGGTCACGCTCTGGTTCGACGACGACGGCTGGGGGGTGCGCTTCCACGCCGAGATCCCGGTCCCGGCCGAGGGGGACAGGAAGCAGCGGGCCGCGGCGATGACGCAGCAGATCGCGCACGCCTTCGAGGAAGGAATCAGCGCGCACCCGGCGGACTGGCACATGCTGCAGCGGGTGTTCGTTGCCGACCTGGACGCCGGCCGGCTCGCCGCCTCGGTCGCGGCGGCCGAGGCGGCGGATGCCAGCGCCGGCACCGCCGCCGGGGCGGAACCCGCGGCCGAGGCTGAGCCAGGGCCCGGGGCCGCGGCCGGGGCCAGCACATGAGAGTCGGCATCGTCTGCCCGTACACCTGGGACGTCCCCGGCGGCGTGCAGGAGCACGTCAGGGACCTCGCCGAGGCGCTAATCGACCTGGGCCACCAGGTGTCGGTGATCTCGCCCGCCGACGACGACTCCCCGCTGCCCCGCTATGTCGTCCCGGCCGGCCGCGCGGTTCCGGTGCCGTACAACGGGTCGGTCGCCAGGCTCGCGTTCGGCTTCCTGTCCGCCAGCCGGGTGCGCCGGTGGGTCAAGGATGGCCGGTTCGACGTGCTGCACGTGCACGAGCCGGTGGCGCCCAGCCTGTCGCTGCTCGCCTGCTGGGTGGCGTCCGGCCCGATCGTGGCGACCGTGCACACGGCGAACCCGCGCTCCCGGGTCATGCACGCCGCGCAGCCCGTGCTGCAGTCCGCCCTGGAGAAGATCAGCGCGAGGATCGCGGTCTCCGAGGCGGCCCGTACCACGCTGGTCGAGAACCTGGGCGGCGATGCCGTGCTGATCCCGAACGGCGTCTCGGTACGCAGGTACGAGAAGGCGGATCCGCTGCCCGGCTGGCCGGGGCCGGGCGGCGCGCTCGGCTTCCTCGGCCGGATGGACGAGCCGCGCAAGGGCCTGGCGGTGCTGCTCGCGGCGTTCGAGCAGCTTGGCGGGGCGCGCCCTGGCCTGCGGCTGCTGGTCGCCGGGCCCGGGGACGTCGAGGAGGTCGTGGCGAAGGTGCCGGCCCCGCTGCGCGACCGGGTGATCCTGCTCGGGCAGGTCAGCGAGGCGGACAAGGTGCGGGTGTATCACTCGGTCGACGTGTTCTGCGCGCCGAATACCGGCGGCGAGAGCTTCGGGATCGTGCTGGCCGAGGCGATGGCCGCCGGGGCGCCGATCGTGGCCAGTGACCTGGACGCGTTCCGGATGGTGCTGCGGGGCGGCCAGGCGGGGGAGCTGTTCGCGATCGGTGACCCGGCCGAGCTGGCGGCCGCCGCCGGGCGCCTGCTCGACGACCCGCGGCGGCGCGCCGCGCTGTCCGAGGCCGCGGCCGCTGCGGTGCGGACCTACGACTGGCCGGTGATCGCGCGGGACGTCGTGCAGGTCTACCAGACCGTGACGCTCGGCGGCAGCCAGGTCGGGGTGGTGGGGGGATGACCAGCGTCATCCTCGTCGTCGGCCTGGCGCTGCTGCTTGGCGTCTACATTTCCTGGCGCGCGGGCAGGCTGGACCGGCTGCACGTGCTGCTGGCCGGCGCGGCGCACGACGCCAGGACCGCCGATGAGTCGAGGGAACTGCGGGAGAGCGACCTCACCCGCGCCCTGCGGGCCGCCTTCGGCCAGCCCGACTTCCTGACCTCGCTGCACGGCAGGGCCGGCGCCGAGGAGCTGCTCGCCGAGGTCGAGGCGGCCTCGCATCAGGTGTTTCTGGCCCGCAAGTTCTACAACGACGCGGTCGCCGCTACCCGGGCGGCCCGCCGCCGCTGGCTGGTCCGGCTGCTCCGGCTGGCCGGCGGCGCCGCGCTGCCCGTTTTCTTCGAGATCGACGACTCCCTGGTCGCTGCCGGTGCCGACGGCCCTGGCACGGACATGCCGCACCTGACCGGCTGACCGGCTCCGCCACCGCCCGCCGGCGGCGGTCGGCGGCAGCGCCTACCATGGATACAGCCACTAGCAGCGATCAAGTGAGGTCTCCGTGCCAGTCCACAGTGCTCCCGCCAGTACCGCCAGTTCCGGCGGGTCAAGCGTGGCATGGCGGACATGCTTAAGGGCGGCGTGATCATGGATGTGGTCACGCCGGACCAGGCGAAGATCGCCGAGGACGCGGGCGCGGTGGCGGTGATGGCGCTGGAGCGGGTGCCGGCCGACATCCGGGTGCAGGGCGGCGTGGCGCGGATGAGCGATCCGGACATGATCGACGGGATTATCGCGGCGGTTTCGATCCCGGTGATGGCCAAGTGCCGGATCGGGCACTTCGCCGAGGCGCAGGTGCTGCAGGCGATCGGGGTGGACTATATCGACGAGTCCGAGGTGCTGACCCCGGCCGATGAGGCGCATCACGTCGACAAGTGGAACTTCACCGTGCCGTTCGTGTGCGGCGCGACCAGCCTGGGCGAGGCGCTGCGCCGGATCGCCGAGGGCGCGGCGATGATCAGGTCGAAGGGCGAGGCGGGCACCGGGAACGTGGTCGAGGCGACCCGGCACATGCGCGGCATCCGGGCCGGGATGCGGCGGCTGGCCGGGCTGCCCGCCGAGGAGCTGTACGGCGCCGCGAAGGAACTGCAGGCGCCGTACCAGCTCGTCGCCGAGGTCGCCGCCGCGGGGAAGCTGCCGGTCGTGCTGTTCACCGCGGGCGGCCTGGCCACCCCCGCCGATGCGGCGATGATGATGCAGCTCGGCGCCGAGGGCGTGTTCGTCGGATCCGGGATCTTCAAGTCCGGCGACCCGGCGGCGCGGGCGGCAGCGATCGTGAAAGCCACCACGTTCCACGACGACCCCGACGTGATCGCCAAGGTGTCCCGCGGCCTGGGCGAGGCCATGGTGGGAATCGGCCTGGACGAGCTGGGGCCCGAGCAGCGCTACGCCGGCCGCGGCTGGTGATGAGCCCGGCTGTCGGCGTACTTGCCCTGCAGGGAGATGTCGCCGAGCACCTGCGGGCGCTCGGCGAGGCCGGGGCCCGCGGCGTGCCCGTGCGCAGGGCGGACGAGCTCGACGCGGTCGACGGGCTGATCATCCCCGGCGGCGAGTCGACCACGATCTCGAAGCTCATCGTCACGTTCGACCTGCTGGAGCCGCTGCGCAAGCGGCTCAGCTCGGGCCTGCCCGTCTTCGGCTCGTGCGCTGGCATGATCATGCTGGCCGACCGGCTGGTGGACAGGGCCAGCGGCCAGGAGACGCTCGGCGGCCTCGATATCAGCGTCCGGCGGAACGCGTTCGGCCGGCAGGTGGACTCGTTCGAGAGCGACATACCGCTGCGCGGCGTCGCCGGCCCGGCCTTCCGCGCGGTCTTCATCCGGGCGCCCTGGGTCGAGGAAGCCGCCGCTGGCGTCGAGATTCTCGGTGCCGAGCCGCGCACGGGTAGGATCGTCGCTGTCCGCCAGGGGCCCGCGCTCGCGACGGCATTTCATCCCGAGCTGACGCCGGACCGGCGCATCCATGAGCTCTTCGTCGACATGGTGAGGGAACGGTCATGAGCGGCCATTCGAAGTGGGCGACCACGAAGCACAAGAAGGCCGTCGTGGACGCCAGGCGCGGCAAGCTGTTCGCCAAGCTGATCAAGAACGTGGAGGTGGCCGCGCGCACCGGCGGTGCCGACCTCGCGGGCAACCCGACGCTGTACGACGCCGTGCAGAAGGCGAAGAAGAGCTCGGTGCCGAACGAGAACATCGACCGGGCGGTGCGCCGCGGCGCCGGCCTGGAGGCAGGCGGCGCGTCCTACGAGACGGTCACCTACGAGGGATATGCCCCCGGCGGGGTGGCCGTCCTGGTGGAGTGCCTGACCGACAACAGGAACCGGGCCGCGGCGGACGTGCGGACCGCGCTCACCCGCAACGGCGGCTCGATGGCCGATCCTGGCTCCGTGTCGTACCTGTTCGCCCGCAAGGGCGTGGTCATCGTCGGCAAGGCGCCCGGGGTCACCGAGGACGACGTGCTCACCGCGGTCCTGGACGCGGGCGCGGAGGAGGTCAACGACCTCGGCGAGTCGTTCGAGGTGGTCAGCGAGGCCACCGACCTGATCGCGGTCCGCAGCGCGCTGCAGCAGGCCGGCATCGACTACGAGTCAGCAGAGGCGGCGTTCCTGCCGTCGGTCGAGGTGCCGCTGGACGAAGAGCAGGCCAGGCGCGTCTTCCGGCTGATCGAGGCGATCGAGGACTCCGACGACGTGCAGGACGTCTACGCGAATTACTCGGTCTCTGATGAGGTCATGGAGAGGCTCGGGTGACCAGAGCGGCCCGGGCGGCCGGCGGCGCGGCCCCGCGCTGGTGACCGGCAGGCAGCCCGGGGCCGGCCAGCGGCCGGAGATCCGCAGGCTCACCCAGGATGACGACCTCGCGCCGGTGCTCGACCTGGCCCGCCGGTCGTTCGGCCCGTTCGGCGCCGAGGCCGCGGCGGCCAGGCTGGCGGACACCCGCGAGTCCGTCGCGGATGGCCGGCACCTGGGCGCGTTCGACGGCGGCCGGCTGATCGCCGCCGCGAAATACTTCGACATGGTGCAGTGGTGGCACGGGCGGCGGCTGCCGATGGCCGGCGTGGCCAGCGTCACGGTCGCACCGGAGGCGCGCGGCCAGGGGGCCGGCCGGGCGCTGATGACCGCGCTGGCCGGCCAGATCGCGGCCCGCGGCTATCCGCTGTCCGCGCTGTATCCGGCGACGGCGGCCGTCTACCGCGCGGTCGGCTATGAGCTGGCCGGCGCCCAGTACCAGGCGTCGGTGCCGGCCAGGTCGCTCCGCTCGCTGCTGCCGCCGGATGTCGCAGCGGCTGGCCGGCCGGACGGCCGGGTCGGGCTGCGCCGGGCCGGCCCGGCCGACGCCGCCGAGATCAGCGCGGTCATCGGGCGGGTGCACGAGGCAGCCAGGGACTGCGGGCCGGCCGACTTCGATCTCGGCACCTCCGCCCGGCTGCTGGACGACGAGCACTTGTTCTGCTACCTGGCGCCGGACGGCTTCCTCGCCTACCGCTGGCAGGGCGGCAACAGCGAGGTCCTGGTGTACTGCGCGACGGCGGGCTCCGCCGCGACGGCCCGCGCGCTGTGGTCGGTGGTGGCCTCGCACAGCTCGATGGCCGGCACCGTCCGCGCCTTCTGCGGCCCGGCTGACCCGGTCAGCTGGCTGACCAGGGAGCCGGACGTGAGCCTGGCCAGGCACGAGCCGTGGATGCTGCGGGTGATCGACGCGCGGGCAGCCATCGCCGGACGCGGCTTCCCCCCGTCCGCCCGTGCGGACATGCCGGTGCGGCTCGAGGATGGCCTGCTCGGTCCGTGACGGCGCCGGTGATCTGTCGCGATGGCGAACGGACGGTCCCGCCGGACTGCCGCCGGCTGGCCCGCTCATGCTCGGGGCCCGCGGCCTCGCGGCGTTGTACGCGGGGATTCCGGTCGCCGCGCTCCGGCTGGCCGGCCTCGCCGCCGGGGGAGACCCGGCAGCGGACGCGGCGCTCGACGGCGCGTTCACCGGGACGGCGTTCATGCTCGGCTACTTCTGAACCGCCGCCAGGGCGACACGCCGGTGCATCTCGCGGCGCCAGGCCCCGGCGGCCGGTAGGGTCGTGACGACCGAACATGTGTTCGTCGGCAACCGGGATGGTGAGCGGATGCGGGTGCTCGGCGTGGATCCCGGCCTGACCCGGTGCGGGATGGGCGTCATCGACGGGGTGCCGGGCCGGGCCCTGACGCTGATCGGCACCGGCGTGATCAGGACCACGCCCGGTGACGACGTCGCCCGCCGGCTGCTGGCGCTGGAGTCGGAGATCGAGTGCTGGCTGACGGAGCACCGGCCGGACGCGGTCGCCGTCGAGCGGGTTTTCAGCCAGCACAACGTCCGGACGGTGATGGGCACGGCGCAGGCAGGGGCCGTCGCCATCGTGTGCGCCGCGCGCCTCGGGCTGCCGGTGGCGCTGCACACGCCGAGCGAGGTCAAGGCGGCGGTGACCGGCAATGGCCGGGCCGGGAAGGAACAGGTGACGGAGATGGTGACGCGGCTGCTCCGGATGGCGAGCCCGCCGCGCCCGGCGGACTCGGCCGACGCGCTCGCCCTCGCGATCTGCCACCTGTGGCGCGGCGGCGCGCAGCGGCGGCTGGCCGCGGCCGGCGCGGCCGCCGTGCTCGCCAGGCAACCCGACGTGGTGCGGCCCGGAGGCCCGCGATGATCGCCCATCTGGACGGGAAGGTCTGCTCGGTCGCGCCGGACGGCGCCGTCATCGACGTCGGCGGCGTCGGGCTGCTCGTGCAGTGCACGCCGGGCACGCTCGCCGGGCTGCGGGCCGGCGAACGGGCCAGGGTGGCCACCTCGCTGGTGGTGCGGGAGGATGCGCTGACCCTGTACGGCTTCGCCGGCGACGACGAGCGGAACACCTTCGAGTTGCTGCAGACGGCCAGCGGAGTCGGGCCCCGGCTGGCGCTGGCCATGCTCGCCGTGTTCAGCCCGGACGCGCTGCGGCGGGCGGTGGCGGCCGAGGACCTGGCGGCGCTGACCACGGTGCCCGGCATCGGCCGGAAGGGCGCGCAGCGGATCGTGCTCGAGCTGGCCGGGCGGCTGGGCTCGCCCGGCGAGATGCCGTCCGGTGCCGCCGCAGGCGGCGGGCCTGCGGCCGCGGGCCGCGCGGTGTCCTGGCGCGATCAGGTGCGGGCCGGCCTGGTGAATCTCGGCTGGCAGGCCCGTGACGCCGACCTGGCGATCGCCGCGGTGGAGCCGGAGTTGCTCGCCGCGGCCGCGAGCGGCGGCGCCGCGGGCGACGGCGCGCCGGAGGGCTCCGCATCGGACGGCACGGCGCCGGATGTTGAGGTGGCGACCGCGCTGCGCGCGGCGCTCCGGGTGCTGGGGCGGGCATGACCGGCCGCCGCGGCGAGCCCGCCACCGCCGGAGTCGGCCCCGGAGCCCCGGGCAGCCCGGCGGGCCAGGTCGGCCCGCCAGCCCAGGCCGGCCCCGGAACCCAGGCCAGCGGGGACCGGGTGGTATCGCCGCTGGCCGACGCCGATGACCGGCTGGTCGAGGGCGCGCTGCGGCCGAAGCGCCTGGACGACTTCGTCGGCCAGGCGCGGGTGCGCGAGCAGCTGTCCCTCGTGCTTGAGGGCGCGCTGCGGCGGGGCCGTGCGCCCGATCACGTGCTCTTGTCCGGCCCGCCCGGCCTGGGCAAGACCACGATGGCAATGATCATCGCGGCCGAGATGGGCACTCCGCTGCGGATCACCAGCGGGCCGGCGATCGAGAGGAAATGCTCTACCTGGCGATGGAGGACTTCCGGGTGGACGTGGTCATCGGCAAGGGCCCGGGCGCGACCGCCATCCCGCTGGACATCGCCCCGTTCACCCTGGTCGGCGCGACCACGCGGGCCGGGCTGCTGCCCGCGCCGCTGCGCGACCGGTTCGGATTCACCGCCTACCTCGACTTCTACGAGCCCGCGGAACTCGGCGTGATCGTGCGCAGGTCAGCGGGCCTGCTCGGGGTGGCGCTCCGCGATGACGGCGCTGATGAGATCGCCGGCCGGTCCCGCGGCACGCCGCGGATCGCCAACCGGCTGCTGCGCCGGGTCCGCGACTTCGCCGAGGTCCGCGCCGACGGCGTCGTGACCAGGCAGGTCGCCTGTGCCGCGCTGGAACTCTACGAGGTGGACGACAACGGCCTCGACCGGCTGGACAGGGCCGTGCTGTCCGCCCTCGTCCGCAGGTTCGCCGGCGGCCCGGTCGGCCTGTCCACGCTGGCCGTGGCGGTCGGCGAGGAAGCCGAGACGGTCGAGGTCGTGGCCGAGCCGTTCCTGGTCAGGGAGGGCCTGATCGCGCGGACGCCGCGGGGCAGGGTGGCGACGCCGGCCGCCTGGGAGTACCTGGGGCTCAGCGCGCCGGAACCCGGCGGGCCCGGGCAGCAGGCCAGCGGCACCCTGTTCGGCTGACCGGCGCCGGTCCCGCGGCAGGCTACGCCCGGTTGCGGGGTTGTCACGATCACTCGTCTGAAGCCGTAGCCTGTTGGTGCGTCGCCAGCGCGCCGCTACACTGCGGCAGTTGGTCAACGACAGCCGCCTGGCGCGGGGTGCCGGCCAGGCCGGTTACCGGCGGTGGCCGGTCTGTGACCGCTGCGGCAATCAACGGAAGGAAGCCCCGGCGATGGGGAACATGTATCTCGCGGCTAGCAAGTCGTCGTCGGGCCAGTACACGACGATCCTTGTGCTTGTTGTGCTCTTCGGTCTCTTCTACCTCCTGATCATCCGGCCGCAGCGCAACAGGCAGCGCCGGGCTCAGCAGATGCAGGGAGGCGTCATGCCTGGCCAGCGGGTCCGGACGACCGCCGGCATCTACGGCACCATTACCTCGGTCGACGACCCGGACGTGGAACTCGAGATCGCGCCAGGCGTGGAGATCCGCATCCTGCGCCGCGCCATCATGGACATCATTCCGGAGGACAGCCCCGCGGGGCAGGCTCCGCCGGAGCCGGACACCGGGGACAACCCGGCCGGTGACTGGGGCACGTCGAAGGACGATTCAACGGGCCGGAATCCGTAGCGTCCGCTGACCCGACCGATCAAAGGACAGTCGAGAAGTGGCTCCGCCAAGCAGTACCAAATCCAGGCCGGGGCGCGCCCTCGCGGTGCTCCTCGCGCTGATCGTCATCATGCTGGTGTCGATCATCGGCAAGGACGCGTCCCATCCGGGCCACTGGAACCGCAACTTCCACGTTCAGCTCGGCCTGGACCTGTCCAGCGGGACGACCGTGACGCTCCGCGCGGTTACCACCAATCAGCGTCAGCCCTCGGCCGCCGACATGGCGACGGCGATATCGATCATGGAGGCGCGGGTGAACGGGGCTGGCTTCACCGGCGCCGTGGTCCAGCAGCAGGGCAGTGACATCATCACGGTGGCGGTGCCGGGCAAGGGTTCCCAGCAGGTGGTCAAGCTGGTCGGCACCACCGCGCTGCTGCGGTTCCGCCAGGAGCTGCTGGCCGCGCCGAACTATGCCTCCGCGGTCCCGGTGCCCGCGCCGACCCCCTCCGCCTCGCCGAGCCCGTCCGCGAGCGCGTCAGCGAACCCGAGCCCGTCGCCCAGCGCGTCAGCCAGCCCATCGGGCGCCGCGCTCGGCCCGGCGGGGTCAGGCTCCGGCGGCCAGAGCCTGACGGCGCGGTCCCGGCAGCTCGCCGCCGAGCCCGTGCCGCGTGCCTCCGCGTCCCCGAAGCGGGGCAGCTCGGCTAGCCCGTCGCCGAGCGCGACCGCGACCCCGTCGGCCAGCCCCACCGGCACGCAGGGTCCGCCGAAGCTGGCCACGACCGCCGACGGCCAGGGCAACGCCGCCGCTCTCAGCGCGCCGGTGAAGGCGCTGTTCGACAAGCTGAACTGCGCCGATCCCAACTGGCAGAAGAAGATCTACAACAACGACCCGACGAGATGGGACAACCCGAACAGCCAGATCGTGGCGTGCGATGCCAGCGGGAACAAGGTCGCGCTGGCCAAGTCGACGGTGCTCGGCACCATGGTCACCGGTGCCTCGGCGACGCTGAGCACCACCTCGACCGACTGGCAGGTCAACCTGAACTTCAACGGCGCGGGCACGAAGGCCTTCGGCGCGATCACGAGCTCGATGTTCAGCGCGTACGGCGCCGGCAGCGCCACCAACCCGACCGACCAGGTGCTCGACTCGCTGGCGATCGTGCTGGACGGCAAGATCGTCTCGAATCCGCTGATCAACCAGGGCGCGATCACCGGCGGACAGGCTCAGATCACCGGGAACTTCACCCAGCAGCAGGCCACCAGCCTGGCGAACGTGCTCAGCTACGGCGCGCTGCCGCTGACCTTCAAGAATCAGTCGACCGAGTCGGTCTCGCCGCAGCTCGGCTCGTCCCAGCTGCACGCGGGCCTGATCGCGGCCGGGATCGGCCTGATCCTGGTCGTGCTGTACTCGTTCCTCTACTACCGTGGCCTCGGCATCGTGTCGGTTTCCAGCCTGATCACCGCCGCGCTGCTGACCTACCTGTCCGTGGTCCTGCTCAGCAAGTACCAGGGCTTCTCGCTCTCGCTGGCCGGCGTGGCCGGCCTGATCGTCGCGATCGGCATCACCGCCGACTCGTTCGTGGTCTTCTTCGAACGGCTGCGTGACGAGGTCAGGGACGGCCGGTCGCTGCGGGCCGCGGTGGAACGCGGCTGGCAGCGGGCCCGGCGCACGATCCTGGTGTCGGACACGGTGTCGTTCCTGGCCGCCGCGCTGCTGTGGTACTTCGCGATCGGTGACGTCAAGGGCTTCGCGTTCACGCTCGGCCTGACCACCGTGATCGACGTCATCGTCGTGTTCCTGTTCACCAAGCCGATGGTCACGATCCTGGCCAGGACCAAGTTCTTCGGCAACGGGCACCCGCTGTCCGGCCTTGACCCGGCCAGGCTCGGCGCGCGAGCGCCCTGGCGGGGCACCAAGGCCAGGGTCGCCGCGAGGCCCGCGGCGGGCGGGGCCGCCAGCGCCACGACCGGCCAGCCAGCCCGGACCACCCCGAAGGAGGCGTGATGTCCAGGCTCGGCAACATCGGCGGCCGGCTGTACCGCGGTGAGGTGTCGGTCGAGTTCGTCGCCAGGAAGCGGCTCTGGTTCACGATATCCGGCGTGATCCTGCTGATCAGCATCGCGGCGCTGATCGGCCGCGGGCTGAACGAGAGCGTCGAGTTCAAGGGCGGCTCGGTCTTCCAGTTCACCGCGCCAGCCGCGACGCCGCTGCAGGTCAGCCGGGTCGTGAGCACGGCGGGCGGCGGCAGTGACGCGATCGTGCAGAAGGTCGGCCTCGGCAGCAAGGCCAGCTGGCAGGTGCAGACCGCGAAGCTGACCTTCGCCGAGCAGACCAAGGTCCAGGACGCGATCGCCAGCAACTTCCACCTGTCCTCGCCCGACGCCGTCAGCACGACGTTCGTCGGGCCGAGCTGGGGCTCCCAGATCTCGCAGAAGGCGCTGCAGGCGCTGATCGCCTTCCTGATCGCGATCGTGATCTACCTGTCGATCGCTTTCGAGTGGAAGATGGCCAGCGCAGCCCTGATCGCGCTGGCACACGACATCGTGATCACGATCGGCGTCTACGCGCTGACCGGCTTTGAGGTCAGCCCCGCGACCGTGATCGGCCTGCTGACCATCCTCGGTTACTCGCTCTACGACACCGTGGTCGTGTTTGACAAGGTCAGGGAGAACACCGCGGGGCTGCTCGGCACCGGCCGGAGCACCTACAGCCAGGCCGCCAACCTGGCGCTCAACCAGACCCTGGTGCGATCCATCAACACGTCGCTGATCGCGCTGCTGCCGGTGGCCGCGATCCTCGTCGTCGGCGTCGGCCTGCTCGGGGCCGGCGAGCTCAAGGACTTGGCGCTGGTGCTCTTCGTCGGCATGCTGTCCGGCACCTACTCATCCATCTTCATCGCCACGCCCGCGCTGGCCGACCTGAAGGAACGCGAGCCGCAGTACAAGGCGCTGGCCAAGCGGGTGGCGCTGCGTGCGGCCGGCGGCCGTGCCGCCCAGCGGGCCAAGGCCAAGGGGGGCAAGGCGGCAGGCGCTGGCGGCACGGCCGCCGCCGAAGCCGCCGCCGGAGCCGCGGCCGGCCCGGCCGACGCGGCCCCGGACGACGACGCCGGGGCGGCGGCCGAAGCCGAGGGCCTGGCCTCGCCGCGGCCGGGCGAGCGGGTGCCGGCCGGCCGGCCGGCCGGCGGCACTGCCGCGCCACGCGGGCCGGGCGCGCGGCCGGGGCCGCGCCAGCAGCCACGGCGCAGCAGCGCGGCCAAGCGCCGGCCGAGCGGCAAGAAGAAGCGGCGCTAGCCAGTGCCGCCGGGCCGTGATGCGCTCGCTGGCGCGGGAGTCGCCGAGCTCATCGGCTCGATGATCCGCGATGTCCGGGACTACCCCAAGCCGGGCATCGTGTTC
>WNGD01007825.1_pt1 | contig 15186 bp, 15 predicted proteins | sample 5400671 | NCBI WGS metagenome assembly WNGD01 (sample SAMN13153369, study PRJNA577476) | soil metagenome | isolation source: 40 cm soil or saprolite under grassland replicate 2 | place: USA:California | collected 2016-06-15 | reverse complement strand
CACGTAGGTCCGCTCGTCGAAGATGCGTCCCGCTTCCGCGAAGGCGCGGATCGCGAGTGCGTTCCAGGCGGTCAGGATCTTGTCGTCGAGGGCCGGACGTACGCGCTCCTCGCGCACCTGGAACAGCCGTGTGCGCGCGTCTTCCCGATGCGTGTCCCCCATGGGGGCACGCAAGACGTTCGTCCCGTCCCAGTTCCCCGCGGGGGTCGCGCCGAGCGCCTCCGCCGTTTCCTCCCCGACGAGGGACACGAGCTCCTCCCACGACCAGACGTAGAACTTCCCCTCCACCCCTTCGCTGTCGGCGTCCTGGGAGGAGAAGAAGCCACCGTCGGGATGGCGCATCTCTCGGAGCAGGTACTCGAGCGTCCTGGAGGAGATCTCGCGGTAGCGGTCGTTCCGCGTGACCAGCCATGCCCGTGCATAGAGCAGCGCGAGCTGCGCGTTGTCGTACAGCATCTTCTCGAAGTGCGGGACCATCCATGCACCATCGGTCGAGTACCGGGCGAACCCACCGCCGACCTGATCGAACATGCCGCCGTCGGCCATGCGGTCGAGCGTGAGCACGGTCATCTCCAGCGCGTCGGGGACGTCTCGGATCGCTTGTCGGAGCACGAACTCGAGCGTCATCGGCTGGGGGAACTTGGGAGCGCCGCCGAAGCCCCCCAACCGTGGGTCGAACGAATGGCGGAGGGTTTGGAACGCCTCGTTCGCGACCGCCTCGGTGAAGGGATCTTCGGAGGCTTCGAGGGCGCCGACGCGCCGGATCGACTCGATCACCCGGCCGCTTTGGACCTCCACCTCGTCGCGCCTCGTCGCCCAGGCGTCGGCGATCCCCTCGAGGACCTGCCCGAACGACGGCAGCCCGTGGCGTGGCTCATCCGGGAAGTAGGTCCCGGCGTAGAAAGGTCTGCCGTCGGGGGTGAGGAAGACCGACATCGGCCATCCGCCGCTCCCCGTCATCGCCTGGACGGCGTCCATGTAGATCCCGTCGACGTCGGGTCGCTCCTCGCGGTCGACCTTGATCGCGACGAACCGCTCGTTCAGGAGACTCGCCGTCGCCTCATCCTCGAACGACTCCCGCTCCATCACGTGGCACCAGTGGCAAGCGGCGTAGCCGACGGACAGGAACACGGGTCGGTCCTCGGCTCGCGCCTTGGCGAAGGCCTCGTCCCCCCACGGGTACCAATCCACGGGGTTGTGGGCGTGCTGCAGGAGATACGGACTGGAAGCTCCGGCGAGACGATTGGCCTGGCGTTGGGGCACGACACCAGTCTGCACGGCCATCCGCGTTGTCACATCGGCGTTCAGAACCGAGCCCCAGGAGCCGATGGTGATTCGGGATGGACGATCGGATACGCGTTTCCGTGGTCGACGACCATATCCGGCTCGTCCAGAGCCTCCGGCTCGCGTGGGGTCACGGCTCCCGACTCCGGGTGCTGGGGCCGTTCGCCCCCGGCGTGGCGGCCCTCCGTGCCGCGCCGGACGTCATCGTGGTCGACCTGGAGCGTGACGATGGGCATGGCCTCGGGAGCCTCGTGGAGGTGTGCGAAGCGGTGCACGACGTCCGCGTGATCGCTGCCACGACGGAACAGGACCCGGAGCTCGGCTCGGCGATCGTGACCGCCGGAGCAAGCGGCTTGCTTCCCGCCCGGGGCGACCCCGCGGAGATGGAAGACGTGATCCGGCGAGCGGTGGCCGGCGAGCTGGTGCTTCCCGACGACCACCTGTATTCGCTGGTCGATCGGCTCCGGGCTGTCCGGGCCGGTCTCACCGAAGCCACCAACCTCGAGTCGCTGACCGCGCGCGAGCTCGAAGTGCTCCGATCGCTCTCCGATGGACGGAGCACCCTGGAGATCGCAGCGCTCCTCGGCATCAGCCCGATGACCGTCCAGAGTCACGTCAAGAACGTCCTGGCGAAGCTGGGCGTCCATTCGAAGGTGGAAGCCATCCGGCTCGCCTGGCGCGTCGGCGCGATCGCGATGCCCGTGAGCGCCTGAAGCGTCGCGGCCATCGCGATCGCCGAGTAGCCTGCCGAACATGTCGTCCCGCCCCGCACGCGTCCTCGTCGTGGGCGGTCACCCGGTGATCCTTGGGGTCGTCCGGCTCGCCTGCGACGCTCTTGCGGGCGTCGAGATCGTGGCCGAGGCCGGCGACGGATCGGCTGCCGTCGCTGCGTCGTCGTCGCTGACACCGGAGCTCGCAGTGGTCGACCTCGATCTCCCTGGGAACGACGGCCTCGACGTGCTGCGGTCGCTCCGAGATCAGGGCTTCCGCGGTCGCGTCGTCGTGGTATCGGAGCGAGCGGACGGCGCGACGGTCCTTGGCGCGATGCGACTCGGTGTGGATGCGTACCTCCTCAAACCCGACGGGCTCCGGCGGATCGGAGACGCGATCCGTCGCGTCCTCGACGGTGAGCGGGCGATCGACCCGGCATTGGAGCAGGCCGCCGTGCTCGAGCTCGGTCGCTTCGCACGGCAGTCGCGCGAGACCTCGGGAGTGGATTCTTCGCTGACGCGCCGGGAACGGGAGATCCTGGAACTCCTCGCCGAGGGACTCACGATGCAGCAGATCGGACGGCGTCTCGACATCTCCCCGCGGACCGTCGAGACGCATGTCGCGAATCTCTACCGGAAGCTCGCCGTTCGGAGTCGGGTCCAGGCCGTCTCACGGGCGGCCTCGCTCGGGCTGATCGAGCTCCGGTAGCCGGCTCAGGCGCCGTCGCTGACCTGCCGATACGCCTTTCCAAGGAGCCGCAGCGCCCCGACGCTCCAACGGCGTTCTGGAGTACCCTCATGGCACCAACGACATCGATGAGCAGGCGACCGTCCCCCGAGGCAGCCTCATCTCCGGCTATCCGCCGGAAGCTCGGTGTGGTCCTCATCGACCCGCTGCCCGTCGTTCGCGCGGGGCTCTCCCTGCTGGTCGATGGGCGTCCCGACATGGAGATCCTCGCGGAAGCCGGGGACGGCCGGGAAGGGGTGGATGCGCTCGCTCGCGTCCGCCGGTCGCGCGTCGTGGTTCTGGTGGGTCTGGGGCTCGAGGGCGAGCATGACGCTTCGTGGTTGATCCGGACGGTGCGTGAGCGCTTCCCGTCGCATGCCGTGCTCGCGATGGGAGCCAACGCCGATCCGACGATGGTGAGTCGTGCGCTCTTCGTTGGCGCCGATGGGTACGTCGACAAGAACATCGACCCCCTCGATTTCCTCGGGGCGATCATCAAGGTCGCCGACCGTGAGATGGTCTTGCAAGGCCCGGTTGCGGCCGCGGTCGGCCAGATCGCCGACAGCATCGAGCTCCGCCGCGACCTCGGCGTCCGCCTCACGGGTCGCGAGCGAGAGGTCCTGGCGGTGGCCGCGGAGGGCCTGACCGCCCGACAGATCGCGACCCGGTTGGGCGTCCGCGAACGGACCGTGACCACGCACCTCGGACGGATCTACGGGAAGCTCGGGGTCGGCAATCGGCTCTCCGCGATCCGGATGGCGGCGCGCTCCGGGATGGTCAGCGTCGGGTTTCCCGAGTAGTCACGCTCGGATGAAGACGGCCCCATCGTCGTCTTCGTAGATGAGCGTCCAGTCCGGATCAACCCGCAGATCAGGAAGCAGGTCCCAGTTCTCGGCGGCAACGATGGCATCGGGGTGCCATCGGTCGAGGACGGTGCGCCAATCCGCCCCGGCGAACCCGACCTGCCCGTAGTCGTCCCAGATCTCCTTCGGGATGATCTCGATGCGGGAGTCGACGAATACTGGTCGGTCGGGCGTCACGTACTCGAACCACGATCCCCATGGCTGGTGCACGAACATCTTGGATCCGGGCGGGACGTGGTCGATCACGGCTTGGGTCACGCCGGGTGGAGCCTGACTCAACAGATCGTTCGGTCGCCACCACGGCAGCAAGACGACGACGGCGACCAGCATCGCGACGATGATGCCGACGGCGGGGGCCTTCGGTTCCTTGCTCGGCTGCACCGGAGCGACCGTGGCCGCGGGGAACAGCTCGGCCAGGATCACCGGGGTCACCATCGACCACCACACGATCGCCCGTTGCGCGGACATCGCCAGCATGAAGAACACGACCAGCCACAACAGCGTGGTCCATCGCGTCGGCGTTCCACGTCGAGCCAGGACGGCGACCACCGCGAGCGCGGAGCCGATCATGAACAGTCCCGAGACGTCGGTCGCCGTGACGGGAGCCCATTCGCTGATCGTGTCCCGGATGATGGGGTTGGTCGACAGGTCATAGGCGTATCGCCACGCATCGACACCGAACGGGTTCACCAGGGTGGCAGCGATGGTCGCCAGGGTCAGCCAGAGCAGCCGTCGTGAGCCCGGGACGTGCTGCCGGGCGTCCTGGATCCACGCCAGCCCCACGACCAGCGGAAAGATCGTGAAGCTGCCGTGGACGTTGGCGCAGATGGCCGCGAGGACCGGGATCAGATACAAGCGCCGCGGCGATATCTCCCGAGAGGCGAGCGCCCACAGCGCTGCAGCGAACAGCGGCAGGGCGACGAGCTGAGGGCGCATCGCAAGGGTCGGCGAGGCCACGAGGAACCCCACGACGGTCAGCAGGCTGGATGTCCTGACAGAGGCGCCCCGAGCCCGGCATGCGAGATAGATGAACCAGAAGGAGGCCGCGATGAAGATCGCCTGGAGGAACGCGAGCGTCGCCCAGCCTCCCCGGTGCCCGAGGGCGAGGACGATCTGCGCCCCCCACTGCTGATCGAGCCAGGGCGCACCTGTGACACTGAACGTGTAGGTGTCGAACCTGGGCAAGGAATGGGCCCTAAGGATCTCGTCGCCTGCCCGGATGTGATAGGCGAGGTCGGTCGTTCCCATCCGTGACAACAGGGCCACCACGACCGGCACCAGGACCACCAGCGACGCCCACGCCAGATCGATGGGTCGCCGACGTATCGCTTGGATGGGAAGTAAGCTCGGCTCGGTCACGGCGACGGGCATCGTACTGCCAGTCTTCGTCCGTTCTGCCAAGGCGCTTGACTGCACGATGACAGCCGAACCCGTACGTAGGACTACGTAGAGAACCTCCGGGAAAGTCGGAATTCCCGCCCGGCGCGCTTCCCTCTACTGTTCCTGCGGGCGGAGTACCATGCGCCCCCGGGTTCTGCTTCTAAGGACTCGGTCAGACGGGCTTCGGAGGAAGGGGGTGACAGGTGTCTACACGGGTGTGACGACCTGGTGGAGCGACCTCAAAGTGCGCGCCGAGGAGGAGAAGGGCGCGACGGCAGTTGAGTACGCCCTGATGGTGGCGTTGATCGCGGTCGTGATCATCGCGGCAGTGGCGTTCCTCGGAAAGGCCGCCAGCAACAAGTTCAGCACGGTGGGTAGCGCAGTCAACGGCGCCTAGTACCGAGCGAGCGACCGGCCCGCCGGCCGCTCGATCCTTCGGGGCACGCACCCGATGGATCGAGGGTCCGGCGGACGAGGACCCAGAGGTCTGGCCCGGGCAGGTTGGAGGAGAGAGAAAGGGTTGGCGAGATGCTCGTACGGGCCTACACGGGCGTAACGGTTTGGTGGAACGACCTCAAGGTTCGCGCTGAGGAGGAGAAGGGCGCGACGGCGGTCGAGTACGCGCTGATGGTGGCGCTGATCGCGGTCGTTATCATCGCGGCGGTTGCCTTCCTCGGCAAGGCCGCCAGCAACAAGTTCAGCACGGTTGGAAGTGCGGTCGACAATACGTAAGTGCAGAGCGGGTCAGGCCGCCGGGCGCTCGATCCTTCGGGGAGAGGCACCGGAGGGATCGAGGGACCGGCGGAAACGGTACTTGGAGGAGTATCGATCCGTGCGGTGTCAGGTGAACGGCAGGAAAAGGGGTGACAGATGTTCCTTCGTGTCTACACAGGCGTCGCCGCCTGGTGGAACGACCTGCGTACCCGCGCCGAGGAGGAAAGAGGCGCGACGGCCGTGGAGTATGCCCTGATGGTGGCGCTGATCGCGATCGTGATCGTCGCGGCGGTGGCGTTCTTGGGGAAGGCGGCGAGCAACAAGTTCAGCACGATCGGCAGCGGCGTCAACAATGCATGAGACCATATGAGCGACCTCCGGTCGCTCAGTATCTCGGCTCTGGATGCCGAGGTACTGACGGACCGGAGGACAAGGAAGTGGGGGAGATGAGGATCCGCCAAAGGCTCGGTCGTGAAGACGGGGCCGCAGCCGTCGAATTCGCGTTGATCATCGGTGTGCTCGCCATGCTGATATTCGGCATGCTTCAGTTCGGCCTCACGTTCTTCGAGCTCCAGAACCTCCGTGCGTCGGCTCGTGAGGGCGGCCGGCTCGGAGCGGTCGGCGCCACGCCCGACGCGATCCGGTCGAAGATCGAGAGCGCATCGAACGGCGCGATCCAGACGGGGGAAGCCACCCCCGCGTTCGTCAAGGTTTCGTACTCCGACATCGGGATATTCGGCCCGTCTGATCCGAATCTCACCGGGAGCACGCAGCCGGCATGCGCCTCGAGCGCCCCGGTCACGACCGACGCGGCGGTCCGTGTCCAGATGTCCCTCGCCTCGGCGCCGGCGCACCTCCAGAACCTGTTCACGCTCAATATCCCCCTCCTTCCGACCATCACGATGCGCCCCACGATCGACGCGCAGTTCCGTTGCGAGGGAGTGAAACCGACGACATGACACCGGTGCGTCGCCGTCTGGTGCTGGACCCGCGCGAGGAGCGTGGTGCGACCGTCGTCATCGTGGCGCTCGTCCTGATCGCGATGTTCGGGATGATGGTTCTGGTCGTCGATGTCGGTGGCCTCCTGTGGAAGCGGCGTGAGCTCGTCAACGGTTCCGACGCCGCCGCCCTGTCGGCGGCGTCGACCTGCTCCTTGCCCACGTCGGTCGACCCGAAGTCTCCGGAGGAAGCGGCCGACCCCCTCGCTGCCGAGAACGTCACCGGCCTCGATCCGACGACGACGCCGAACAACGCCACCGTCCTCGCAGGCACGTGCCATTCGGCGAAGTCCGGTGGTGTCAAGGTCGTGTACTCCCAGCAGCAGCATCTGTTCTTCGCGCCGGTTCTCGGCTTCTCGAACCAGAACGGGGTCACCACGAAGGCCTACGCGGTCTGGGGTCCGGCAGGAGCGGCCAACCCGGCACCGATCGTCGTCTACACCTCGTCGTTCCAGGGGAGCTGCGACATCGGGGCGAACCTCCCGCCCAACACCGAGTGCTACATGTGGTACGACAACGACCGGTTCACCACCTCCGCGTTCGGATTCCTGAACCTCAACGCGAGCGATCCACAGAAGGGTTGGGACGTCCTGCCGGATGACCAGTGCCCGAACGTCGGCTCCAGCACGCGCAGCGGCTGGATCAACCAGACCGGTAGCGTCGGAGATCTACCGGTCCACTACACGGTGACCGATCCTCTGCCGACGTACGTGTGCCGGGTGAGCGGTCTCTCCTCGAGTGACTGGGACACGCTTCGCGCTCGGGTCGGGAAACTGGTCACCCTCCCGATGGATGACTGTACGCAGAACGTCGATCAGAACGGCAACTCGGTCGGGTGCTCCGGGAGCGCCGACAAGTACGACATCATCGGGTTCATCGACTTCAAGCTGGAGGCGGTGCTCGACCAGGCTACGGGCCCGAACGGTTGGGGCGGGACACCGATCACCGACTGTTCGAAGACGTTGAACAACGTGGATGGTCAGCCCCCGACCGGCCCGACCACGATCTCACTCCTGGCTCTGAACGGGACATCCTGCCCAACCGCGAGCCCGCCTCCTGATGGCATCACCAACCTCACGGTCAACGGTTTGGCGCCCGGCGCTCCCGGCGCGAACTACACCTACGACCAGAACGCCCAGTCGATCACCTGGAGGGGCCCGAACGGTACAAAGCTGAACATCGATTTCAAATGGTGGATCAACGGCCAGTGCGGGCCGCCGCCGAACAACTCGAGCGCGGTCTGCATCAAGGTCCTCACGGTTGCCGTCCACCTCGGAGGGTCGCAGCCGTGCCCGGGATGTTCTCCTTTGGGCAACATCCAAGCCGTCAAGCTCTGCGATCCCACGGTGACGGGCTCATGTAACGGCATCAACGTTCCGACATGACTCTGAGATGAAAGCGCACGCCGAGGGTGCGATCCCTCGACGCGCAAGGGAAAGGGGTAACGGGGATGAGATCACGAGGTCTGGTGGTTGCGATCGCTGTCGTGCTCGCGGTCTTGGCGGCTGTGGGCGTGATCGTCTACACGAATAGCGTCAAGAACGGCACGGGTGCAGACACGACCGCGGTCATCGTGTCGAACCAGGACATCCCGGCCAACACGCCGCTCAACCCTTTGATCGATTCAGGGACGTTCGGCACGGTGAACGTGCCGAACGACACGCTCGTGTCCGGGGCCGTCACGGATGAGAACGAGCTGCGCGACCAGACGACGTCATCCACGATCTACGCGAACGAGCAGATCCCGACCTCGCGACTCGCGACCGGGACCGGCAATGCGCTCGGGATCTCGGACGGTCACGTCGGCCTGGGGGTCCAGATCGAAGGCGCGAAAGCGGTCAACGGCTACATCCAGAACAACGATCATGTTGCGATCTACGTCACGTTCCCGTCAGGAACCGCGGTGACGAAGCAGAGCTTGAAGCAACTCCTATCGCCTGGGGAGATCCAGCGATTCATCACCGCGCTCCAGAACGGTGACACCGCCACGCTGGCGCAGGGCGTCATCACGTTGCAGACCGACTTCACGCTCACCCTCATCAGGTCGGTTCGGGTTCTCGCGATCTCGAACCCCCCGGTCGACTCAACGACCGGCAAGCCCGCGAACGGGAGCTCCTCGCTCGTCCTCGACGTCCTTCCCCAGGATGCCTTGGGGCTCGTGAGCGCCAGCAACGATGCGGACCAGATCTGGCTGGGGCTGTTGCCGCCGAACAAGGATGGATCACCCTCAACGGGCTACAACGAGCCGGCAACCGTCGGCGTCCCGTTCGCCAAGGTCGTCGGGGTGGGCACGCCTTGACGGACGCGAGCGTCGTCGCCGTCGGGACGCCGCAATCGTTCCGCCAACAGCTAGCTCGATCGCTCGAGCTCGAGGCCGAGGAGGTGGGCTGGGTTCAGTCCGCCACCGCGGCCGAGGAGCTCCTGATCGGCCCCTACCACACGGTGGATGTGCTGGTCCTGTCCCCCGAGGTCAAAGAGGCCGACGCACTCGGATTGGCCGAGTTCGTCGGACGAACGTCCCCGGGGACCGCGATCGTCCTGGTCCGCGATCACACGTGGAACGGACTCCTGCCCGCAGCGATGCGGGCGGGGATCCGCGACGTGGTGGACATGACCCAGGGGACCGACGAGCTGCGCGAGGCCGTGGAGCGTGCCATCTCGTGGGCCGCGAACCTGCGGTCGGCCAACGCCAGCGGCGCCAGATCCGAGGGCGTTCGGACGCAGCGTGGGCACATCATCTCGATCTTCTCTTCGAAGGGCGGGTCGGGGAAGACGTTCCTGACGACGAACCTCGCGACCGCGATCGCGCAGGTGACGGGTGAGGACACGGCGCTCGTCGACCTGGACGTCGACATGGGTGACGTCTTCACGTACTTCGGACGCGAGCCCACGGCCAGCGTCACCGACCTGATGGAGCTCGGTGAGGGCGCGGACCGCGCCCGGGTCCGCGAGGTCGGGGTCGAGGTCGCACCCCACACGTGGGCATTCGGCGCACCGCCGGACCCCGCGGCCGAGGCGCCGGCGGGCGAGGCGATCGGGAAGTTCCTGCGCGCGATCCGCAACGAGTTCGGGTTCGTGATCGTGGACGCGTCGGTCGACTATTCCGACTCGGCGCTGGTGTGTTTCGACCTCTCGGACATGATCTGCCTCGTCACGAGCCTGGACGTCGTCGGCGTGAAGCACCTGTCGAAGGCGCTCGACACGCTCCTGACGATCGGTCTCCCGCGGGAGCGGTTCCGGGTCGTGTTGAACCGCGCCGACTCGAAGGTCGGCCTGGACGCCTCCGATGTGGAACGCGTCATGAAGATCCGCGTCGACGCCATGATCCCGTCGAGCCGCCTGGTTCCGACGTCCCTCAACAAGGGACGTCCGGTCGTGCTCGAGGAACCGGGTTCCGAGGTGTCGCAATCGATCCGCAACCTGGCGGCTCGGTTCGCCGGCAACGCGGATCAGGTCGGCGAGCTCGGCAGAACCGAGGTCGTCGACGATCGGAAGCAGCAGCAGAAGAAGAAGGGCCTGTTCGCCCGCTCCGGGAAGAGCTAAGGATCGAAGGAGGCATCTCCCCATGTCGCTTGCAGATCGCCTCGCGAAGGCACAACAACGAGATCGGATCTCGGACGTCCGGGGGCGCGTTCAGGAGCGTCTGGTCGAGTCGCTGGGTCCACGCCTGTACGACGCGACCCTGTCGGACACCGAGCTCGAGGGCCTGGTCCACCAGCGCCTCCGTGAGCTCCTCGACGATGAGGAGGGACCCCTCTCCGCGCAAGAGAAGTTGCTCATCGTCCGGCAGATCGGTGACAGCGTCCTCGGCCTCGGCCCGCTGGAGCCGTTCGTCCGTGACCCGGAGGTCACGGAGATCATGGTCAACAACTGGGACACGATCTACGTGGAGCGAGCCGGGAAGCTCTATTGGACCGGAACGAAGTTCCACGACGACCAGCAGCTTCGCAGGACGATCGACAAGATCGTGGGGAAGGTCGGGCGTCGTGTGGACGAGGCGTCCCCGTACGTCGACGCTCGTCTGCCGGACGGCTCACGTGTGAACGCCGTGATCCCGCCGCTCGCGATCGACGGGCCCGCGCTCACGATCCGGAAGTTCGCCGCCGACCCCTACCAGGCCGACGACCTGATCGAGTTCGGGACCATGACGTCGCCGGTCGCGCAGTTCCTCGAGGCATGCGTGCGCGGCCGGATCAACGTCCTGGTCGCGGGGGGAACCGGCGCCGGCAAAACGACCACGCTGAACGTGATCTCGTCGTTCATCCCCGATGACGAGCGCATCCTCACGATCGAGGACGCGGCGGAGCTCAAGCTGCAGCAGCCGCACGTGATCCGACTGGAGTCGCGCCCTCCGAACATCGAGGGGAAGGGGCAGATCACGATCCGTGACCTCGTCCGCAACTCCCTCCGGATGCGTCCCGACCGCATCGTCGTCGGCGAGGTCCGTGGCGCGGAGGCGCTCGACATGCTCCAGGCTATGAACACCGGTCACGACGGTTCGGTCAGTACGATCCACTGCAACAGCCCGCGCGACGCGCTCAGCCGCCTGGAGACCATCACGATGATGGCGGGCATGGAGCTCTCCAACAAGGCGATCCGCGAGCAGATCGCGTCGGCCCTCCAGCTGATCGTCTACCAACAGCGTCTGAAGGACGGCACGCGGCGCTTCACGCACGTGACGGAAGTGGCCGGGATGGAGGGCGAGGTCATCACGCTGCAGGACATCTTCTTGTTCGACTTCTCAGCCGGGATCGACGAGGAAGGTCGGTTCCGGGGCCGTCTGAAGTCCACGGGTCTGCGACCGAAGTTCCTGGACAAGCTGGCCGAACGTGGCGTGTACGTCGAGCCTGAGCTCTTCGCATTGGAGTCGAGGGAGGTCTGATGGTTCTGGCCGACACCTTCTGGACGTCCTCCACCGCACAGATCTTCATCGCGGTGGTGGTCGGTCTGGTCGCGTTCCTCCTGGCGTGGTTCCTGTTGGGGAACGCCGCGAGGGCGAAGAAAGATCGCGAGGTCGAGGCGCGGATGCGCGCCGTGATCGCGCCTGCACAGCAACCGATGGCGGGCGGAGCGCAGGTCGTTCCCGGGACGGGGTGGATCCCCGACAACGTGACCCGGTTCGGGAAACGCTTCGCCGATTCGCGTGGGTTCAGCGATCGGCTCGACGCCGAGCTGGAAGCCGCCGGGGTGTCGCTCCGTTCGGGCGAGTTCGTGGTCGCCTCGGCTGCCGGGGCGCTGCTCTTCGGGATCCTCGGAGCCGCCCTGCTGCGGAACGCGCTCCTCGCCCTGATCGTGGCCGGGGTCGGGGCGGCGTTCCCGACGCTCCTGCTCCGCAGCGCCCTGGGCAAGCGCGCCGACCATCTCCGGGAGCAGCTGCCCGACGTCCTCACGATCATGGCCTCGTCGCTCCGGGCCGGGCACAGCTTCCTCCAATCGCTCGACACGGTCGCGAAGGAGATCGCTCAGCCGGCCGCCTCCGAGTTCCAGCGGGTAGTTGCCGAGATCCGCCTCGGGCGGCCCGCGGAAGATGCGCTCGAGGCGCTCGCGAACCGCGTCGGAAGCGCGGACTTCATGTGGGCGGTGCTCGCGGTGAACATCCAGCGCGAGGTGGGCGGGAACCTGGCGGAGATCCTGGACACCGTCGCCGACACGCTCCGCGAGCGCGCGATGCTGCGTCGACAGATCAAGGTGCTCACCGCGGAGGGCCGTCTTTCGGCATGGGTCTTGGCGCTCCTGCCGGTGGCGATCGGGCTCTACATGGCCGCGGTCAACCCGAGTTACATCGGGTTGCTCGTCACTACCACAATCGGTCTCGTGATGCTGGGCTCAGCGATCGCGCTGATGATCCTCGGCGTCCTCTGGATGAGAAAGATCGTGAACATCGATGTCTGAGGTCTGGCTGTTCCTCGCAATCGGGTCGCTCTTCCTGGCGATCGTGCTGGTCGGCGTGTTCATCGACCAGACGATCGCCGAGCGGCACCGTGCCGTCCGGCTGTTGGAATCGCAGGTCACGGGTGCGGGCGGTCAGACTGCGCCGCGGATCGACCTGCGCGAAGAGGAGCTCAAGGAGAACTTCGGATCACGCGTGTTCGTGCCGATCGTCAGTAAGGCGGGGGCGATCGCTCGACGCGTGACGCCGCTCGATGCCCGCGACCGCATCACGAAGAAACTGCTCGTCGCGGGGAGCCCGGCGGGCTGGGACGCCGAGCGGGTGCTCGCCTTCAAGATCATCGGGGCGATCGCCGGGTTCATCGGAGCTCTGCTCCTGTTGCAGATCGTCTCCCTCTCGTCGTTCCTCCAGATCGTGATCATCGCGTTGCTCACGTTCGTCGGGTTCATCGTTCCCGACTCGATCTTGAACAGCCGTGTCGAGGATCGGAAGAAGGAGATCCTCCGGACGCTCTCCGACACGCTCGACCTCCTGACGATCAGCGTCGAGGCGGGGCTCTCGCTCAACGCCGCGATCGCACAGGTGGTTCGGAACGTGCCCGGCGTGCTCTCGTCGGAGTTCGCGCGGATGCTCCAAGAGATCCAGCTGGGCGTCCCCCGGTCGGACGCGTTCCGGCACCTGGCCGAGCGGACCGACGTGGACGAGCTCAACGCGTTCGCGCTGGCGATGATCCAGGCGGATATCTTCGGGGTCTCGATCGCGAGCGTCCTGCGAACGCAGGCGGCGCAGCTCCGGATCAAGCGCCGGCAGGCGATCGAGGCGAAGGCCCAGCAGACCCCGGTGAAGATCGTCTTCCCGTTGGTGCTCTGCGTCCTCCCGGCCCTGTTCGTCGTGATCGTCGGTCCGGGCGCGATCCAGATCTTCAACAGCTTCATCAACCTCCAGAGTTAGGGTTCCGGCTCTCCCGCGTCGAGCCCGTTGTTACGCTCTGCGGCCATGAAGGTGGCGTACCAGGGCGAGCCCGGCGCGTACAGCGAGCGCGCGGTGCGCAACGCGTTCCCCGACGCCGACCCGCTCCCGTGCGACACCGTCCGCCTCGTCTTCTCGCGGGTGACCAGCCGCGAGGCGCCCTTCGGCGTGGTCCCACTCGAGAACTCCCAGGCGGGCTCGGTCAACGAGACCTACGACCTCCTCCAACACACGTCGCTGCTCCGGGTGGTGGGCGAGGTTCTCGTCCGGGTCGACCACGCGTTGCTCGGGATCCCGGGTGCGCGGCTCGAGGACGTCCGGCGCGCGCGTTCGCACTGGCAGGCGCTCGCCCAATGCGAGGAGTTCCTCTCCTCGCTTCGGATCGAGCCCGTCCCGGTGCACGACACCGCGGGCGCGGCTCGCATGATCGCGGAGTCCGGGTCGCCCGAAGAGGCCGCGATCGCGAGCGTCGACGCCGCGTCGATCTTCGGGCTGGCGGTGCTGGCCGAGCGGATCCAAACCGAGAAGGAGAACTTCACGAAGTTCGCGGTGCTCGGAACCGATGATCCGGGGCTCGGCGAACCGGACACCACGTCGCTCGTGATGGCGGTCCTGGATCGGCCCGGCTCGCTCCTCGGCGCGCTGCAGCCGTTCGCGGACCGGGGGATCAACCTGCACAAGCTGGAGTCCCGGCCCCGCCGTGGCAAGGCGTTCGAGTACCTGATGTACGTCGACGTGATGGCGCCCGGAGGGTCGCCCGAGCTCGACGCCGCGCTGAAGGAGGTCGAGGACCATACCTCGATGCTCCGGGTACTCGGGACCTTTCGGTCGGCCGACCGGCCCATCTGATGCGCGGATGACATCCACCGGGCGTCGCACCTCACCCGGCCCGCTTCCCGTATGGCTGGTGGTGCTCGTGACGATCGTGGCAGTGCTTTCCGTGGGCCACGTCGCACGGGGCATCGCGGCCACGAACCAGCCCGGGTTCCCACGACCGAACGGACCGGTCCCGACGGCCGCCCCCATCAACGCGACGTTCCCGGGACTGACCACCTTCCGCGGGAACGCGAGTCGCAGCTACTACGGGGAAGGGCCGGTGCCCTCCGCTCCGGCCGTCCGGTGGGTGTATCCGTCCGATGGCTCGAAGATGTGCGCGATGTCGGCCGAGACCCAAACCGGGCCGCAGAAGCAATGGTGTGGGACCGGGTGGACCGGGCAGCCGAACGTCGTGCCCTGGCAGGGCGGGATGCAGGTCCGCGAAGGCGCATACGACGATGGCTATCACTTCCTCGACGCCGGAACGGGCACGCCGCAGTTGCCGACCTTCCAGACGGGCGACCTGGCGAAGGGCTCAGCCACGACGGACGCCGACGGCTACCCCCTCTATTACGCCGGCTCGCGGGACAACCAGCTCCGCGTGATCGCGACGGATCGGCCGGTCCCCACCGAGCTTTGGCGGGTGGATGCGAACACGTCGGTCCCGCACCCCACGTGGAACAACGACTGGGACGGCGCGCCCCTGCAGGTGGGGGACTACCTGATCGAGGGTGGGGAGAACAGCTACCTGTACGTGATCCGCCTCCATCGGGGGACGGGATCGGATGGCCTGGTGCGTGTCGATCCGAAGATCGTCGCGACGATCCAGGGCTGG
>WNGD01011448.1_pt1 | contig 15188 bp, 8 predicted proteins | sample 5400671 | NCBI WGS metagenome assembly WNGD01 (sample SAMN13153369, study PRJNA577476) | soil metagenome | isolation source: 40 cm soil or saprolite under grassland replicate 2 | place: USA:California | collected 2016-06-15 | reverse complement strand
TCGTCGACGACGCGCACTGGGCAGACGCCGCGTCTCTGGGATACCTGTCCTTTCTACTCACGCGGCTCGAAGAGCTGGACGTCGCGCTCGTCCTGGCGACCCGTCCGCGCGAGGCGGGTATCGATGCTGAGCTGCTTACGACCGTGACGACCGATTCCTCCGCCGAGGTGATCAGTCCTGCCCCTCTGACGAGGGGCGCCGTTGCCCAGCTGCTGGAGGCGCGGCTCGGCGGAGCTCCGGATCGGGTCGTCCTCGATACCTGCCTGCGCGTGACGCGCGGGACGCCGTTCCTGGTGCGCGAGCTCGTGGAGGCGCTAAGCGACGGAGGCATCGGGTTCCCTGAACAAACGGTCGGTCGCTCGATCGGCCTCCGGCTTCGTCGGCTGCCGGAGGATGGCGCGCGCCTCGCTCGGGCGCTTTCGGTGCTCGAGCAGAGCGACCTGCCCCAAGCGGCACGATTCGCAGACCTCGAAGAGCCCGAGGCAGCTGATGCAACCGACCTGTTGGCAACGGCGGGGATTCTCGAGCCCGGACGGCCGCTGAGGTTCGTGCATCCGATCGTCCGCAGCGGGATCTATTCGGAGCTCTCCAGCGCGGAGCGCGCACGAGGCCACCGCCGTGCCGCCGAACTGCTCGTCGAGGAACCGGGCGCGCACGAGCACGTCGCGAAGCATCTGTTGGTCAGCGAGCCCGCCGCCGATGGCTGGGTGGTCGAGCGGCTGCTCGAGGCCGCCCGCGCGGCGCGGCAGCAGGGCGCTCCCGAGTCGGAAGCCGTCCTCCTCCGCCGAGTGCTCGCCGAACCACCGCCGCCCGGCGAGCGGTCGGGATTACTGCTTGACGTCGGAATGGCCGAGGCGAGCGCCGGGCTCCCTGGCTGGCACGAGCACTTGCAGCAGGCCGTGGACGCTGCGCCGAACGCCGCAGCGTCCGCCGAGTCAGCGATGGTGCTGGCGCACGCGCTCAGCCGCGCCCAGCGCTACACGGAGGCGGTCGAAGTTCTCGATCGCGCATCATCGGCGCTGGATTACGGTCACGCCGAGCTTGCGCTTCAGCTCGAGGCTGCGGCCGTCCTACCCGCCCTGAACGACCCCGTGACCGCACCCTCAGTGGCCCTCCGCCGCGAGAGGTTGCGCGAGCGTGCCACGAGCGATCCCGCGGCGCCACCCGAGGTCCTGGCCTCAGCCGCGTTCGTCTCCATCCTTACGAACGAGCCCGCCGAGACCGGCGCCGACCTCGCGAGCCGAGCGCTTTTGGCCCAAGACAGCGCAGGACCCGTCTCGGACAGCGGGCCATGGTTCTCGTTCGCAGCGTGGTTTTCGCATACCACGTTCGCGCTTCTTTTGGCCGAACGGTATGCGCAGTTGCGGCCGCTGCTCGATGCCTCGATCGCGCAGGCGCGGGTGAGCGGAGACGGTGGCCGGCTCGCTGTTGGCCTGCGTGATCGAGGCTGGCTTGCGCTGCGACGCGGCGATCTGAGCACCGCCGAAGGAGATGCCCGGACGGCGCTTGCCGCGACCGAGCTCCCCGCACCCCCCATGTACCGCGTCATGAACGGCAGTCTGCTCATCAAGGTGCTCGTCGATCAGGGCAAGCTTGACGACGCGGAGCAGGCGCTCGCGCCGCTCGATCCCGAAGCAGGAAGCGGATTCGCCTCGGCCTGGGGTCTTCGCTTCGCCCGCGGACGTCTGCGGGTCGCACAAGGACGAGTCGCCGAAGGGCTGGAGGACTTCTTGGGCCTTGGCGTAGATCTGACGCGAGCGATCGTCACATGCCCGAGTTACCTCCCCTGGCGCTCGGAGGCGGCGCTCGCCCAGCTCGCGCTCGGCGATCACGAGTCGGCGGAACGTCTAGCAGAAGAGGAGCTCGAGCTCGCGCGGGCATTCGGCGCCCCGCGTGCGCTCGGTGTCGCGAAGCGTGCCGCCGGCGTCGTGGCCGGCGGTGACCGTGGAGCGCTTCTGCTCCGTGAGGCGATCGACGTATTCGAGCGTGGCGATGCGCGCCTGGAGAGAGCGCGTGCCCTCGCCGATCTCGGTGCCCTGCTGCGGCGGCGCAATCGGCGAACCGAGGCGCGAGAGCTCCTTCGCGAGGCACTCGACGCCGCCCACCGCTCGGGCGCCGAGCGGCTCGTGGAACGGGCCGAGACCGAACTTCGCGCCACCGGCGCGCGGCCGCGCCGGGTGGTTCTCACGGGGCTCGACTCACTGACGGCCAGCGAGCGGCGGATCGTCGAGCTCGCCAGCCAGGGCCTCACCAACCGCGAGATCGCACAGATGCTGTTCATCACTGCTCGCACGGTCGAAGGTCACCTCACGAGCGTCTTCCGCAAGCTGCGGGTTCAGTCGCGAGACGAGCTTCCCGCCGCACTAGCCAGCCGCGCTCCAGTCCCGGCCTAGCGTCCGGACTGACCCGAGGTCGAGCACCACTGATGGGCCTCGCGAAAGGCGCTTGCGCCGCGGACGAGCGCAAAGACAAGGGGGTTACCACGGTGCGAACGCGCGTCTGCCGTCGCCACCATCACAGAGGAGAAGAGCAACTCCGCCAGCCGGCGCTCATTCGAGAGGAGACGCGCACAGATGCCGCAAGTGCCTGAGAGGATCTTGGCGATCTCTGGGAGCCTGAGGCGTAGCTCGATCAACAGTGCCGTTCTCCGCGCCGCCGCTTCGGCGGCGGCACGAGACGGCGCGATGGTCGTGATCGACGACTCCGTGCGGGGGCTGCCGCATTTCGACCCCGACCTGGAGACAGAACCGCCCGAGCCGGTGCTGCGCTTCCGAGCGGCGTGCGAGGAGGCAGCTGGAGTCCTGCTTGCGGTTCCCGAGTACACGTTCGGGATCCCCGGCTCGTTCAAGAATGCGCTGGACTGGACTGTCGGGAGCGGTTCTCTCTACCGCAAGCCAATCACCCTCCTCGATGTCGCCGCGCAGGGCCGCGGCGCCCGGGTCCGCGAGGCACTTGACCTCGTGTTGAGGGCGCACGGCGCCGACGTCGCCCGCTACTCCCTGCCGGTTGCACGCAACGACCGCGATGCGGCTGGCGAGGTCGACAGCCCACGGGTCATCAATGAGCTTCGAGCTGTCGTCGCGGAACTGGCGAAGCGCTCGAGTGCGGCGCACGAAAGCAGCACTGATCGGTAAAGGCTCCGACGGGGTCGGTGCTTGAAGGCCAGCCGCACGTTTGGCGACCCTGACTGGTGTCACCCGTCGGTGACCCACGTCCGGCAAAGACAGGGGGGTCGCCACGGTGCGAACGCGGGTCCGCCGCCTCCACCATCGCCCAAGAGAAGCCAATCCGGCATCGCGATCAAGGAGGAGTACGTGCTAACCGCATTCGAATCCATCCTCGGCAGGAGGCGCGGCGGCGATGGCCGACGCGGAGCAATCGTCGTCGCGGCGGCGCTCGCGGTGTTCTTTGCTGCCCTCGTATTCTCGTCGTCCTCGGCCTACGGCGCACCGGAGGCCAAGGCGCCTCCCGAGAAGGCGGCGACCCAGAAGCCCACGAAGACGAAAGCGAAGGTCAAGGCGAGCATCCGCCGCGGCCGGCTCAACGTCCTCGGGACGGCGAAGAGCGACAAGATCACGCTGCGGCTGAAGCCGCGCGATAGGTCCCGTCTCCAGGTCGACGTCGGCGGCAACGGCTCCGCCGAGTTCACCTTCAAGCGCTCGGCCTTCAAGCGGATCGTCGTTCACGGCGCATCCGGCGCCGACAGGCTCTCGATCAACGAGAGGTACGGCGTGTTCACGGGCAGCGAGGCGACGAGCCTCTTCGGTGACACCGGCAACGACGTGCTGCGCAGCGGCTCCGCAGCCGAGCGGCTGTTCGGCGGCATCGGCAACGACACGATCGACGGCAAGCGGGGCAACGACCTGATCGAAGGCGGGGCGGGCAGTGACGTGGTCGTCTTCAACGGCTCGCAGGCCGCCGAGAAGTTCGCGTTCTCCGCTAACGGAAAGCGGCTGAGGTTCGTCGGCGCGGGCACGATGAACATCGCGGGCGTTGAGCGATTCGACCTTCGGGCGTCCGGCGGCGCGGACAACGTCGTCGTCAACGACCTCACGGGCGCCGGGCTCGCCCAGCTCAACGCCGACCTGGCGAACGACGGGGCTGCAGACGTCGTCGACATCAAGGGCTCGTCCGCTGCAAACGAGCTCCGGGTCCGCGGCGGCATCTCGATCAGCGGCGTAGGGACGGCGGTCAACGTCCTCCGTGCGCAGGCCGCGAACGACAGGCTGAACCTCGATCCCGGCGCGGGCAGCGACCGGGTCGTCGTCGAGGGCACGGCCGGAAAGGACACGATCGGGGTCGTGGCCTCGGCGGTCGCCCCGCACATCGCCGTCTCGGGCGGGCCGGGCGGCCTGCCGATCGACGTCGTCAACGCGGAGGCGCTCGCAATCCAGGCCCTCGCCGGCAACGACACGCTCAATGCCGGGCTCGGGCTTGCCGCGCTCACGCAGCTGACGCTGGACGGCGGGGCCGGCAACGACGCCATCAACGGCGGCGACGGGAACGACACGCTGCTCGGCGGGAGCGGCAACGACGCGATCGACGGCAATCGCGGAGCCGACACCGGTCTCCTCGGGGCCGGCGACGACTCGTTCACGTGGGATCCCGGCGACGGGAGCGACAAGGTGGAGGGCGAGGCCGGCGACGACACGCTGGTCTTCAACGGCGCAGCGGCCGCTGAGAACTTCGACCTCTCCGCCAACGGCAACCGCCTGAAGCTCTTCCGCAACGTCGCGAACATCACGATGGACGTCGATGACACCGAGCGAATCGACCTCCGGGCGCTCGGCGGCATCGATAACACGATCGTGAACGACCTGTACGCGACCGACGTCAAGATCGTCGTGCTCGACCTCGCCACCGACGGCGCAGTCGACACGACCACGATCAACGGCACCGCCGGCAACGACTCGATCGCGATCGCGCCCAACGCGGGTGCGGTCGACGTGACCGGGTTGGCCGCGGCCGTGAAGATCGAGCACTCGGAGGCCGCGAACGACCTCCTGAACGTCAACGGGCTCGCCGGCAACGACACGATCAACGGCTCGGTCGGGCTCGCAGCCCTGATCAAGCTCGGGATCGACGGCGGCGCCGGGAACGACACGATCAACGGCGGCGACGGAGCCGAGGTCCTGGCCGGCGGCGACGGCGACGACGCGATCGACGGAAACGGCGGCGCCGACACCGGGCTCCTCGGAGCCGGCAACGACACGTTCATCTGGGATCCGGGCGACGGCAGTGACGTCGTCGAGGGCCAGGACGGCGCCGACGACGGCGCCGACACGCTGCGCTTCAACGGCGCCGGCGCGGCCGAGAACTTCGACGTCTCGGCCAACCTTGGGCGGGTTCGGTTCTTCCGCGACGTCGGCAACGTCACGATGGACCTGAACGACATCGAGTTCATCGACGTGCAGGCGCTCGGCGGTAACGACAACGCGGTCGTGAACGACACGAGCGGGACCGACCTCAAGCGCGTCGCGTTCGACCTCGAGGCCGCGATCGGCGGCGGGGCGGGCGACGGCGCGGCCGACTCGGTCACGGTCAACGGGACGAACAACCCCGATGACATCCAGATCACCGCATTCGACAACGTCGTGGAAGTCAACGGGGCTCCGGTGACCGTCCAGATCGCCCATTCGGAGGCCGCAAACGACAAGTTGACCGTCAACGGCCTCGGCGGAGCCGACACGATCACAGCCGGGCCGGGCCTCGCGGCACTGATCCAGCTCGTGATCAACGGCGGGACCGAGGCCGACGTTCTCACCGGCGGGGACGGCAACGACCGGATCGTCGGCCAGCAGCAGAACGACTCGATGTTCGGCGGAGACGGGAACGACACTCTCGTCTGGAACCCGGGCGACGGCAACGACCTCGTCGAGGGCCAGGCGGGCAACGACACGATGGAGTTCAACGGCGCCGGAGTCGCAGAGAACTTCGACGCCTCAGCGGTCGCCGGACGGCTCCGCTTTACCCGCAACGTCGGCAACATCGTCATGGACGTGGGCACCACCGAGCGGGTCGACCTCACGGCCCTCGGCGGCGCGGACACGGCAGTCTTCAATGACCTATCCGGGACCGCCGTGGCCAAGGCCGACATCGACCTGGCGGGCGTGCTCGGCGGCGCTGCAGGTGACGGTGCAGCTGACACGATCACAGTCAACGGCACGAACGGCCCCGACAACATCGTGGTGGGCGCGAACGGCGGCATCGTGGACGTGACGGGCCTCTCCACCGCCGTTGGGATCAGCCACTCGGAGGCCGCCAACGACTTGCTCGCGATCAACGGGCTCGACGGTAACGACGACGTCGCCATCGGCGGCGGCGTGGCGGCGCTGATCCAGACCCTCGTCGACCTCGGGTTGGGCGAGTAGCAGAACCTCCCTTCAAGCGATCGGGGTCCTCGGGCCCCGATCGCTTCTACGCGAGACACGTGGAAGCACAAGCGTCGACGAGGGTTTGACCGGTGGACGAAGGTACCCGACTCGCAGCGCTGGAGCGCTTGGAAGCATTTCTCGGCGACTGGAGCATGGAGGCGTCGTTTGCGCCCCGCGGCGTGACCGGCCGCGGGCGTTCCCGCTCCAATCCTGCGAGCTTGAAGATCGTGTTGATCGGGGTTAGCTTGCGCCGGTGGAGTTCGCCCGCGTACGTCACTTCGCCGAGGCTGTCGCGGCGCATGATTTCGAGGCGGCGGAAGCGTTACTCGATTCCGATGTCGAAACCGTGACGCCGCGCGGCGCCGTTCGTGGCATCGCAGCGTGCCGGCAAGTGCTTCAAAAGGCGAGCGGAGACGAGCAGTTCGACTTGGAACAGGCGGAGCCTGATTTCGAGGATGATGAGGGCGACGTCATTGCCCGGACGCACGAGATCGCTCGCTGGCGTGAAACTGGCGAAGTGGCGTACGAGCGTGACTTTGCACTGCGCCTGACGCTCGACGACGAGAGAATCGTCAGGATCGTGGTGATGCCGGGGGGCGCTTCGCCCTCGCGGGTCAAGAGCGGTTCACAGGCGGACTAAGGACTCGCCGGACTTCACTCCCGCTCGATTCTCCCAGCGCTTCACCGGAGAGTTCGGCGCGGCCGGCCAACCCATCAGCGGTCATTGGGAAGCTCCATGGACGGCTCGCGCTAGGAGCACGATCTCGACCTCAACTATCGAAGGGTTCACCAGCCAAGCCGCTATGTGTTAGCCGTGATGCGCGAGCGGGATCTGCGCGGGATGACCGAGGATCGAGTGGCTCGCCTAGCGCCCAAACCGGCACAGAAAATGCCCGTTTGCAGCACTTTTGGCGTGCGGCTCGCGGCTGATCTCCCGTGCGGAATCAGTGCGGGAGGCCGGCGGGAAGCCGGCGGTCGTCTGCGCCGACACAGACAACAAAAGATCCGATTTGCAGGATGTTTTCTACGGGAGCGACGGGACTCGAACCCGCAACCTCCGGCGTGACAGGTGTGAAGAACGCGTTGCAATGAGCTTCCTCGAGTCGCTCGAAGTGCCCAAGAATGCGGCTTCTTCGCTTGCTCGCGTCGGCCGTGCAGACGCGGTCTTTCGTCTGGTTTCACCCGGTCGTTTCTACGAGATTTCCAGCCCGACTACCGGCTGGGTGTCCACGGCTGGGCCTATCGGCGGAGGCTCGGGGATTGTGAGCGAGCCGGAATGTGGTGCGGCCCGCCACGGTTGACGGGCCGCACCACCTGGTGACACCTACTTTTCAGCGGGTGGGTTCGAGTGCGGGCTCGTGCTTTTCGGGTCCTGGCTGCTGGCGTTCCAGCTTCGGCAGCCAACCGAGGTGCTTCGGCAGGTACCAGTTCCAGTCGCCGAGCAGCTTCATCGTTGCCGGCAGTAGTACGGCGCGGACGATCGTGGCGTCGATCAGCACCGCCGCCGCGAGCCCGATGCCCATCTCCTTCATGTCAAGGATCGGCATGAGCGCGAAGACGGCGAACACGCCCACCATCACCAGTGCCGCGCTGGAGACGACGCCGGCCGTCGTGAGGATGCCCTGCTCGACCGCGTCGCCGGTCTTCATCCCGCGGTCGTAGGCCTCCCGCACGCGGCTGAGGATGAACACCTGGTAGTCCATCGAGAGCCCGAACAGGATCACGAACATGAAGATCGGCAGCCATTGCGCGATGCCGCCGTTGGACTGGAAGCCGAGCAGGCCTGAGCCCCAGCCCCACTGGAAGACGGCCACGAGCACGCCGTAGGCCGCTCCGACCGAGAGCAGGTTCAGGACGATCGCCTTCAGCGCGATGACCACCGAGCGGAAGGACACGAGCAGCAGCGCGAACGCGAGCACGAGCACGAAGCCGAACACGATCGGCGCCTTCCGCTTCAGCAGCGCGTTCTGGTCAGCGGAGTTGGCCGTCTGACCGGTGACCGCGTACTCGGCTCCCTTCACCTTGCCGATCGTCGCGGGCAGGATCTCGTTGCGGAGCTTGCGCAGCGCGGCGTTCGACGTCGCATCGGTGCCCTTTCCGACGAGCGGGACGTCGATCCGGGCGACCGTATGCGCTGGGTTGACTTCCTCGTCGAGCGAGCCCGAGTTGATGCCCGCAGCGACGGTCCTCGCCTTCAACGCAGCGATCGCCTTCTGGGTAGCAGGCGAGTCGATGTTGGCCTTGATCGCGACCTCGCTCTGGGCTGCTTCGCCGTTCGAGAAGGCGGCCTGGATCTTCTTGAGCGTCGGCACCGTCGGTGCGCTGTTGGGGAGCGCGTCGAGCCCGCTTTGCGCGGTGTGCATGTTCAGCGTCGGCAGTGCCATCGCGACGAGGACAGCGCCTGCGATGCTCGCGGCGATCGCCGGCCGGCGGAGTGCCGGCATGAGGATCGTTTTCCAGAACCGGTTCTCACCGCCATCCCGACGCAGGCGGCCAAGAAACGGGAGCTTGCCCTTCTCGACCTTGTCGCCAAGGTGGGCGAGCAGAGCCGGCAGCACCGTCAACGAACCGAGCATGGCGATGCCGACGACCATCATCGCAGCGATGCCGAAGCCGATGGTCGCCTTGTCGCCGGAGAACAACATTCCGGCCATCGCGATCATCACGGTCAGACCGGAGATGAGGACGGAGCGGCCCGATGTCGCCGCGGCTGCCTCGAGCGCGGCCCGCGAGCCCTTGCCCGCCGCTCGCTCCTCGCGCTCGCGCTTGAGGTAAAAGAGCGAGTAGTCGACGCCGACGGCGAGTCCGATCAGCAGGATCACCGCGCTGACATTCTTGTCCAGCGGGACGAGCTGACTCGGCAGGGCGACCAGCCCGATCGTTGCCACCACACCCGACAGCGCCAGCAGCAGCGGTACGCCGACCGCGACCAGCGCGCCGAACACGAGCAGGAGCACGACGATCGTGATCGGGATCGAGCGCTCGCCGGCCAGCTTCAGCTGCTCGCCGAACATCTTGTCGAGTGCCTTGCCGGAGCTGACCGAGCCCGCCTCGCCCACGTAGAAGCCGGGGTGACGGTCGCCGACCTTGGCGACGGACGCCTCGATCGAGTCGATCCTCTTCTTCGCGACCTCGGCCTTGCCTTTCATGTTCCAGGTCACGATCACCGTGCGCCGGTTCTTCGCGACCTGATCGGCATACTTCGGATCGAGCGGGGACTGGAGGTTCTTGATCGCCGGATTTCCCTTGACCGCGTCGACGACGTCGTTGACCGTCGTCCGGAACGCGGGATCGGCGACGGTCTTGCGCGCGCTCTGCACGAGCACAAACTCCGTCTGAGGATCCGCCTGGGGAAAGCCTTCCTTCAGGATCTGGTCGGCGTTGTTCGACTGGCCGACGTTTGCGTCCTGCATGTCGATGTTCTTCGTCCCGACCTGCATGCCGATCGCAAGCGCCGCGACGACGAACGCGAGCCAGCCGAACACCGCGGCCTTCCAGTGACTCGCGCTCCAGCGACCCATGCGGGCCGCGAGGTTGTATGAGCGTGTCGAGGGGGACATGGGGTTTCTCCTTTCAGGGGCTCGACTTCGGCGTTGTTAAACGGCGTAGGCGAAGGGGTGGTAGAAGGCGTCGAGGGCTTGGTCGCGGGCGACCGCAAGCTCGTAGCGGTGACCGGCCCGCGTGTCCTCAACCGAAACGGTCAGCTCGTCCTTGCGTGGATGCCAGAGCAACAGGACGTGGAGACCGTTGTTATGGCGGGCGGCGAGCTCTCGGGTGTTGGGTGGTGCGGAAGTCATGGCTCCTTTGGTTCCGATGGGGCTGGTGGGCGCGCTCATGGGATGTCGACCTCACTGACGGGCGCAACGGCGGTGCGCTCGGCGATGTAGCAGGGCAGCAGCGCGAGCGCGTCTTCTTCGGTTGCGGCGTCGACTGTCCACCAGATCGCATGGCCGCCCGAGCGGCACGACGCGAGCGTTGCTCGGTGGCGAAGCGGGCTGTCGTGTCCCTTGAAGGAGGCGAACACGACGCCGCACTCGTCGGGGTCGTGGCTGTGATGAAGTAGGTAACGGGGCATGCGAACGAGCTTGCCGCTCGTCACGTCCGCCGACATCGGGGCGCCACCCTGATCCGGCACCCTGATTTCAGGATCGGGCGACCCTGATTTATCCTAGGCCGAAGGAGGAAGGATGGCCCTGCTTGCCGAGCACCTCATCGGGCGCGCCGCCGAGCTCGGTTCGCTCGATCAGGTCCTTGCCGAGCTCGATCGAGGCCGCTCGGGCGCGATCGAGCTGGTGGGGGAACCTGGGATCGGCAAGACCCGACTACTCACGGAGCTCGCCGCACGCGCGGAGGAGCGCGACCTGCTCGTGCTCGCTGGCTCGGCAGCGGAGCTCGAGCGCGACTTGCCGTTCTCGGTTTTCGTCGATGCCCTCGACGAATACGTCCAGGGCCTCGAGCCGACCCGCCTAGCTGCAATCGACGACGACGTGCAGACGGAGCTCGCGCACGTCTTCCCTTCGCTATCACCGCTCGCGATCGGACGCGCCGCGGCGCTCCAGCACGAGCGCTACCGCAGTCACCGCGCCGTGCGCGAGCTGCTCGAGCGACTCGCCGCGACGAAGCCACTCGTTCTCGTGCTCGACGACTTCCACTGGGCCGACTCAGCATCGGTCGAGCTGCTCGGCGCGTTGCTGCGCCGGCCGCCCGCTGCAGCAGTGCTGATCGCCGTAGCTGTACGTCCGCGGCAGACGCCGGAGCGGCTCGCCGCCGCGCTTGAGCGTGCACAGCGTGCTGCGACGCTCATGCGCATCGAGCTTGGTCCACTGACACATGCCGAAGCGCGCGACTTTCTTGCCGGAGCCGTCGACGGCGCGGACGCGGCAGTCTTCTACGAGGAGAGCGGCGGCAATCCGTTCTATCTGGAGCAGCTTGCCCGCTCGCTCGAGCGCACGGGTGCCGACGCCACCGCGGCTGCGGAGATGTCAGCAGCGATCGGCGTCCCCTCTAGCGTCGCCGCTGCGCTCACCGAGGAACTCGCGCTGCTCTCGGACGACGCGCGCCTCGTGCTCGAAGGTGCGGCTGTTGCGGGCGATCCATTCGAGCCCGAGTTGGCCGCGGCCGCGGCGGCGACGACCGAGGCTGCGGCGATGGACGCGGTCGACCAGCTTCTGCAGTTCGATCTCATTCGCGCAACCGATGTGCCCCGGCGCTTCCGCTTCCGTCACCCGCTCGTCCGACGGGCGCTCTACGAGGCCACCCCGGGCGGCTGGCGGTTGGGCGCTCATGAGCGCTGCGCCGATGCGCTTGCGGCGCGGGGCGCCACCGCGGCGGCGCGCGTGCACCACGTCGAGCGCTCGGCGCGTGAAGGTGACCTGGCTGCCGTCGCCGTCCTGCGCGAGGCCGGCGAGGCGGCCGCCCGGCTCGCGCCCGCGAGCGCCGCCCGCTGGTTCGCAGGGGCGCTGCGACTGCTCCCGCAGAACGCGGCAACGCAGGAGCGCGTCGAACTCCTCCTCGCCCAGTCGGAGGCACTGACGGCAACCGGTCATTTCGCCGACAGCCACAGTGCGCTGCTGGAGGGGATCGCGATCCTGCCTGCAGATTCCGTCGCCCTGCGCGCCAGGCTCATTAGGGCGTGCGCCGGCGTGGAGCACCTGCTCGGCCAGCAAGAGCAGGCGCACGATCGCCTCGCGGCTGCCCTCCGCGCCCTACCGAATTCCGATTCGGTCGAGGCGGTGGCGCTGATGATCGAGCTCGCGCTGAACGCGTTCTACCGCACCGACTACCAGTCGATGCTGGAATGGGCGCAGCCGGCGGTAAACGCCGCGAGGCAACTCGGTGATCCGCCGCTGACGGCGGCGGCCGTCGCGATGCTCGCACTCGCCGACGCGATGACAGGCGCGGGTGAGCGGTTCGAGGCCGATCTGGCAGAAGCTGCGATGCTCGTCGACTCGCTCTCGGACGACGAGCTTGCGCAGCGCCTCGATGCCGCAGCCTGGCTCGCCGGCGCCGAGCTCTACCTCGACCGTTATGCCGAGGCCGACGCGCACGCCTCGCGGGCGCTCACGCTTGGGCGCGCCACCGGGCAGGGAGAGCTCTTCCTCGTCCTGTACCAGATCCTTGGCCGGGCCTGGTACGTGCGCGGGAAACTGGCCGAGGCCACCGAACTCCTCGACGGAGCGATCGAGGCGGGACGCTTGTTGGGCAACACGCACGCGCTGGCGTGGAACCTCTTCAACCGTTCGGTGGTCGCGCTTGCAGTGGGCGACTTAGACATCGCGCTCGCGACCGCGCAGGAGAGTGTGGACCTCAGCCGGAGCCTCGATGAGGGCTTCGTGGCGGCCTGGGCAGCCGTCAGACTCGCCGCCGTCCTTCTGGAAACCGGCGAAGCCGAGCGGGCCGTCGAGCTGCTGCTCGGCTCCGCGGGCGGCGAGGAGCTGACGCTCATCCCTGGTGGCTGGAGGAGCTACTGCCTCGAACTCTTGACCCGCTGTTGGCTCGCTCTCGACCACCATGCCGAGGCGGAGCGAGCAGCCGCCTGCGCTGCCGCTAGGGCCGAAGCGGTGCAGCTTCCGCTGCCCACCGCCTGGGCTGATCGCGCTGCGGCGGCGCTCGCCCTGCACGCGGGCGAGGGCGCCCGCGCTGCCGAATCGGCGCTCGCTTCGGCTGCCGCGGCTACGGAGGCTGGGGCACCGATCGAGGCAGCGCTGTCGCGCACGCTTGCCGGCCGCGCGCTGGCCCAGGCGGGTCAGCGCGACAGTGCCGTGGCGGAGCTACAGCGCGCGGCCGCGGAACTCGATACCTGCGGCGCGCTGCGCTATCGCGACGAGGCGGAACGAGAGCTGGGAAAGCTCGGCCAACGCGTCCACCGGCGCACGCGCGCGGGTACGGCCGACGGAACCGGCATCGAGACGCTGACTGAACGCGAACTCCAGGTGGCACGGCTCGTCGTCGATCGCAAGACCAACCCCGAGATCGCCACCGAGCTGTTCCTCAGCCAGAAGACAGTCGAAACGCACATGCGCAACATCTTCCGGAAGCTCAACGTCGCCTCGCGCGTGGAACTCGCGCGTGCCGTCGAACGCGCCGACCGCGGCACGCGGATCACTTCCGTCCCGGGATAAATCGGGGGGTCGCCCCGAGCCGGAAATCAGGGTGCGGGATCTAACACTCCTCACAGATGTCTTCGCCGCCGGCTAACGCTGGTCGAGAGGGAACGTCAGGTGCTGACGCGACGCCAGAGCCAGCCGACAAGCAAGCCGATCAGCAACCCGGCCTCGGGCGCGAGCGGAACGTCGGTGGTCAAGCTGACAAGTACGCCGAGCACCACCCCGATCGCCGCTCCGACAACCAGAAACAACCAGGTTCGCCACTGTCCTTGGCGCCCGGTCGGGAACGCTGCCGGCGACCAATTCTCGAGCTGGCTCAACCCGACCTCGATCCTGATCGGCGTCCTCGCCGTCGCGACCCGCCGCCTACCTCGCGGCCGTGTTTCTCTGCGCCGACGCCGCCCGGCTCGGTGAAACGACGCTGGAGCAGAAGTTCCGAACGCGCGCTCTCGCGGCCGGTCTCGTCAGCGGGGCGATCGCGCTCGGTGGCGTGGCCGTGCTGCGTTCCGACGCGCACCCGCTCTACCACCGTCTCGTCGAGGGCAGAGGCCTGATCGGCCTGCTCGTCTCGATCGTCGCCGGCAGCGCCACACTCGCGCTTGTCTGGCGCAGGCGCTACGAAGCCTCCCGCTACACCGCCGCGCTCGCCGTCGCCGCAATCATCGCCGGCTGGGCGCTCGCACAATCACCGGTCTTCCTCGAGGGACTGACAGTCCGAGAGGCGGCCGCAGGCCCGGAGACGCTCGTCGCCGTGGTCGTCGCCGTGCTCGCGGGAGCAGCAATCCTGTTCCCCTCGCTCGCGCTGCTCTTCCGACTCGTGCTCGGCGGAGCCCTCGGCGGTGGCGAGTGTGCCCCCGAGCGGCCGACACAGGCACGCTCTCTGTTCGCTGCCCTTGCACCTGGCCTGCTGCCGAGGCTCGCGATTGCTTGCCTCGTGGCCGGGATCGGATTCCTCACAATCGCCAACGCAGACTGGGCACACACGCACGGAGTCTTCTGCCTCTTCGCCTTCATCGTGGTGCGTTTCCGGCGGCTCTCCCACCCGACCTGCTACCAGCCCCCATCAAAAACCGCAGCCAAGATCAAGGATGAAGCGCTCGCCTTTTCGCAGCGATCTCCGGGACTACTGATCGGAGCAACGGGAGGTCGTCGCTGGTGGCAGTGACCTCCGAGCACTACTGATCGGAGCAACCGGAGGTCATTGCGCCCAGTTGCGTCCAGTTGAAGGCTGTCGTTTCCACGACCCCGCAACGACGGATCAGCGAGAAACCGCATGGTTGAGAGAGAAATCGGCCCTTCGTACGTTGTCCGCGCGGGCGACAGTTTCCAGGGCGGAAATCTACTGCCCGCCCAGGCAACGCAACATGCCGTTTTGCACGGGTTTTTACGGGAGCGACGGGACTCGAACCCGCGACCTCCGGCGTGACAGGCCGGCGTTCTAACCAACTGAACTACGCCCCCAGGCGAGCGACCAGTGTAGCGGGCTACAGAAGCTCGGCAATCAATGCCGCGGCGCGCGCGGCGCCGTCCGTCTCGACCGGCCGGTAGTCGACCTCGCGGCCGATTTCGTCGGCGATCGCGGCGGCGATCTCGCTCGGCCCGTCGGTCTCGAAGTCCATGCAGCGGCCCGCCCCGTACCGCCCGAGCCGGTGGCGGACGTGGAAGTTCTGCTCGAAGTGATGCCGGAGCGGGAAGTAGAGGAACGGCC
>WNGD01003764.1_pt1 | contig 15188 bp, 15 predicted proteins | sample 5400671 | NCBI WGS metagenome assembly WNGD01 (sample SAMN13153369, study PRJNA577476) | soil metagenome | isolation source: 40 cm soil or saprolite under grassland replicate 2 | place: USA:California | collected 2016-06-15 | reverse complement strand
GCGATCGTCGTCGGCTCGGGCCCGACCGATGCCAGCTGCAGGCTCGCGCCGTCGGCGACCAGCAGGTCGGACAGCTCGCGCCCGAACTTGTCCGTCGACAGGCGGCCGAGAAACGCCGTGGGCGCGCCCAGCCGCGCCAGCGCCCGCGCGGTATTGAACGGACCTCCGCCGGGAGCCGCCCGCTGCGTGCCGTCGCCGTTCTGGATCATGTCGATCAGCGCCTCGCCGCAGACGACGATCACGGGCGGATCTCGCCCGAGCCGCGCGTGATCATCCGCGTCCGCACCGTGTGCACCTGCGCGGGCGACCGGTCCCCGTCGAGGCGCCGAAACAGCACGCCGGCCGCGGTGCGGCCGATCGCGGCCGGGTCCTGGGCGATCACGGTGATCCCCGGCTGCAGCAGGTCGGCGAGCAAGAAGTCGTCGAACCCCACCAGTGCGACCTTCTGATGGAGCTCCATCCGGCGCAGGGCGCGGAACGCGCCGATGGTGATCAGGTTCTGCCCGGTGACCAGCGCGGTCGGCGGCTGCGACGACCGGAGCAGGACGAGGGCGGCCTCCTCCGCCATCTCGACGCCGCGCAGGTCCAGCCGCACCAGCAAGGGGTCGACCTCGATCCTGTGCTCCGCCAGCTCCTCCACGTATCCCTGGTGGCGCTCGGCCGCGGTGGCTATGGAGTGCATGTCGCCCAGGTACCCGATGCGCCGGTGGCCGTGGTCGATCAGGTGGCGGACCGCGCGCCGGATGCCCGCCACGTTGTCGGTTACCACCGCGTCGGCATCGAAAGAGCGAGGGGGCCGGTCGACGAACACCACCGCGGTACCCACGCGGCGCTCCGCGACCAGGTAGCTGTGGTCGTGGCTCGAGGGCTGGATGATCAGCCCGTCGACGCGGCGCGACGCGAACGCCGACACTAGCTTCCGCTCCCGCTCCTCGTCTTCGTCTGACGAACCCGCCAGCACGAGGACCCTGCGCTCGACCGCGACGTCCTCGATCGCCCGGTGCAGGGTGGAGGCGAACGGGTTGGCGACGTCCTCGAGGACGACGCCGATGGTCAGCGTGCGCCCGTCGTTCCGGCGGAGCGTGCTCGCGGTCAGGTTGTGGCGGTAGGCCAGCCGCTCGCTCGCCGCCGTTACCCGCTTGGCGAGACGGGGGGAGACGCCCGATTCGCCGTTCACCACGCGCGAAACGGTCTTGAGGCTCACCTTCGCCAGAGCCGCCACGTCCCGCATCGTCGGCCGAGAGCGGGCGGTTGTTTCGTCCTTCAAAGGCCTCGCCAAAATCTCCTGTTGAAGTTTAAGCCGATCTGTGCTATCAATGACAACGTTGTCTTATTGACAACGTTGTCAGACCATGGCGGCCCCCCGCGTCCAGGGCCAGTTTCAAAAAAGAGGTGACTGTCCATGACCGACAGGAAGCTTGGTTCACTCGGGCCTCTGATCGCCATCGCCGTCGTGCTGGCGCTGGCGAGCACGGCCTGCTCCGGCGCCGGCGGCGGGGGAGGGGGTAGCGCCAAAACGATCACCCTGGCCGCGGTCGACAACCCGCAGATGGCGGACCTGAAGAAGCTGGTCAGCGATTTCAAGAGCGCCCACTCCGACATCGACGTCAAGATCGTGACCCTGCCCGAGGACCAGCTCCGGCAGCAGGTCACCCAGGACGTGGCCGCGAACAGCGGTCGCTACGACCTCTTCACCATCGGCACCTACGAGGTCCCGCTCTGGGCGAAGAAGGGCTGGATCGAGAACCTGAGCCCGTACATCGCGAAGGACTCGTCTTACGCCGTGGACGACCTGATCCCCGGGATCAAGACGGCGCTCAGCTACAACAGCAACCTCTACGCGGTGCCCTTCTACGGCGAGTCGTCGATGCTGATGTATCGCAAGGACATGCTCGCGGCCAAGGGCATCACGATGCCTGACCACCCGACGTGGGACCAGGTCGCGGCGGCCGCCAGGGCGGTCAACACCTCCAGCGTCTCGGGCATCTGCTTGCGCGGCCTCCCGGGTTGGGGCGAGCAGCTCGCTCCGCTCGACACGGTCGTCAACACCTACGGCGGACGCTGGTTCGACGAGAAATGGAACGCGCAGCTGACGACCGCGCCATGGCGGTCAGCTGTCAACTTCTACGTCAACCTCCTCAAGACGGCGGGTGAGCCTGGCGCGGGCAACGCCGGCTTCACCGAGTGCCTCAACGCGTACAACAACGGCAAGGTCGCCATGTGGTACGACGCCACGGTCGGGGCGAGCAACTTCACGGGTGACGCCGCCAAGAACTCGGGCTACGCGTTCGCGCCGCACGTGGTCAAGGATTGGTCCGGCTGGCTGTGGGCGTGGTCGCTAGGCATGCCGGCCAGCAGCAAGAAGAAGGACGCGGCCTGGACATTCGCCAACTGGGCGACGTCCAAGGACTACATCAAGCTCGTCGGCAACAAGCTCGGCTGGGCGCATGTCCCGCCGGGCACGCGCACCTCGACCTACGACCTGCCCGAGTACAAGGCGGCGGCCGGCGGCTTCGCCACCGTCACCCTCGAGTCGATCGCGCACGCCGACGTCACGCACGCCACCGTCGACCCGGTGCCCTACGTGGGCATCCAGTACGTCGACATCGACGAGTTCCAGCAGCTCGGCGACCAGGTTTCCCAGGAGTTCGCGAAAGTGATCGCCGGCGGACAGACCGTCGATCAGGCCCTGACGAAAGCGCAAGCGTTGGCCGCGGCGGTCGGCAAGAAGTACCAGACATAGCAACGGCTCTCGGTTCGGCGACCAGGAGAGGAGGCGGGCCCTCGGAGGCCGCCTCCGTCTCCCGCCGCGAGGCTTGGAGCCGGAGGCTTCCGTTGCTGCCGGCGTTCATCTACGTCTTCCTGGTCACGCAGATCCCGTTCGTGCTGACGATCTACTACAGCTTCTTCTCCTGGAACCTGCTCAAGCCGGGCAGCTTCCATTTCGCCGGGCTCGAGAACTACGGATCGATTTTCACCAACGAGAGCATCAGGATCGCCGTCTGGAACACAGTCCTCCTGACTATCTCCGTGATCGGAATCTCGGTCGTCCTCGGGCTGGCCGTGGCGATGATTCTCAACTCGGAGGTTTTCGGCAAGGGCCTGATGCGAACGCTGATGATCGCGCCCTTCCTCATCATGCCGACGGCCGGTGCGTTGATCTGGAAGGACACGCTGCTCAACCCGCTGTTCGGCTTGCTTCCTTACCTGTTGAGCCCATTCGGGCTCGGTCGCGTCGACTGGGTGAATCAGTACCCGATGGTGACGGTCGTCACCGTGGAAGTCTGGCGCTGGACGCCCTTCATGATGCTCATCATTCTGGCCGGGCTCCAGTCCCAGAACCCCGAGGTGCTGGAGGCCGCGCGGGTCGACGGCGCCAATGCATTCCAGTCCTTTCGGCGGATCACGCTGCCGCTGGTCAGGCCGTTCATCGAGCTGGGCGCGCTCCTGGGATCGCTGTTCGTCGTGCAGACGTTTGACTCGATCTTCATGCTGACCTTCGGGGGTCCCGGAGAAGACACCACCAACATTCCGTTCCTGCTCTATCTCGTGGCCTTCCAGGGCTTCAGCATCGGCGAGGCGTCCGCGATCGGCGTCGTCGCCGTGATCATCACGACCATCGTCGCGACGCTCGCCCTACGGACGCTCTTCTCCATCTTTCAGATCGAGGCCCGGCGCTGATGGAATCCACCGGCTTCCGCTCGAAGCTGCTGAAATCAGCGCTCGGCTGGCTCGTCGTGTTCATCTTCTTTTTCCCGGTCTTGTGGATGTGGCTCGAAGCCCTCAAGACCGAGCCCCAGGCAGCCAGCAGCCCGCCGACCATCTTCTTTGTCCCGACGCTCGAAGAATTTCAGACCGTGCTGTCAGGCGACTTTCCGCCGTTCTTCATCAACTCTGCGATCGCGAGCATCCTCTCGACGTTCCTGGTCATCGCCCTAGGACTGCCCGCCGCGTACGCCCTCGCGATCCGACCCGTGAAGAGGACGCGCGACGTGCTCTTCTTCTTCATCTCGACCCGGTTCCTGCCGTTTGCGGCGAGCCTGGTGCCGCTTTACCTGCTCGCGCGCGACCTCCACCTGCTCGACAACATCTTCGCCCTTGCCCTGATCTACACGACGATCAACCTGCCGCTCGGCGTGTGGCTGCTGCGATCGTTCCTGCTCGAGATCCCACACGACCTGTTCGAGGCCGCCCGCGTCGACGGCGCGCAGTTCCGCCACGAGATCCTGCGCATCGTCGTGCCGCTGATCGCCCCCGGCATCGCGGCGACTTCATTGATCTGCCTCATCTTCAGCTGGAACGAGTTCTTCTACGCGGTGAACTTCACGTCTTCGGAAGCGGCCACAGCCCCGCTGTTTCTCGTGAGCTTCATCAGCGGGCGCGGTCTCTTCTATGCCAAGCTCGCCGCCGCTGCCACCCTCGCCAGCCTGCCTGTCTTGCTCGCCGGTTGGATCGCACAGAAGCAGCTCATCCGCGGCCTGACCATGGGTGCTGTCAAATAGAGGGCAAGTGAAAGCCGTCGTCATCGAGGCCCCCAACGACCTGAAGGTCAAGGAGATCGACGATCCCTCGCCCAAGGCCGGCGAGGTCGTTGTCAAGGTCGACGCGTGCGGGATATGCGGTACTGACATCCACGTCCTCCGCGGCGAGTTCGCCCCGACCCGGTACCCGATCGTGCCCGGTCATGAGTTCTGCGGCGAGGTCGTGGCGCTGGGCTCGGGTGTCGGTCACCTGAAGTCCGGTGACTTCGTGGCGGTCGACCCATCCCTGTTCGACGGCACATGCCGCCAGTGCCGTGCGGGTCATTTCAACCTGTGCGAGAACTGGAACGCAATCGGCGTTGCGTCGGCAAACGGCGCGTGCGCAGAGTTGGTCGCCGTGCCGGCTGCGAATGCGTTCCGGTTGCCGGCCGACCTCCCACGCGCCTGGGGCGCGCTGGTCGAGCCGCTTTCCTGTGCGGTCCACGGTCTGGACATGATCGACGCCCAGGTCGCAGGCAACTACCTAATCTATGGCGCCGGCACGATGGGCCTTCTCCTCGGGCAGCTCATCAAGCACAGCGGGGCCGGCGGGATGGAGATGATCGAGACGAACCCCAAGCGCCACGCGCTTGCCTTGCGGCTGGCGGCGGATCGGGTCGCGGTCTCCGCGGACGAGCTGGATCGCCCCGAGGGCTGGGACGTCGTGATCGACGCAACTGGAGTGGTGCCGGCCATCGAGGACGGACTGCGAAGGGTCGCCCGCGGTGGCACGTTCCTGATGTTCGGCGTGGCGCGGGCCGATGCGACGGCCACTTTCTCGCCGTTTCGCGTCTACAACGACGAGATCAAGATCGTCGGCTCGATGGCCGTCCTCCACAGTTTCGAGCGAGCGCTCGCCCTGCTCGTCAAGGGCGTGATCGACTGCGAGGCGATGATCACGGCCCAGTTCGGCCTCGACGACTACTCGAAGGCGATCGACGCTTTTCTAGCGGGAAGCGGACTCAAGACGCAGGTGAGCCCCACGCGATAATTCGGTCGTGGCCCGCGAATACACCACGATCGTTCTGCACATCGCGAAGGACCGTGCCCGAGAGTTCGAAGAGCTGTTTGAGAAAGACGAGCTCAAGCGCTGGGACGACTTCACTGCCCGAGGTCGATTCGTCGAGGCTCGCCTGATCCGCTGCCGGTACAGCGCGCTCGCCTCAGAGGAGATCCAGGATTACGTCCTCCAGGTCGTCACCGCCGACGGAGATGCACACCACGAGCACGACTCCGATCCAGGCTTCGAGGATTACAACCAGCGCGCCGATGTCTTCCAGCCCGAAGAACCCACGGTCACGTTCGGCGAACTCGTATTCGAGCGGAAAGCGCAGGCCGACTCCTAACTGACGGTCTCGTCCCACACGCTCGCGTCCGCTCCGTCGGCGTGGTTGTTGACGTATCCGAACGGATGGACGAGCGCACGCAGCGCAAGCTCGAAGTGGAATGTTCCCGCGGTGTTCGCGATGCCGCGGAAGGAGTAGCTCCTGGACTCGTTCGCAGGCAGGTCTCCGCAATCGAACCCGGACGCATCTTCCGCGATCGTGCATCCGCCGAGGTCGGTCATCTCGTGGCGCTCGTACCAGCGGTCGGGAGTCCGGAACACCAAGGCGAGGTGGGGGATGGAGGGCCCGGTGTTCTTCACCGCGACCACCAGCTCCACAGGGCCGCCGACTTTCGCGGATTGGGTCGCCACGGCCTCGACGATCGCGGTTAGGGGCTCCGGCGTCGAGCACAAACCGGTGGCGAGGAACACAAAGATAACAATCGAGCGGGTCATCGTCGTCGATCCTTAACCCAGCACTAAACGACCACCCGGTATTGTGTGCGACTTGCGCCAGGAGCGGATGCGCGTAACCCGGCCGTACGTCCTTTCGTTGCAATCAACCGTGAGGAAAGGGGTAGTTCTCCTCGTCGCCCTGGCGGCGGTCGCGTCCTGCACGGCCAACGGCCCGCTGGCGCCGCAGGCGAGCCACTCGCCGGCCTCGCCCTCGGCTTCCCCCAGCCCGACGCCGACCCCCAGCGACAGCCCGAGCCCGTCACCGTCTCCGATCACACCGCCCAGCCCGGTCGCGGTGCCGGCGTGGGCGGCGCTGCACGCCAGCTGCGCTGGTTCACCCCCGGCGAAGGAGGCTGTGCTCAAGCTTCAGGGCGCGGCGAACCCCGTGCTGGCGGACGTTTCCAACGCCAAGAGCCCACGCACCGTCTGCGGGATCAGCGGCGGTTCTTTCCAGCCGCAGCTCGTGACCCAGACGATGATCTCCTGGTCCGCGACGCAGGGCAACCCGACCAACGCGGGGACCAGCGTCGTCGCGGTGCTCGATCTCTTCAACGGCACGTCGACGGTCGCCGCCACGTGGTCGGGTGGCAGCTTCATGGACGGACTTCACGCGTGGAGCCCAGACCGCGGATTCCTCGCGTACATCGCCTCCAATTCGAGCTCGGTGGAGCTTCACCTGCTCAGCGGCGGCGGCGACCGCGTGGTGGCCTCCTTCGGCGCTGTCCCGGGCCGCGGCCCGGACCCCAACCAGGACGACGCGTACCTCGCCTTCTCACCGGACGGCGCTTACTTCGCGCTCGTCCAGACCTTCACAAGCTCCGGCGACCAGCTCCAGGTTCGGAGAACGATCGACGGCAGCCTTGCGTTCAGCCTCTCCAAGGGAACCATGGCGACCTGGGGGAGCACAGGCAGCCGGCTCTACTACCGCATGCCAAACTCGAGCCTCGTCCAGGTCTGGGACTCCAAGGCCGGTGTTTCCCAGGCTCTTTCCAAGCAGCTTTCGTGGATCCGGCCGCGCGCCGACGCCGGCGACGACAACATCGCGTTCACCGTCCGCGACACAACCGGGACGCCTCACGTCTGGCTGTACGGGCACGGCGGGCGCTCAGGTGGCCAGCTTCCAAATGTGCGGTCGTCACCGACCTGGCTCAACTCGACGGAGCTCTTCTACGCCGAGGAGGCGGTGTGCTCGACCAACTGCGGCATCGGGCCGGCCTGGCAGCCCAGTGGAAAGACCTTCACGTTTGACCTCGCCGCGCAGGCGGAAACAGCCTCCAAGATCAGCCAGGTCTACAGCGCCTGGCCACGACCTGGCCAGGTATGACAACCGAGGCTCGGGGTGGTGCCATCATGGCGGCGACCGAGATGGAGCACGTCACGTCCGAACCCGCATCGCTGCAACCGGTTGAGCCCTACGAGGCGCCACCGGCTCACGCGGCAGCGCCGTCGGAACGGTTGCGTCTCCTGCAATCTCGGGAACGGCGCTGGTGGGCCACGGCGCTGACGGCGACAGTCTTGATCTCGGCGCTTGCCGTCGGCTTTCTGTACATCGACGACTCCAACAACCAGGCATCGATCCGATCGCTCACGACGCAGAACGAGTCGCTCACCGGCCGCAACCTGATCGTCCAGAACCAGCTGGACAAGACGCAGGCCAACCTCACGGCCACCCTCGGCGAGCTGGCCCAGACGAAAGCAGACCTCGAGCACCCGCACCTTGTGATCTCGAACGCACCCATCAAGATCAAGGACCGAACCTGGTATCTCGCCGGCAACGTGCCTGACACCTTCACCCTTCACCTCCAGGCGACCTCGACGGGCCCGATGTCGGTCAGCATCCTGACTCTGGAACAGTGGGCGAAAGCGGTCCAGTGCATCACTTCCGGTGCAGGCTCCGCCAACTACTGCATGCATTATTCGGGCGCCGTCATGAGCTGGTTGAGCGTCACGAACGTGAAGTACGACTTCCATCTCGGCGAGGGCTGCGCCGATTACGTGACGGTGTTCACCGCAGCCTCGGCCGTCACTGTGACCCCGAACATAAGCGTCACGTACAACCCGGCGTCGAAGGCTACAGGCGTCTGCGCCTAGCGGCGTAAGGCTGCATTTCCGCTAAGCCTCGCTGGCGGACCTAAAGTTAGGCTATCCTATCTTTGATGATAGGTAGCCCCGCAATTCGGATTAGGAAAGCCTAGGCGCGATGGTCGAGCAGCTCGAGCGTCGCAGCACGTTCACCCGGTCACAAGAGGACTACCTCAAAGCCCTCTACCTGCTCGGCGGCGACCAGCGTCCGGTCCCGACCCGCGACCTCGCCCAAAGGCTCGGGATCTCGTCCCCCAGTGTCAGCGAGATGGTCAACCGGCTCTCCGCCCAGGGCCTTGTCGAGCACGACCGTTACCGCGGCCAGCAGCTGACCCGCGAGGGCCGCAAGGCCGCACTGGAGCTCGTCCGGCACCACCGGCTGCTCGAGATGTTCCTGGTCCGGGTGCTTGGCTACCGCTGGGACGAGGTCCACGACGAGGCGGAGAGGCTGGAGCACGTCATCTCCGAGCGCTTGGAGCAGCGCATCTTCGAGCTGCTCGGCAGACCGGAGCTGGATCCCCACGGCCACGTCATTCCAACCCTCGGCGGCAAGGTCCGCTCCGTCAGCCACCGCGCCCTCAGCGACAGCCATCCCGGTGAGAAGCTCGTCGTCGCGGGCGTCTCGGACGACGACGCCGGAAAGCTGCGCGAGCTCGAACGTCGCGGCCTGCTGCCGGGCACCCGCATCGCGGTCACGGCCGGGAGCGAGTTCGAAGGGCCGATCGAGGTCAGGATCAAAGGCCGGCGCGAAAACGTGCCTCTTGGCCTGGCCCGGGCGATCTTCGTCACCGAGGTCCGTTAATGGCCGAGCTGGTTAGGGCCGTCGTCGCCAAGCCAATGGTCATAGGCGCGGAGAACGCCCTCCCCGGCGAGCTGCGAGTGCTGCGCGCAGCCGAGCGATCGCTGAACGGTCAGCGCCGCGGCTTGCGGGCGGTCGCTCCCTTCCTTGGGCCGGCCTTCATCGCCGCGGTCGCCTATGTCGATCCGGGCAACTTCGCCACCAACATGGCAGGAGGCTCGCAGTACGGCTACATGCTGCTGTGGGTCGTGCTGTCCGCAAACCTGATGGCGATGCTCATCCAGTCGATGAGCGCCAAGCTCGGCATCGCCACCGGGCGCAACTTGCCGGAGGTCTGTCGCGATCGTTTTCCGCGCCCTGTCGTCTGGTTCCTGTGGATCCAGGCGGAGCTCATCGCCATGGCGACCGACCTCGCCGAGTTCGTCGGCGCGGCGCTGGGCCTGAACCTCATATTTGGGATCCCGCTCTTCAGCGCCGCGCTGCTGACCGGCGTCGCGGCCTTCGGCATTCTCGGTTTGCAGGCATGGGGCTTTCGCCGCCTCGAAGCGACGATCACAGGTCTGGTCGGCCTGATCGTGATCGCGTTCGGACTGGAAGTCTTCAGGGCTGATCCGTCGTGGGGCTCAGTCGCCGGCAGTGCGCTCATTCCGCACCTCGACGGACGTGACTCGGTCTTGCTCGCGGCCGGCATCCTGGGCGCGACCGTCATGCCTCATGTCATCTACCTGCACTCCGCGCTGACGCAAAAGCGGATCGTCGGCGCCAACCCCGAGGCCAGGCGAAAGATCTTCCACTTCGAGATGGTCGACGTGGTGATCGCGATGGGCATCGCCGGCGTGATCAACATGGCGATGCTCACGACCGCCGCCGCGGTGTTCAACTCGCGTGGCCTCCCTGGGGTGGGAAGCGACCTTCACCAGGTGTACTCCAACCTCGAGCTCTACCTCGGCAATAACAGCGGACTCATCTTCGGCGTGGCTCTGCTCGCATCGGGTATCTCCTCTTCGTCGGTCGGCACCCTCGCGGGCCAGGTCGTGATGCAGGGTTTCATCCACCGCAAGATCTCGGTCTTCCTGCGGCGAGCCATCACGATGGTGCCGGCGCTGATCGTGATCGGAGCCAACTTCGACCCCTCGCGAGCTTTGATCCTCAGCCAGGTCTTCCTGTCGTTCGGAATCCCGTTTGCCATGATCCCCCTGGTGATGTTCACCCGCAACAAGAAGCTGATGGGCAATCTCACGAACAGCCGCTTCACCAACTACGCCGCTTATGGGGTGGCCACTTTGATCATCAGCCTGAACGTCTTCCTCCTCTACCAGACTCTGCTGCCCCACTAGCCGGGGGGTGGCAACTCTTCCCCATTTATGGGGAAGTACCCGGCGACGCCGGGGGATGGGGCGGCCGGAGGGCCGGTGACCGGGTGGAGACCACGTTCGGCTTACTCTGGCCTCATGAAGCTGGGCGTCAGCGTCGGCTACTGGGGCCTCGGGCTCACCGCCGCCGACCAGCTCGACATCGCGCAGACCGCCGAATCGCTCGGCTACGACTCCGTCTGGACCGCGGAGGCCTACGGGTCCGACGCCGCCACGGTGCTGGCCTGGCTGGCCGCCGGGACGACGAAGATCAAGCTCGGCGCGGGCATCTTCCAGATCCCGGCGCGCAGCCCCGCCATGACGGCGATGACCGCGGCGACGATCGACAACCTGTCGGGCGGGCGCATGCTGCTGGGGCTCGGCACTTCCGGGCCACAGGTCTCTGAAGGGTTTCACGGCGTCCGGTTTGCCAAGCAGCTGCAGCGCACGCGTGAGTACGTGGCGGTGCTGCGCAAGGCGCTCAACCGCGAGAAGATCGAGTTCCACGGCGAGACGATCGACCTGCCGCTGCCGGATGGCCCGGGCAAAGCTCTCAAGCTGACGATCCGGCCCATCCAGGACCGGATCCCGATCTTCCTGGCGGTGCTGGGCCCGAAGAACGTGGCGCTGGCGGGCGAGATCGCCGACGGCTGGCTGCCTGTCTTCTTCTCACCCGAGCACACGAAATCCCTGCGCGGACCGCTCGAGGAAGGGGCCGCGAAGGCCGGGCGCTCGCTCGACGATTTCCGGATCTGCCCGTCGGTCAACGTGATGATCAGCGACGACATCGAAAACGCGCGCAACGTGATGCGCCCGATCCTCGCGCTGTACATCGGTGGCATGGGCTCGCGGGAGCAGAACTTCTACAACCGCCTGGTATCGAGCTACGGATTCGAGCGCGAAGCAGAAAAGGTGCAGGAGCTGTATCTCGCTGGCCAGAGGACCGAGGCGATGTTCGCGCTCCCCGACGAGCTGATCGACCTCGTGTCGATCGTCGGACCTCGCGACCGCGCGAAGGCCAAGATCCGCGCCTTTCGCGACGCGGGCGTCGACACGTTGATCGTCTGGCCAGTGTTACCGGAGAGAGAAGAAAGGAAGGAGCAGCTCCGCCTGGTTGCCGAACTGGCGGGTGAGTAAATCCGGTGTCATGCGACGGCGTGCAATATTGCCAATTGGGTATAATTTGGAGCATGACGAAATCGGAGATTGGATTCCTGCTCGCGACCGCGCGGTCCGGAGCTGGGATGACCCAGTCGGAATTGGCGGCCGCGATGGGCACGACACAACCCGCGATTGCTCGCGCTGAGGGAGGCTATCGCATGCCAACGCTGGCATTCATCGATCGCTGGGCGAGGGCGACGGGATCCCCGCTGTCGATCACATTTGGGGAAAGCCCGCGCCGCATGCCTTCCGCCGCCAAGAAAAGAGCGCTGGTCGAGTCCGTTCTTGGCGCCGGGCGCTTTGATCCATGGGATCGCAATCCATCTGAAGTTGAGGCGGCGTTGCTGCGAAGGGCCAGCCGCGACCCGGCCTATTTCCGTCGTTTGAAGAGATCCGGTGGGCCGAGCCGAAAACCTGCGCAGGGCTAAGAGCCTGCTTGCCAAGATTCCACGATCCCATTCCGATCAGAGGCAGCGGCTCCTCCTCGCCGCAGCGTTGACGATGCTTCTGGAAACGAAGCCGGTGATCGTTGGTGGCACAGCCGAGGCATTTTGGGCCGGCGGCGCATATCACCCAACCGACCTCGATCTGTGCCCACGGCCCGGGCCACGAGACCTTCAGGCTTTGCGAGCTCTCGGCCTTCGCAGAGTGGGTAGGCACTGGACGAGCGATGATCTTCCTGTCGCCGTCGAGTTCGCCGGCACTGGTGAGGACATCGAACGGACAACCGCCGTGGTAGTGGAAGGTATCTCCGTGGCGATGATCGGCTGTGAGGACCTCTACCTCGACCGAATACGACAGGCTACGGTGGGCTGGCCACGCGAGGACATCAGTTTTGACTCCGCCCTCGAAATTGGGCTGACCAACTATCAGGACATGGATTGGGACTACGTGGCTCGCCGAATCGCAGGAGCCTTGCAAACTGAACGCCGCGCAGGAGATGCGATGCGCCAGGTGAACCGTAGAGTTCGCGCTCGCGCTCGGCGGCGGGCGGTTGCCGCCTCAGCCGGTTTGGGTGAGTAACAACCAGCCGCCTCCGCTCGTCGACTACAACCTGTTCGAATCCGACGCGCCGCTGCGTGAGTCGCTCGAGCGCGAGGGCGCCTCCTGGGCGCATGACCTGGTCCATGAGCTGGGAGCGCTGGCCGGCACGGAGCAGGCGATCGACTGGGGCTTTCAGGCCAACGCGAACCCGCCGCGGCTGCGCACGCACGACAGGTTCGGCAACCGGATCGACGAAGTCGAGTTTCACCCGGCGTGGCATGAGCTGATGAAGGTCGCGATCGGACACGGCCTGCACGCGCTGCCGTGGCGAGATCCCCGGCCCGGCGCCCACGCCGCTCGCACGGCCGCCTTCTACGTGTGGTCGCAGGTCGAGGGCGGACACGGCTGCCCCGTCTCGATGACGTACGCCGCGGTGCCTGCGTTGCGCAAGGAGCCGCATCTGGCCGCGCAGTGGGAGCCGTTGATGACGACACTCGACTACGACCCCGGGCTCCGCCCGGCCGCCGGCAAGAAGGGCGTGCTTTTCGGCATGGCGATGACCGAACGCCAGGGCGGGTCGGACGTGCGAGCCAATACGACGACCGCGGTGCCTTCCGGCGCCGACGGCGAGCATCGGCTCACCGGCCACAAATGGTTCTGCTCCGCGCCGATGTGCGATGCGTTTCTCGTGCTTGCGCAGGCGCCTGGCGGCCTGTCGTGCTTCTTGCTTCCGCGCGTACTGCCGGACGGAACTCGCAACAACCTCCACATCGAGCGGCTCAAAGACAAGCTCGGCAACAGGTCCAACGCGTCATCGGAGATCGCGCTCGACGAGGCGTGGGCGGTGATGGTCGGCGAAGAGGGAAGAGGCGTGCGGACGATCATCGAGATGGTCAACCACACGCGACTCGACTGCGTCATCGGCTCGGCGTCGCTGATGCGGCAGGCCGTCGCGCAGGCGACCCATCACGCCGCGTACCGCAGTGCGTTCGGCAGGCTCCTCAGCGAACAACCTTTGATGATGAGCGTGCTCGCCGACCTGGCGATCGAGTCCGAGGCGACGACGATCCTGATGATGCGGCTGGCCCGCGCCTTCGACCGCTCGGACGGCGCCGAGGCGCAATTCAAACGGATTGGTCTCGCGATGGCGAAGTTCTGGACCTGCAAACGAGCGATCTCCGTCGTGGCCGAGGCCCTCGAATGTCACGGCGGAAACGGTTACGTGGAGGAGTCGATCCTGCCTCGCCTGTACCGGGAGGCTCCGCTCAACTCGATCTGGGAAGGTTCCGGCAATGTCAACGCTCTGGACGTGTTGCGGGCCATGCAACGCGAGCCGGATTCGCTGTCGGCGTACTTTGGAGAGGTGACCTCCGCCCCAAATGACCCTCGCCTGCAGCGGGCCGTGGATGGGTTGAAGCGGGAAATCGCCGAACCGGATGACCTCGAGCCCCGAGCTCGCGGGCTGGTCGAGCGAATGGCTGTCGCGCTCCAGGCCTCGCTGATGCTGCGCTCCGGCGACCCCGCGTCGGCCGAGCTTTTCTGCGCCTCGCGTCTGGGCGGCGAGTGGGGACATACGTTTGGGGTTTTGCCGAAGGGCCATGACCTGAAATCGGTGATCGAGCGGCAACGCCCGCGTTTCTTTTGAGAGGGATGATTCAAGAAGCCGAACAGATCACGCACGCCTGGAAAGAGTCGCCTGTCGCCCGAATCCAGCCAGCCGAGGTTCTACTGGTTACCGACTTCGACGGGACCCTCGCCGATATCGTTCAAGATCCGGCCGGCGCGCGAGCCCAGCCCGAAGCTCTCGCGGCCATCCACGAGCTCGTCCGGCTGCTCGCCGACGTGGTCGTGCTCAGCAGCCGCCCGCCTGCACAGCTGGAGTCGCTCGTCCCGCTGTCCGGGGTGAGGTTGATCGGCGACAGCGGGCTCGCCTTACCGCGTCATGCATTGAAGGAGGCGCTCGATCGTTTCAACGCCGATGCGAGCAGGATCCTCGAACGCATACCGGGTGCATGGCTCGAGGTCAAACCGGCCAGCACCGCGATCCATTTTCGCAATACCGACATGACCGGCGACCAGATGCTTGCGCTCCTTCAGCCGTTGCTCGACGGCGCGCGTCTGGCCGGCGCGCTGGGACGCAAGGTCATCGAGGTGCATGCGCCCAAGGCGGGCAAGGGCACCGCGCTGGCGGCGCTCATCCCGAGCGAAGACCCCGGCGGCGTGATTTGCTTCGGCGACGACGAGAACGACCGCTCGATGTTCGAGTACATATGCAACCTCGAGATTCCGCACACATGCGTCGGGGTGTGGTCGCCGGAAGCTCCGCCAGGCCTGTTCGACAAGTGCGATATGGTCGTGCCCGGCCCCGCCGGGGTGGCGGCGGTGCTCGAAGAGATCGTGGAGTGGGCTATAGAGTCGAGCTAACTCTTCCCCGCTTGCGGGGAAGTACCCGGCGAAGCCGGGGGATGGGGCTGCCCAGACGCGACCAGCTGCCATCGATCGATTGGCGC
>WNGD01004363.1_pt1 | contig 15195 bp, 9 predicted proteins | sample 5400671 | NCBI WGS metagenome assembly WNGD01 (sample SAMN13153369, study PRJNA577476) | soil metagenome | isolation source: 40 cm soil or saprolite under grassland replicate 2 | place: USA:California | collected 2016-06-15 | reverse complement strand
CCACGGGACCGATTCGACGGGCGGCGGTACGGTGGCATCGGCCGATTTGTGCCCCAAGGCGACGTTGAGGAGCGCGTAACTTGTTATTCTGCTGGAGAGGCGCCGGTCGGAATCGAACCGACGAATCGAGGTTTTGCAGTAGCCCAGGAACGTCTGCGCCCTACTCTGTATCGCTGCGTTGCTCTTCACGGCGGCACCATTCTTCTCATCTCGCTTCGTCGCCCTGCGCGTGTCTAATACGAGTTGTGCCCCATCTGTGCCCCTGACTGGCGCCCGCAACCGTGCCCACGAAATAGCCAAGCCGTCAACCCCCGCGGAAGCACCCTGATTTCGTGCTGGTCTGAGTCTCGTGCTCACCGTAGATTCGCGGCCCATGAGTGCCATTTGGAGCTGGATCGTCTCGAACGCGGCTGTCCTGTTTTCAGGTGTTGGCGTCGCTGTGGTCGGTGCGATACTTCGCTTCGGGTACCGACGCTGGCTGGAGTACAGGACCGGCGCCGTTGAAGTGCAAAAAGAACTGCATCATGCGAGAGTCACGCGGCGCTCATTTCAGAGTCGTTTACCTCGCGTGCTGCTTCGCGTTCTTTACAAGCCTTCCGACATCGAGAGTCAAGTCGTCATTAAGCTACGCGATGATGCTCCTGGCTCCATCAATTTGGGCAATCCAATTCCGTACGTTGATCTCTACTTTCAGATCACCAACTTGAGCCCAATCGATTTGGTGTTAGACCGCGCCTTAGTGGACGTGTGGTTTGGCCAGCCGGCATTCACCGCCGCACTCCTGCATCGGTACAGAGTCCCGGCCGGCGAGATTACAACGGGCATTCACGTGCGTCAAATGATTTCCGACAACCAGAAGGCCTACATTGCAGATTTTGAAGCGGCGCCGCGCGGCAGTAGAGGCAGGTTTCATGTCTACATCACTGCGTACTTCGACTCGAAACTCGGTCGCTTCTTCGTTCAGTCCTCCATCGAACGCGACCGGCTCTGATAGGTGTGATGGGACTTCAATACGAGACTAACTCGTCAATCTGTCGATTCACGGGTGAACCAATGTGCGGTGGATGGCACTCGCCGTATCGATCCATCACTCATCACAGGCCTTTCAATGCTTGCGTCTTGCCAGCGGTTCGTGCGGGTGGTGTCCGACAAACATTGGATTCAAATCACCGAGGCTCGTGCGATCATTCCGAGCGAGGAGAGTTGGCCACCATATGATGCCGGTGAAGCCGTATCAAGTGCCTTCTTGGGTACGATAGCCGAGAAGGATGGTTGCTCGATTGCAAGAATTGAGACCATCCCGTGCTCTGATAGATTCGGCGCCTGATACGGGCTGTAACTGGCGGTCCAGATCATCCGCGCGGTAGACTTGCACCTGTGAATAGCAGTCGGCCGAAGCTTAGACGCGCCTCATTAGGCGACACATCGGAACAATGAACTCCGTTTCCGAACGCAAACCTAATTATCCTTGGCGCCTCGATACCAACGAGAGATATCGCGAGGTCGTGAGGTCTATCATGGGTCTCGCGACGGCATCCCTTCTTCTTCCCGTATTCTTCGCACGCGACTTCCTGGGCATCGATCCTCGTACGCCTTTGATCAGGGTCTTTACTTCGAGTTTGTACTGGGCTTGGGCTCTATTGGGATTGACGGTGTTTTCAGGAGTTGTCTTCCATTACCTCTCAGCAAAATGGATTCGCTTGGCTTGGGGGCAGGAGGCAACGGTTTTTTGGAGAAAGGTCACTGATCAGTTCATTGATCGAGCGCTTGATATCTCGTTTTGGGTTACCGTCTTCGCATTTATTGCTGGTCTCATCCTCATCCTAGTGTTTTTCTCGACTGTGGCATCGATTGTTCCTCGAGGCTAACCGTATGTCATTTATGCGGCGCCCCTGTTTGACATTGTGCTCATTTAACCGCGCCTTGTCACGCCTTGCTACCTTTGACCCTCCCAGTCACCTGTGAGTGCTCGCTCACGAATCGTCATGGGAGACCCAGCTGCGGAGACGCGCGCAACTCAGATCCTAGCAGTTGCATTGAGTAGGTCCGCAGAACTGGCTTCTCCGCGAGCGCAAGAACCCCAGAGGTACATCCCTATCCCCCCATTGCTTCTTGCTGCATCAAAGGCCGTGCTCTTAGCTTCCCTTGAGGCTCCCAATCCTCCGCTGGAAGTTCTGGCGCTGGCGACTCGCAACACATTCGAACTGTATCTCCGATTCAAGCACATCACCATGTCAGACGCCAACTCACAGGCTTGGCGTGACGAGGCGGTGACCGATCACCTACAGATTTACGAGAGCGTTCTGGCAATAGATGGCCCCGAGTCCGTCAAAGCGGTTCTGTCCTCCGAAATAAGTCGGATACGACGCCATGCGGAAATGAAAGGACTTAAGCGAGCAAAAGAACTTCTATCAGCGGGAAAAGTTGCCGGGGCAGTGGGGCTGAAGAACGAACACAGCACTTTTTATAAATTCTATTCTAAGCTCGTGCATCCATCGTCATTCTGGGTCAATCAACCTTCGGCTGCTGCAACGCCAGTATTTCGATCAGTCCTCATGTTTAACCTCCAGCTCTACGGAAACCTGATTCTCGACCAGACCGAGACTATCCTAGGCATTTCGGCCATTGGCCTAATCAAGGAAGCTGAGCGTACTTTGGATTCTCGGCGGTCGTGATATCGCCCAACCCTGTTGCGCCGCCTAACAGACCCTTGAGGGTGACGGCGCGTGTAGATTGTGGAACGAACTCTTTTCAGCGCGCCTCGCGGCTCAGGCGCACCCCGTCACGCGGCGCCACGCATAGTCCATGGGATACCTCCAGCAACTTCTAGCGCGCCAGCCTCCGGATAAACTCTATCACTACACATCCGTCGAAGGCATCGCCGGGATTCTCCACGGTCGAAGCGTGCGGGCAACCGTGGTCCATTATCTCAATGACTCCCAGGAATTTAGACACGCGTTCGGCGTCGCTCGGAGTATAATCTCTCGAAAGACAGCCGGTGCGTCCGACAACGATCTTACTCTACTTCTCTCTCACCTAAGCGCCTCCTTGGAGCGGATTGAGCATGTCCGAATCGCAGTGTTCTCCCTCACTGAGGAAGGGGACCTCCTTAGTCAGTGGCGAGGGTACTGCCCGCCGGGCGGAGGCTACTCCATTGCGTTTTCGCCGACTTTTTTGCGTTCCTCCCTAGAAAAGCATGGGTTCTTCCTCGCACCTTGCACGTACCAGGATTTCGAGCACCAGGCACTCGTAGAAGAGGTCGTCGATCACACCGTGGAGACCTTCCAATCAGTTAAGAAGACATGGGGTGGATCGTTCGACGAACTAAAGGAAAGAATCCTTTCCGCATTCTTCTACCCATTCTCACGCGTCGCGCCGGTGATTAAGCACCGATCTTTTGCAGAGGAACGTGAATGGCGGATCGTGTCCGGCCCAATTGCTAACGACAATCCCCATCTGAATCATCGGATTGGTAAGTCGATGCTAGTTCCTTATTACGATCTGCCACTTGGTGGTGACGGATCGACATTTGCGGTGGAGGAGATCGTCGTCGGTCCGACGCCCCATCAGTACATAGCGACGGATTCGCTAATGAGCCTTCTTCGTCGTGAAGGAGTGACATGGCAATCCGTGAAGGCCTCGCGTATACCCTATCGCCAGCTCTGATGGTGACCCGCGCCGTTGACGACAACGACGCCCCTGTTCCCATCGCATGATGTGGCGCACTCGGGCACAACCAACACACGATTTGGCCAAGACATGACCGTTCTGAGAATCGATATCGAGCGTGCTCTCGACGAACTGATTGGCGACGAGGAGGGCATGAGGTTCCAGGCGCTCGCCGTCGTCCTGGCGAAGCAGAAATGGCCAGATCTTGTGGCGCGCGAGCGGAAACGGGACGAAGGCCTAGACGCTTACGCGCCCGCGTCGCTGGCTATCAATGGAATAGGAAAGGGGCTGGCGTGCTCAACAACGGCGACCCTCGGGAAAGTAAAGTCCGACGCCGAGAAGGTGCACGAGCATTTCAACGACGTCACCGTTCTCATATTCGCCACGCCAGCCAAGGTTACAGGCACCACGGCGGCTGAGTGGGCAAACAGCATCAAGCAGGCACACGATCTCGACCTCGTTGTCATGTCCCGCGAGGAGTTTGTCACGCAACTGATGCTGCCTGGCAATGCAGCTTTAGTAAGAAGTCAGCTTCGCATTCCAGTGCCGGTTGAAACTGAGATCGCAGAACTGCATGCAAGCGCACAGGCTGCGGCTGCTGAAGTCATTGCCTCTTGGTTCAGCCATCCTCGCCTAGCGGGACGACCCAAGATGTCATTACAGGCCATCGGTCTCGACGAAAACGGTCGGGATACCGAAGTGGTGTTCAACCTTCAGGATCTTCGTCGCGCGCTCCTGGCGGGCCGCCGTGTAGTCCTGGAAGCACCCGCAGGTCGAGGCAAAACAACGATGCTGCTGCAGCTCGCCGACGGCTTGAGCTCCGAAGGATTACCGCTCCTCGTCGACTTGCCGGCTTGGCTCACGTCAACAGGCGACGTCCTCGAGTTCATCGCACGCTCCCAGCCGTTCAGGTCGCGCCGTATTGATGCTCAAGACCTTGCAAGACTACTCGGAGCGATAAGCTGCGCGTTTCTCTTGAACGGTTGGAACGAGATCTCGGATGATTATGCGAGCAAGGCACAGGCTGCCCTGGCTGAACTCGAGCGAGGCTTCCCATCGGCAGGCATCATCGTAGCGACTCGCACTCACCACATAAAGCCTCCGTTACCAGGAAGCTTTCGCGCGCGGATCCCTTTACTCACTCGCTCGCAACGTACGGATTATCTCCGGCAGGCGGTCGGGGGCCGCGCTAATGAGCTCCGCGGCGTCCTAGAAAGGGATGGTGTCCTTGACGATCTCACACGAACACCCCTGATCCTTGCTGAGGTAGCATCAATCTTTCTTTCTGGCAGACCAATCCCCACTACGAAAATGGGAGTACTGGGCGCGGCATTCGACCTCGCTGAGCAGGGAGAAGAACACCAAGGCCACTTGGCCACAGCGCCACTTTACGGTCACGGCAGGCAGTATTTGACTGCATTAGCAATGCGGATGACGTCAGCAGGCGCAGTTGCGATCGACGAAGCAGAAGCGAGAAGCCTCATACATGCAGTAGGTACCGCACTGAATACGGCAGGGCAGATTTCAGCCTTGCCCCAGCCTGCGGCGATCCTGGGTACGCTCACCGCGCACCATCTTCTGGAGCGCATCGACTATCCTGCCATCACTTTCAGATTCGAACATCAACAGTTCCAAGAGTTTCTGGCTGCGGCTGAGCTTGGCCAACGACTCAGGCAAGTTTTTCGCAGAGATGATCCAGATTCGGCTCACGAATACGCGCGTACCTACATAGACCTCCCCACTTGGGAGGAAGCTCTTCGGATGATTGCAGAAGAGATCGGCATCCCAAGCGTGGAGGCGCGCGATGAAGCCGACGCGGTAGGTGCTGGGGCAAGCCTGATCGAAATGGCGTTGACGGTCGATCCAGTCTTCGCGGCTTCGTTGTCACAGCTCTGCGGACCTGGCGTCTGGAACGCGGTGCGGCGACCTCTAGGAGCCCGGCTCCGAGCATGGAGACAAGTGATAGATGAGCATCACCGATGGTGCGCGCTGGCTGGGATGATAGCCAGCGGCTCGGACGATTTCGTAGATGTCCTTGTCCCGCTTTTGACGAGCGATGACCCGCAAGTGCGTTTAAGAACATATCGTAGCTGGCGAGTTTTCTTTGTTTCGTCGCTTGGGCCAGGTTGGCGACGCGTGGTTGGAGCTTGGAAGGAGGAGTTTCGCGTCGACTTTGTGAGCGAGCTGCGTCACGGAGGTGGCACCTCGGCGATCCTCGAGGAGTTTGCTTCGACTGATCCGAGCCCGAACGTTCGCGACGAGGCTCTCCTGGGCCTGTCCTGGCTTCACGAAACAGACGCTGTGACCCGCGTGATAACTAAGCTCAACGACGCTGAACTAGCTCGGATCTTAAAGAAGAGGGTACTGCTCGACATTCCAGACGAGGCAAAGCCACGGGCGCTAAGGGCGTATCAAGGTCTCCTAGAAACCGCGAACGAACCGATCGTGCGTATCAGGACACGACTCAGTGTGCACGAGCTGGGCGGGAACCACATGTCCGAAGCCTTGAAAACGGACCTTAACGCTCTGGCGTCGGGGTCGGTTGCTGAATCAGATCAGGAACTCCTCCGCTCAGCTCTGGAGGTACTTGAACAAACGGATCGCCCCTGGGTGAGTGCCTGGGTAGCAGAGCGTATTGTCAACGGCTCGCTTTGGCCTGAACGCTGGGTGAGGCTTGTCACCACCGTGCCCGACGCGTTTCGCGAGAACCTACTTGACAGACTGAGCGATCAAGAACTCGAGTACCCCCACGAGCATCGGATAATTGCAGTTCTTGCCGCGGTTTCTGACGCTGGTTTCATGGGTCGAGTCTTCTCCCAACTGCGTAGGTCGAGAGCTGACCTTGAGAGTGGCGCGGCCGAACCGACTCAGCCTAACTGGGCTATTGTAAGACAGCTGCGCGACTTGATTCGTGCAGCGCCTCCCGGCGCAAGTGCGGCCGGCATTCTGGGAGCCTTGTCACCAACTACCAATCTCGTCGAGTACGAGACGGTTACGGATCTCTTCAGCTCTGAACGAGGTGACGAGCCCCACCTTAGAGAGCAGCTTCCAGAGAATCTTCGCCAGCCTTTGCGACGATATCTGAAGGATGGGCTATCGCTCATTCTTGCTCAGGATGACTTCTCCGGCGGACTGAAGGCTCATAGCGCAATGGCCCTGGCAATCCTTGGAGAGCCAGAAGACATGGCCGATCTGGAGCGCCTCATCAGTGCTGACGTCCAGCGCGTTAGAAACGGACAAGCCGCCCGTGTCAGAGGCGATCGGACTGCGGCGGCAAACGGCGCCGCCACGAGACAGTCCAGTTGGTACGTGAGAGCCGTGACTTGGCTAGATCCAGCAGGCGCCGAGCGAGTCCTTCTGGCCTTGTTATCAGAGCCTGAATACGAACTCGACGCAGCGAAGGCGCTGGTCAAGCTTGCTGGAATGGAGATTTCGAATCGAATGCTGGGTGCCAGTACCCCGAACTACACGGACCTGTGGAACGCCCGCGAAGGGAAGACGATCAGTGGTACTAACGGCGACCGACCTGAGCGTTTTGCCTCTGCTATCAAACAAAGAATTTCGGAGATCCGGCGGGACCCCTCCGAGCAAGTGGGCGCGGAGACCTACACCGCGGACTGGGTCAACATGCGCTTGAAAGGACTCGCAGCCGCGGTTGCCGCCCTAAACGGGAGAGAGTCGGTCGACTTCGTGATGGACGTTCTGCAATTGCCTGGGGAGTGGGATACCTGGATCAAAGTCGACGCTCTTGAAGCCCTTCTGTTTCGGGGGGCCCGATTAGGCGCTGAAGAGGCCCTATACGTACTTGATCCGGTCCTCGACACCCTGCGTAGTCAGCTCAATGATCAACAGAGTGCTTACCTGCTGCAGCGATGCCTCGCCATACTGCCGTTTATCGAGCCGTGTGCAATGGGAATCGGACGACTAAGGGACTCCATCGCCGGTAGCCGTTTCGCGTTTCACGAGCTACGTCCGATCGTGACTGCGCTCGGATATAGCAGATGCAGCGATGCTCTTCAATTATTGATGGACATAACGATTCACAAAGGCGGCAACTTTAGCGTTTTCGGTATCGAGTGGATTGATGCAATCGCGGCAGCTCACACTTCGGAAGCAGAGCTCGTTTTGTGGGGCTTTGTAGATCCTACAGTTGGTAGTCCAGTTCGGGGACTGCGCTTGGAGCATCACCATCAAGAACGCATAGCTCAACACCTCGCTGAGATCGCTAGCCGGGATTCCGCGGCTAAAGCACGTCTGTTCGCTCTCTGTAAGACTCCTCTTGAGGCGCCAAGCAGAAGCATTCTCGCGAGCGCCACCGCACAGCTACAGACTGAAGATGCGATGATTACCGGTCTAGAACTGATCGACGATCAACAGACTCCCTCGATCCCATACGAGTTGTTGCGAGGGATCGAGAACTTTGTGCTCGAGCGGCGCCCATTTGAAGGCTCGAGCGGGACCTACACAATGGAACCGCGAACTGCCAGTGCGCTTAGAGATCGTCTTTTTGCTCTCTTAATCAGAGACGCAAATCGCAGGCGATCTGCCTGGGAGCTGTTGGGCCAAGTAGAATCATGGCGGTTGGACTATGGCCGGCCGGGAAATGAGCCAAGGCATCCTGCAATTGAGTCCGGGAAACCGTGGCCGCCGCTCGAAGACGTGACAACCTTTGCTGCCTAGTGAGCTCAAGGATCTGACGGCCGCAGGACCGCTAGTGGGGAAAATCTCCTTGGCCTAGGAATGTCACGATCCCCGAGCTGGACTGGCTGAAGAGAATCCGTCCCTCGCGACCGTTCTCTATCAACAAACGAAGGTCTCCCGGGGCGCTGAACGCCAGCAGTGAAAGATCTGGCAGCTTATCGCTCCAGATGGCGCCACCCCAGCGTCCTAGATCGGCCAGAGTGCTCGGAGCTTCTTTCCAGATTGAATACTGGATCCTTGGGCGTTGACCTCCCGGAAGAATTAACCTGCCGCGACCTGACTCAATCGTACCCGTCCAGGAAAGCCATGGTTCTGGCCAACTCTCTGTCACCTTGCGCCAGTTCCGTTCCATCTCTTTGATCAAGGATCCGAACCAATACCTCACGTTAGGCGGTCGGCTATTCTGCCTCGCCATTTCTCGCAGCGATCCCATCACAACATCGTCCCCAATACTTGTAAGAGCCTGGCCATAAGCCCACGCCGCCAGCATCTCGGCATTGTCATCCGTTTGCACTCTGCCTAAATGCTCCAGGTATTCCTTGGACCACGAACTACGGTGCCTGTCTAACCGCGCGCGGTGTGCCGCCTCGCGAACGCCCTTTTCAGCATCTGTTTGCAAAGCATCCTGTATATCCTCGAACTGGGTATCGTCTTCCAGAAATGCTGTTGCCTCTGCAGCCCGCTTTCTCAATTCGGCTTCACTCGCTCGCGTTGTTGATTTGCAGAAGGCGTACAGTGAACGCGGGCTACGCCGAGCAAGGCCCATGTAGGCGGCCCGCCGAACGCCATACTGTCCATCTCCCACGAGAGATAACAGAACGCCAACTGCGCGCTCGTTCCCCTCGAGATCCAAACCGTCTGAGCTTCGGAGAGCCTCCGCCAGAGCCGAACGAGATTCAGGCATCCAGTCGCTCCACATCGTAGCCCAGTCCTCGTGCACCAGCCTATTCGGCATCAAGCGCGCGGCCACGCTGAAGATGTGAAGCTCTGCAGAGCTTCTCTTTTGCTCTCGTTTCATGCGCCCCAGCAAAGCATCGATCACCTGAGGAGGCGGTCGTTTTGACCGGGGGCCACGATGAGTCCGTTCAAGAAAATCAACAGTCTGAAATACTTGCTCCCAACTGCCACTTGTGAGTAGACCAGCGGCAGCTTCAGCGAACTCAGCTGGATTACGCCCGTAGAGCAGTCCAATCACATATGCAGCCCAGCGCGACAAGTTGTTTTCTGGACGAAACTCCCAACGATCGTTCGTGAGGTTCAGGCCAACTCGCTTAAGTAGTATCGAACGCTGCTGTAGTATCGCCCCCCGCCTTGCCAGTGCTTCGAGAGATCGCCAACCCAGCCAGTCCTCTCTGTTCTCAGCCCATTCGAGCAATGACGAGCTTAGACGATCCGACAGTCGTCTGCGCTTCATTGCCCCAAGACCTGTAATGGCAAGACCTCTTGTGTAGAGATCCAGCTCGTTATCGAAGGTTAGCCGTTCGAATAACCCAGTGTGGCTACTGGGAAGCCTACCATTAAGCGAGAGCGTTGCCAGGGCGTAAGTGGCCGCACCGCGATGATGAAGTACTGGTGATTTCTCGGCAACGTCAGCAAGCCGACTGGGGATCGACTTCTCCCCAGCCGCCAGGAGAGCTGTCGCCACCGCGGCTAAGGCTTCTCCGGAAATTGTAAGAGTCTCTCCCTTGTAGGTCAGGCCAAAACGCAACAAGGCATCAAATGCGGAGTCGCTGGGCGAATTGGCAGCAACCAAGATTGCAGCCCTGCGATATGCCCAAACACCAACGGACCCAGACTCGGTCTGGTCGTAGGGTTCCACGATCAAACGTGAAACGTTTTCTGGTAATGGCTCGACGCGAAAACAGGCGAGAGTCTCCAGCAAGCTTTGGCGAACAAATGGACTCGTTTCCTGGTCGATGGCTTGCCCAATCCAGTCTATTGCGTGGGGCTCACCGAGCCGGAGCAGTTGGTCACACGCCGACCTCTTCTGTTCCATTTCAGTTGTAGTGAAGACACCGGTTGCCCCGCTATCGCGGATAAGGTCCTCTCTAAGCAGGGCTACGGCAGACTCGCGACTTGTACCATTGAAATGCCAGCCTATGAGCTGGCGTGGGCGAACGCACTCCTCCAGACGCTTGTATAGTAGATAGCGTCTTCGTGCTTGATGCTCGCTGGAGCTAACAGAGTCGTCGACTAACCAAGTCAGTAATCCCGGGACCACAGTAGCAGCGTCAATCCGGGAAATGACGTTGCTCCCTAGGTAAAGACGTAATGAGCTTGACGTAGATGGGTCAGCTCGCAGCTCCTCGACAACATTCCAGACCTCCTGTTGGAGTGCTGCGTTCTCCCAGTGCGCGTCCGCGATCTCGGCCAGCGTCGTGAGGGCAAGAGGCCAGGTCGTTTCTTCGGTTCTTGGGGGCTCCGGACGTAACCACACCTCTTTGAGCACATCCTTACTGCTCGGATCAGCCAGACGATTCAGCGCTCCCCACAATGCGGTGGACTGTCTGAGGGAGGCACGTCGATTGACTTCGCGAACGACTTCTTCTCTGTCTTCTTTTGTGACGCCAAGTGCGACCAACGCTCTGAGAGCAACATCCCCTGAATTGTCTTCCGCGCGTTCCACAATCCTCCACAAGGCGGCCGTCAACTCGGGAGTGCGGTATCCCAACCTGGCTATCGACCAACAGGCCGTCTCAGATCGGAGCGTGTCGAGCGCCGGCATTAAAGCGTCAATGACTTTCATCCTGAGAATGTCACGGTCCGCCGGAGGATATTGCTCGACCCAATCGCCGAGGTATTCGTAGTAACGGGAAAGGGCGATCTGAGCCGTGGAAGAACCGTCTGTCGCGAGATCACTGAGAAGATCCTTGACGAGCTCGTCCAGGATCAATCGCTGCGCAGTCGCCGGGTCGTCTCGTGTCGCATCTTGAAGCGTTTTGAAAGTTGAGAATCGCAGTGTTAGCACTTCAGCGTCCGAGAGCTCTCCCCTCGCAAACGACTCCTGAACTAAACGCAGACCAGCGAGCACCTCGGAGGTCGTCGTCGCGCTTGCCAACTGCTGACGCAGCCGCTCGACGGCGGGTGAGTCACTGGGCATGGGCATGTTCCCACATCAGAAAATCGGTCACTAAGGAATGTCGCCAGCGCCAGTGACGTGCATCATCGAGCCCGACAACACCAGCCTGCTTGCCCTCTTGGAACAGAGCACGAGCATCACTCCGATTGAGGAGTCCAGTGGGCGTTACAGCATCATCCCACTGATTCAGTAGGTAGACTTCACCGCCAAGCTGATGCGTCTGCTGAGCGACGCTCCTTAGGACATCGATGAGTTGCTCAATAGTGAGTTCGACTACCTGACCGCGTGCGTTCACCTTGTTGTGAAAGCGACCAATAAAACGCCGGGCGAGTAGTCGAAGGGCCGCAGGGTCTGCATCGAGGGCCGCGACTTGCTGGTTGGCCTCGAGCTGAAGAAGAGATGCCCACATGACCGGATGTCTGAGTGCAAGCACAACAGACGCGTTCGCGGGTGGCTCGACGCCTAAGACGGGCAATGCAGCGGGTAGTACGACTGGCTGGGCGGTTTGCACGCCCTGATCAACGGTAAGAACCGCAATTGTAGCGGCGATCCTCTCGGCAATCGCGGGTACCGCTACTGCCGCGTCGCGCAATTCCTCAAAAGAGAAATCGCCGACATGAACTTTGGGGGGGCCCTCGCCGACGTATTCAAAGCCAGACGGGTTGCGAGCCAGCCAATTCTGATCTATCTCGGCGGCGTCCCTAACGCTGACGACGAGCGTCGCTTCTGGCGGCCGTTCCTCCTTTTGCGCGCGCGCGTTTTCGCCCCAGAACCAATTGATCGTATCTCTGACGAACTCTTCCGCGGGGCCTAGCTCTTCGTCCACCCCGTCCAGAGCGAGACAAAGAAGTGGCTGCGGTCCGTCCTGATTCGCTTGGCGCAGGCGGCGCAGAGAGACGTCGTTCAAATCATGGCGCCGGGGGTTGTCGGCTGGCACCTGTTGCCATTCCGAAACCAACTTTGCAAGCCATGGGTCAGGTAGTCCTCGAGCGACTTGAACTACTCCGAAACTCCCTTGCTGTGGGTCTGCCGACTCAGTCACATCAATCGCCCACTGTTTCAAACCCACGGTCTTCCCGCAGCCTCCGTAGCCATAGACTACAACCAGAGCGCTCGCGGACGCTGCTTGACGGATCTCATCTTGAAGCTGCCGCCTAAGGGGCTCGCCGGGGGAGTGTACCAAGAAGTCCGCGATCTTTCCAACCACTTCAGCACGGAGTGATGACCATGTTAGCGGCTTCGTGTCGCGGTATCCGGTGAATGCTTGGACCAGATCCTCTTTTCGCACAGCCGTATCGGGACCATTGGCTGCGCGGTGCATGAGATCCCCTATTAACGCGTTTCTACCTTGTGAAATCTCATCATCGAGGGCTCCGAATGAGCGTGCGAATCGGTCAACGTCCGCTTCCCAGTCGACTTGTTGGAGTTCAGTGATAACTCGGATCGTCCGAAAAACTTCCCACCTTGGGTCGTCATCGACCTGGGTTGCCACCGCGCCAGCTCTTGCCGCGTCGACCAGTTCTTGCGCTCCAGGACCCAGCCGCCGGTTCGTGACAAGAGCAAAACCTGTGACTTGCGCGCCTTGCTGTGTGGCGAGGGCCCTGCTGCCGAGCAGCCGATCTATGATCGCGCGCAGCTCTCCTGGACTGATTACTGGAGTGGGGTGCTGCTGAGAGTACTTGAATTGCACGAGCACGAGATTGTCAGCCTGATCGATTCCAAGCGTCGCTAGCACTAAGTCCTGGCCCAGTCGCTCGTGATGGAGTTCTCCCGTTCGGGTCACCTCAACTAGAGCGTCTAATTCGTTGCCAGCCGCCTGAACGTCCGGAGAAACACGCGCAATCAGTCCCAGGGCGCCCGTGATCTGGTAGAGATAGCCGGCAAAGGCGGCCCGAGCTCCACTTTCACCGTTCGGCATCAAGCTCCTGGCGGTTTGGGCTCGTCAGAGAGGCAAGCATGTTTGGGACCATTACAAGCGATGGCCGAGAAGGACCATGCGGCTACAAGGTTCTGCGCCCTTGTAATCAGTCACTAGGGCGTTTTTGCTGCAATAGGGGGCGCAAATGCTGCAATTAGGACGCGAAAATGCACAGTGTGGGCAGAGGCTGCAGAACTTGGCGACGCCAGCCAGCCATCTTTTATGCGCCGCGGGCCTTAGCGCTCCCAGGCATGCCTTCGTCTTCCACCAGGTCGCGCAGGTGCTCTCGCGCAAGGTGCGTGTAGCCCATCGTGGTTTTCAGATCGGAGTGGCCGACAGCCTCCTTCACCTTCACCACGTCCTTCCCTTCCGCCAGCCACGTAGTGACGCGCCGATGGCGAAGGTCGTGTAGGTGCCATTTGGCCGGGAGCCCCGCCCTATCCGCCGCGGCTCGCACCGCTGTCCTCAAGCTCCTGATGCGCTGACCCCGGATGTGCTTTCGACGAGTGCGGTCGTGGTGGAATACCCACTCACTCCGACTACTCAGCCGATGAGCAGCAAAGTGCTCCCGCATTGCGAAGAGCAACGCCGGCGTCATTGGTGTCCAACGTTCCCTACCACTCTTCGTTCGATGGCCGTTGGAACCCGATGCGATATGCATGAAGCGTTCGTCGAGGTCGATGTCCTCCCAGCGCAGCCAGAGCGCTTCGCTCTCGTCGCGTGCCCCCGTCTCACCGAGTACCAGCACGTACAGCCGGACGATCGGATCGTGGCATTGCTCGAGGAGTCGCTGGTACTCAGCGTTGCTGAGGATGACCGGATGCCGAGGGTCGTACTTTGGGGCTTTGGTGCGCGCGACGGGGTTTCCGTCTCGATGCTCACGACGCTCGGCCATCGCAAACATGGCGTGTAGCACCGCGCGATCCTTCGCGACAGTTCTCTCCTGGATCTTGCCAGCTATCGCCACAACCTCATCTGCATCGTTCGTCATTACGCGATGGCCACGGCGCCACGTCAAGAAGCCTTCGATATCGCCGGCCCGCACCTGATCAACGGTGAGGTCGCCGAGCTGGTCCACGAAGAACAGGCGAATAGGCTTCACACTCGCGGCGTAGCTCCGGCGACAGCCGGGCGCCTTGGTTGACATCTCTTCCGTCTCGAATGACGTGATGAGATTGGAGACCTTAACAGGTCCGGGATAGCCTTGGATCTGACGTCGATGGTTGCGCGCCAGTTCTGCGTACTTGTCGCGCGCGAACTGCTCCGCTGCCCGTCGGTCGGTTGTCCTCAGAGTGAACCGGTACCTTTGGCCGCCCACGCACAGACGCACACGGAGGCGCTGTCGGTGGACCTCAATCGAGCCGGGATACCGAGGACGTTTCAAGCTTTATCCCCTGCGACTGGTTAGAACATGTCCAACTGCCAAGGGAATGATATGCTCTGGGAGCATATGCTACAAGGGCATAGACAGCCCAGCGGGCTGGGAGTAGACTCGTTCCCATGACGCCGGTCCACCTCCGGATTCTTGAACAGCGCGAACGCAAGGGATGGACGCAGCTAGAGCTCGCAAAGGCCGCTCAAGTCCCGCAGTCAACCATTTCCCGCTTGGAGCGGAGATCCGTATCACGCCTGGATGTGGACATCCTGGAGCGGATCGCCTCCGCGCTGGATGTGCCGCTGTCGCGGCTGATGCGGGTCGAATAGGCACTACAGTCGCTGCCAGATTCATCTCGCTTTGCGACTCAGAGTCAGTTCGGTCGTGGATGGCCGCCCACTTACAACAACCTGCTCGGCGTCATGAAGCCACTGGCGCACCTCACCGGCGAGA